>JGI12316J15310_10000083_pt55 | contig 16477 bp, 19 predicted proteins | sample MarCyaLeptolynsp_FD_15310 | JGI IMG/M metagenome (IMG submission 15310)
CGCCCGCCGATCTTGCAGCGGCATCGAGTGCAAAATCCAAAGGAGCCCGTGCGAGGCACACTCGCACGGGCTCCATGGTCCACCTCGTCCGAACGTCAGTCGTTCGGCCAAGGGTTGGGCGGGGTCTGGTCCGGCGGAGGCTCCGCGGCCCCCCGAGCCTCGAGGTTGTCGATGAACTTGTCGATGTAGCGCAAGTCGTCGGCAATGTCCTCGTCATCGTTGCCTTCGAGCCAGGTCACGACGCCGCCGCGCAGCGCCTGCAGCACCGTGCGCGCACCGGTGAGGTCACCGAAGGACGCGCGGTTGGCCGCCATCTCGAAGCCAGCCAGGATGTTGAGCATCACGAAGCTCTTTTCCACGCCGTTGAAGGAAAAGTGCCCTTCCTCCGGCGTCTCGCCCGGCTGCAGCGGCGACTGGATCTTGATCTCCTCGGTCACCGTCTCGTCCGAGCCCGGCACGTCGTAGGACATCGTGAGCAGACCGACGGTTCCGACCTCGACGGCCTGGTCCGGCGAGCGAGGCACGAGCTCCGCGATGATGGCCCCGCCGCCACCGCGCCGGCCGCCCTCGTTGTCCGAGACGCTCGTCCGATGAGCGATCTGCAGGCTCGGGATCTCGATGTGCCCTTGGTTGCCCCACTGCTCGGCGAGCTTGGTGCCGTAGATCTCTCGCAGCGTGTAGCCGGGGTCGACGGTGAAGTCGATGACCACGTCCTTGGCGAGCGGCACGAGGAAGGTCTGCACCTCCTGCTCGAACACCTCCTGCACCGCCTGCGGATCCTCGAGGTAGTAGAACGCCCCCGCGCCCGACTCCGACAGCTCGCGCATGAGCTCGGGATCGAAGTCCGTGCCGACGCCGATGGTCGTGAGACTGTAGCCCTCTTCGTTGTAGGCGGCCGACATCGAGACGATCTTGTCGTTGGCGGTGATGCCTGCCGTCGCTTCGCCGTCCGAGAGCAGGATGACTCGGTTCTGCCGTTCCGGATCCGCGTTGGCCTCGACCAGCTCATACCCGGTCCGCAGGCCATCGTAGATGTTGGTCGGCCCGTTCGCAGTCAGCGTTCCGATCGCGAGGTTGAGCTCCGCATCGTCACCCGCGATGAACTCCACCTTGGTGTCGGCGCTGCCGGAAAAGCCCACGAGCGAGATGCGGTCCTCGGGCTGCAGGTCGTCGAGCATCCGGAACAACCCCTCTTTGAGGTAGTCCATCGGCTCGCCCTGCATCGATCCGCTGGTATCGACGACGATGGCCAGGTTGAGCGGCGGTCGGTCGATCTCGTCGGGGTCGATCGGCGTGTTCATGCCCAGCATGACCAGGGTGCAGTTGCTCCCGTTGATCATGTTGCCCATCACGCCGAGCTCACCGTGCACGCACACGTTGCCTCCGCAGTCCGCCGGCGGCAGCTCGATTTTGTGCTCGTTGAAGAAGCCGACGTCGTCGAGGGTCTCCGGCCCGGGCAGCTCACCAGCGTCCAGAATGTCGCGAAACTGGCCGAAGTCCTGGGCTCCGCCCTGCCCGACGCCTGCGTTGCCGCCACCGCCCTCGAACGAGGCCGAGTCTGCGGCGTCCGAGGCACAGCCGGTGCCGAGAACGAGGCCCATCGCGAGAGCCAAACCGAAGTTCTTGTTCATGCTCATGATTCGTTTCCTTCGTAGTCTGAAAAGCTGATCCGGCTCACTCGGCAGCAGGGATGATGGCGACCGCGACCTCGACGTCCTCGCCGATGGTGTCGGGACCTTGGGCGCACTCGGCATCGAGCGCGACGCGTTCCTGGGCGTGAGCCACGTGGACGATGGCCGTGGTGCCGTCCGACCCCTCGAGGGTCTGGGTCTGGCCCGCCGCCACCTCGGAGGTGGAGAAGTTTCCGCCGCCGGCGAAGATGACGGACGAGCGAGCGATGGTGCCGCACTCGACGTCGGCTCGAAGCTCGCAGCCGTAGTCGGGCACCGGAGCGAAGGTCACGCCCCGAGTCGCAGGCGCCAGGCCCCCGACGTAGATCCACAGCTCCTCGAGCGCGCCTTCCTGCGCCGCGATGCGCAGACCGGAGGACGCCCCGGTATCGATGGTCTCGATGGAGACGAGGTCACCCGCCTCGAAGGGCAGCACCTCGGGCGGCACGCACAGGTACCACTGCTGGCCTGCGTCGACCTCCGGGTCCGCCTCGGGATGCACGAGCGTCAGCTCGGCGCAGCCGTCGACACCCGGGTCGATCTCGGCGAGTCGGCTCAGGCCCTCGGGGATGTCGCTCCAGGCGATACGGTCGCCCTCTTGCTGCGGGGCACAGGCCCCCCCGGTCGGCGGCAGCGCGGTCGCCAGCAGGTTGACGACACCGGCGTCGTCCTCGGTGAAGCGAGCCTGGCCGTCTTCGCCAGCCTCGAGCATCACGCCGCCCGGGATGTCGTCGTGCCATTCGCGAGCGGGCACGCTGTTGTCCTCCGTGTCCTCGGTCCGCCAAAAGAAGACCGCCGGGAGCACGCCGTCGATGTCGACGAGGCCGACCATGCACTCGCGCTCGGGCAGCTCTTCGATGCCACCGGATCCGCCCCAGGGATCGAACTGCTCGCCGTTGATGCCCTGGGCGATGTCGAGGTTTTCGCCGGACTCGAGCGTCCACGAGAGCGCGCTGCCGAACAGGTCCTCGGAGAGCAATCGACCCGGGTCGGCTTCCACCGCGTCGCAGTCGAGCACGACGGACGGCGACAGCGGACGGACGCGCACGACGATCGTGTTGTCGGTGGCGTTGTGCAGCCAGATGTCAGTGAACAGGTCGGGCTCGTCGAAGTTGGGGGGCGGGGGACTCGTCGCGGCACACAGAGCGACCGCGGTTCCGGCCACCGCAACCTCACCCGCGTTGCGCAGGTTTTGCGTCGCGGTGGCTTGCATCACACGGGGGTAGAACCAGGCGCTGACCGCCAGCATCGGCAGCGCGACGAGGTCCGTGACGTCCGGCGTAATCGCCCACGGAAAGCCGATCGAGCCCATCGCGGAGGCCCACAGCTCGGCGGCCGCCGGCGAGAGCTGAATCGCCGCGAACACGAACCCCACCGCCGCGTGGGCAGCCACCCATGCGTAGCGCTTCCGAACGCCGAGAAGCGCCGCAAGCAGGAGCGGCGCAACGAGCAGACCCGCAAAGTCGCTCAGCTTGCCCGCAACGAGGTCCGGAACGATGCCCGAGCCCTTGAGGAGATGATCGTTGATCGCCAGAGTCGCAAGCGACCCGAGCCACAGGGGGTGCAACAGCGCCCGCCGCGGCTGCAGCGAAACCTTGGAGTTATCAGTAGAGAAGGCCATGGGGTGGGTCATCGGGGTAGTGCCTCGAACGCAGAGAACGATCAGTGTTTGCGGAGCGGTGTGCGCTGCCTCGCCACGGTCGCTCCCAGGTCATCGGGCTCGAATTGAATCCAAAATGGGTTGGGCCGCGACCATCGTATCGGCTATGGTCACCGCTATGCGCTTGGCTGGATGGGTCGTTTTGGTCAGCCTGTCCCTCGGTTGTGACGGGGGCGACTCCGCTGCCTTTGGAGGCGGCGACGGTGGCATTGGCGAGGACAGCTTCCAGGACGACGACCCGCCGATGGGCGATTGCGACGACACCGAGTGCGGGGGCGACGGTGTAGGTGAGGATGGGGCTGGCGGAGCACCCGGCGCTCCCGTCGGAAGCCCCTGCGACGGCACGAATCAGTGCGAATCCGGCGTTTGCGCTGCGACCTTCGATGGCGACGATGCAGGCTCGCTCGAGTGCCAGGCCGCGTGCATCGACGTGATGAACCAAGGCATGTGGTGCAGCGACAGTGGCTCGTGCTGCGAAGGACTCGTGTGCACGACGCGTGGTCTGTGCGTGCCCGACGATGGTGCGGGCCAAGCCGACGGCGGCGGCACGACGGGCGGATCCGACGATGGGTCCAACGACCCGGGCGACGGATCTGGAGACGGATCGACGGGGGGATCCAGCGGCGGATCCGGTGATGGATCGACCGGTGGCTCTACCGGCGACGGCGGCGAATCCACGAACTGACACCGGCGCAAAAGCAGGGGTCAGTGGCGGTAGTGCCCGCCGACCGACGAACGATCGAGAAAAAATCGAGCGCGATCGTCGCTGGTGTGAGTTGCTGGAATTGCTCGGAAAATTCGACGGGAAGGTCGGAGTCAGTACGCTATGGTTTCGACATATGCGACTGACTTACTTGCTCTCGGCGGCTGTGCTGCTGGGAGGCTGCGGCGACGTTGGCTTTGAAGGCGACAGCTTTCAGGACGACGATCCGCCGATCGGAGACTGTCCGGGGACGGAGTGCCCGGACACCAGTGATGGCTTCGGGGACAACGGCGCGGCCGTTGGCGACCCCTGCGACAACACCAACGGCTGCGAAAACGGCGTGGCGTGTGCCGCCGAGTTCGAGGACGGAGAAGCAGGACCCTTGGTCTGCCAAGCGCGCTGCATCAACGCGATGGACGAGTCGATGTGGTGCAGTGACGACACCGCGTGCTGTGATTCCAACGCGACGTGTTCGTTGCGGGGGTTCTGCATGGTGCCCGAGGGTCTCGACGAGTCCGGGGACGGCGACAGCACGGGCGAGGGCGCTTCGACGGGCGACGGCGCGAGCACGGGCGACGTCGACGGTACGTCCACCGATTCAGGCTCGACCGGAGGCACGGACTCGGGTACCACCTCGGGCGGATCCGGCGAGACCGGAACGGGGACCGGCGCGTGATGAAGCGACTTCAACAATTGCTCTCGATCTCGATCGCCGTGCTCGGCCTGGCGGGTTGCCCCGACGACGATCCCCCACCCGCCGACGAAACCGGGATCGGGACCGAGACGTTCAGCACGACGGACGAGACTTGCGGCACGGCGTGCATGAGCGCCAACGACGACGATTCGACGACGTCGACGGGCGTCGTCGACACGACCGCGGGTAGCGACGACGCCACGACCGGGTCGACGAGCGAAGACGAGTGCCTCGCTACGTCCGAGTGCGCGGGCGAGTTCTGCGTGGCGCCGTTCGACGCCACCCTGGGCGTGTTCGGCAAGGGCGCGTTCGCGTGCGTGGCCGAGTGTGTCCCCGGCGAAGAGGATCCGAGGTACGAGGAAATGTGGTGCGCCGACGCGGAGGCGTGCTGCAACCCGGACGCGGAGTGCACCGACCGGGGCTACTGCGAAGTGCCCGGGGCCGATGACACCGGTGGTGACGACACCACCGACGGGATGGACACGACCGATGGTGACGACACCACCGGTGGTGATACCGGAACCACCGGCGATACCGATGGCACCTCCACCGGAGGCTCGGGCGGATGAGCATCCGTAGCGCTGTCGCGACGCTCGTGCTGCTCCTGTCGGGGTGCGCGAGCTTCGATGCCGATGGAGCAGCGGCGGACAGCTTTCAGGACGACGATCCTCCGATCGGCTGCCAGACGGGTACCGGCGGCTGCGAGGAAGGCACGGGTACCGGGGACGCCCCCGGTGCACCGGTTGGCGAGTCCTGCGACAACACCGGCCAGTGCGTCGAGGCTGCCTACTGTGCCGCGCCGTTCGACGATGGCGAAGCGGGCGAGCTCGTGTGCCGGCTAGGGTGCATTCAGCTCGAAGATGAGCGCAGCTGGTGCAGCGACGACGCGTCGTGCTGCACCGGCACCTGTAGCGCACGAGGCCTGTGCATCGCCGATGAGGTCGACGGCGGGAGCGACTCCACCGGAGGCGACTCCACCGGAGGCGACTCCACCGGGAGCGGGTCGACCGGAGGCGACACCACCGGGGGTGACACCTCCACCGGGGGGACCACCGGGGGCGATTCCACGGGAGGCTCGACCGGATGATCCGACGGCTGTCGATCGCGGCGGTGGTCGTGCTCGCCTCCGGTTGCTTCGACGCGGCCAGGGATGCCGAGGACGGTGCATTCGGCCCCGGCGGCGACGGCTATCACGACGACGATCCGCCCGTCGGCAGCGACAGTTTTCAGGACGACTTCCCTCCGATCGGCTGCCAATACCCCGACTGCCCTGACGACGAGCCGAGCGTCCCGATCGGCAGCTCGTGCGCCAACAGTCACGAATGCGTCGAGGGAGCGGTGTGCGGCGCATCGTTCGAAGACGGCGAGGCCGGACCGCTGCTGTGTCGCGCCGAGTGCATCGAGCCCGACGACGCGTCGGCCTGGTGCAGCGACGACAGTGCATGCTGCAGCGGCGCATGCGGTCCTCGGGGCATGTGCGAAGCGTCCGAAGAGGGAGGCTCGACCGGATGATCCGACGGCTGTCGATGGCGGCGCTCGTGCTCACCTGCGGTTGCGGTGGGTCGATCGAGGGCCCCATGCTCGGTTCGGGCTTGGCCCCGGGGAGCGACAGCTTTCAGGACGACGATCCGCCGATCGGCTGCCAGACGGGGACCGACGGCTGCGACTCGAATGAACCGGGCGCGGCCGATGGCGCCAGCGCCGGCGAACCGCCGGGGGCTCCCGTGGGCGGCCCATGTGATGACACGGGGCAATGCGTCGAGGGAGCCGTGTGCGCCGCCGCGTTTCAGGACGGCGACGCGGGACCGCTGCTGTGCCGCGCACAGTGCATCGAGCTCGATGACCCATCGGCTTGGTGCAGTGACGACAGCGCGTGCTGTAGCGGAACGTGCAGCTCGCGGGGTATGTGCCTGGAGTCCGAGGGGACCGGTGCAACCGCATCGACCTCGGGCGGCGCTTCGGACGACACGTCGGGGAGCACATCCGAAGGGACGTCCGAAGGAACGTCTGGAGGAACGGAATGATCATGCGTCGCACGTTGCTCCTAGGGGTGGCCCTCACCACCGGTTGCTTTGCCGCTGACTCGGCGCAAGGCGACAGCTTTCAAGACGACGACCCGCCCATCGGCTGCCAAACGGGCACCGCGGGATGCCAGGGCGAAGACGACGACGCCAGCGACGACGATGACGATGACGACGCGGACGGGGCGAGCGACGAGGCACCGCTATCGCCCGTTGGTGGTCCGTGCGACGACACGACCCAGTGCGTGGATGGGGCGAGCTGCGGCGCCAACTTCGAGGATGGCGAGCCAGGTCCGCTCGAGTGCCGCGCCGCGTGCATCGGGCTCGACGACGAAGCAGCGTGGTGTACCGACGACGCGTCGTGCTGCGTCGGCTCCTGCAGCGCGCGTGGGCTGTGCACCGAGGCCAGCGCCGACTCGACCGGCGGCGACTCGACGGACGGCTCGACCGGAACCGGCACCGGAACCGGCACCACGGGATCGGGCGACACGACCGGATGAGACGGATCAGACGGTTCAAACAGATTGGGCAGGTCTCACTCGCCGCATTGCTCGTCGGTGGGACCGGCTGTGCCGAAGCCGATGACGACTCGGCCGGCGACGGGGTGATGGGAAGCGACAGCTTCCAGGACGACGACCCACCGATCGGCTGCCAAACGGGCACCGGCGGATGTGAGGGCGACGATGACGGTCAAGGCGATGACGAGTCCTCTGTGCCGCTCGCCCCGGTGGGGAGTCCGTGCGACGGGACGAACCAGTGCGTGGAGGGTTCGGTTTGCGCGGCCCCCTTCGAGGACGGCGAGCCCGGATCCCTCGTGTGCACAGCGTCCTGCATCGCGGTCGACGATCAGTCCGCGTGGTGCAGCGACGACGACGCGTGCTGCTCGGGCCTCTGCGGACCGCGCGGCATCTGCGAGCCCGACGCGGGCTCGACCTCGGGCTGATTTCGTCCGCGTTTTCCGATTGCTGGTTTTTTAGCAGGTGCTAGAAAACCAGCATGCCCCGGAAAACCCCGGAGGATGGCCTGTCGCGACGGGAGCGGCAGATCATGGACATCGTGTACCAACGCGACCGCGTCACGGCCGCGGAGGTGCGCGAAGCGATGGCAGACCCGCCGTCCTATTCGGCCGTACGTGCGCTGCTCCGCGTGCTCGAAGACAAGGGACACCTCGCTCATGAGGCCGAGGGGAACCGTTACGTCTACCGGGCCACTCGTGATCGACGGCAGGTGAGTCGGGACGCGCTGGGCCACGTCGTGCAGACCTTCTTCGAGGGCTCGGCGGTTGCTGCTGCTGCGGCGCTGCTGGAGACCAACCGCCGCAAAGTGAGCGAATCGGAGCTCGAGGAGCTCGAACGCCTGATCGAACAGGCACGCAAGGGGAAGTAGATGATGGAGTGGGAAGCGCTGGAATGGACGAGCCTGTTGGGGTGGCACGCGAGGGCGGCCGCCGTGCTTGCGGTGACCGTGCTCGCGGCACTGGCACTGCGGGGAGCGAAGCCTCGGTTGCGCCACGGTGTGCTCGCGGTCGGACTGATCGCGGCGGTCGTCTTGCCGACGCTCGCCGCGGTTGCCCCGGTCTCGTGGGCGTTGGAGGTCCCGACACAGACCGTCACCGCACCTGCTCCCCAGACACTCCCCGAGCTCCCGGCGGCCGCCGCGTCCGAGCTTCCCACCCTGTCGCGTCGCGCCGTGGTCCAGCCCGAGCCGATCGATTGGCGCTCGCTCCTCATCGGAGTTTGGCTCGCCGGCGCCGTGCTCGGCCTGGGACGCGCTCTCGCATCCGCCATCGGAGCATGGTCCCTCCGCCGAGGCGCCGGCTCGCCCTCGCATGAAATCGCCGCGGTCTTCGACGCCGTGCAGCGCAGGCTCGGTGTCACCGCGCGCCTGCGCGTCACCCCTCGCATCGGAGTGCCGATCGTCGTCGGCGTCATTCACCCCACGATCCTGCTTCCGCGGGAGGCGATCGGCTGGGATACGGGCCGCGTGCGCGCTGTCTTGCTGCACGAGCTGGGACACGTCGCCCAAGGCGATCCCCGCTGGTTCTTCGCCGCCCATGGGGTGCGCTCGCTGCTGTGGATCGACCCGCTGGCGTGGGTTGCCACCCGGATGTTCTTCCGCGAGGCCGAGTACTCGGCCGACGATGCCGCGCTCGCCGGCGGTATCGGTGCTCCGGATTACGCGGCGGAGTTGCTGGCCCTCGCGCGGCTCGATCTGCACGCGGTGCCCCTCGTCGCGGCGCCCGCTCTGGGCAAGCCCGTCATCGGCAAGCGAATCCGTCGCGTACTGCAGGACCGCCCCACGCTGGTGCGACTGCGCCGAGTCGTGCCGGTGCTGCTCGGCGCCCTGGGTGGAGCCAGCGCAGTCGTGCTGATGCGCCCAGCCGAGCCCCAGGTCGATCAGCTCGCCGAAGCACCGCCGGCCGCTCGAGCCAAGACGGTTCCGCTGCCGACCCGCTCGCCACGTGTCGACCTTCACGCCAACCGGATCGAGGCGCGAATTGGCGGAACGACCCTGGAGTTGCTCGCCAATGCCGGCCTCGTCCCGACGCGCGAAGGCCATCTGATCCGGCCCGTGCTCGAGCAGCTCGAGACCGCCGACACGAGCATGCCGCTGGTCGTACGGGCCGACGATGGCGTCGGCTTCGGTGCGCTCGTCGACGTTCTGTACACGGGCGGTCGTGCTGGATTCCGCAGCTACCTGCTCGTTGTCGACGTCGATGGTGAGGAGCGCGGCGTGCCGCTCAATCCGCCCACCTTCAACGCCGATGGCAGCCCCACCGAGCCCGAGCCCGAGTCGCTGCGTCTGCGCTGGATCGGAGCCGGGCATCACCTCGATGCGGGCCCTTCCGGTCGTGCGGACTGCAGCTTGCCCGCTCGAGACCCCGAGCTCGTGACGCGGGCCGCGGCGCGGATGTGCGAGGTCAACGGCAACCGACCAACGCCCGTGGTCTTCGCCCCGGACGTGAGCACCTCCTACCAGGAGCTGGTCGAGATGCTCGTCGCTGCCCAGCGCGACTGCGGCGGCAAGGACATCATCGAGGCGGGCGGTGGCTCGATCGACGCCGTCGACGATGCCCCCGCCTGCGATCTCGAGACGTTCGCCCAGTAGGCGCTACTCGGGTGCTGGAGCCGGCGGAGGGGCCCCCTCTGCCGGTTTCTTCGTGCGCAGCTCCTCGAGTAGCTCCTCGAGCGCCTCCGCGAGCGCCTGGCGTTCTTCGACCGCATCCGGATCGTCGAGTCGCGCGAGCTCCTTGTCGAGCTGCTCGGCGAGGATGAGTCCACGCGCCGGATCGAACTCGGCCGTCGCCCGGGCCACGCGCAGCTGGTACTCGATGATGAACAGCCGCGATTCCTTGGCCTGGCGCGCAACGGCGAGGGCGTCCTCGTACGCGGAGACGGCATCTTCGTAGCGCCCGGTGGCCTCCAGGCTCTTGCCCAGCAACGTGTGCCAATCGCCGAGACGCTTCGGGCGCGACGCCAGCAGCTTTCGCGCGCGTGGGATCCCGGCCTTTGCCCCCGCCAGCGACTTCTCCGGCTGCCCCGAAAACAGCTGCGTCAGCGCGATGTTGTACTCGAGCGTCAGGATTCGGGTCTCGTCCGCATTGGGGTCGCTGCGGTAGGCCGCCAGCGCCGCCGTGAGCTCTTTGAGCGCAGCGTCGTACTTTTGCGAGCGTGCCAGGCAGGTGCCCAGGCTCTGACGAGCGGTGAACAGATCGGGGTGGCTCGAGCCGAACACGCGCGCGTAGGTCTCGACCGCGGTGCGCAGCATCTCTTGCCCGCGCTCGTCCCTCATGCGGCACAAGATGATCCCCAGTCCGTTGAGCGCGCGGATGGTGTCGGGATGCGAGTCGCCGCCCAGCTCGCGAAACACCTCGAGCGATCGTGTGAAGTGCTCGACCGCTTTGTCCCACTCACCGACATGCCGAGCCGCGATCCCCAGCATCGCGTCCAAACGAGCCTGCAGCAGCGGCGCCTCTCCGAGCGACTCGATCGCCTCCGCCGCCCGCTCGCCGATGTCGAGCGCCTCCTTGTAGTTGGTGCGGTCCGAACCGATCGCCAGCCCGAGCTGAATCAGGGCCTTGGCGCGCGTCGCCGAGTCGCCGGAAGCTTTCGCTCGTTCCACCGCAAGGCGCAGGTCCTGCTCGATCTTGGGGTCGTTCTGCTCCACCCGCATCCGGTTGAGGCCGCGAACGACCAGGCCCTCCGCCTCCAGCGACGGCACGCCGAGATCGCGGGCATCCTCGATGACCGCCGTGGCAACCTCGACGGCCTTTTGCGGCTCGGCGAGAGACCCCCACGTCGATGCCCGCACGAGCCGACGCCGGGCGTGCGCCAGACGCTCCTGCGCCCTGGGGTCCGACAGCTCAGCGAATGCGCCGAGGCGCTGCGGGTCCTCGCACGCGGCCAGATCGGGCAGCGCCACGGCGGCAGAGAGCGCCATCGTGGCGATGTCCTCGCCGCCCTCCTGCAGCTGCTCGATCAGCTGGTCGAGTCCCGCCAGACGATCCTCGAAACACAACCGTTCGTTGCGCCACAGGTCTTGCGCTTCGTTGGTGCCGACCTGCGACGCGAGACATTCGTTGGCGACGCGCTGCTGCCACTCGGCCGCGTAGGTATCCAGGTGCGCCGTCGTCGAGGCCGCGACCTGCTCCGACCACGGCGCATCGAGGCTCGTGATCGAGCTCGCCAGCGCCTCGCGACGACCGTCGTTCCACGTCTCGTGCATCGCGTCGGCGAGCTCGTCGCACTCGCTGGTCAGCACACGCTGATACGCACCGATCCCGAGAAAGACCGCGGTCCCGATCCCTAGCGCCCCGAGTGCGCCGAGCCGCCACTTCCGTCGCGGATCCCGGCGCAGCTCGGCGAGCAGATGCTCCATCGTGGGATAGCGATGGTCGGGATTGCGCGACAGCCCCCGCCGCAGCGCCGCCGTGATCCAGCGCGGCACGTGTACGTTGGCCGGCGGATCCCGGGGGACGCCATCGAGCACGTTGGTCGTCAGCTCGGCGAGGCTCGTCCCTCCGAAGGGCCGCTGCCCATACAGCGCCTCCCACATCGCGACGCAGAACGAGTACTGATCGGAGCGCGCATCCGCAGGCTGGCCGAGATGTTGCTCGGGGCTCATGTACGCTGGCGTGCCCATGACGGCGCCGGTGCGCGTCAGCGGCGTATTGAGCGAGTCGTGGTCCGGCTGCTCATGGCGCGAGCGCCGTGGCTCCTCGTCCTCGTGCGTGGCCTCGGCTGGCCGTGCGAGTCCGAAGTCCACGACGCGCACCCGTCCGTCGGTCCCCATCAGGACGTTGTCCGGCTTGAAGTCGCGATGCACCAGCCCCTCGGTATGCGCCGCCGCGAGTCCCGACCCCGCCCGCACGAAGATCTCGACGACCTCGCGCCACGGTGGACGCCGCCGCATCCAACTCGCCATCGTGCCGCCGTCGACGAACTCCATCGCCACGAACACGCGGTCATCGAGGGTGCCGACCTCGTGCACCACGATCACGTGGGGGTGGTTGATCTTCGCCATCGCCTGCGCCTCGCGAAGCAGACGAGCCTTGGCCGCCTCTGCGCCGAGGCCCTCGTGCACGTCCGGACGCAGGAGCTTGAGCGCGACCTTGCGATCGAGCTGCGGATCGTAGGCGCTGTACACGACGCCCATCCCGCCGCGACCAAGTCGCTCGAGCACACGAAAACGACCGAGTCGATCCTTGAGAATCGACTCCTCGAGATCGGCGACCTCGGGCACCTCGGTGTCGAGGGCCATGAGCGTATCGGCGTCGCCGTCGGTGGCTTCCTCGTCCTTGGGCTCCGGGGCGGGCAGGCCACCGAAGAGCTGAGCGGCGATCTGCGCACGCATCCGCTCCCCGCCGAACACCCGGGGCGCGTTGCCCATCCTGCTCTCGGTGGGATCGCCATCGGTGTCATCCGGTGGCGTGACGCCCTTCTCAGCGTCGTCGGAGTCGCGCGGAGGCTCGTCCATGGCCTTCCGTGATCATGCCGCAGGGTCCCCGGCGGGCACCAATGCTACTGTTGGGCTGTGTCGACCGATCTCGACCTGCTCGAGTCGTGGCGCGGCGGAGACCGCGAGGCTGGCGGCAAGCTCTTCCAGCGCCATTTCGACAGCATCTGCCGGTTCTTCGCCAACAAGGTCGACCGCGACATCGATGACCTGGTGCAGCGGACCTTCACGGCGTGCGTCGAGGGGCGCGAGCGGTTCCAGGGCAAGTCCTCGTTCCGCACCTACCTGTTTGGCGTAGCGCACAACGTCCTGCGGTCCTACCTCCGCAAGCGCAAGCGGGAGGGCGACCGCTTCGAGATCGGCGTAACGTCGGTCTTCGACATGGGCTTGTCCCCAGCGACGCTCATCGCGCAGCAAAAGGAGCAGCAGCTCACGCTGCAGGCGCTGCGCCGGATCTCCCTCGATCACCAGATCGTGCTCGAGCTGTACTACTGGGAGAACCTCACCGCCGGCGAAATCGGTGAGGTCCTCGGGCATCCCGAGGGAACGATCCGCGGCCGCATCCGCCGGGGCAAGGAGCTGCTCGAGGCGGAGCTCGCCAAGATCGCCGAAGACGATGCGCTGCTGACCAGCACCGTGTCCAACCTCGACAGCTGGGCCAAGTCCCTGCGGCAGCGAGTGCTCGGCACCAAGGAGTAACGACCGATGTTCGCGATGTTCAAGTTCATCATGTACCTCGGCGTCGTCGCGGGCCTGGCCGGTTTTCTGTGGCCGCAGTTCGGCGACCACCCCTCGCTGCAGGGTCTTCCGCCGGAGACTCCCCGCTACCTTTCGTTCGGGGGCCTCGGGCTCATCGTGCTCGGGCTCATCGGACGCTCTGCCACGCGACCGCCCGAGACGGCGGAGTGGAAGTGATGGGCAAGCTCCTCGAGGGGCCGCGCAACCTCGTGCGCGAGGCCTACGATCGCCTGGCGAACCTCCCGGGCGGCAAGCGGATGTTCTCCCGCTTCGTCGGGTTCCTCGCGCCGTACACCTCGACGATCGGCGCCGAAGTGATCGAGGTCCGCCGAGGCTACGCGCGCGTTCGACTCGCGGACCGGCGTGCCGTTCGAAATCACATCGACTGCGTGCATGCGATCGCGCTGGCGAATCTCGCCGAGCTCACCGGGAATCTCGCGCTGTCGTACTCACTGCCGGACGATGCGCGCTTCATCGTGGCCGGCATGGAGATCGAGTACATCAAGAAGGCACGCGGCCCCATTGTGGGCGAGTGTGAGTGCGAGATCCCCGAGACCTCCGAGAAACGCGAATATCCGACGCCTGTGCGCATGCTGAACCGCGACGGGGTCGTGGTGGCCACCGCCACGCTGCGCACGCTGGTCGGACCGAAGCCGCGTTAACGAGCGGTTTACGGAAACTGCGGCCGCGCTTTGCTCGTGGAGGTGACTCTGCGCAGCTGGGGTGCGTCTCAACAAGTGTGACGGCAACGAGCTCCCCTACTGGCTCCGCCCTCACCACAACAAAACAACAAGACGGCAATCCCTTCCTCCCAGTTGAAAACTGAATACGTCGAAAAGACGGCAGCAAAACCCAACGCATCAATCGTGCCCGGTCCCCGGTCCTTCCCCCGGGGGCCGGGCTCGTTTTTTGGCTACCGGTCCCTGTCCCCGCGAGTGCCCGAAGGAAGGGCACGGTCACGGTCGCGGTCGCGGTCGCGAACTGGGCTCGTCGTTTCGGCGACCCAGCCGAATGCGCGACGGGTCGAGGTGACCATGTCGCGCATCTCGTCGATGTTGCCCTGGAGCTCCTCGCGCTTCTCGGGGTTCTTGCTGCGGTCGTTGATCGCGAAGGCGACCATCGCGATCAGGGGCAGCAGCGCAACCTCGAAGAGCACCAACGTCCCGCTCGCCAGCGCCGCCACGATCCACACCAGGATCGAGACCGGGAACGGCGCCTGCGCAATGGCCCGCATCGGAGCCGGCACGTCACGCGCGGGGACCAGCGTCCCTTGCGTCGACGGGCTCAGGGTGCGCGCCTCGGGTCGCTTCGCCGGCAGGTCGGGTTCCACGACAGGTGGTGCGGCGGCCAGTCGCTTGGGACGCTTGCGAAGCAGCTGCCGAACGTCGGCCACCGTCGCGGGACGCAGGCGCGGATCGGGCTCGACCATTTTGCCGACGACCTCGCCGAGAGGATCGGGAAGCTCGAGCGACTCCACGTCGAGCCGAAGGCCGTCGTGCGACAGCTCGTCCGCCTCCTTGCCCGCATGCAGAGCGGCGACCGTGGCCCCGAGCGCGTAGACGTCCACCGCCTGCGTTGCCCCACCGTGCAGCTGCTCGGGCGCCATGTAGCCGAACGTTCCGATGACGGTCGAGCCACCGGCTGCCCCCGCCGCTCGCCGCACGCCGCCAAAGTCGACGAGGGACAGCTTGCCCTCCGCCGACAGCAACAAGTTGGCGGGCTTGATGTCGCGGTGCACCACCGGCGGGGACAAGCCGTGCAGGTACTCGAGAATGGACAAGCCATCCTCGAGCAGCTGTCGCAATCGACCCGGCGCAAGACGGCGTCCCTCCTCGATGTAGTCCGACAGCGGCGTGCCCTCGACCAGCGTCATCACGACGAAGAAGTCGCCGGTCTCTTCGCTCGCGAACGAGTCGATGTACTTGGGCAGCGCCGGGTGATCGAGCGCCGCGAGCACCTTCACCTCGCGCTCGAACAGGTCGAACGCCTTCCAGTCCCGCTTCTTCGTCAGCGAGAGAACTTTGATCGCGACGTCGCGGTTCGTCTCGCGATCGATCCCGCGGTACGTCGATCCCTGGCCCCCCTCACCGAGGGGGTCCATCACTTGATAACGAGCGAGACCTTCGCTGCTCAAGCGCGCATCAGGCCGCGCACCGAGTTGCCGACGAACCGGTCGATGAACGTAGCTTCGTCATCGACGTTCATGGCGCCCGGCTGCGAGCCGATCCGACCGTGGAGCATCAGCATTGCGAGGCCGTGGTTGGCCGCCCAGATCAGCAGCGGCGCCGTCTCGACATCGACGTCATCGCGAAGCTGACCGGCATCCTTGGCCTTGCTGAGGCTCTCGATCACCTTCTTGTGCGACTCGAACACTTGCTGCTGCTCTTCGTCGGTGAGCACCGAGTAGTCGAACGCCTCGCCGGTGAAGAGCACGCCGTAGAGCCACGAGTTCTTGCGCGCGAACTGGATGTACTTCTTCGACATCGCGTCGATGCACGCCAGCGGGTCGCCCGACTCGAAGCAACCGATCAGCTCCTGGTTGAGCAACCCGAGGCCGTGAAATCGGATCGCGCGAAGGATCGATGCCTTGCCCTCGAAGTGCTGATACAGCGCTGTTGCACTGACGCCGAGTCGGGACGCGATGCCACGCATCGTCAGTCCGTCCTCACCGAGCTCGGTCCCAAGCTCTACGGCAACGCGAACGATTTCGTCTTTAAGGGAGCCCTGGCTGGTACGTGCTGCGGTTACTTGCATGTCGGTTTCCTCGAGGCTCGACACGTGACGACCGTAGCACAATCACCCAGGATCAAACGGTCAGCGAACACTGTTATTGTCCCAACTCTCGTGCACGTAGACGACGGTTTGCGACCTCGAAGAACTATGTCTCCAACGTCGTCCCTGGAGCGTTTTCGCACCAATCCTGGGCATCTCACGGGTCTGCGGAGCGAAGACGCGGCTACCCTGCCGGCCGAAAGATGATCCAGCAAGGCGTCCCACTCGCCCCGCTCACCACTCTCGGGCTCGGGGGATCGGCAG
>JGI12316J15310_10001298_pt11 | contig 16465 bp, 18 predicted proteins | sample MarCyaLeptolynsp_FD_15310 | JGI IMG/M metagenome (IMG submission 15310)
CTTACTATTATTTTACTGGCTTTGCAGTATTTCCTTGCCGGTTGCACTGCAATTGCTGTTGCCGACCGTGTTATTCCTAAACAACCCCAGCATTTACCCACAGACATCAAAATAGATGTGCCTTTTATTGAGCAAACTGATAATCACTGTGGCCCTGCAGCATTAGCTATGGTGGCAAATTACTATGGTAACTCAATCACAGCAGAGCAAGTCGCACAGCAAATTTATATTCCAGATAAAAAAGGCAGCTTGCAAATCGAAATGCAAGCAGCTGCACGAAATTTAGGTCTTGTGGCATTCACCATGAATATGAATCTTGCTTCACTGCGTGCCGAAATTAATGCCGAGCGCCCTGTGATTATTCTGCAAAATTTAGCTTTTAACATTTACCCGGTTTGGCATTACTCTGTGGTTACTGGCAGAGACCCAAATAATGATTACTTCTTGCTGCACAGCGGCCGTCACGAATATTATAGAAGTGCCTGGACAACACTAGAGAATACCTGGCGCCGAGGCGAATATTGGGCATTGGTTGCCGTGCCTGCCGGTGACATTCCAAGCAGTGCAAATGAAACTGAGGCTATACAGGCCGCATTAGACCTAGAAAAAATTGGTGAATATCGTGCCGCCCAATTAACTTATGCTGCGATCATAGAGCGTTGGCCAGAAAACTTTACCGCGCAGGTCGGCATTGCCAATACACATATGTTACTTAAAGAACCTTTAGCAGCTAGCCAGGCTTATAAGCAAGCACTGCAATTAGACACACAATCTGCACAAGCACTTAATAATTTTGCCTATAGTGCTTTTGAGCTCGGTTGCGAAGTCACCGCATTAAAAGCAGCAAGCTGCGCGATTCGGCTCGACGGTGCAAATCATAGAGAATTAACTGCCACACTGAATGAATTAAAAAGCTTAACAGCGAACCCCAACAATCATGCAATGTGTCCTGAGATTCGTTGCAATGATCGTTCCCTTGCTGCGAATGGTGGCAGGTAAAAGTAATACAAGCATAATGTAATTAATTTCGATATTATTACATTTCAATTATCTGTTTACATAAAACCTTTTTAAATTGTTACATAACAGTACATGGCATAATTATCTATGCCACTTTAGTAGACTATTATTTCTAAGGAGAGAAAATTAGATGTCATCTTCATTTAACCGTTGGCGTCCACACCCTTGGCATGGAATCGACGTTGGACCAATACCTCCAAAAGTCGTACACGCTTACATTGAAAGTACGCCTTTCAACCATATTAAATATGAAGTAGATAAACAAACAGGTTACTTGAGAGTTGATCGCCCACATCGCACCTCTTCACTTCCGCCGACACTGTATGGATTCATACCGCAAACTTATTGCGGTGACAGGGTTGGCTCGCTTATGCAAGGCGCCAAACATGGTGATCACGACCCATTGGATATTTGCGTCGTTAGTGACCGGCCAATCGACCGCGCTGAGCTGATCCTCAATGCACGTATTGTAGGTGGACTACCCATGCTTGATGACAGTGAAGCCGACGACAAAATTATTGCTGTTCTACAAAAAGACCACGTATGGTCAAGTGTGCAAGATATCTCTGAGTTACCTGGATCGATTGTTGAACGCTTAATACATTACTTCAGCACTTATAAATCTCTTCCCGGAGAAGAGTCTAAAGTACACGTTGGCGACGCTTACGGTCGTGAGCATGCTGAAAAAGTGATTCAATTAGCTATGGATGATTACCAAGATAAGTTTTCAACTCTAGCTACAAGTTGATTTTCTTTTCCAGTTGGCCGCAATATCAGCGGCCAACTGATTTTGATTATCACTGTTGCGCTTATTTCAAACCACTGAACATAACTCTCAAGCGCAAACCATTATTGGTGCATTGCTTATATCTTAATTGAGCCTTTCAGCCTCTCGCCTTAACCAAACACTAGTTTGCTTGAGCCCTGCCTTAATTACTTTTCTGGTTGTATACGCAGATTTTGCCGGTTTGAATTCCAAATCTGCAGAATAAAAAACATTATATGCATTGGCTTCGTTTTTAGCCGGGCGCACTTTCCAGAAGCCATTGGTGAACAAAAAATCCGAGGGTTTTGACTCATCCATTTTCCACTTCATCCATGAATCATCAGAAAGATAATGATGTACGGAGTAAGCAAACTCACCCAATAACCAATGTCCAATAAGAAATTCTACATAATAGTTTTTTTCATCGCTTTTATACACGTGGGTATGCTTAACACCCTTGACCCACTCGGGGTACGCTGCATAATTGAGAATGGTTTCCCAAATTTTTTGTTCGCTTGCCGCCACACGAAATATGACAACTTCGCGAGTTTTTTGGTCAAGCTGATATTGCTTAAAAACTCTCTGTCTTTGATGTAGTTTTTTAAGATCGCTTTGTGTGAGCTCCACATCGGGCGGATCGCTATACAAATTATCTGCTTGCGCTATTAACCCTCCGAATAATGTCATCAATGCACATAGTGTGACAATCAGTACTTTCATACAGAAAAATCAACTACGTTCGTATCAAGTTTGACACTCAACAGACAGTGCTTTGGGTGTAACCAATGCAGATAATGGATGATGAATACTAGAGCCTACAACACGACTACACATCATGTTGCAACGCGACTGATCTGAACATTGCTTAATAGCTGCTTTATCCATCTGAGAAAGAATATCCGCTAAAGATTGTTGCAACAGATTACCGCTTTGCTGTAAAGCTAAACAGGGCGCAACATTGCCGGAAGCATCAATTACTATACTGTATTTGCCTGCATCACATGTTGACAATGAATCTCCTTGCAGCCAGTGTATATTGTCTTTTATATAATCACGGAAGTATCCTTTTGGTACCACCTCTGATTCCAGTACTTGCTCGAACACAGAAAGCGCGGCTTTGCGCTCGTATTGCAGCAACGGATCAGCTTTACCATAACGTTCAATATCCCAATGATACGAGCCTATCACCGGCATAAAACCTTTACTTCGAGCAAACCGCGCAACTTCTTGCACATGTTGTTTATTCTGATTACTCACAATACACGTGATATACCTAGGCAAACTTGTTTTAGCCAAACGCTCAATTCCCTTCAACACTAAGGGCAGCTGATCAGCACCGCGAATTAATTTATATGTTTGACGATCCAATGTATCCAGGCTTACCGATACATCAATATTTAATTTTTCAAGCCTATCGACTCGCTGTTGCGTTAAACGTGTGCCATTAGTAATTAACGATGGCTTCAAGCCAATGGCTTGCATATCTTCAATAATTTCAAATATATCTTTACGCACCATAGGTTCTCCGCCCTGTAAAAATACATAGCGAACCCCTTCAGCATACAAATCTGTAAAAATAATTCTAATTTGTTCACGCGAAAGCTCTTCACGTCCTTCATTAAGAGGCAGGTCACAATATCCGCATGCAGAATTGCAACGCAGGCATGCTTCAAATATTGCCAATACCGGTCGACCCAAGGCGATATTCTTAATCGTTTGTAACATTACCTGACTTCCTTAAAAAAGGGATGCTGCTTAGATATGCTAAAGCCTAATTTTAATTTTGTAAGAATATAAAATATTCGAAAAAAACTTTTCCAGATACCTATATTTTCAAATTTTCTAGAATCGGTAATAACGTAATCCTTTACCATCACAGGGGATGTCATTTTCACCAAGCGCCGGCCAAACTCCCAATCCTCTAAGATAGGCTGATTTGGAAATCCACTCAATTCATTAAATAATGAACTTCTTACAAATAACGCCTGATCACCATAGAACACCAATGACCTTCTACAACGGTAATTATCTATTGCCGAGATCATTCGCAAACGCCAGTCATCGCCAGAGAATTTATGCAGAAACCCTCCAGCATTAACATCCGTATTATTCTCATATGACTGGATAGTCGTTAATGCGTGCTTCGGCAATAATGTATCTGCATGAAGAAACAGGATAAACTCGCCTCGCGCTTGTGCTGCACCGGCATTCATCTGAATGGCGCGTCCTTTATCGCTAACAATTAATGTTACAGATTCATAAAGACGCACAATCTCTAGCGTTCTGTCCTGACTTCCACCATCAACCACAATTACTTCATAGTCGCCAGCCAAACTTAATAAACACTTCAACGTGTTAGCAATTACTTTTTCTTCATTCAGCGCCGGAATAACAATCGATATCATAATTCTTCTCTTATCCTACTTGGCAGCTGCTTGAGAAAACTTTGATAGAAACTTTCTGAGTTGTGCCCGTAATACTCAAGCACAAAATTCATTTCATGCAACGTCGTGTGCAACAACTCCAGATATTCTCTACACTGTACTAATATCGTTCCTATATTTGAGTCTTGCACATTTAGTACATCGTCGATGTATTTTTCACCATATGCATGGTGTGCACGTTCTTGTTTTAAAATAGTGTTACGTATGCGTTGGAACCCTAAGCCTCTCACATCTGCTGCCATGCTCAATTTTTCTAATGTGATTTCACCCAAGCCTTCAAATAACAGTTGTTGCGCAATAATGGACTCACCAAGATTATTTTCCGATAATGATTTTTGTAACTTATTCTCGAAATAGTTCAAACTTGAATACTGCAAGCGCTGGAAATGCTTCGGTCTCATCCATGAAAAAGCCTTTTCAAAAATTAATGCATGATGCGCTTCTTGACGTGCCTGAACTGAAAAAAATTTATTCATTACCTTGTTGCTGGCAAGGCTTGCTTGATGTGTAGTGCAGCGCATAGCAACCAATTCACACTGCATCAGAAAGTCCATTAAGTGACTTGCATAATACCTTTCACTCATACTCATAGAGCCGTACTACCTTGGCGCTGTGCCGTTCAAGCCCCAATCATATTTCATATATTTTATTCTATATTCCTCATTCTTAAGCTGCACAGCCAGTTCTGGATCCTCGACATACTGTGCAATATATTTTTGCACAGAGCCCGAGTGGTCCTTAAAGTCTTTTTCAAACCAATCGAAAATCTTTGATAGATGCGCCACTTTTTTTTCCTGGTCAAATCTATTTCTTGATTCGTCACCTATAAAAAGATAAGCGCTTTTCTCTAATTGCTGTTCCAAATTTTGCGCCGTATAAACCTTAGAAAATAATTTTGGACAAGACGCTGAAGCACAGTTAATTGCAAAGTGTATGCGTGGTTCACCGTAAGGAATAATAATATCTCTTTCGAGATCATATAAATTGATATTACGCCCGGCAATTTCGTACTTGGCTTTTTTAAAGTAGCCTATTCTTCCAAGAAATGTACTAGGTGAACGCCCATCCAGAATCCCTTTAATTGCAAATGCGTTATAAGCATTTATCCAATATGCTAATTGTTCGCTTTTATCTTGGCTTGATTGTGGTTTAGCCAATTGTTGCAGGTACTTTTCAAAGGATTCATTTTCCGCAATCTGTAGGTAGTTCACTTCACCATCTACCACATTACCAACTAACACTTGTTCAAATAAACCATGATCCGCATCAGCCCAACTAATTGTTACAGAACACAAGAAAACCACTATCGCTATTTGTATATAATACAACTTAATCACCACAACATTCCCAGTCATTTAAAAATTAATCCAGCTAAAACACATCGCTACGTGTATAAGCTTAATCTAATGACCTCAGTATTTGCGGATATCTTTCATATTCATTTAAAACCATATGAAAAGTGCAAGAATACTTAATAATCTAACTCATATTGTTATTTTAGTATTTTGCTATTAAAAATTTACGTAAACTGCTGGTGACAATATAGTTAAACTTTTACTATTTCCTGCTGCGTTCCAATGTTTTTATCGGGTTAGCTGGTTTATTTACAATTCGCAGGAAAAGTTCAACCAGCAAGTAATAAAACTCTTCTGCAATTAACAAAACAAAAAGGCTGCATTCGTTGCAGCCTTTTTAGTAGTGATAATCAGTTGAGACAAATATTTCTCACACATTAATAAAGTTTAAGCATCCACCTCTACCACCAATACTGTTCCATCAACTTTCTGAACACGCACACGCTCACCTGCCCGCACATCCTCACTGCAGCGTATCTTCCACATGGTGTCATCGACTCTTATTTTACCGTAGTTATTCACTACACTTTCTTCTAATGTAAAAGTTCGGCCAATCAAATCATCTCCGCGTTTATTCAGCGTTGCGTATGCTTTATCTTCCTCAATAGGGTGTTTTTTTACATATATTTTCCAAGCCAACAATATCGATATCGATAAGATTGAGAATAGTACAAACTGAACCTGCCAGGACATATCAGACACCAATAGCATCAGCACTCCCACAACTCCGGCCGCTATACCAAACCATAGCAATATTGCGGTTACTGCCAGCATTTCTATTACAATTAACACCAGCCCCAATACCAACCAGTGCCAATACTCAAGGTTATTTATAAATTCCATCATGTTTAGCGATCGCTTTCTTGTTTAACTGCCGCTTTAGCAATATCTGCAATACCAGTAATAGAGCCAATCAAACTTGAAGCTTCTAATGGTAGCATCACGATTTTTTGATTGTCTGCCGAACCAATTGTTGTTAGCGCCTCAACATATTTTGTTGCAACAAAATAATTTACCGCTTGAATATCACCCTGCGCAATCGCTTCAGACACCATGGTAGTTGCGTTCGCTTCTGCTTTCGCCAAAGTTTCCCGTGCTGCTGCATCTCTTCTGGCAGACTCTAAGCGCCCATCCGCTTCTAATATCGCGGCCTGCTTTTCACCTTCAGCCTTTAGAATTTCTGATTGTTTAAACCCTTCTGCGGTTAGAATTTCCGCACGCTTATCACGCTCCGCTTTCATTTGCCGCGCCATTGAATCAACCAAATCCTGCGGCGGAGCAATATCTTTAATTTCTATACGTGTAACTTTAACTCCCCAAGGAGAGGTTGCTTCATCAACCACCTGTAGCAACTCCGCATTAATTTTGTCACGCTTAGATAAGGATTCATCAAGATCCATCGAACCTAATACAGTTCGAATATTTGTCATAGTGAGATTTAATGTTGCGCGTTGAAGATCGTTAACATTATATGATGACTTAACAGGATCTAGGACTTGATAAAATACAACGCCATCAACACGCACAACTGCATTGTCTTTAGTAATCACCTCCTGCGAAGGGACATCTAATACTCGCTCCTTCATATTAACTTTATTACTTACACGATCAAAGTAAGGCACTATAAACGCCAAACCAGGAGGTAATGTTCGACGATATTTACCAAACCTCTCTACCGTGTACTCAAAACCTTGAGAGACTACCGTAACTGCTTTTATTACAGTAAAAATCGCGAATGCAAGAATCGCAAAAACTAATATAGAACCATCCCAAACCATCTCACCCTCCAGCTTTATTATTTATAGATCATACAAATAACACGGTAAGCGTTATTAAAACATATATAGGGACAAAATTTATGATTTCAAGTGGTTGATTAACACAACTTAGTGCTCTCCAGTATAAAAAATTTTATTTTCTAGCTAAATCCCACTCCCTATCATATGCAAAAAAACCATTCGTATAACCAGTCACGTGAATTTTCAAAATATTAATATTAGATGAATTTTTGTTGTCTATCTTTATAGTATAGATCTTCTCTAGCAATACAGCCCCATCATTACGACTTCCACGATATCTCTCAATAAACTTTATTTCTTTATCACTTATTGGCTCAAAATGAGTTGCATGCTCAATCCCTTGTATTGTTTCATGTTCTAAAATTTTCGTAACACCGTCATTGAATTCCGCCTCTGATTTTATTTTTAGATTTACTCTCCCTGATCTCATTCTTTCGCTAATCTCACTTTCAACTTTAGCAGTTTCCAATTCACTTTTTGAATTATCATGCCCAGCGCAATAGCTATAAATATACGTCCCTCGCCACTTACCCTGCATGCTCTTATATATTTTCTCTCTAATTTTTTTATCTTCATCAGCAATCTTAGAAGGCTTTTCTGCATCATAGTATTCATCCTCCCCCAGACGCACCAACTCATCAGATTCTTTACCACACAAACTCGCTAACGATGTTGAGATAGATACAAAGCCAACCATAATGACTACCGCTATAAACTTTATAACCTTAAAAAAATTAAGCATTTCCAAATCCTTGCGCTGATTAAAATTATCAATTCTAAATATAATTTTAACATGTAATTTTTCCATTTCTCCCATCACTAGTATTCACAAGCCTAAGATTTACTACATTAACATTTCGTTATAGCTCAACTTTATCTAACGCTTATATAACTTAAACTGTTTTGCGATGCCCAAAAGGCTTCCATGCCGGCGCAATTACATTTGGCATTTGAGAACGTTTAATCAGATTAGCCGATGCAAGTGTAAACTCGCCGTAGCGCTGATTAATTTTATCCATTGCTAAATTAATCTGATCTCGCTGGTTATCATGACTTTCAAACAAAGAGAGTTGATAGCCTTCAAGCTTTGGATCCAATGCTGTAACCTGTACTTGTGAGCATCCTTGCTTATCCCATATATCACGTAAAAAAACATTCACTAATCTTTTCATTAACTGGCTATCATTAGTTGGTATATGAGTTTGCATTTTTTGCGCCAGCCACCCTTCACTTGTTTTTACTCCAATAAAATATATTTGCGCCTCAAACTGATGTTTACGTAATCTTGCTGCAACTTTTTCAACCATGTGATGAAGATACATTTTTACTGTGGTTAAACTCTTTGTATTGGGCGGCATAACTTTGCCATGACCAATGGATTTTGGCGCTGCTACACTTTGCTTAACAGGTTCCGGGTCTCGCCCTTGTGTCATGTACCAAATGCGCCTTCCGAGATTGCCAAATCTCCCGGCTAATTCTCCAATAGGGAAATTATGCATATCGCCACACACATACACCCCGCGTTCATTTAGATAATTTCCAATACCTGTAGAGATGCCACTTAATTCAGTAACAGGTAAAGCACTCAGGTATTCACGCGCTTTCCAGGGAGGCACCGAAAACAAACCACCTGTCTTTCCTTTTTTTGCAGTCTTTGCTGCGTGTTTTGCTGTGGTTTTATCACCGCTTATGCCGACACTGCATGTTACTCCACTCACATCACGCACAAGCTGTCTTGCTAACTTGCCAGCTTCTACTGGACTATCATAAATTTTTTGACAACGTGTAACATCAAGAAAGGCCTCATCCACAGAAAACACTTCAACATCGGGTGTCACTAATCTAAGTTCAGACATAATGTCAGCCGATACTTGCGCATAACGATAAGGCCTTGCAGGCACTTGGATCACTTCAGGACAAAGTTGCCTCGCCTGTTTAATACGCATTCCGGTTCTAATGCCATATTTTCTCGCCTCATAAGAACAAGTAATAAAACAGGTACCAATTTCTCCATTAGTAATGCCAATCGGCTTGCCGCGCAGTTCTGGATGATCATGCTGCTCTATACTGGCAAAGAATGCATCCATATCTACGAATACAATTGCACGCTCCCAGCGTGGGCTAGTCATATGTCCTCACTTGCCCAACCAATATCCCCTGTATTGTTATACGCTTGGTTGGATATTCTTTTGCTTGCATGGTTTTGTTGGCAGGAATCAGCCGTACTACGTCTTTTCTGGGAAATTGAATGCGCTTAAGCGTGACGTCTTGCTCATCAATCAACGCTACAACAATCTGATTACTATGTGCAGTACTGGCATGCTCTATTATTACTAAATCGCCATGACGAATACCTTCGTCAACCATAGATTGCCCTTTCACTTCCAATACGTATCGATTAGGCCCATTTAGTAGACGTGTAAAATTAACTACTTTTTTATCTTCGATGGCTTCGATAGGTTTACCTGCGGCAATGCGCCCCAGAAATGGTAGATCATCAATATCAGACCGGCCTGCCAGCTCAATACCACGCGTCTTGGGATTACGGACAATGTAACCTTTCTCTTGTAATGCTGACACATAACGATGCACTACACCTTTAGACTGAATACCTAGGCCCTTAGCAATTTCCATCAACAATGGTGCCTTACGCTGCTTAGCATAATAGCTAGCAATAAAGTCAAACGTGTCCTGTTCGCGTTTTGTTAGCATAATAAGTTCTCAAAAAGTTCTCTTCTATGAGAACATAATGAGAACTTGCATGTCAATGCAAAAATTCCAACGCAGAAAACTCACCTACGTGGCAATCAATATATTTAGATTCATAAGCAAACAAGATGGGAGTATGCTTTAACTATTAGCGATTCATATAAATCATACAGCAGGTCATGCATATGGATATTCAAACGATACTTCAGCGTTTAGTTGTTACTTTTTTGGTGACTCTGTCAGTCAATGTCCATGCAGGAAAAACTATCATGCATACAGTCATGGACACACAACGAAACATGATCATGTATCAAATCCCCTTGCCCGCTGACTGGAAAATTACTACGCCCAAGTCCGCTGAAGAACCTAATATTATCGGCCCTAACGGTATTAAAGTTTATTATCGTTCGGGAGATTCTTATGTATTCAGTCACGACCCTTATATGCAACAAATCTATGCACAAACTGGACAACAAATGCGCCAGCCTATTAACGCACACTTGATAGTAGAACAAGATTTAAAACCTACCTTAAGTCAACATGGTTTAACTTTTGTGAGTATGAAACCCTTACCAGAAGTAGCACAACGCAGCCAAGCATATAGTAATAAACTATATAAAAGCATGCCATCACAACAATACTTTGAAGCCGTTGGTTCAGAATGGAATGATGGTAAAGGAAATACCGCTTTTATTATTGTTGACCAGATGATCAGCGAGGGACAAGGCAGTATTTTTTGGTATTACTCGTTAAAAGTCGTTGAAGCACCTAAAGAACATATAAAGGAGGCAAAAAAGGCTTTTATTTACGGCATCGTAAATACACAAGACAATCCGGAACAAATCCAGGCTTACAATTTAAGCGAGCAACAAAAGTCCGCTCAAAGTTGGCAGCAGCATAATGCGCGCATGCAACAAAACCAGCAAAATTTCGAGCGCCAACAAGCGTTACACAGAAGCACTACTGAAGCAATCAATCGTTCCATCAATAGCACTTACCAAAATCAAAATGCTGCCAGTGATCGTGCGCAAGAACAATTCACCAATGTTATACGCGACGAAAGTACCGTAACTAATCCTTACGACGGCGAACAATATCAAGTAGAGTCAGGCGCAGATCAATACTGGATCAATAATGATGGTGAATATATTTACAGTGAAGACCCTAGCTACAATCCCAATGCGGATCCAGACAATTATAAAGAATGGCAACAAGTAGAGCCGGAGTATTAGCGCTAAAACTTATTGACTCAATACCCCACTCTACTTAAGTCTAACTTAGATAAAAATAGAGTTAAAAACGGTACACTAGCGAACCTGAAATCAAGTCTATATCTGACTCACCTGTGTCACTATCACCTACATCATTAAATCGTTCCCACTCTGCTCTGATACCAATATTATCGGTAAAATCATATTGAGCACCTACTCCGAACATCAAGTCGGTACCATTTTCGTCTTCAGACACCGAAATTCCTCCACCGTCTGCGTCAGTCTCAACATCCCAATAAATAGCACCCAACTTACCAAAAACACTGAATGAATCACTAATAGGCCACGATGCAATCCCTGATAAAAAGAAACCTGTTACTTCAGCATCAGCCGACACAGGTATACCTAATATAACAGTATCAGCATCAGACTCTCCAAGGTCAGCATAGCCACCTTCCAAACTTAAATATTGATTAAATTCGTAACCTGCAAATATTTTCCACCCGGTATCAGTGTCATCACACGATCCAGAGATATCGTCACAGGCATCTTTCTGGTCAGAATGACCAATCCCAACACCGACATAAAACCCATTAGTAGCGTTTTGCGCGTTAGATATTGACACCATACTTACAAAAAGAAGCGGTATAACGATCAGGTTCAACCCTTTTCCAAAAAAGCATTTGCCAGCCATAATATAAAACCTTTCAAATTAAAGTTAATTATTAATTAATGAAATTATATATTATTTTAATACGCTGCATACATCAATAAAAGAATCGAAAAAAGTTAAGTCATCCCTTTAAGATATTTTTGTCGTTTGCGTTCCGGAAATTTTTCAATTGAGTAACGCGGCATAGTTCTAGGCATCTCCTGATAGTGCTGCTTAAGAAATACTTCAAGCAACTTTAAATCTTTCTTCCCTGCTTCTCGTAACATCCAGCCTACAGCTTTATGAATAAGATCATGCTCATCATGTAATAGTATTTTGGAAATTTTAAACACATCGTTCAAATCACCATGGCGAATGAACCACCAATTAGAAACTATCGCAATTCTTTTAGTCCACAAGTGTTTTGACCTTGCCCAACTATATAGAATCTTCCTGTTTCTATTCAAAAGATGCGCGCCTACTATATGCGGACAAGTAACATCTACCAAGTCCCAATTATTAATATATTTAAAATGTTTTAAATAAAAATCGTAGACTTTATTTTTATATTTATCATCTGCCTGTTTGTACTGATTAACTAAAATCAGCAACCCAACCAACCGTTCTTCATGAATTTCTGATTTAACTAGCTTTCTGATATCCGCAATACTGAGAGCGATATATTCTTTAGCCAACTTTCTAAGGCCGGGCATACGAATACCAATAAATACATCACCATAACCATACTCACCTTTACAAGTTTTAAAAAAACGCTGGTTATGGCTAGCGTATACTGGATCGGCCAGTTGCTGCATTTGTTTTTGAATAGACATACTAATTAATATTTTTATCTATATAATTTTAGATCTATACCCATTGTCTAACAATGCATTATTCTTCACTATAATTTAACACTTAACTTTTAAGGTAAAAATGACTAAAAAACTCAGACCTTATTCTTCAATCGTTGTTGACGGCACCGAGCGCGCACCTAGCCGCGCCATGTTGCGTGCAGTTGGTTTTAAAGATGACGATTTCAAAAAGCCACAAATAGGCATCGCATCTACTTGGAGCATGGTGACTCCATGCAATATGCATATTAATAAGTTGGCAGAAAAAGCAGCAGCAGGTGCTGATGCTGCAGGTGGCAAAGGCGTGATCTTTAACACCATTACGATCTCTGATGGCATATCAATGGGCTCTGAAGGTATGAAATATTCCCTAGTGTCCCGCGAAGTAATCGCCGACTCGATTGAAACAGTAACAGGCTGTGAAGGTTTCGATGGCGTAGTAGCAATTGGTGGCTGCGACAAAAACATGCCCGGCTGCATGATAGCCTTGGCCAGACTCAATCGTCCTGCAGTATTTGTATACGGTGGCACTATTATGCCAGGCAACCACAAAGGCACTAAAGTTGATGTTATTTCAGTATTTGAAGCAGTTGGCCAGCACGCCAAACGTCAAATCAATAATAAAGAACTAAAAGAGGTTGAGTCTACCGCGATCCCTGGGCCGGGTTCATGTGGCGGAATGTATACTGCTAACACCATGGCTTCTGCTATTGAAGCACTTGGAATGAGTTTGCCTGGTAGTTCAGCACAAGCGGCCATTTCAAAATCTAAGGAAACAGACTGTCGCAATGCAGGTAAAGCGGTATTTAACCTAATTAAGAAAAACATTCTCCCTAGCGACATCATGACACGGCAAGCATTTTTAAATGCCATTGCTGTTATTACTGCACTGGGTGGATCAACCAATGCTGTGCTACATCTATTGGCAATGGCACATTCAATGAATGTGAAGTTATCGATTGATGACTTTACTCGCGTAGGGAAAAAAGTACCAGTACTCGCCGACCTGCGACCAAGCGGCAAATACATGATGTCAGAATTGATTGCGATTGGCGGCGTCCAACCGTTAATGAAAATGTTACTAGACAAAGGCTTGATGAACGGCAACTGCATGACAGTGACCGGCAAAACATTGAAGCAAAATTTAAAAGATGTGAAACCATATCCTAAACGCCAACAGATTGTGCGCCCATTCGACAATCCAATTAAGAAAGATGGACATTTAGTGATTCTTTACGGAAATTTGGCCCCCGAAGGTGCGGTAGCAAAGATTTCTGGCAAGGAAGGTCTGTCCTTTACTGGTAACGCCAAAGTGTTCTCTTCAGAAGAAACCGCATTAAAGAAGATTCTAGATGGCGGCATCAAAGCCGGCGATGTGATAGTGATTCGCTACGAGGGCCCAATTGGCGGCCCAGGTATGCGCGAAATGCTTTCACCTACTTCCGCGATTATGGGCAAAGGCTTAGGAAAAGACGTGGCACTTATTACTGATGGTCGCTTTTCTGGGGGCAGCCATGGGTTTGTTGTGGGTCATATCACTCCTGAAGCTGCAGTTGGCGGTCCGCTGGCATTGGTGAAGAATGGAGATAAAATCACAATCGACGCTAAAAAACGCGAAATGACATTACATGTAAGTAAAACTGAGCTAAATAAACGCAAACGTGCATGGAAAGCACCCAAGCCCAAGTATCGTCGTGGGGTGTTAGCAAAGTTCGCCAAGCAGGTTCGCTCTGCATCTGAAGGCGCCATCACAGATTAACGTTGCTATATTCAAACACCAGGGTAGAACTCCAGGCCTTTCCAGTATAAATTACTCGGGTCTGGATTTCTGCGCAGACAGAAACATGACGACAATACGCGTTAAAAACAATTAATAAGCTATTAATTCGCTCTAAATTCCACAATTTCTAGAGAATATTCGTTGGAACTACCCACAGAATAGTTTAGGATTTAGCCCCTTTTTATCACCCAGTTTTTCACATTATATAAGGAGCAGTTGAATGTCACTGACACCAGAAGAATTAGAAGCCATCATGGAACGCAAAAATAAGATGCGTCGTGAGGCCTATGACCGTCGTAATGCACAAGAGAACAAGGATGAAGTAAGCGCCAGAGCTGTAAAACGCTTTATGGAATTACCTGAGTATAAAAATGCTCATTGCATTATGTGGTACATCGACTGCCGTTCTGAAACACGCACTAAGCCAGAACTACTAGAAGAAGTAGCTAAGGGCGAGAAGAAAATCATTGTTCCTTACTGCACAGAAGATGAGAATGGCGAAAACAAGCTTGGCTTGTGGTGGATGGAAAGCTTAGAAGAAATGGTTGTTGGTAAATGGAATATTCTTGAGCCACCTAAAGAAATGTGGGGCAATCCAGCCAAGGAAGTTGAAGCACAAGACCTAGATTTAGTATTGGTCCCTGGAGTTGGCTTTGATAGAAACGGTGGACGCATGGGTAACGGACAAGGTTACTATGACCGTTTACTAGAAAAGGTTCGTCCTGAGTCACCATTAATTGCGCTTTGCTATGAATCACAATTATTCGATAACGTATTGGTTGCACCACACGATGTATACATGGATAAAGTTGTGACTGAAGATGCTGTATACGAAGGTAAAGGACGAGACTAATGACAGCAATTATTGATGATACTTATGCAGAAGCATTTAGAAGCTTTTACACTGAGTTTCTAATTACCGCTAAAGATCTTAAGTGGGTTGAGCATGCTGTTAATGCCGCCACCGGCAACGCTTCAAGCTCTATTCTTTGTGACTGCGAAGCAGGTTTAGACCGCTATGTCGGACCTGGTGCAGATGAAAGTTTTGAGACCCCCGATGGTCGTCCCGGTGCTTTAGTACAATTACATGTACCTCGTTTCCGCAAAGATCGCGTAGAAGCTTTAGAACGATCAGCACTAGTGCGTATTAGCCAAAATGTCATGACTTGCCCAACGGCTTCATGTTTCAACATGGTTGATTCTGAACAATACTATCATATGGGTCGCAAGGTCGCTTACTTTGGTAATGGTTTCCAAAAACGTATTGAACGCTACGGACGCAAAATGTGGTGGATTCCGATTTTAGGCGGTGAATTTGTTCTTGATCGTCGATTAGGTCAAGCAGATGGTTTAATGGGTGGCAACCTATGGTTCTTTGGCAAGGATGTTGATTCTGCCTTGGAAGCTGCAGAAAAAGGCTGTGAAGCCATTGCGCCAATTGATGGCGTAATCACAACTTTCCCTGGCGGTATTGCTGGCAGCGGCTCTAAAGCAGGTAGTAACTACGACTTCACTATCGCAAGTACCTACGAAAAATTCTGCCCATTGTTACAAGACCATCCGGATGTCGAACACGGTTTGCCTGAAGGTGTGAACTCAGTAATGGAAATCATCATGAACGGACGCGATATGGATTGCATTGTGGAAGCAACCCAAGCTGCAATACAAGCATCCAAAGAAACCGATGGTTTGATAATGATCTCAGCGGGCAACTACAATGGTCGACTGGGTAAGAGCTTTATCTATCTAGATCCAAGCAAACAACCAAAAGACTAGTTTTACGTTTTTGTTGCATGCAAGGCCAGTTGAGTTAAACTCAACTGGCCTTTTTTATTTTCGACCTTCCTTTGTTGAATCAAACATCGAGACCAAAGCATT
>JGI12316J15310_10000142_pt44 | contig 16456 bp, 18 predicted proteins | sample MarCyaLeptolynsp_FD_15310 | JGI IMG/M metagenome (IMG submission 15310)
CGGGGGAATGATGTCGCCATAGAGCCTGCGGCCTTCTTCTGCAAACCAGCTGAAGAAACTGGCCGCATACTCGATCTCGGCACGGGACTCGTTTAGCGGTTTGCCTTGCTCGAGCGTAAGCAGGCTTGCGAGTTCCTCCGCATGGGAGCGCATCGCCGCGGCCCATGCATGCAGCACGTTTGCCCTGTCCGCGGCAGTCCGGCTGCTCCAATCCTCGAACGCAGCCTGAGCACTGGCGATCGCACTGTCAGTTTCCGTGGCACCCATTCGGGGCACCGTTGCCAGCGTTTCACCCGTTGCAGGATCCGTGACCTCCAGGCGCTCGCCGTTGCCGGCAATGACCCATTGTCCGCCAACATAGCAGTCGCAATTCAAAAACTCTGGCAATCGGGCCAAGGCAGTTTCCCCATCGTTCGCGTGCGTAAGCACATGTTTGTTGAACGCAAGATGACATGTGCACGCTTTGTGGTCTTTGCCCCGATTTCGTGCTATTTACCTTTTTGTCCGATTTTTTGACTGCCGTAGGGATGTTGTGGCTGACGCATTGGGGATTGCCGTTGGCGCGTTTGGGCGCGTCGCCTTGCTGTCGGCAACGGAGCCGGTACAGGATCACGCGCACTCTCAGGTTCACGCACTTATCAAGCTTTCTGGTCCAGATACGACCTACAGTGTCGACGGCAGAAAGGCGAAGCTGACCGACACCAAGATTGTGCTGGTCAATCCCTGGGTCGTCCATTCCAATCAGCGGTCTGCCGGTGTCAAGCCGACGGTATTATTGGCGCTCTATATCGACACCCTCTGGTTTGGAGAGCATGGCAACCAGATCCTTGCGGGTTTCAACAATCTGCCCTTTGCGACAGCAACCGCCACGATCAGTCCCGAATTGAGGCAGCAAGCGGCAAAACTCGCCGATCAGATGATGGATATGCACAGCGACGAAGAGCAATTCGACACTTTGCTTCGCGACCTTGTCTGGTCCGTGCTCCAGTGTTCGAAAACCGAAGTTGTTTCGGAGCAGAGCACGAATTGCCTGTTTGTCAGCGACCACCGAATTCGAAAAGCGATCAAGACGTTTCGCCAGGCCGCTTCCAAGGAACTGGATTTGAACAGCGTTGCCCGTAGTGTCGGATTGTCACGGTCCCAGTTTTACGCGCGGTTTCGCCAGTGTACCGGCCTTTCCCCGCGAACCTATCTTGACACTTTGTGCTGTGAACGAGCTTCACAACTGCTCAGTGATCCCGGCATCACAATTGCTGAAATATCCGAACTTCTCGGGTTTTCCGCCCAAGGGCATTTCACAAGGTTTTTCAAATCAAAGACAGGCGTGTCCCCGAACAGCTTTCGGATGGGACACATAGAAGTGGGGCGCATGCTGATTTAGCCCGTCTGTTAGAGCTCAATACCCGCCCGTCTTGATTTTCGGTAGAACACGATTTGCATGAAGCTAGACGTGATCGTTCATTCCGAAATGGCCTGAACGTAAGAATCCCTGGTGCGCGCGACGTGCTCCTCCAGGATTGATTTCAGCGCTTTGAGATCCTTTTTTTCACATGCTTTTTGAAGGTCAATATGTTCCTTGAACGACAGTTTTGTGTGCTCCGGTAAAGCTGCCATGTGCGTTCTGAGGGCCGCGATCTTGCCCTCGTATCTTTCATAACTGGCCGAAAGATACTCATTTCCGCAGTGCCTGAAGGCGATCCGGTGAAAGGCCGTGTCCAGATCGAGATAGGCGTGTACCTCACCCGCCTCCATGGCTTCGGTCATGTCATTGACGACATTCGCCATGTCCGACGCCAGGGCATCGGGGTTCAAGGCCAGGGCAAGTTGAAAGGCCGCGAATTCGATTGTCATCCTGAAGTCGCAGATCTGTTCGACTTCTTCCTCGGTGAGCGTGAAAACCTTTGCGCCCTTCTGAGGTTCAATCTGCACCAGACCCTCTTCCCGGAGCTGGGCAAGCGCTTCCCTGACCGGCGTTTTCGAAACCTCCAGTTCGTCCGAAATGCTCCGTTCAGAGAGTGATTGGCCCATAGCGAGGCGTCCACTGACGATCCGATCCCTGAGATTTTCCAGAACCAGATCGCGAAGCGACTTGGGACGTTCGATCACCATTCCAATAACCTTGTTGCGCACAGTTTGTTCAGATCGTTATCTGGTATTCCAGTTCGCGCAATTTGGAAAGGTCAAAGGTGAATTGTCCCGGTCTGAGGACGCTGAGGTTTGAGCTTGAGTTTTTTACGCACAGGGTCCAACAAAAGTCGTGACAAGATCGTCGGGAGAGTTTGTTGGCTGTCGGCGTTCCAGTTACCAGTTTGAGCCTATGGACTTGAACCGGTCCGGAATTGTTTCCGTGAGTGTCTTGAGGATCAATGATCGCAATTTCATGGTCATACTTATGTCAGCCGGCCAACCATCTTCCGGCCGGTACCCGATCAGGTCCCTGGTCGGTGCCAGGTCCCAGCGCATTCCCGGATTGTCGGACATCAGGTTCAAGACCGCGTAGGGCAGGTTGGTTGCAGCGATCGCGCACTTCATGCCCTGGAGATAATCGCGGTCGCTGAGCCACATTTCCTGTCCCCAGCGCCCCATCGCCATGTGCTTGCCGGGGCGATTGTCATGTGTCCACTGGGTCCAGCCTATTCTTAGGCAAATGACCGACAGACCGTGTTCGGAGGCGAAATACTCGCCCATGCGTTCTCCGAACAGCTTCGAAACGCCGTAGGCATTGACCGGCTTCGGATCGAGGGAAGGCGTCAGTTTTTCTGAAGAAAACCGGTATCCGCCCTGAACCCAGTTCGAACTGGCGAAAACGACTCGCCGGACGTTGTGCTGCGATGCTGCGTGGTAAAGGTTCAGCGTCGCGTTCATGTTGTTTGCGACAGATGATCCCCAGCTGGCGTCAGGACTACGGTCGGCAGCCAGGTGCACGACGGTGTCCGCGCCTGCGAGGTGCCGCGTCCAGTCTCCGAGTTTCGAAAAGTCAGCGACGTGGCAGTCGGGCCTGTCCGTTTCCAGGAGATCAAGACCGATCGGATGCCAGTCCGTGTGGACCCTTATGTCGTCGTAAAGCTTGCCTCCCAGATGTCCCGAGGCCCCTGTGATCACCACACGTCTGCTCATTGTCCTGTCTCCGCTATTTTGTACCTTACCGAGAAGGTCGAGGTTTCTCCGGGAGAAAGTCTTTCTGCAGGCGCGTGCCACTCCAGTTCCGCGTAGTCGTAGTTAGCAGAATTGTAGACTTCCAGTGCATGCCCATGGGCATACTCTTGCGCCGTTGAGAGCGACGATGCCTCTGCGGTCAGTTTGATGGCACCGGTCTCTCCTCCAAAATGGACCTTGGCGACACGGGTGGCCGGGTGAGTGCCGACTTTGAACTCGTCCGTTGAAACGCAGTCGACGGCAATCTGCTCTCCTGTGTTCGAAACGGCGGCCGACGGGTTGCCCATCAGCACCGCATGGCGATCCTGCGGGGAGGTTTGGCAGACGATCCGGACGGGTCGGTTCACCATCATCACCGACCAGATCCCGCAGTAGCGATCCGTGTCGGAACGATTGGTCAAAGCGTGTTCGACGAACCAGCCCGCCGCACCTGTTTCCAGAGTGACGGTGCGAAGGATCTGCAAACCGCTGATGGGGCAGATCCGGCTTGTCATGCGAACCTGCATTTCAGAAATCTGCTGGTATTCGTAGGGACCGGAATCGAGGACCGGATGCGGTCCGCCTTTGGGCCAGGAACTTTCGGGCGCAACCCAGGTCTTTTCTCCGCCCCAGAGCGGGAACGGCAGGTGTTTTGCCCTCGTTGGAACCTTTCGGAGAGCCGAGAGGTCAGGTTGAAACTCCAGCGAGTCTGGGTTTTCGAAAAAGAGCGGGGCGCCTTGGTAGTGAACGTTCATCAAGCGCCCGCCAATTCCGGGAAGCAGCGAGAGCTTCACGTTGGAATTGGACAGAAGGACGCGCTGCCAGAGCTTTGATTTTGTCATGGTGCTTCCGAGACGGCGGCGAAGGCTGGGTGCGCGGGTTAGTCACCCGCGCACCCGGGAATCAGACGTGTTTGAACTGGTTCACGTTGTCCTTTGTAATCGTCATGACACCGGTCACGACCTGTTCCGGCAAAGGATTGATTTCGGCCGATTGCCAATCGGGCACCACCTTCAGTCCTTCCGTGTTCTGCCAGTGCATCATGTGTATGGCGAGGTAGGCTTCCAGATAGGATTTCTGGGCAACTGCGCCGTGTATCGTGCCGTCCTCGATATAGGGCAGCATGTCGTCGTTCCGGTCCATCGCAACGATCTTGATGTCGCCCGCGCGTCCGGCTTCGTGAACGGCAATCGCGGCTCCCTTGCCACTGTCGCCATCGGTGCCGCCGATGCCGACGATATCCGGATGGGCCTGGATACCTTGCAGATACGCGGTCGGGGCATAGGAAGGATCGGCGCGGTCATTGACCACATCCACCACTTCGATATCAGGGTATTTTTCTTTGAAGAGCGCCTTGTATCCTTCAACGCGCTCCAGGGTGGAGGGGGCAGGGAATGTCCCCAGAAGCACCTTGCCCTTGCCGCCGATCGCCTGGGCGAGGAGTTCACCGCCAACCTTGCCCGCTTCGAATCCGTTGATGCCAAGGAAAGAGGAGCGGGAGCTCTGCGCCACGTCCCCGATGCAGGTTGTGACAGGAATGCCCGCCTCGACGGCCCGCTCTATTCCTGGTGCAAGTGTTGCGGGATCGCCCGGGAAAATTAGGATGCCGGCGGGACGACGGGCAATCAGCTCGTCGAGCTGGCGCGCCTGTCCGGCCGTATCGAAATCAAGTGGGCCGGTAAACGTGGTCTTGATATCGAGGATCTCCTCCAGATCCTTCAGGGCAGCCCTGTGATCGACCCAGAAGGGGACCTGCGTCACGATGGACAGGAAAACGTATTCCTTGCCTGCTCCCTGGGCCAGAGCCTCGTTGGAGAATTTCGGCAGGCTCAGTCCGGCAAGGGTAAGCCCACCGGCACCGGCCAATAGGTTTCTGCGGTTAACGTTGATGTTGGTCATAGGGTCCTCCCGGTTGATTTGACCTAAGTGAAAAGTGAGTTAGGCGGACTGGCGCCGGACGAGCATGTCGAGTGCGACTGCACAGACCAGCACGGCTCCAATGACGATCATTTGCCAGTAGATGGAAACCGCCAGCATGGTCATGGCGTTGTTGATAAGGGCGACAAACACGACGCCGAGAAACGCGCCCAGAATGGTGCCTTCACCGCCGCGCAAGGAAGCGCCGCCGATCACGGCTGCGGCCAGAACCTGGAGTTCAAGCGCGTTCCCGGCCGTTGGCGTGCCGCTCATCAGACGCGAGGCCAAAAGGACACCTGCCAGGGCGGCCAGTACGCCCGTCAGGATATAGGCAATGATGCGGACGCGATTGACGGCGATGCCGGACAGCATGGCCGCCTTTTCATTGGCGCCGATGAAATAGATCTGGCGGAAGAAACGCGTGTGCCGCACGGCAAGATCAAACAGGATGATCAGCGACAATGTCAGGATGACCAGCAGCGGGATGCCGAGCAGGCTCGTCTTGCCGATGAAGCCGAAGGCAGGCGGCAGGCTGCTGACCGAAAAACCTTCCGTGAGAACAAGTGCAATTCCTCGGGCAATCGACATCGTTCCCAACGTCGCAACGAGCGGGTTTATGCCGATCATGGTTATGAGAATTCCGTTCACAAGACCGGCGACGGCACCGAGCAGCAAGCCAAGAATGACGGCGGCTGGTATGGGCACTCCGGCCAGAAGCAAAAGGGCGACGACAGTGCTGGAAAGTGCCATAACCGACCCGACGGACAGATCGAAACCGCCTGAGGCGAGCAGAATGGCCATGCCGATCACAATGATCGCGGTTGGTGTCATGCCAACAGCGACCGCCCTGAAATTGCTTGCGCTGAGGAAATAGGGCGTGACGAATGACATCACCACAACGATACCCAGGATCATCAGAAGCAACGTGATTTCACGCGTGTGCAGGCAGGCCGATATCACTCTGCTCAAAAGCGAGGGCACAGCTTGTTTGTCCAGGGTTTGCAGGCTCATGTAAGGGCACTCCGCTCGACTTCGTTCAGATTGGATACGGGGGTTGCTGCGACGCCGGCAGCCAGGTTGAGAATGGAGTCGTCGGTGGCCATTTCCGCACCGATTTCTCCAACCAGCTTGCCTTCTCGGACGACGATGATGCGATCCGTCAGAGTTGCAAGTTCCGGAAAATCCGATGACACGACCAGGATGGCCATTCCCTCGGCGGCCTTCTTGCGAAGCTCATCGTGAATCTGAAACTTGGCTCCGACATCGACACCCTTTGTCGGCTCGTCGACGATCAGGATTTCCGGCTCGGTTTCGAGCCATTTCGCAAGCATGATTTTCTGCTGGTTGCCACCGGACAGATATCGGATGTTGGTATCCTGGCTTGCCGCCTTCACCGAAAACCGGTCAATTGCATTCCGGGTCGCCCGTCGGGCGGACGCGGTGCTGAACAGACCGTTGGCCGTATGTTTTTTCAGACTTGCGGCAACCAGGTTGTCACGCACGGAATGATCGAGAAACAGTCCGTCTGTCTTGCGTTCCTCCGGGACATAGCCGATGCCGGCCTTCATCGCTTCGGGCAGGGAACACAATGCGGCTTCTTTGCCGCGGAGTTTAAGGGTGCCCGTGCGTGGTGTGATCAATCCGGCCAGAGCCTTTGCAATGATGCCGCGTCTGGACCCCATCAGTCCCGCCAGTCCGACGATCTCTCCACGGTGTAGCGTGAGTGAAATGTTTTCAAAGACACCGGGATAGGACAGGTCGTCCGCTTCAAGAAGCACATCGCCGATCGCGTTTGCGGAGCGCTTGCTGCCGATCGGCACATGGCCGCCAATCATTTCCGAAACGATTTCGTTTTCGCTGGTCTCGGAGGGCTTGCGCGTGCTGATTTTGCGACCGTCCCTCAGAACGGTTATGCGGTCCGCTATACTGAAAATCTCTGACATGTGATGGCTGACATAGACTATGCCGATGCCGCGCTTTGTGAGGCCGCGCAGGATCGAGAACAGCGCGTCGACTTCATCCGGTGTCAATGCCGATGTCGGTTCATCCAGAAGTATGACCCGTGAGTTCAGCGACAATGCCTTGGCAATCTCGACAACCTGGCGCGTGCTTATCGGCAGCTTGTCGACGGGTGCGGTGACGTCAATCGAGAGATTGAATTCACGCAGCAGGTCTTCTGCGCGCTGGCGAAGCTTCTTCCAGTCGACGATGCCGAATGTTGCCGGTGCATGGCCAGCGAAAATGTTTTCGGCAACAGACAGCCCTCCGGCCAGGCTGAGTTCCTGGAAAACGCAGCCGATCCCGAGATGCTGGGCATGGGCCGGGTTGTCGATGACGGTCTTTTCTCCGGACAGCCATATCGATCCCGAATCCGGCTGGTGCAGACCGTACATCATGCCAAGACATGTGGACTTCCCGGCGCCGTTCTCACCGACGAGCGCATGAATTTCGCCTGGAAACAATTCGAAATCGACGTGATTGATAACTTTGTTCGACCCGAAACTCTTGCCGACTGCCCGAAGTTCGATAAGGGGTGTGGCCGTGCTCATGTTGCCTCCGCTTTGCCGCTCTGGGGCGAGTCTGCCGCGGCGATATCGGTGATTTCGGCGGTGTAGGTGGTCCGCGTCCGGTCGATGTGCTGGTTCAGGATCCGAACGGTTTCCTCAAGCGATCCATTGCGGATCGCGTCAAGGATGGCTTCGTGTTCCTGCATTGAGAGCCGGGTGTGGGAAGGTTTGACCGCAAGATGCGTGCGGAGTGCCGCAATCTTTCCCGAATATCTTCGGTAGGTTTCGACGAAATAGGAATTGCCGCAGTACTTGAAGAAGGTCATGTGGAACCTTGAATCGAGGTCCAGGTAACGTTTGACATCACCTTCATCGAGGCGTTGGCGCATTTCGCCAACAATCTGCGAGACCTCGAACAGGACGTCATTCGGGTGACGTGCGATCGCCAGCTTGACGGCGGCAGTCTCGATCGGTTGCCGGAAGTCACAGATATCCGCGACCTCATCGCCTCCAAGCGTGAAAACGAAAGCGCCCCGTTGCGGAAAAATCTGCACCAGGCCTTCGGAACGCAGCTGAGCCAGTGCTTCGCGGACAGGTGTCTTCGAGACGCTGAGGCGTTCGGCCAACTGTCTCTCTGAAATCGCTTCTCCCAATTTCAGATCACCACGCACGATTAGATCGCGCAGGTGATCACGCACGGTTTCCGTCAGCAATTTCGGGCGTTCGAAACCAGTCATTTTCCTCCCTCCCCAAATTTGAGGCTTGCTACAATATGAAATCTGGTATATCAGATGTCAATAACGATTATCGCGGTTCTGAAAGCGGACCGGGACGGGCGCGAAAGTTGGGAGGTTCGCCGAAATGCAGGCCGCGTTGTTGCTCGATTGCAAAAACGAACATGGTGAGGGCGTCATCTGGGATGCGTCCGCGAGCCTGCTCTGGTGGACGGATATCCATGGCCGGAAACTCTGGCGCTACGATCCGGAAACCGGAAACGCGGCAAGCTTCGATATGCCTCGACGCGTGGCGTGTTTTGCCCCGCGCAAGAGCGGTGGTCTCATCGTTGCCTTCGACCAGACGATCGCTCTCTTTGACCTGGAAACGGGCGCAATCGACACGATCCATGAGTTTGAGCCCGCAAATGCGGACACCCGTTTGAATGACGGAAGAACCGACCGCCAGGGTCGTTTGGTTGTTGGCGGCATGAACGAGGGTACCGGTGTTGCAGATTCAACGGTTCTGCGTGTTGACGCGGATCTCTCAGTTACGCAGCTGATCGAAGGGGTGGCGTGCGCGAACTCGACCTGTTTCAGCGTGGCCGGAGACACGATGTATTTCGCAGACACACCTGAGAAAACGATCCGGGCATATCCTTATGACGTGGCAACCGGTGAGATTGGAAAGCCCGAAATCCTTTGCGACATGCGGGATGAGCCGGGATTGCCGGACGGTTCGTGCGTCGATGCTGAGGGCGGGGTCTGGAACGCGGAGTGGGAGGGCCGCCGCGTCGTCAGGATTGCACCCGACGGAGAGATCGATCGGGTCATCGAGGTTCCTGTCTGGAAACCGACTTGCTGCACATTCGGCGGCTCCGGTCTCGACACGCTTTTCATAACCACATCGCGATTGGCGAGCTCGCAGGAGGTTCTCGATGCAGAGCCTGCTTCGGGAGGATTGTTCGCCGTCAAACCAGGCGTCAGGGGCGTGGAGGATTCGCCTTTCGCCGGATGATTTTTCACCAACACCTCGGGAGGAGACACATGAAAAATCTCATGAAATCAATCGTTTTGAGCGCTAGCGTCGCCATGATGGGTGCGGGCACGTCCATTGCAGGCGATTATCCTGCGTCCGTGCCGCTCCAGGACGGAGCGCAGGCGGCGATGGACACAATCAAGCCGGTGAATGACACGTTCCGGATCGCCTACATGCCTCCGGCAACCGAATTCAACTACTACATCGCGATCGGCGAAGGCATAAAGAAAGTCGCGGCTGAAAAGGGTGTCGAAGTCTTCATGCTGGCACCCCAGAGCGGCGCCGATATCAACGGTCAGATGGGTATGATACAGGACGTTCTGACCCAGGACGTAGATGCTATCATCTTTGGCACGCACGACGAGTTTGCAGCCGCACCTTTGCTGAAGAAGGCGGTCGACAAGGGTGTCGCGGTTGTCATGATCAACTCCGACATTCCGAATTTCCCGACCCCGATCCATGGCGTCGTCGGTTACGCGCAGCGCAAGGGTACCCACAAGATCGCAGACTGGGCGATTGCCAAATCCGAGGGTCAACCGGTGAAGGTCGGGATCATCGAGGGCCAGCCCGGCTACCACTCGACCGAACGTGTCGGTGGTTTTCTTGATGGCATCAAGGACGCGGATAATTTCGAGGTGGTTGTTTCCATCGACGGCAAGTGGAACGTCGAGGGTGGCAACACCGCCGGCATGGATATTCTCCAGTCTCATCCCGACATCGATATGCTCTTCGCCGCCAACGATTACATGGCGATCGGTGCCTCGTATGCGGCCAAGGCCATGGGCCGGCGTGACCTGACCATCCTTGGCAATGACGGTGATACATCGGGACTTGAGGAAATCGCTGCGGGCAACTTCACCGCAACGGTCAACACGGTACCTTTCCTGATGGGACAGGCAGCCATGAATGCCACGATGGATGCCCTCAATGGAACATTCGAGGGCGGCTGGATCGAAATCCCGACCACCATCGTTGACGAGGGCAATGTCGTTCAGGTGCTGCAGGAGCCGGAAAAGCTCTATCCCCAGCCCTCCAAGTCCTATTGATCCTTTTGTAAAGCGGCCGTGTGGCGTCTTCGGATGCCGCCGGTCCCAGTCTTTGCGTGAAAGCCGAACTCATCCGGGTCAAAACGATGACGTCGATATCTGAAATCAAAGAACCGCTTTGGGAAGTGATTAATCTTGTGAAGCGCTATCCGGGCGTTCTTGCAAACGATCACGTCTCATTGAAGCTGTTCGAAGGGTCCATCCACGGATTGCTGGGCGAAAACGGTTGCGGCAAGTCGACCCTGATCAAGATGCTGTCCGGGGTCCAGTCACCTGATGCCGGCCGCATCAGGTGCGCGGGAGAAGACGTCCGGCTGCACAGCCCGACGGATGCGCGTGCCAAGGGAATTGCAACCGTCTTTCAGGAATTCTCGATTGTTCCGTCTCTGTCAGTTGCCGAAAACATCTTTCTCGGCCGGTTGCCAACGGGACGTTTCGGAAGTGTCGACTGGACTGCCATGAACCGGGAGGCAAAAGCTGTTCTTTCGGAAATGGAAGTCGATCTCGACCCGGAGGAAATAACAGGCAATCTGTCCGTCGCCGAGCAGCAACTGGTCGAAATCGCCAAGGCATTGGCCTCTGATGCCCGCACGATCATTCTCGACGAACCGACCGCAGCGCTCGGACTTTCGGAAATCGAGCATTTGCACAAGCTCTTGCGGCGGATGCGTGAAAAAGGATGTGCCATTCTTTATGTTTCGCACCGGCTGGATGAAGTGGAGCGGATCGTTGACGAAGTCACGATCCTGCGTGGCGGACAGGTGGTCCGGGCCAGTGGTGAAACGGAGATTTCGGTCGACAATATTGTCGCTGCGATGATCGGCGAAGATGTCGGCGAGCACTATCCCAAGATCAACAACTCCCGCAACGAGATCGTCCTGGAAGCCCGCGGTCTGACGACCGCCAAGGGCGTTTCGGATGCTTCCTTTTCCGTGCGGGCCGGCGAGGTTCTGGGGTTGGGTGGTGTCCTTGGCTCCGGCCGGACAGAAATCGCGCTTGGTCTCTTCGGAGCCGATCCGCTTCTGGCAGGTGAGGTCAGGATCCACGGCAAGCCGGTCAGGATCAAGAGCCCCATGGATGCCATTCGCGCAGGGTTGGCGCTCGTTTCCGAGAACAGGAAATTCGACGGGTTGTTTCCCAATTTCGCTGCTGGCGGCAACATAACGGCGGCCGGGCTTTCGAGCATAGCCCGGGCCGGTTTCCTCGATCTTTCAACCGAAGACAGGGTGACGGCAGAGTATATCCGGAAACTGGAGATCTCTCCCCAGGCCGATTCCAAGACGATCAACCTCCTGTCGGGCGGCAATCAGCAAAAGGTGATTCTGGCCCGCTGGCTGTTCTGCAATGCCGACATTCTGATTTTCGACGAACCGACACAGGGTATCGATGTCGGCGCCAAACTCGCTGTCTACCGGCTGATCAACGAACTGACCGCACAGGGCAAGTCGATCATTCTCATCAGTTCAGACCACGATGAGCTTTTGGCCATGAGCGACCGGATTGCGACCGTCCAGCACGGTGCCGTGACCGGTATCGCCAGGGCATCCGAACTTTCACACGTCGATCTTGTGAAAGCATCTTCAGACGAGGCAACCCACAAAATACAGGAGTCGGCGGCATGAAACGCATATTCGACGCGCAACTGCTCGGCCCGGCGATCGCGCTGATCGTCATTGCAACACTTGTCGCCTTGACGACGGACCGGTTTCTCAATCCGGGCAACCTGTCGAACCTGTCGCTTCAGGTCAGTATCGTCGCCCTGATCGCGATCGGATCGACGATCGTCATCATCACCGCTGGAATTGACCTGAGTGCCGGTTCCATGGTCGCGCTCCTGACCATGCTGCTCGCCGAGATGCTCAAATTCATGGGTCTGCCGCTACCACTTGCGATCCTCTTCGTGCTGGGCTGCGGTCTGGTACTCGGTCTGACCAATGGTGTGCTGACCGCCTATCTGCGCATCCCGTCCTTCATCACGACGCTGGCCGGCCTGATCGCCTTCCGCGGTCTGGCACTGCTCTTCAACAACGGTTCGCCGATCTTCTCGCTGGACCCCAACCTGGAACCGCTGTTCTACGGTTCGCTCATGGGTGTTCCCCTGCCGTTCTATTATCTGGTCTTCTTCTACGGCCTAGCCGCCGTGGTGATGAACTACTCCAAGCTCGGCCGTGAAATCTATGCGATTGGCGGCAATCCCTCGGCGGCAGCGCTGTCCGGGATCAATGTGCGGCGCGTGCAGACCTACGCGTTCGCCATCGCTGGGTTCATGACGGCCGTCGGGGCCGTGCTGATGGCGGCACGGTTGAACTCCGGATCACCGAATTACGGACAGACACTTGAGTTGCAGGCCATCGCGGCGGCCGTGGTCGGCGGCGCGAGCCTGGCAGGCGGGCGCGGCAACGTGCTTGCCACCCTGATTGGCTCGCTGACCATTGTCGTCGTTCAAAATGCACTCAACTTGAACGCGGTGCCGACGTCGGTTCAGAACATCGTGCTCGGCATGATCATTCTTGCCGCCGTCGGCGTTGACATGTGGCGGAACGAAATCTCGGGCAAGATCGGGGCGCTTTTCTCGTTTTCGCCTTCCAAGCAACGGGGAATATAGGCAATGGATCTCGAACTCCGGGGAAAACGCGTCCTCGTAACCGGTTCCGGTGCAGGCATAGGCAAAGCCACGGCAAAGGCCTTTCTGGACGAAGGCGCCAGCGTCGTTGTCAACGGATTGTCGCAGCAGGAGGTTGATGACTGTGTCGCCGACCTTGGTCGCGACGGAGATGTCAGCGGTCTGGCAGCGGATCTGACCAAAACCGAAGATGCCGAAAAACTGTTCAAGTTTTCGGCCGCGACGGGACCGGTGGACATCCTGGTGAACAATGTCGGGATCTTTTCCGTCAAGGCGTTTGAGGAACTGACCGACGAAGAATGGCTTTCCTATTTCAATATCAACGTCCTGAGCGCAGTTCGCATGAGCCGGCTCATCCTTCCGGGCATGCTGCAGCGCAATGCGGGCGCCATCGTCAACCTCGCAAGCGAGGCGGCGGTCAAGCCCCTGCCGCAGATGGTGCATTACTCGGTCACCAAGACCGCGATGCTTGGACTGACCCGCGGTATGGCCGAACTGACCAAAGGCACGAAAGTCCGTGTGAACTCGGTGCTTCCCGGACCGACCTGGACAGAGGGTGTCCAGAATTACTTTGAAGGCCTCGCCGTTCAAAAAGGCGAGCCCATCGACGGGATCGTCTCGAACTACTTTCAGCACGACGAACCGACATCTCTCATCCAGCGGTTCGTCGAACCCGACGAAGTCGCGCGGATGATTGCGTTCGTAGCCGCATCCGGTGCAGCCAACGGTGCGGGTTACCGCATCGAAGGCGGCATCATTCGAAGCATTCTCTGAACACCGAAACACAACGGAGCAAATCATGCCAGCACTCACCTTTTCTCACATCGGCATCACTGTCCCGGACCTTGAGAAAGCCGTTGAGTTCTACACGAAAGCGTTTGGCTTTTATCAGATCATGGGCCCGACCGAGATCAAGCACGACGAGAGTGCGATCGGCCAGATGTGCGACGATGTCTTCGGGGAAGGCTGGGGATCATTCCGAATTGCCCACCTGAGCACGGGTGACGGCATCGGCATCGAACTTTTCGAGTTCCCGAACACCAAGCAGGAGGAGAACCCCTTCGAATACTGGCGTCCCGGTCTGTTCCATTTCTGCCTGCAGGACGAGGATCTTGAGGCCCGGGTAAAGGTTATCGAAAGCCTCGGCGGAAGGCAGCGCATGAAAGAGGTGCGCAGGTACTATCCGGGTGAAAAGCCGTATCGCATGGTCTATTGCGAAGATCCGTTCGGCAACATCATCGAGCTCTATAGCCATTCGTACGAACTGACCTATTCGGCGGGCGCTTATGTCTGATGTTCCGGAAAAACCCTGGCGCGATGACCGGCCCAAGGTGGTGATCACCGATTTCGACTTCGGTGACATTGACGTGGAGCGGAAAATTCTCGAAGCCGTGGGTGCCGAGGTCGTCGGTCTGCAAAGCAAACAGGAAGAGGATCTCTTCGAGGCTGCGCGTGACTGCGCAGCCATGATCAACCAGTATGCGCGCGTCGGACGGTCGACGATCTCGCGGATGCAGAAATGCGAGGTGATCGCGCGCTACGGTGTCGGTGTTGACATCGTTGACGTCGACGCGGCTACCGAACGCGGCATCCTGGTCACCAATGTACAGGACTACTGTACAGAAGAAGTCGCCGATCATGCGATTGCGCTGTGGCTGACGCTTGCTCGCAAGTTGCCCGACTACGACCGGGCCACCCACAACGGAATATGGCGTTGGCAGAGCGGACAGCCGGTCAACCGTATACGCGGGCGGACGATGGGAATCGTCTCTCTCGGCAAGATCGGCCAGGCGATCGCTGCGAGGGCAAGTGCTTTCGGAGCCAGGATGATCGCCTACGATCCGTTTCTGCCCGAGACGGTTGCAAGAAAGCACGAAGTCGAACTGGTCGCCAAGGATGAGCTGCTGAGGCGCAGCGATTATGTCCTTATGCAGGCTCCAATGACCCCGCAGACGCGTCATTTTCTCTCCGATGCGGAGTTTGCCCAGATGAAGCCCGGGGCGATCCTGGTCAATACCGGCAGGGGTCCAACCGTCGACAACGCTGCACTCTACCGGGCGCTCACCGAGGGACGGTTGGCCGCGGCGGGCCTCGATGATCCGGAGGAAGAGCCGGCAAAACGGGCTGCATGGAACCCGGCAGACAACCCGTTGTTCAGTCTGCCGAATGTCTTGGTCACGCCACACGCAGCTTACTACTCAGAAGAGTCGATCACGGCGGCACGCACAATCGCCGCGACCCAGGTCGCCAAGGTTCTCACAAAGCGCGAACCGGATTTTCCGGTGAATTCATCAGCGCTGAGTCTTTCCGCATAACACAGGACAAACAGGAATGCTTAAAGAGTTCAATGATTTCGAACGCCGCCCGGATCTACTGGAGAAGTTTGACGACGTCGTGCAGTGCTATTCCGCCGCGGCTGTTTTTGCTGACGTGCAATACCGCACAGGCGTCATGGACAGCGGTATCAAACCGGCTTTCAGGGCGAAGGTCACGGGGCAGGCGATCACCGTGCAATTGTCCAAGGGCGATCTCGTCGATCCGCTGAAGGCGCTGGAGATGGGGCAGCCAGGTGACATTATCGTGGTGGATGCCGGTGGCGATCCGAACACATCCGTTTGCGGCGGCCTGATGGGCGGACTGGCCCAGAACCGCGGCATTCGCGGAATGATCGTTGATGGCGCCGGCCGGGATACCGACGAATTGGAAGACATCGGCTGGCCAATCTGGACCCGCGCCATCACGCCGCGCGGAACGCACACGATGTTTTCCGGCCGCAAGGAAGAACTCTCAATCAATGTGCCGATCCAGTGCGGGGGTATCGTCGTCAATCCCGGCGATTTCGTTGTCGCCGATCTGATGGGCGTCACCGTCATTCCGCTGGAGCGTGCCGAAGAAGCCGTCAGGCAGGCAAAGGAACAGGCGGACAGGGAAGAGGAAACCCGGAAGTGGGTGGCGAAGGGTAAGACCGTCGAGGATTTGCTAAATGAATTCGGCCGTATCTGATGCTGCACTGATCGGAATGGACTGGGGAACATCCTCCCTGCGGGCCTTTCTGATCGGAATGGACGGCGAAGTGTTGGACATGATTTCCACCTCCCTGGGAATCATGCACGTGGAAGACCGGGACTTTGACTCGGTCTTCCATGACCTTCTCAAGGTCTGGCTCGCGGAAAAGACGTTGCCCGTGATCGCCTCGGGTATGATCACGAGCCGCAACGGCTGGGTGGAAACACCCTACGTTCAGGTGCCTTCAGGTATCGACGAATTGGCGTCTGCGCTCGTGACGCATGAAACCTCAAAGGGCGTCCGGCTGCAATTTGTGACCGGGATGAGTACAGAACACGATGGCGCGCCGGACGTAATGCGCGGGGAGGAGACCCAGATCGTCGGGGCGTCGGCCGCCGGACTGGGTGATGGCATCTATGTCATGCCGGGTACGCACAGCAAATGGATCACTGTTTCGGACGGTGCGATCG
>JGI12316J15310_10000050_pt36 | contig 16449 bp, 16 predicted proteins | sample MarCyaLeptolynsp_FD_15310 | JGI IMG/M metagenome (IMG submission 15310)
ACGCTGGAGGAGATCAATGGCGAAGCCCAGGAGATTTTCCTTGAGAACGGGGGGGAGCGGTTCAGCTTCATTCCTTGCCTCAACGACAGTGACGAGGGCATTCGGGTGCTGGTCCACCTCATCGAGCGCGAGCTTAAAGGTTGGGTCGACGTGTAGAGCCAAGTAAGAGGTGAGGCGGGATGATCCGTTACGCACTCTCGGGATTTGGTCTTTGTGTCGCGCTGATTCTGACCCTGCCAGCTGGGGTTGCCGATGAGCGTGCGGCCTATGTCGACGTGGTCGGTGCTCCTGGTGACGGCAAAGAGGCATTGGAACGGGCGCTGTCCAATCGCCTCCTCGACCAAGGCTTCACGGTTAGCAGCACGCCCGTTGTGGACGCTTACGAAATCCAAGGCATCGTGCGATTGGCGCCCGCGGACCGGGGCAAGGAGACGGTGCGGATCGATTGGATCGTCTTCGGTCCGGACGGCACGAGGCTCAGCAATGTGACCCAGACCAATGTCATCCGCAAAGGCTCGCTCAACCGCCGCTGGGGGTCGGCTGCGGACGCCGCGGCAGAGGCGGCCGCACACGATATCGTCAAGCTTCTGTCTCAGTAAGCGTTCGACCGAGGTGTCGTGGTTTGATTTCCCGCGAGCCTCAAAACCGCGATAGAACTCTTCTTCGGCAACTGCAACAGCAGCGCCGCCGGACACCTCGGGAGGTGCCATATGCTCGGCTTTGATATTTTCGTATTCGCCCTGCTCGCCCTGTTCGTGATCCTCGTCATCGCGGCGGTGAAGGTCGTGCCCCAGGGCTTTAACTACACGATTGAGCGTTTCGGCCGCTACACGCGGACGCTCCGTCCCGGCCTCACGTTGATCATTCCGTTCATCGACCGCATCGGGCGGAAGATGAACATGATGGAGCAGGTCATCAACGTACCGAGCCAAGAAGTCATCACCCGCGACAACGCCATGGTGCGGGTGGATGGCGTGGCCTTCTTCCAGATACTGGACGCCCCGCAGGCAAGCTACGAGGTGACCAATCTGGAGGTCGCCATCTTGAACCTAACCATGACCAATATCCGCACCGTCATGGGCTCAATGGACTTGGACAAGCTGTTGTCGGAGCGGGACGAGATCAATCATCGCTTGCTGAAGGTCGTTGATGACGCAACCCACAGCTGGGGCGTCAAGGTCACGCGTATCGAGATCAAGGATATCGAGCCTCCGCGCGACCTTGTCGACGCGATGGCGCGGCAGATGAAGGCCGAGCGTGACAAACGTGCCGCGATCCTCGTGGCAGAGGGCGAGCGGCAGGCGGAGATTCTGGCCGCCGAAGGCGCCAAGCAGGCGGAGATTCTGGCGGCCGAGGGTCGCCGCGAGGCTGCCTTTAGAGACGCGGAGGCAAGGGAGCGCGAAGCGGAGGCGGAGGCCAAGGCCACCAACATGGTCAGCGAGGCCATCAGCAGAGGCAGCGTCCAGGCGATCAACTATTTCGTCGCCAACAATTATGTGGGCGCACTCAAGGCGCTCGCCGAAGCCAAGAACCAGAAAGTGCTCATTTTGCCGCTTGAGGCGTCCTCCGTGATCGGTGCGATCGCCGGCGTTAGCGAGATTGCGCGGGAGGCTTTCGGCGAACAAGCCAAGGAAGCAAAGTCGGGCGAACGCCCCGGGGGCTCCGTTCCTTCGGTTTGATGCGATAGGATTGAACGATGGAAACAATCGCTGAGCTTGGTGCCTGGAGTTGGATGATCGCCGCGGCTGTTCTGTTCGTGTTGGAGCTGATCGCGCCTGGCATCTTCTTCATGTGGTTCGGCACAGCCGCACTGGCGACGGCGCTCATCACGTTTCGCTACGATATCAGCTGGCAGTGGCAGTTCATCTGGTTCGCAGGCCTTTCGCTGGTTACGATTCTGCTTGTCGGGCGCTATCTGCGCGCCAATCCGCTGAGAAGCGACAAGCCGCTGCTGAACAAGCGCGCCTTGAAGCTGGTCGGCCAGAGCTACGATCTGGTGGATCCTATCGTGAATGGGCGTGGCAGCATCCACGCGGGCGATACGATCTGGCGGGTGCAGGGTCCGGAATTGCCCAAGGGCGCGCGGATCAAGGTCGTGGGGGCTGATGGGTCGGTGCTGAAAGTCGAGGCGGACGACAGCTAGATCGCCCGCTCACGCGATCATGGTGATGTCGGATACTTCGTCGGGAATCTCGGCGGCGGCATCGTCATGGGGCCATATCCCCTCGGCGACCCGCGTACTGCCGGACCCGGAGACCGTTACATCGGTGAAGCCCACCTGCTGGAACCTGTCGGCGATGAGGTTGTTGGGGGCCATGCTCTGCAACAGTCCGAGGGTGAGTTTCGCCCGGTAGCGTTTTCCCTTCTCGACGGTGAAGCGCGCCATTCGGTCCTCCGGCGGGTCGATGTCTCAGCTCTTCGCGAACCACTCTTCGACCGCGTCGCGGCCATGGTCGTCAAGCAGCAAGTGGAGTTTGGTGCGGCGTAGGAGAAAGTCCTCCGCGGTCCTAGCGTCCTCGGCCGTGACCGCATGGTCGAGCTCGGCGCGGCAGACCCCCGGGGCGATCTCCGCGGCACTCGCCGGCTCCGCAGCGATGCGCGCGAAGAGGTCTTCGATCCGGTCGCCGTAAGTCAGTGCCCAACGCCGCCGGGTCTCTTTAGAAATGTGCTCCGGCCCCTCGTCGGCGCGGGCGAGGAGGTCTGCGCGGGCGATATGGCCTCCATAGAGCGGCACATTCTTGGTCCAGGGGCCGGTCATCTCAAGGCCGAGGGTTCTGAGTGTTGCCAGCACGTCCTCGGCTAGCGCGCGGTGCGTCGTGAGCTTTCCGCCGTAGAGGGTGATGAAGCCGCCCGTGCCGTGTTGCCGGGTGGCGAGTAGGGGCTTGCGGCTGATGCGGCTCGGGGCCTCATCTGCGCCCCCATGGAGTGTCCGCACGCCGGACCAGGTGTAGACGATGTCGTCGTCCGTTTTCTTCTCCCCGAAATAGCGGTTATAGGCGCTGAGCAGATAGGCTCGTTCCTCGGGCGAGCACTTAGGGCTTCGCGCATCGCCCTCTTGGGGCACGTCCGTCGTGCCGACGATGAGAAAGCGCCCGCCGAGCCAGGGGATGACGAAGATGATGCGTTCGCCTTCGTCCTGCAGCGTATAGGCGCACCGCTCGGGCGGCGTGGGCATTGGGAGCACGATGTGGCTCCCGCGCACGAGGCGCAATGTTTGGCGCTCAGGTGCCGCATGGGTCATGGTGTCGATCTCGCCGACGAAGGGGCCGGCCGCGTTGACAACGCAACGTGCCGCAAGCCGCCGCTTCGTGCCGCGCTCGTCGATCTCGACCGTATAGCCATCGTCAGACGCCGCGATCGCCGTGACGGCGCGGCGGTTCAAAATGTCTGCGCCGCGGGCGCGGGCATCGAGTGCCACGCTCAAGGTGAGCCGCGCATCGTCTGTCTGGCCGTCATAGTAGTGCAGCACCGCGCGCAAGTCGTCTTGGCGAAGTCGAGGTAGGTGCGTGACCTCCTCATTCGCTACCCGTCCGCTCGCCGGCAAACCATCACCGATAGAGAGGAAGTCGTAGAGGGCAAGGCCTGCGTGGACGAACCAGGGTTTGCGTCTCTGCCAGCCATAGATGGGCAGTAGGAATTTCAGCGGTGCCACGAGATGGGGCGCGGTGCGGAGCAGCTCGGCGCGCTCGGTCAGAGATTCACGGACGAGCCCGAGCTCCAGATGCTCAAGATAGCGCAAGCCTCCATGAATGAGCTTGGATGAGGCGGACGACGTGGCGCAGGCGTAGTCGCCCCGTTCGGCGAGCATCACCTTGAGCCCACGGCCCGCCGCGTCGCGCGCGATGGCCGCACCGTGAATGCCGCCGCCGACCACAAGAATGTCCAGCGTTTCCGCGCCCAATTTCGTCTGTCCTAGCTGAGCCGTAGGGGTGTGACCAAAGAGGTTAATGCCGTGGCAAGGTGATTTGGAAGGATCTGCCCTGTTGTCGCCATCGCTCAATACTCTAATAGTATTGAAACGAGGATCGTTCGTCCTGGAGGGACCGTATGGCCGATATCGTCATCGTGAATCCACGCTTCGACATCTCGTTCTGGGGGCTGGAGCACTGCATGCCCTTGTTCGGCAAGCGTGCGAACCTCCCCGTCGCCTGTCTTGGGCTCCTGGCGGCGCTGGTCCCCGACCATCACGATGTGACCCTGGTCGACGAGAATGTCGAGGACATCGATTTCGACCGCTTGGGGCGTGCCGACCTGGTTTGCCTCACAGGTATGAGCATCCAGGGGCGCAGACTGATCGAGATCCTCGAGGCGATGCGCGCGCGGGGTGTCATGACGGCCGTTGGCGGGCCGATGGCGACGGTGGAACCGGAAGCCTTGGAGGGGCTGGCAGACGTCATCTTCCTGGGCGAGGCCGACGAGACTTGGCCGGAATTCCTGGCCGCGTGGGAGAAGGGCGAGCACAAGACCCGCTACGAGCAGGCCGAAAAGACGGATATCACCAAGCTGCCGCTGCCGCGCACCGATTTGCTGAAGACCGAGCGCTACATGTTCGGCAGCATGCAAATCTCGCGGGGCTGTCCCTTCACCTGCGAGTTCTGCGACATCATTGTCACGTTTGGCCGGCGTCCGCGACTCAAGACCAGCGAGCAGGTCTTGGCGGAGCTGGAAGCTTTCTTGCAAGCCGGCCTCAAGATCGTCTTTGTCGTCGACGACAACCTCATCGGCAACAAGAAGGCCATCAAACCGATCTTGCGCGACATCGTTCGCTGGCAGCAAGAGCGTGCCTATCCGCTGACCCTCTTCACCGAGGCTTCTCTCGATTTGGCCGAGGACGAAGAGCTGATGGAGCTCATGGGGCTGGCGAACTTCCAGAACGTCTTCATCGGCATCGAGACGCCGAACGAGGATTCGTTGCGCGAGACCAAGAAGCTGCAAAACGTGCGGCCGAACGCCGGCTCGCTGATTGAGCGGGTGCACCGCATCCAAGACCGCGGCATCGACGTCTGGTGCGGGATGATCGTCGGATTCGACAACGACGACCCTTCAATATTCAAGGCCGTTCCGGAGTTCCTGTCGCGGGCGCGAATCTCGACGTCACTAATCGGCATGCTGCACGCGATCCCCACGACGCCGCTCTACGACCGGCTCAAGAAGGATGGCCGCCTGAACGGCGACGAAGATGCCGACCGCTACGGCACGAACGTCATACCGCTGGGTATGTCGCGGGAGGAACTGCGGGACGGCTTCATTCAGGTGATGCAGGACAGCTATGGGGCGGACCCCTATTTTCAGCGTCTCGATTCACAGTTCGTCGGCCAGAACTTCAAGTTCGCGCTGCATCAGCTGCCGTATTGGAAAAGCTGGCGTCTGGCCTGGGCCAAGCGCGCCTTGCTCAACTATGTGCGCTTCGGTGTTGTGGCGTCGCGGCTGTTGTCCCTAGTGAAGGATGAGGGGTTGCGCGCCCGCTATCGCAGGCAGTTGTCCCAGATCGTGAAATTGCGCTGGCGGGAGCCGCACATCTTGTTCATCTATGCGCTAAAGATCGCGACCCATTATCACTACGCGGAAGTCGCGCGGTCGGTTGCGGATGTGGATCCGGAGACCGGCGCCATGTCGGACGCGGGCCGGTCGTTCTCGCGGACGCGGAAACCGGCGCCGGAGCAGGTTGCTGCCAAAGCCGCTTAGACCACGCCGGCGCGCAGCAGGTCGTGGATGTGGATGATCCCGACGGGGCGTCCGTTCTCCACCACGAACAATGCCGTGATGGCCGAGGCGTTGATCACCTCAAGGGCGGCGCTCGCCATGAGGTCGGGCGTCACCGTCTTCGGTTCCGGCGTCATGATCTCCGCCGCGCGGCTGACCAGGAGGCCATCGCCCATGTGACGGCGCAAGTCGCCGTCGGTGATGATGCCCTTCAGGATGCCGTTGCCGTCGACGACGCCGAGGCAGCCGAGCGCCTTCTCGGTCATGACGACAATCGCCTCCGACATCACGGTGTCCGCGGAGGTCAGGGGCAGGCCGTTGCCGGTGTGCATGAGGTCGCCGACGAATTTCAGCCGGGCGCCAAGCTGGCCGCCCGGGTGCAGCACACCAAAATCGAGGGCCGTGAATCCCTTGCTCTCCAGAAGCGCGATGGCAATGGAATCCCCCAGCGCCAGCTGCATGACGGTGGAGGTCGTCGGCGCCAACCCATGCGGGCACGCCTCTTTGGCCTGGGGCAGTGGCACGACCACTTCTGCGGCTCCCGCCAGCGTGGACTCCGGATTGGAGGTGATGGCGATGAGCGGAACGGCGAACCGCCGCGAATAAGACAGGATATTGCCCAGCTCGACGGTCTCGCCGGACCAGGAGAAGGCAAGGATGGCATCGTCCCGGGTGATCATGCCGAGGTCGCCATGGCTCGCTTCACTGGGATGCACGAAATGGGCGGGCGTGCCGGTGGAGGAGAGGGTGGCGGCGACCTTCAAGCCCACATGACCGCTCTTGCCCATGCCGGTGACGATGACCCGGCCGCGGCAGCCGCGCAGGATGTCCAGCGCCTCGGCGAAACGCTCCGCCAGATGGGCCTTCAGCCCCGCTTGGAGCGCGCTCAAGCCCTCCGCTTCCAGTTGCAGCGTGCGTGTGGCCGAGGCCACCGCTTCGTCTCGGGTCTCCGGGTGCGACAGGTCTTGCTTCAGCCCGACTGGCATATGGTTTGGCTCCCCCTTGTGAGGAGGCGATTTTAGCACGGATTGCGGCAACGAAAGGTCCAAGCCTGCCCCGTTTCGAAACAGCTCTAAACGCCTCGTTAACCGTCTTGCTCCTAGGCTTGGACGATCCACGGGCTGCGGGCCCGGAGCCAGGTTTTTCCTGAGTTTTCGGGCTTTGCCCAGTTTCGATCGAGGGTGCGTCCTTGCCGCGTCGCCATACGTCCAGCGCAGCGGGCGCGCTCGCTGCAGCCTTGCTCGCCGCAGTTTGCGCGCCGGCCGCCGCTCAAGAAGTGCCTCCGCCCGGCCCAACCGCGCCGGTGCTGCGCGGCAGTCTTGGCGCTGGGGCCGAGCCCGACCCGGCGCCGTTTCCCTCCAGGGTCGAAAGACGGCGTCAACAGCGGGACCCAGCGACCGGCGATGTCTCCGGGGGCGGCGTCCTCAGCCCGCAAGGCACGGACAACCTTGCCGACGACCCCTCGCTCAGGCCCACACCGCCGGCGCTTCCCGGGCTGCCCGCGCCACCCGGACCGCCGCCGCCTCTGGGCGGTCTGGGCGATGAGGACGAGGAGGCTGTACCCGTGGCCCGGAGGCCGGGGCTTGGGATCACGACACCCACCGGCACACCTCTGGTGGGTCCGCCGCGCGCATCCGATGACGACCTGGAGAACCTACCGCGACTGCCGCAACGAAACCGGCTCGATCCCTACGTGCCCATCGGGATGCAGCTCGGCACCTTCCTGCTGTTCACGGAGGCCGAGATCGGCACCATCCTCACGGATAACGTGCTCGGAACGCCCATTCCGCGCTCGGATATCGCCTTTGAGTTTGCGCCAAACGTCGTTCTGCAATCCAACTGGTCCCGGCACTCCTTCACGGCCACGTTCGATGCAGACCGGAGTTGGTACAAGGACTTCTCCGTCGAGGACGACAAGTCGTACGTGGCGCTGCTCCGTGGGCAGCTGGACGTGACGCGGCGTACCAGTCTTGAACTCGAGTTGGGCAAGTCGCAAACGCAAGAAGGCCGCAACTCGATCAGCCTCACAGACATCGCCGGCTTCCAGACAAACGTGCAGGAGGAGCATATCACCGCGGCGGCCGCGCATACGTTCAACCGCTTGACGATGGAGGTCGAGGGGATCGTGTCCGACTACCACTACTCGGATCGAGGGCAGGGCCTCTTCGATCCGATTCGGGATACGATTATCCCGCAGGAGGATATCAGGGACTATCGTGAGGATGAGCTAAGAGTGCGCGGCACCTATGACTTCAATCCTCGACTGGCGATGTATGTGGAAGGCGAGCTCAGCCGTGAGAGATACGAGCAGCCGATCAGCGTGAGCGGGATCACGCGCGATTCTGACGGCTTCGCGGTGCTCTCTGGCATGACGTTCGCCTTTAGTGACGCGTTGAGCGGAGACATCAATCTTGGTTGGGGCGAACAGAGCTCGATCGATGAATCTGTCGGTCCGATCGAGGGACTTCTGCTCAACGCCAACATCATCTGGCAGCCGACACCAATGACATTGGTCGAGTTCATCGCTCGCTCGGATGTCTCCACGACGACGCTTGTCGACTCGCTTGGGGCCGTCGACCGCTTCTACGAGCTGTCGATACAACAGGCGCTTTGGCGCTATCTCGTCGTTGGGACCTTTGTCAGCTACGAAGTCGCCGACTTTGCCGTGACGGAACAAGTCGACGAGCGCTTCAGGACAGGCGCCTCGGCGGAGTATTACTTCAACCCCCATATGTCCGTGTATACCGAATACGACTACACGGACTTCTTCTCGAGCAACAACACAAGCGACTTCACCGAGAATCGATTGCGGGCTGGCGTGCGCATCCGTCACTAGCCCACATGCACGTCAGATCAGCTTCTTGATTTCTGTAGCGACTGCATCGCGCAAGTCCGGCCGTTCGAGTGCGAAGGCCACATTGGCGGCGAGGAAGCCGGGCTTGGAGCCGCAGTCGAAGGCGCGTCCCTCATATTCCAGCGCATAGAACGGCTGGCTCTTGAGCAGCGTCAGCATGGAATCGGTCAGCTGGACCTCGCCGCCCGCGCCCTTCTCTTGTGCGGACAGAAGGCCAAAGATCTCTGGCTGCAGGATGTAGCGGCCGAGAATGGTCAGATTGGAGGGTTCGGTTCCCGGCGCGGGCTTTTCGACCATGCCGGTCACGGGAAACACGGTGCCGTCCGCTTCGCCCACGGCAACGACCCCGTAGTTCTTGATCTGATCGTCGGGCACGGGTTCCACGGCGAGGACGTTTCCGCCGCGTTCGCCGTAGACATCGAGCATCTGGGCCAAGCACCCTTTGTCCGGGGTCTGCACGAGCACGTCGGGCAACAGCACCGCGAACGGCTCATTGCCGACGATGTCACGCGCGCACCAAACGGCGTGGCCCAACCCAAGCGGGGCTTGCTGCCGGACGAAGCTGGCGCATCCGGCTTCCGGCAGCGCTTCCTCCAGCGCTTGGAGCTCCGCCGTCTTGCCGCGCGCGGCAAGCGTCTCCTCCAATTCCGGTTGCTTGTCGAAATGGTCCTCGATCGCGCCCTTGTTCCGGCCGGTGACGAAGATGAAATGCTCAATGCCGGCGGCACGGGCTTCATCGACGACATGCTGGATCAGCGGCCGGTCGACCACCGTCAGCATTTCCTTGGGCATCGCCTTGGTTGCGGGAAGAAAGCGCGTGCCGAGCCCGGCGACGGGAAACACGGCCTTGCGGACGGGAGCGGGCATTCAGGCCTCGTTCGGCTTCAGGGTCGGGACCCCAGGGTCATTGCGGAGGTAGAAGTCCCCCAATGCCTTTGGGATTGCAAGAGACCTTGGGGATGGCAGGGGGGCCTTAGGGGTGGCAAGGGCGAATTGGTCCGTTTTTCGCCTTTGCACGGTCAAAACCGCCCGCCACAATTGCCGCTAACACCGAATCGGTTGGGGCCGTTTGATGTGGGCTAAGTGGGGAGTTTCACTGCAAAGAGTGGCGCTTGCGCTGGCTGCGCTCATGCTGGTGTCGGTACCGGCGGCAGCTGTCGCGTCCTCGGACTATCGGCGCGCGGTCGATGCACGTTTCACCCAGTGGCTACAAGAGCTCTGGCCGGAAGCGGAAGCGGCGGGAATCTCGCGCGCGACCTTCGACCGGGAGCTGAAAGGTCTCAAGCTCGACTGGTCGCTGCCGCAGATCGAGCCGCCGGACCCCGCGTTTCCGGGTGGCCCCGCCTTGCCGCAGGCCATGAAGCCGAAGCCGAAGCCGCAAGCGGAGTTCGGCGTGCCGGAGCGTTACTTCAAGGCAAACAGTCTGAAGTCTTTGGCTGCAGGTGGGCGCGGACATTCCAAGCGCCTTGGACCCACCCTCAAGGCGATCGAGCAGCAATACGGCGTGCCGTCGAGCATCATCATCTCGATCTGGGGCCGCGAGACAGGGTTCGGCCGGGCCGCGATCCCCTACGACGCTGTGAGGTCGATCGCCACGCAAGCTTTCATGGGGCGGCGCGCGGCGGAGTTCCGCCCGCAGCTCATCGGTGCGTTGAAGATCATCGAGCTGGGGCACGCATCGCGTAAGCAGATGAAGAGCTCATGGGCCGGTGCGATGGGGCATGTGCAGTTCCTGCCCGGAGACTTTGAGGACTACGCTGTAGACTTCGACGGCAACGGCCGACGCGACATCTGGACCTCGGTGCCCGATGCCTTGGCCTCTGCGGCCAACTCGCTGCGCAGCCAAGGCTGGGACGGCAGGCAACCTTGGGCCTACGAGGTGACGCTACCGAAGACCTTCGACTGCACGCTGCAAGGACCGGATCAATCGCTCCCGATCCGCGAGTGGATCGATCTTGGCGTGCGGCGGGTGAAGGGGCGCCCCTTTCCGGAAGACCGGCTGGACGACTGGACCTTCCTCGTCCTTCCGGCCGGGATGAAAGGGCCGGCCTTCTTGGCGACCACCAACTTCTCGGTGCTGAAGCTCTACAACAACTCCGATGTCTACGCGATCTTCGTGGGCCACGTCGCGGACATGATCGACTACAACGTGCCAGTCTCCTTCGTCGGTGAATGGCAGCCGGTGGAGCGGTTCACCCGCGACCGCATCCTGAAGTTCCAGAAGGTCCTGGTGGCGGAAGGGCATGACGTCGGCAAGGTCGACGGCCTGGTGGGCTTCAAGACCCGGCAGAGCATCGGCAAGAAAGAGAAGGAACTCGGCCGGCCGCTGACCTGCTATCCGAGCCACGCCTTGGTGAACCAGGTTCTCAAAGCTGCGCCGAACTAGGGTCGCCGAGCCGCCCGAGCCAGGTTTCGCTCGACAGGTAGAACCTGCTGAACGCGTCCTCAAAGTCGGGCGCCACTGATTTTGCCGCCAAGTTGTCTGCCAGCAGCGTCTGTTGCCAGCGCTTGAGCCTTGTGCGTTTGCCGATGAAGTCGTAGCCGGTGCGCTGCTCGACAATCTCAGCTCGGTGCAGCAGGGGCAGCCAAGCGATATCCACCATGCCGATGGTGTCTCCGCCAAAAAAGGCTGAGCCGTCTAGCTGCTTCTCAATCCGATCGAACGCTCTTCCCAGCTTTTCGTTGCGCTGTCTTAGGGTGTCTTGATTGGGGCTGCGCTGGGCGCTGCACTGAACCAGGTAATTCTTCGACGCCAAGTAGCTCCAGGCCCGGTTGATGGCCTTCTCTTCTAGGGTCAGTTGCGGCTGCAATGGCGGAGACACCTCTTCGATGTACTCCACGATCGCATCGCTCTCAAAGAGCGCTTGGCCGCTATCAGTTATGAGAACCGGAACCTGCCCGTGCGGTGAGACATCCAGGAACCACTCCGGCTTGTCTTTGAGGCTGATGTACTCGACCTCGTAGTCGACTGCTTTGGCCTCGAGGAGGGCCGTGACCCTCTGCACGAAAGGGCAAATCTTGAAGCTGACGACTTTCATGGAGCTGGCGTTGTCTTGCTTGATTGACCGACTGCCGAGGCAAGCTATATCCTATATCTCAACATTTCAAGAGATATTGAGATATGAATCAAGCGCTGGTCATATCCGCTTTTGGCGCCCTCTCTCAAGAGACCCGGCTAGGGATCGTCAGATACCTCGTTGAACGGGGCGATAGTGGGGCTTCGGCGGGGCAGGTGGGCAAGGCTGTGGGTGCCTCCTCGTCGCGGGTGTCCTTCCATTTGACCACCCTCGAACGCGCCGGCTTGGTCACCTCCGAGCGCCAATCGAGACACATTATCTATCGAGCGGACTTCGAGCGTTTGGGCCGATTGGTGTCGTTTCTGCTCAATGATTGCTGCGGACGGCACCCCAACATCCTGTCCTGCTGCAATCCGGCCGGAGATCGTTAAGCGAAATCCAACCAAACAGGTGGGATGTTGCCTAGGTTTTGCCCGGCCTGGTTGCTAACTTCGTGGGATGGGAATCATGAGCTTTGCTAAGGCTTTGATGTTTGCGGCTGTTTCTGCGCTGCTCCTGGCGCCGTCTGGCCCTGCATACGCCGACCGCTTCCAGAAATGCGTGAATGGCTTCTGGCCCGCCGCCAAGCGCGGAGGCGTCAGCCGGGAGACCTTCGAGCGGGCCACGGCGGGGATCACCCTCGACAAGGAGGTGATCGAGTCGGCGAACTATCAGCCGGAGTACAAGAAGCCGGTCGGTGAGTATGTCGACCGCGCTGTCTCCCCCAAGCGCTTGTCAAAGGGCAGGGAGAAGCTCATCGAGTACCAGGCCCTCCTCGATGAAGTCGAAAAGAAGTATGGCGTCGACAAGCATATCGTCTTGGCCATCTGGGGTGTGGAGTCGAACTACGGCGACAACAAAGGCGACAAGAACGTCATTCAGTCGCTGATGACGCTGGCGTGTTCTGGCACCAAGGCCAAGTTCGCCCGGGGCCAGATCGTCTCGGCGCTGAAGATCCTGCAGCGCGGCGATACCAGCTTCGACAACATGAACGGGTCTTGGGCCGGTGCCATGGGCCACACCCAGTTCATTCCCACCACCTACACGGCCTATGCGGTGGATCATGACGGCGACGGCCGCCGCGACATTTGGGAGACCATCCCGGACGCGCTTGGCTCGACGGCCGCCTATCTGCGCAAGTCGAAGTGGATTCCGGGGCAGACCTGGGGCTACGAGGTCCGGCTGCCTAAGGGATTCAATCCCAAACGCTACAGCCCGAAGACGTCACGAACGCTCGCGCAGTGGCGCAAGCTCGGTATCGTCCGGGCCAACGGCAAGCCTTTCCCGAGACCAGGAGACAAAGCGCGGCTCTATGCGCCGGAAGGGGCCAAGGGGCCTGCATTCCTGACGCTCAACAACTTCCGCTCGCTGCTGCGGTACAACAATGCGAGTTCCTACGCGCTGGCCGTGGGGCATTTGGCCGATCAGCTCGCGGGCTACGGTCCCTTCATCCAGCAGTGGCCCACGGGCGAACGGCGGCTGTCCATGGAGCAGCGCATGGAGCTGCAGCGGCTCTTGATCGCACTTGGCCATTTGGACGGCGAGGTCGACGGCATTATCGGCAGCATGACGCTCAACGGTGTCCGCTCCTATCAGCGGGTCAAGGGACTGCCGGTCGACGGCTACCCGACGCTCACGATCTTGAAGAAGCTGCGCGCCGATGCACCGCCGCTCCCGCCAGCGCCGCCCCCCGTAGCCGTCCCGCAGCCCGTGGCGGCCCCACCGCAGCAGCCGGTCGCTGTGCCGCAGCCGATGGCTGACCCGCAACCGGTTGGCGCGGTGAACCAGGCTGAGCCTTCAAGGCTCGGGCCGCCTGAGATGTCGCCGCCGAAGACAACCACTGTGCCGAAGGGCGCGCCGCCGGCGAATTGATGCTATAGGTTTGGACCTACCGCAGAAGGGGTCGACTTGACGATGTTTGGTATCGCGTCTTGCCGCCGTTTTGGACGCTCTACGGTCCGGGCGCTTGCCGGAGCTGGAGCGCTTGCTGCCGCGCTGGTTCTGGCCCTGGAAAGCACCCCCGTTGTGGCGCAAGGCGCTCAGACCGCGCACCGCAGCTACATCACACCGTTCCCCAATGGGGACCGGTACCGGATCGTCGTGGTCGGCGATACCTTCGGCGACGGGCTGTGGGGCGGTCTCTACCGAGCCTTCGAGGACGATCCGACACTGGACTTCATTCAGCGCTCCCAGAAGGCAACCGGCTTCGCGCGCACCAAGCGTTATGACTGGAACGGCGAGATCGGGAAGATCCTGAAGGACGGAAACTACCAGGTCGCCGTGGTCATGTTCGGTGCCAATGACGCGCTGCCGATCACCAAGGACGGCAAGCGCTTGAAGTTCGGCACCGAGGAGTGGCGCGAGGCCTATGGCAAGCGGATCGAAAAGTTCATCAAGACGCTCCGGAGCGCCAATGTCGCGACCTATTGGGTTGGCTTGCCGGTGATGCGTAGCCCCGCGCAGAGCAGCAATGCGGAGAAGCTCAACGACGTCTTTCGCGAGAAGGCGTTCGTCAACGGCGCCAAGTTCATCGACACCTGGGACGGGTTCGCCGATGACTCCGGCCGCTATAGCGCCTACGGCCCTGACATGCAGGGCAAGACGAAGCGCTTGCGCGCCAATGACGGCCGGCATTTGACGATGCGCGGTAACCTCAAGCTCGCGCACTTCGTCGAGAAGGAGCTGCGCAAGGACCTGAACCTGGCCAAGGCGGAGCGGAACATCCCGCTTGCCGGCAACGAACAGGAGCAGGCCAAGGTGCAGGACCGCTTCGTCGCGCCGCGGTCCGTGCCGCCCAAGAAGTCGGCCGAGGATGGCGAGGAGGCGGAGGACGCCGATGCGCTGCAGAAGAAGCAGGTCGGCGATGTGAGCGTGCTGCGGCCGGCGGCGCTGCCCAATGCGGCGCTGCCCGTCGACGGCCAAGCCCAAGCAGCCGTGGCGGAGCCGGAGATCATCACGCGCGCGTTGCCTGGCGGCTTCACGTCGATGGCCACGATCTCCGCCGTCACCGACCTGACGCTGGCTTCCTCGCGGCCTCAGTTGCCGCTACAGCAGCGGCCGTACTACCGCGTCTTGGTCCGGGGCGAGCAGCTTGAGCCGAAGTCGGGCCGTGCGGACGACTTCACCTGGCCGCCGAGCTAAGCGGGTTTCCTAGCGCCGCCGTCCATCTCAGCGCGGCAGCGTCGTCGTTCCCATCAGCATCTTGTCGATCGCGTGTGCCGCCTGACGGCCCTCGCGGATGGCCCAGACCACGAGCGATTGGCCCCGGCGCATATCGCCGGCGGCGAAGACCTTGGACCGGGAGGTGCGGTATTCCAGCTCGTTGGCTTTGACGTTGCCGCGCTGATCGAGGTCCACGCCGAGATCGCCGACCATGCCCTCATGCACAGGATGCACGAAGCCCATGGCGAGGAGCACGAGATCGGCGGGAATCGTGAATTCGCTGTCGGGCACCGGCTGCATCTGGTCGTCGAGCCGCACACACTCAAGCCGTTCCACCTTGCCGTCGCCGAGGAAGCGATTGGTCGCCACGCTGAAGTCGCGTTCGGCGCCTTCGGCCTGGCTGGTCGAGGTGCGGAATTTCAGCGGCCAGTGCGGCCAAGTCAGCGCCTTGTTCTCCTTCTCCGGCGGCTGCGGCATGATTTCCAGCTGCGTCACCGAGGTCGCGCCTTGGCGGAACGCGGTGCCGATGCAGTCGGAGCCCGTGTCGCCACCACCAATGACCACGACCTCTTTGCTTGAGGCCAGAATCTCTTCCACATCGCCCAAGGGCTCGCCGGAGACACGGCGGTTCTGCTGCATCAGATAGTCCATAGCGAAGTGGACGCCGGGCAGCTCACGCCCCGGCACGGCGAGGTCGCGGGGGTGTTCGGCGCCTCCGGCTAGAAGCACGGCGTCGTGGTCGCGCTCCAGCGTGCGGATGTCGACGGTCTTGCCGACATGGACGTTGCAGTGAAAGGTCACGCCCTCCGCTTCCATCTGCGCGACCCGCCGCTCCACGATGTACTTCTCCATCTTGAAGTCGGGGATGCCGTAGCGCAGCAAGCCGCCGGGCTCCGCATGTTTCTCGTAGACATGCACATCGTGGCCGGCGCGGGCGAGTTGTTGGGCTGCGGCAAGGCCCGCCGGTCCTGAGCCCACGACCGCCACGCGCTTGCCGGTCTTCCGTTCCGGCAGCTGCGGCTTGACCCAGCCTTCGCCGAAGGCCCGATCGGCGATGGCGCGCTCAATGGATTTGATGGCGACCGGCTCGTCGATGATGTTGAGCGTGCACGCGGCTTCGCAAGGTGCGGGGCATACGCGGCCCGTGACTTCGGGGAAGTTGTTGGTCGAATGAAGGTCCCGTGCCGCCGTGAGCCAGTCGTCATTGTAGACGAGGTCGTTCCAGTCCGGGATCTGGTTGTTCACCGGACAGCCAGTGTGACAATACGGAATGCCGCAATCCATGCAGCGGGCGGCCTGGCGTACCAGTTCGGAGTCGCCCGGCGGAATGACGAACTCCTTGAAATGGCGCACGCGGTCGGCGGCTGGCTCATAGCTCTGCTCTTGCCGCTCGATTTCCAGAAAGCCCGTGATCTTGCCCATTAGGTCACGCTCTTCGCCTTGTAGCCTCATCTATTCGAAGCGCATGGCGCTTCGTCTCATTCCTCAAGCGTACCGCGTCGTCGCATGGCAGGGCCACGAGGCCCGGAGTCGCGCTCCAGTCGGCGTGGCCGCTCATTTCCCCGACTATTTGCCGTTGCCCCTTAGCCCGATCTCGATCTCGCCAAGGCCTTCGGTGTCGGCGGCCTGCTGGGTCGCCATCTCTTGCAGGGCACGCCGGTATTCGACCGGCAT
>JGI12316J15310_10000371_pt8 | contig 16436 bp, 15 predicted proteins | sample MarCyaLeptolynsp_FD_15310 | JGI IMG/M metagenome (IMG submission 15310)
GTTTGTCCCGCAGCGCACTGTTCGCCTGCATGGTGCTGACGACCGCGGCCTGCTCGCGGGGCCCCGGGCGCGCGGGTCCGCTCCCGGCGACCCCCGGGACCCAGACGCCCCCCAGCGCGCTCGACGAAGCCATCACGAAGTACCGCGAGACCGGCGACGCGGCAGATCTCCGCACGTACATCGACGCGCACCCCGACGACGACCGCGCCCTGGTCTGGCGCGAGATGCTGGCCCTGGACGCCTACCAGGGGGCGTGGACCCTCGGCGAGCTCGAGGCCTACGACGACGAGTTCGACCCGGCGCCCATGGTCAACACCCGGTCGCTGCGCTCGCTGGTCGACGAGTACCCCGACACCTTCGCAGGTCAGATGGCGGGGGCGGGTCTGGACACCGAGCGGCACGTCCTCGAGGCGGCTGCCCTCCGTCACCTCGGTGCTCCCACCCTCAACGCGCACGTCGTCGCATTCTTGTCCGGAGACGACAGCTGGGCGGCCACGGTCGACACGGGAGAAGAGGCGGGGGTGCAGATCGACCTCGGTCGGTTCCGCCGGCGGCACGAGCAGCGACTCAAAGACGGACTGCGCAAGCGCCTGCTCGACGACGCCTGCACCGACTCGATGGGCTATTGCCGTTGGTACGCCGACCAGTTCGCCCGCGAAGATGCCACCGCCGACATCGAAGTCGCGATCAAAAAAGAGTGGTGGCGTCGTGGGCATCCGCCGTGGCAGGGCAAAGCCCATCTGCAGTGCGCGTACGACTGTGCTCGAACCTGCCGCGAACAACCGGTGTCGCTCGACGACAGCTGCTACAACGCGTGCTTCGCCCGCTGCTGATCCCAAAGAGCCGCAGCCGCGTGCCGCTCACTTGCGCTTGCGCAGGAACGCGAAGTCGCGATCCAGCAGCGTCTTTCGTCCGTCGAGCCGCGCATGATCGCTGGCCTCGTCCGCGAGCCGACGCAGCTCTTCGGACAGCTTGTCGAACACCCCGTCGGACGTGTTCATCCCGTGGCGCGCCTTGACGTAGGCCTTGAAGCGCGACACGACCACGAGGACTTCCTGCGGCGCATCGGACTGCTTGGCGGGGCTGTCGACCACGCGGCGACGCTCGCCGCCGGACCGGCGCTGGACCGGCGCGACGCTCGAGCCTCCCGTGGCCGCAGACAGCGACGAGGTCGACGGCATGGCCGGCTTGGCCGACGACTTGCCCGCGCCGGAGCTGCCCTGCATCGCTTGCCAGGCCTGCAGACTCGGAGCGGTCTCTTCCACCGCCCACGCCTCACGATGGCGCGCCAGCGGCAGGTGGGCTTCCCAGCATTCCATGCTGCAGAAGAACAGTCCCGTACGCTTGCGATTGCACGTCGAGACGCTGCAGACGTAGTAGAGGCTGCCGAAGGCGAGATCCTTCTTGCAGGTGCTGCACCGCTTCCAAGCTTCGGCCATGGTCACTTCTTGCTGTCGGGGACCTGCGTCGGGCCCAGAGCATCCTGTTGCGCCTTGCGCTCGCGGCCCTGCCGGTCGATTCGACGACGCCGCGGGTGCGGCAGCAGGTCACCCTGGAAGGTGAAGGCGAGTGTGATCTGAGGGACCGCCGGGTGCACATCCTGCCCGACCCGGAACCGATGCTGGAAGAACCACTGCGTCAACACGACGATCGTCGGCTTGTTGAAGCGCTGGGTGGGCACATCGTAAAAGGTGTAGAGAATCGCCGGCCCGACGCGATGGTGCGGGGAGTTGACGCGCTTGCTCACCAGCTCCCCGGGAAGGAAGTCGTCCTCGTCGTAGAACACGTGGACCATGCTGTGGCGCACGCCCAGCTTGAGCCCGCTGTCGGGGAAGAGGTAGATGATGTCGGCGTCGTTGGTCAGGCCCCACCCCTTGGCGGGAAAGGCCACATCCATGAACTGGTCGTACCAGACGCGGTCGCCGTTTCGCAGCCGCATGTTCGCCCAGTAAAAGACGAGGTTGTCGCGAATCGCGATGGGGCCGACCTTGGCCTGCAGCAGCGCGGAGATGTCCGCGATCGCCCCGTAGGTCGGATAGTTCTCGCCCGCGTCACCACGCTCGCCGAGCCGCGTATCGGAGTAGTCCGAAGTCGCGGTCGGGAACGACTGCATCAGGTCGAAGGTGCTGTAGTAGCCGACGAAGTTGTAGCCGGCGTAGAGGTTGAGCAGCGCCAGCGGCTGGAACTCGATGTGCGGCCCCAGGCGGGTGTAGGCCGGCGTCGCAAACACGCGGACCCCGGACAACAGGTAGCTCTCTCGGAACAGCACCGAGTCCTTGTCGACGACCTGCATCCGATGGCCGGTCTTGAAGTCGACCGTCGCGCCCAGCGGGTTGTACCGAAGCGCGATCAGGTTGCTGTAGATCCACTTGTGGCGCGGGTTGCCCGACGGGCCGACGCGAATCGGCGGCTCGAGCGTCAGCGGGGCGCCGGGACGGGTGACGAGCTGCTTGGACGGCGTGCTGCCGATCGCCGGCTCGTTGGCACCGGCGCCGAGCTCGTCGTCCTCGTCTTCGTCCTCTTCGGTGTCGGAGAGGTCGCCGAAGCCTCCGCCCCACCCCGCGTCATCATCATCGTCATCGTCGTCATCGTCTCCGAGCTCGTCGGCGGGCGCGTCGGCAGCCGGTGCATCGGGATCGGCCGCAGGCGCAGTCGTCGTCGCGGCGGGCGCGTCGGCACTGGGCGCAGCGGTCGTCTCGGCGGTTGCGGGCTCGGCCGGCTCGGCCGGCGCAGCCGAGGCCAGCGCGGGGGTCGACAGCAGGGCGGCGAATGCCAGGCGGGAGAGAGTCACGCGAAGAGCCGCCATCGGGGGTCGGACCATACCACCCCCATCCGTACGAACGCGACGGACTTCGCCCGGAACAAACGTCCGGGTCGGGCTGCTCAGCGGTGGGGCTGGATCCGGCCCATCATCACCTCGGGCTTGGCTTCCGGCTTGGCTTCCGGCTCCCACGCGACATCGCCCATCAGCTCGACCTCTCCCGGGTCGGTCACCTCCGGGTCGCACGGCTGCTCCTCGCCCCCGCTCTCGTCACCCATCTCGACGGGCAAGACATCGCCCATCATCACGTGCTCGGCCGGGTCGACCGCCTCGACCACCTCGACCGCCTCCGGCTCCTCCACCACGCCGTGGGGCGTGCAGGCAGCGAGCGCGAACGCCAGGGCGGCCGCCGGGGCGGCGGCGATCGGAGCAACACGGGACGGGATTGGCCGACGCCGAAGCGCACCAACGGGGACGAGCGCCGGCTCGACCTGCGTATTTTGCGCAGGCTGGCGGAATTTGAGCGTCCCGCTGCCGTCCACGCGATACCGGACACAGATTCGCTCTCCCGCCGCTCGTGCCAGAATCTCGCGGGCCTCAGCCTCGGTGAGCGAGGTCAGGTCGTGCACGTGCTTGCTGCACTGGTCGCAAAACCGACGCGCGCCGGGATCGCGCCGCATCCCGCCCCAGTCCTCGTCACAGGGCTCGCTGATCGGCAGCTCGGACGTCCGCATGGGAGGTCAGACGCACGACCTTCGGGCCCGATCTATCCGCTCGTTCGGCGATGCTCGGCGTACATCCGACGGGCAAATCGCCCGACGGGCGTCTCCCGAAGCTCCGCGATCACTTGCTGGGCGTCGTCGGCCATGTCCTCGGCAGACGGCATGATGCAGCCGTAGCCATCCTCGTGGCTGATCCCGAGCATGGGCGCCGACAGAGCAGCCATGGTGAGGTCCGCCGCAGTGAACCGATCGCCCACCAGGAATCGCCGATCGCGAACGCGATCGGCATACCGGTCGAATGCGCTGCGAATCCGCTCGAGTGAGCGCCCCGCTCCCCCTTCGCTGATCCCCAGCGTACGCCGCAGCATCGCGACCATCACGGGACGGGCGACCGTGAAGGCCATCCGCTGCATCGGCGGCACGCTCCGCACCAGGGTCGAGATCACCTCGGGGCGCCCTCCGAGCACGCCGTAGTAGGCGTAGCGGCGCGCGTGCGGTCCGACGGTCTCGCCCAGGTCGTCTTCGATCGCGACGATCTCCTCGCGGTGCGCCGCCGGGTACAGCTCGGTCTGCGCGTCCGAGTAGCGCTCGCAGGCCCAGCGCGAGATCTTGGCCGAGTCGTGAATCACATCGCCTTCGTCGGTCACCACGATCGGGGTCGACATCGGCGACGAGGTCTTCTCCCGCTTCCCCAAGCGCATGCGGGTCTGCCACATGACCCCCGGGATGTGCATCATCGGAAGGTAGCCGACCTGGCGGTACTCGACGTCGAGGTGGTCGAGCACCCACCGGGCCTTTTCGCAGTAGTGCGAAAACGGAATCGCGATGAGCTTCATCTTCGCCGTGTTCAGCGGGTCTGGGGTTCGAAGCCGGTGCGCCCCGCCACCAGATCGGCCGCGAAGTCCCGCGCGAGGTTTTCCGCCACCGTGACCCGGTACCGTGCCGTCGAGCGCACGTCGTCGATCGGCGTGACCTGCTTGCGGACCGCGGCGACGACCGCATCGGGGAATGTGTCGTCTGCGGGCCGCCCCGCGAGCGCCTCCACGTCCGAGCAATGCAGCGGAACCGGGGCCACGCTGCCGTAGGCCATCCGAAGGTGCTTGACCGTCCCGCCCTCCACGACGCCGACGGCCGCCAAACACACCTTGCTGATCGCCTGCGCCTTGCGGGTGCCGACCTTGCGGTAGCGATGCAGGGCCGACCCCGCCCGGCGCGGCAGGATCACCCCCGCCACGAGCTCCTCCGGGCGCCGCTGCATCTGCTTGTAGCCGGTGTGAAATCCGGCGTAGGGCACGACGCGCTCGCCCGAGGCCGACAGCAGCCGCAGCTGCGCATCGTAGGCCAGCAGGGCCGGAGGGGTATCCGCCGCCGGCGAAGCGTTGACGATGTTGCCCCCGACGGTGCCGCGATTTTGGATCGCCCACGCGCCGGATTCCGCCGCCGCCTGCCCGAGCATCGGGAACTCCGCCGAGAGCACGTCGTGCGCGCGCACGTCCGTGTAGGTCGTCAGGGCGCCGAGCACGACCTGGTCGTCGGTGACCTCGATGCCGCGCAGCTCGTCGTGCTGCCAGATGCTGACCCAACGCCGGTGTCCGAGCTTGCCCGCGGCGAGCTCGACCATCACGTCGGTGCCGCCGGCCAGTGGTCGCACCTCGCCCGCACCATCGGCGAGCAAAGCAAGGGTTTCGGCCAGCGTCTCGGGCGCGGCCAGCTCGTAGTCGGGAACGACGGCCCTCATGCGCCCGCCTCCCCTCGTCGGGCCCGCACCAGCGTGGCGGCGTCGACCACCGACTGCACGATGCGTCCGTAGCCGGTGCAGCGACACAGATTGCCCGCCAGGCCTTCGCGAATCTCCGCCTCGGTGGGGTTGTCGTTGGCTCGCAGCAACGCCGCGGCGGCGATGATCATGCCGGGCGTACAGATGCCGCACTGCGCCCCGCCGCCGGCGATGAACGCCTCCTGCACCGGATGCAGGGCCTCGCCCTCCTCGAGCCCTTCGATGGTCACGACGTCGTGACCGGCGACCTGCACCACCGGCACCAGGCAGCTGTTGACGACCACGCCGTCGACGAGCACCGAGCACGCGCCGCACTCGCCCTCGCCGCATCCCTCCTTGCTTCCCGTCAGCGAGAGCTGCTCGCGAAGCACGTCGAGCAGGCGCGCCATCGGGTGGCACGAGACCTCGCGGGCTTCGCCGTTGACGGAAAAACGCACCGTTTGTGCCGCCGAAGTCACTGTGCAGCCTCCTCGTCGGTACGGTCCTCGGTCAGCAGTTCCATCAGCCCCTCGGGCATCAGCGGAGCGGTACGCGGGTCAGTGCCCGTCGCCATCGCGACCGCCGACACGATCGCCGGGGCCGGTCCGTCCATCGGCAGCTCGCCGATGCCCTTGGCCACGGGCGCCTCTGCGAACGGCTCGGTGAACGTCACGCGAATCGGCGGCGTGTCGACGGTGGTCGGGATGATGTAGTTGGTCATCTGGGGGTTTTTCACCTTGCCGCCGTCCCACACGACGTCCTCGTAGAGCGCCCAGCCGATCGCCTGCGCCACCCCACCCTCGATCTGCCCCTCGGCAAGCAGCGGGTGAATGGTCTTGCCGATCTCCTGCACGGCGACGAAGTCGTCGACCCGGGTCTCGGCGGTCCGCAGGTCGACGGTGACCGCCGCGATGTAGACCGCCCACGCGTAGTGGGCGTACGCATCGCCGCGAAAGTTCTTCTCGTCCCACTGCACGCCGGGCGGGGGCTCGTACTTGGCGCGACCGTAGAGGCGCTCGCCCGCGTGCTGCTCGAAGAAGCGCCGGCACGCCTGCGCCCACGCCGCGTCGTCGTGCCCGTCGGGCAACAGGTCCGCCTCGCGCAGCTGGGCGACCATCTTGGCCGTCGCCCGGGTCACGAGGTTGCCCACGACCATCGTCGTCCGCGAGGCCACGGTGGGTCCGCTGTTGGGCACCTTCGCCGTGTCGGGCGTCGTGATGACGACCCGGCTCGGGTCGACGCCGGCCGCGTCCGCGACCATTTGCGTGAAGATGGTGGTCGTCCCCTGCCCGATCTCGGTGCTTGCTGCGAGCACGACGATCGTGCCATCGGCCTGCGCCTCGACCTCGGCGACGCTCGCCAGGTGCACCTCACCGGCGCCGGTGAATCCGGAGCCGTGATAGAAGGTCGCGATTCCGACGCCCTTGCGGATGGGTCCGCCCTTCGCATTGAGGCGCTCGGCTTGTGCCCGGCGCTCGGTCCACTGCGCCTTGGCCAGCGCGGTGTCGAGCACGCCGGGCAGGTCGATGCGCTCCTTGATGACCTGCCCCACCGCGGTCGTATCTCCGGGGCGCAAGAGGTTGACCCGCCGCAGCTCGGACGGGTCCATGTTCAGCGCGATGGCGACGCGGTCGAGGTGCCGCTCGAGCGCGAAGATCGACTGCGGGGCCCCAAAGCCGCGAAACGCCCCGTGCGGCGGGGTATTGGTGGCCACGGCCCGCGCGGTGACGCGGAGGTTTTCGCACCGGTAGGGGCCGGCGGCGTGAATCGTGCCGCGCGACAGCACGACGGGCGACAGCGTCACGTAGGCGCCGCCGTCGATCACGAAGTCGATGTCGAGCGCGAGCAGCCGCCCCTGGGCATCGACGGCCGAGCGGATCGTCGTGCGCGACGGGTGCCGCTTGGTGGTGGCTTCGACGTCCTCGAGCCGGTCGTAGACGATCTTGACCGGGTGTCCGGCGTGATAGGCGAGCATGGCCGCGTGCGCGGCGACGATGGAGGGGTACTCCTCCTTGCCGCCAAAGCCTCCGCCCGTCGTCGTCTGGACCACGCGCACGTCCGGCTCGGCCACGCCGAAGATCGGGGCCACCGCGGTCTGCACGTAGTACGGACACTGCAGCGATCCCCAGATGGTGACCTTGCCGTCGTCCCAGTCGGCGATCATGCCCTGGGGCTCGATGTACATCTGCTCCTGGGCCCCCGTGCGGTAGGTGCCCTCGAGCAGGTGCGCCGCCCCGCCGAGCGTCGCGTCCGGATCGCCGCGCACCACCTCGTAGCGGGTAAACACGTTGTCCTCGCCCCAAACGACCTCCGTTTGGGCCAGCGCGTCCTCGATCGTATGGACCGAAGGCAGCGGGTCGACCTCGACCGTGATCGCGGCCAGCCCGCGCAGCAGCATGTCGCGGTCGGGATGGGCGATCAGGGCGACGGGCTCCTCGACGTGGTTGACCACCCCGTCGGCGAGCAGCGGCTGATCATCCTTGATCAGGCGCACCACGTTCTCGCCCGGCACGTCCTTGGCGAGCACGATCGTGAACTCGTCCCAGGGCACCCCGTCGCCGAACCGCAGGCCTTTGAGCGTGCCGCGGGCCACGGGCGAGCGCACGGTCCCGCCGTGCCACACGCCTTCCATTTTCATGTCGTCGAGGTAGATCGCCCGGCCGGTGACCTTGTCCCGGCCCTCGCGGCGCGGGAGGTCTCGACCGACCCAGGCGCGTCCGTTACCCGCGTTCCCGTCCGTCATGGACGGCGAGCATATCAGCTACTTGAGGCCGGCCATGCCCTCGAGCTTGGCCCGCACTCGGCGGACGCGAGCCCCCAGGCTCCGCTGAACCCGCTCGAGCGGCATCAGGACGTAGCCGCGGAAGCGCTCGTCGGGGCGCGCCTTGAAGATCGTGCTGTGGCGCCGCCCATCCCAGCCCGCCGGCGGCTCCTTCGTGTAGTAGTAGGCCGCGAACGAGCGGCGCACCTGGTGGCTGGGACAGGTCACCGCCGTCACCCCGTGAAAGCTGCGCTCGCTGGTCTCGAAGATGACGCAGCGCCCGAGCTTGGGCTCGATCGAGTGGTGGCAGTGCTTGACCTCGCGGTCCCACAGCTCCACTGCCCCACCCCACGAGCGATGCCACTCGGGGTTGAGATAGATGAGAATGTTGAGCCGCCGGTGCAGCTGGCGCTGCTCGACCAGATTGAAGTCGACGTGCACGTCCAGCCGCCCCTGCGGACCGGTGACGTGCATGCCCGCGCCGATGAGCTCGTCGTCGGCGAGCAGGTTTTCGATGCCGGTGAAGGCCGAGACCATCTCGAGGAACGGCTTGCTCGAGATCGCCGCGTGCAGATCCGCCACGGGATCGGGGAAGCGCTCGGGGTCGGTGATCTGAACCTTCTTCTTCTCGTTGACGAAGTCGAAGGCGAAGCCACGGCGCAGCGCGTCGTCGAAGTTCGGATACGACGCGGCAACCTCTTCGGCGAACTTCGGCACCAAGAAGTTGTCGATCTTGACGAACGGAAACGGCTCGGCGCGGTTGTACTGCTCGCGCAGCGCGTCGATCGGCAGCGGTGCGATGATGGTGTCGAGCTTGGCGCGATCCATGGCAGCGGCTGGCATCGAGGCTAACACGCGCTCGTCACGCCCGGGCCGCCGCCACGCCGCAACGCTTGCGGCACAGCGCGGTGTCAGCTCACGACCCGCGCCCGACCGGCTCAAAGCGTCTTGAGATACTCGAGGACTGCCGCGCGTTCGTGCTCGGTCAGGTGATCCCCGAACGTGTGCCCGCCGTTGTCGTGGGCGAACAACGTGGTGTCGTAGACGTACTTGCGCTCGGCCTCGGGCAGGGCATCGTGGCCGCTGGCCACCTCGGCGTAGGGCCACCCGAGGTTGTTGGTGTCGAAGTTCGTCGAGTCGTAGTCGACGCGCCGCCAGTACGTGGGCCGCTTGGTGCTGTCGAGCACTGCGGCGATCGTCGGCACCGATCCGTTGTGCAAAAACGGCGCGGTCGCCCACACCCCGTCCAGCGGCGGCGCGATGTAGCCCGGCCACGGATCGTCGGGGACCATCGGGGTGATCGTCCCGTAGTAGCTGGCGTTGTACCAAGAGACCAGCTGGGGGGCCCACAGCGTGCCGCCCTCGGCGGCAACGGGATCGGTCTCGATCACGTCGAGCGGAAGCAGCAGGTTGGGATAGGTATCGTCGGCTTCGGCGACGCCGTAGGTGCCGTGACAGCCCGCGCACTCGGACTCGTAGACGCCTTTGCCGGTCGCGGCGAGCGCTTCGTCGATCGCGAACGGATACTTCGGCGAAGGCAGCGTGCGCACGTAGGCGTGCACGTTGTTGAACTGGCTGGCGATCGCCTCCGCCTCGTCCACCGTGTCGGTGCACAGCGCGGTGGCCAGCATCATCGTGCCGCGGTGATCGCCGCGCGCCATCGCGTTGTAAAAGAGCGCGTTCTTCTTGCGCGCGCGCCACCACGGCGGCACGTCGAGCGGCACCGGCACCGGCGGAATGTCGAAGTACGGATCGTCGCTCCACTCGAGCGTGATCGGATCGCGATGCGCGACCAGACTGATCGCCGACATCTCGGCCGGATTTTGACCGATCGTCGGCATGACCGTGTTGCCGCCCAGTCCGTCGAGGCGATCGAAGAAGCGCAGCAGCTCGGACAGATCGTTGCCCGGCGGCAGGTCGAGAATCGGCACCGCGTCGAGCAGATCGACGGTGTTGAACGTGAAGTCCTTGTCGGCGACCCCGAGGCCGAGGATCAGCTCGCCATTGAACTCGCCGGCGTGGCACTGCAGGCAGTTCTGGCTGACCATACGGACGCCGCTATCGGGGGTGTGCACCGTCCAGTCGAGCGGAATGTCGGCGTTGTCGCCGGTGCGGCCGGGCAGCGGCTGACTGTCGGCAAGCGGACCGAGGAACGGCGAGACCAGCCCCCACAGGCTCAGCGGAACGCCGCAGGTGAGAATGGTGCCCTCGGTCAGCGTGACGAAGCCGGCCGCCGGATCGCCGCCGGTTTGCGGCTCGGCCGGCACGGCCCAGCCGTGGTCCCAAGGGCCGGGGCCGTACGGTGAGCCATCGTCGCCGGCATCGTCGTCCTCGCCCGCGTCGCCCTCGGCGTCGGCATCGTCACCTTCGGCCTCGGCCTCGGCCTCGCCGTTGCCATCAGCCGTGTCGGTCTGACCTTCGTCGGCTCCGTCGTCGCCATCGTCGCTGGCCGGCTCGGATGCGTTTCCGAAGGTGCATCCGGCGAGCAGCCACGCCGCGCCGATCATCATCCGCCCCCGCATCCGCGCATCGTCGGCCGGGCCCGCGAGGGCGTCAAGCGGGTCCACTTTCGGGCTGCGCATCGCGTTGGGCCTGCTACGCTCGGCCGCTCGCATGGACACCGTTCGGGACAGGATCTGCGCGGCTTTGCGCCAGCGGCCTCACACCGCCCTGCAGATCTCACAGGCGGTGGGCATCGCCCATCGGGACGTGATCGGGCACCTCGAGCATCTGCGCCGCTCGCTGCCCCACCGCGACGAAGCCCTCGAGGTCGAGCCCGCGCGCTGCCCCGCGTGCGAGTACGTGTTCGAGGACCGCGACAAGCTCGGCCGCCCCAGCCGCTGCCCGGAATGCCGTGCCCAGCGGGTTCAGCCGCCGCGGTTCTCGGTGGTTTCGGCGGGTTGAGCCGTGCCCGTGCGGGTTGGGGCGTGGCGAAGGCTTTCGGGTCTCGCTGCGGGCACCCCGTCGGAAGCCTCAGCTCCGACGCCGGCGGACCAGCCCAAACAGCACGATCAGCCCGAACGCCGTGCTCGGCGTCGAGCCATCGGCACGGCAGCCGCAGCCGCCACCGCCCTCGCCGCCGTCGGCTCCGGCGTCGCCGCTCTCGTCGCCGCCGCTCTCGTCACCGTCGTCATCGTCGTCGTCGTCGCCGCTCGCGTCGTCGTCATCGTCGTCGCCGGCGGGCACGCCCACGTGCACGGTGATGATCTGGCTCTGCGCGACGTTGCCCGCCAGGTCGGTGGCCTCGACGTAGAACTCGTAGTCGCCGGCGGGTGCATTGGACACGCCCCACCCATACGGCTCGTCGGTGTCGACCTCGAGCGCCTGGCCGTTGTTGAACAGCTGGACCTGCTCGATCCCGGTGTCTTCGTCGATCGCCATCACCTCGATGTCGAACGACGCGCCTACCGGGAACTCCTGTCCGTCCATCGGGGCCGCGATGACCACCGCTGGCGCGGACGTATCCGGAATGCCGGGGCCGAACAGCGCAAGCAGCTCCTGATGAGCATTTTGCTGAAAGCCCGAGCCGCACACCGCCTGATGCTGCTGCGCACAGGTGCCGCCCTGCACGACCTGAATGCAGCTGTCGATGAAGGTCGGATCGCCCCCCGCGTTGTAGGGGTTCATGATGTCGTTGGGCTCGTCGACGTGCTCGAGGCCGTACGAGTGCGCGACCTCCTGCCCGATCGTCGTCGCCGTGATCGGGGCCGAGAACATGTCGTTGGCGGAGTGGAACGCGTAGGTGATGTTGCTGTGGGTCTGCGAGTCGAAGCAGTCCAGCGGCGCGATGCCCAGCACGCCCTGACCGAACACGTTCTTCGGCCCGGTCATGTTCATCGTGTACTCGCCGCTCGCCGGGCGGGAGTCGGTGACGACGACGTTGTAGTCGGCCCAGTCGGTCATCACCGCCTGCATCACCGCGACGCGCTTGTCCCCGTCGCCGTACGGCGGGTAGGCCCCGGCGAGCTGGCCGAGCTGCGTTTGGTTGGACGGCGCATCGTCGGGTCCCTGCGACAGCTGAGCCCCGTCGAAGTTGACGAAGATGACCCCTTGCTGCTGCTGCAGCGGCGGCTGATCGGGACCCCGCAGACGCGGAGCGTCGGCCGGCACCGGGACCGGGTCGCCGCGGTACTGGCCCAACCCCACCGCGCGCAGCTCCTCCACGCTCATGTCCCAGGTCTCCGGACGCTCGCTTTGGGGCGCGCGGTCATGCGGCCCGGCGACAGCAATGGCAGGAAACAGGCAGGCCAAGGCGGCAGCGCACAGCGGAAACTGCGCACGTGCGAGAACACGGCGAGGACGGTCGTTCATGAGGCCTCCGAGGGTGGGGACACACCCAGCGTGGGAGAATGGATCCTAGGCTGCCGAACCTTCATCTTTCAACCATTCGAACGATACTGACTCCACTGTTTCCTCACTGAGTACAGTCAAGGGCGGATCAGATTGACCCATCTGTGGGTGCCATCGCCACCCCAACCCCGATGAGCACGGGGCTGACAAGGGAAGGATCGGCGGTGGGGTTGCTGGTCGTCGCGATGGGGATCGCCGGCTGCGCCTACGACCCGCGGGAAGACAACGCGAGCTTCGGCGGCGATGGCGGCGCGCAGACCGACGGGGTCTCCGGGGATGGGATCGGCGAGGCCGATGGAGCCGATGCATCCGACGACGATGACGACGACGGCACGGCGGACGGCAATGACGACGACGCCAACGCCAATGACGGTGACGACGACGGCGACGACGACGGCATCAAGCTCGACGTGGGCTCGCCGGATGCCGGCGACGGCCTGGGCGGCTGCTCCGAGGGCGAGGCGTGCACCTGCACCGCCGTCGATGTCCTGTTCGTGATCGATAACTCCGGGAGCATGTGCTTTTACCAGGACCAGCTCGCGGCGGCGTTCCCGGGCTTTGTCGACGCGATGTTCGACGCCCTGCCCTCCGGCACCGACCTGCACGTCGGGCTGACCACGTCTGGGTTCGAGCTCGGTGGCAGCCACAGCGAGACCAACTGCGTCGCAGCCGAGCCCCAGCCGATCATCGACGAGTTCTACGTGCGACCCGGCGAGGGAGCGGTCAGCGGCAACGGCCTCCAAGGGCGCCTGCTCGAATGGAACGGCGAGCGCTACTTCGCCGCCGACACCGCCAACGACGGCGACCGCCAGGCGCTGTCGAGCTGGTTTTCCGGCGCAGCGACGTCGGTCGGCTGCGGGGTCTCGTCGTTCGAGTTCAACGCGTCGGGAGCCGCCTGGGCCCTGCACCCCGACAACGCCGCGACGAACGACGGCTTTCTGCGCGACGAGGACACCGTGCTCGTGGTGTTCATCCTGTCGGACGAGGCCGACCAATCCCTCGAAGTCGAAGGGCTCGAGTTCCTCCACGACACGGTCGTGGACGCCAAAGCGGGGTGTGGCGGCGATGCCTGCGTCGTCACCGGTGGCCTGCTCTCGCCGTGGTGCAGCGGAGCGATGAACGCCTCCGAGCAGTTCCTCCAGTCCTTCGGCGGTGGCGCAACGATCGGCTCGATCGGCAGCCCGTTCGAGATGCCCGACTACGGCACCGTCGTCGGTGAAACGTTCGCCCAAGTCGTCGCCCAAGCCTGCGACGACATCGTCCCTGAAGGCTGATCGCGGCCCACCGCCTCGCTCAGGGATGCGCGACCACGACGATGCTCTGCGATCGCGCCCGCACGCACCGCATCACCTGGGTCAGCGTCACTGGATCGAGGGCGGCAAAGCTCTCGTCGAACACCACGACGTCGGCATTCGCCAGCAACGCCCGTGCCGCAAAGACCCGCGCCCGCTCGCCATGGGACAGCTGCCAGCCGAGGTCGCCAACCACCGTGTCGAGCCCCGCGGGCATGCGTTCGAGCAATGGTCCCAGGCCGAGCTCGATGCACACTCGCTCCGCCTCGTCGAGTTCCTCGTGGGTCGCCGGCCAGCCCCGCCCGACGAGCAGGTTGAACGCGAGCGTCTCGGAGTAGATGTGGTTTTTGTAGAACTGCGGCACGAGCACGAAGCGACGACGCCAGGCACGGGCCCCGAGCACGCTGTGGTCCAAGGCATCGGCGAGCATGATCCCGCTCTGCGGCAGCGCCTGCCCGCAGATCAGGGCGGCCAGCGTCGACTTGCCCTGCCCCGACGCGCCTCGCAGCAGCACGTTGTCGCCCCGCTCGATGACGAGATCGACCCCATCGACGATCCGACGGCCGCCGCTGCGCCCATCGCTACGCCCAACACTGCGGTAGTCGAACGAAATGCCCCGCGCCTCGAGCACCGGCTGTGACGACTTGCGCGGACGAAGGGCGAGCACCTCGACCGCGTTCATCTTCGCCGCCGGCTCGCGACGCGCTCGCAGGTGCGACAATCGTCGCCACAGGATCGAGGCCTGTACGAGCTGGCTGCCCCCCACGCACGTCGCCGCGAGTGCTCGCTGTACCATGATCGCCAACCCAATGGCCGCTGCGAGCTGGCCGGGCGACGCGTCCGACACCAGCGAGTGGCCACCGATCACCACCAGACTGGTCGCGAGCCACAGCGGCGGCAGCAGGCTCCACAACCGGATCCGAGACCAGTCCAGCGCCGGCGACGTTCCGACGTAGGTTGCGAGCACGGTCTGCTCACGGTCGTGCCAGCGTTCGGACGGCACGTCGATGAGCCGCGTCCGATGCCCGGCGAGGTTTTCGATGAACAGCAGCGTGAGCTCGAGCCGGCGGGTCAGCCACAGCCCGAAGCGGTGGCGATACGTTCGAAGCATCGGCACCGCCAGCAGGACGACGAGCGCAAGCACCACCAACGGCGGCCAGGCACCCAAGGCCGCAAACGCGGCGATCGACACGAGCAGCTCGAGCAGCCCCTGCGCGGCCACAAGGGCGCCGGTGAGCGCAGTGGCTTCCATCCCGGTGCTCTCGATGACATTGCCCACCACCCGCCCCACACCGAGTCGACGGGCTTGCTGCGGGTCGAGCCGCATCGCTCCGAGCAGCAGGCGCTGGCGAAACACGGTCGCGAGGCTCACGCTGAGCAACCCCGAGCACCAGTGGGCAACCATGCGCGCGGGCACGATCGCGGCCAGGACGATGGGCCAGCCCACGACGAATCCGGGATCGACCATCCCCTCGAACAAGGCACGTCCGACCCACCACCAGGCGAGCAACAGCAGGCCAAAGGAGGCCAGATGGGCGGCGACGAAGCCGGCCAGCTGCGGGAGTGCGCCGGCCGCTCGCAGCTGGTCCACCCACCGCGACGTCGACGACGGCCGGACCGTGACCAAGCGACCGACCGTACGCTCGCCGACGCGCTCGCCGATCAGATGCGCCACGAGCCGGCGGCGGCGCCGCCGACCGATCTGTGCCGCATCGAGCAGGCGCTCGACCGCATCCGCCTCGGCGGCCTGCAGTGGGGCGGCCAGCTCCTGCTGCAGCGTCGCCGCCGACACCCAACCCCGCGAACCGTCCGGTCGCGCCACGAGCACGCGTCCCCGGCGGCCGCGTACGATCGTGAGCACCGTCCCCGACGCATTGGCCGGGAACAACAGGCACGGCGCGGCATCGACCACGGTGCGCGCCGCGTCGCGACAGCGCAGCTGGACATAGCGAGTGTCTACCTCCAAAGCGGCGGCCGCTTCGCGCAGCCACGCGTCGGGTGAGACGTCCTGGCCGAACGCGAGCGCGACCCTGGGGTTGGGCACCTGTTGCCGTGGTCCCGTGACGTTAACGGCGGCGGCGAACGCCTCGCCCAGACGCGCGGCGGGCCAACCGGTGGCCAGCAGACTCATTGGCGCGGCTCCTCGGTGAGCGTCCCGGCGTCGATCCACCACCGTCGCCACCGCGGTGCGTTCCAGACCCGTTCGTCGGCGGCACGGGCCGAGTCGACCAACCGACGAAACATGGACGTCGAGTCTTCGAGCAGCTGCTGTGGGTTGCCGTCCTCGACGATGCGCCCTCCGTCGACGACCAGGACACGCGCGAACTCCAGGGTCTGCTGCAGGTCATGCGTGGCGCACAGCAACGTGTTGTTGCGGTAGTGCTGACGCACGCGCTCGAGCATCGCGTTGCGCTCATCCCGAGGCAGTCCACGAAAGGGCTCGTCCATGACCACCAGCCGGGCATGCGGTTTGAGCACCCCTCGCGTGACCCGAACGCGCTGGGCCTCACCCCCCGAGAGCAGCCCGCCTCCCTCGCCGAGCGCGGTGGCGAGGCCGTCGGGCAACCGACCGAGCGCGGCGTACAAATTGGCAATCCCGAACGCCTCGTGCAGGGCCTCGCCTCCGGCCGTCGGATGGGCGTAGCGAACGTTGTCGATCAGACTCCGGTTCCAGACGTAGTTGGCCGGATCGATCCAGACCGTTTGGCGGCGCACCGCGGCGCCGTGCGCTCCCGTCAGGGGCGCGTCGTCGACGAGCAAGGCACCGTCGTCGACCGCGTACCATCCGCCAATC
>JGI12316J15310_10000317_pt16 | contig 16392 bp, 14 predicted proteins | sample MarCyaLeptolynsp_FD_15310 | JGI IMG/M metagenome (IMG submission 15310)
GCCGGCCCCGCCGACAGCACCGGCGACGACGGCTCGACCGGCTCAGATGGCGAGTCCGACGGCAGCGACTCCTCCAGCGACGGCGGCGGAGCAGGGTCGGTCGCCGAGTGCTTCGAGGGGCAGTTCGTCAACGATTTCGAGGACCAGGCGCCCGACTACGATCAGTTCGAAGCCGTGCCGGGTTCGCACTGCAAGGGGACCGACCACCAGGACATCACGGGCGTGCAACGGGCCGTGTTTCTCGGCGACTCGGTCACCGTCGGAACCCCGCCCTGGAACGGCGATCAGTTCTATCGCTCGTTTGTCGCCGACGCCCTCGCGGACGAGTTCGGTCTGCAGTGGGCCAACGGCTTCTTGCAGGACGAGGGTACGTGGAAGGGCTACAACGTGCTCGAGGGCGAGGCCGGCGTCCGGCGTTCGGGCGACTTCGCGGCGTGTGCCAAGTGGGGCGCCCGCAACGACGACCTGACGCCGACCCAGCTGCCGCAGTGCTTCGACGAGGCCGAGGGCGACTTCGATCAGACCACGCTGGTCATCATGACCATGGGCGGCAACGACATCGCCAACCTCACCAAGGACGCGATCGATGGCGCCACGATGGAGACGCTGTGGGCCGAGGCCGAGGGCATCATAGACCTCAAGCGCGAGGCGATGGAGTGGCTGACCGAGCCGGGCCGGTTTCCCAACGGCATCTACATCGTGTTCGGCAACATCTACGAGTTCACCGACGGGACCGGCGACGTGCAGGCCTGCGACGTCTCGGGCCTGGCCGGCTTCGATCAGCCCGTGCCGGCACCCGACGAGCTGTCCGAAGTCGTCGTGTGGATGCAGGAGCAGTACATGCAGATCGCGATGGACACGGGCACCGACATGATCTTCATGTTCGAGGGCTTTTGCGGCCACGGCTTCAACGCCGACGACCCGACCGCGCCGTGTTACCGCGGACCGGGCAACGAGCAGTGGTTCGACTTCACCTGCACGCACCCCAACGACATCGGCCACCTCGAGCTGGCCGACATGTTCATTCAGACGGTCATGGAATGAAGGCGATCCTGCTCGCCGTCGCGTTGCTCGCCGGGGGCGCCGGTCCGATGGCGGACCCGGCCGCCGCCGGACGCAAGATCGACATCGAGCTCCAGGACGCCGAGATTCACGACGTGCTCGACCTCTTTGCCGACATCGGCAACGTCAACATCGTCGCGGGCGAAGGGATCAAAGGCCGCGTGACCGCAAAGTTCTACGACACGCCGTGGGACACCGTGCTCGCGCACATCCTCGTATCGTGCGACCTACGAATGCGCCGCGAGGGCAACGTCATCCACGTGGTCCCGGCGCGCGCCAAGCTGCCGGACTAAACCAGCAGCTGCTCGAGGAGCTCGAAGCTTTCGCGCTCCTTGGGGTCGATCACCCCGTCCGCGTTGAACACCGCCTTGGCGGCGTCGAGCAGGATCTCGCGATGGGCTCGCGGCACGCGGGTGGGGTCGACTTCCTCGGCCGGGGGCGGCGACTTGAGCCACCGCTCCACCTGGGCGCGATCCTCCTCGAGGTCGAGCTTGGCGATCATCTTGTCGACGAACTGGCGCTCGTCGTCCTGAATCTCGAGGTCTGCCCACGCGAACGAGCAGACGAATTTCATCAGCCGCAGGCGATCATCGCGGGAGAGTCCGTCGACCATGCGAAGACTCTATCACGACCCGGGCACGACCCGGACCAGTCAGGTCTCGCGTGCGCCGAGCTGACGGTACAGCTCGGCGTGAGCACCAGGCCCCAGCGCCTCGGCAATGCGGTTCATCGCCTCGCGCTCCTCCGAGGAGATCGGGTCGGGGCTGCCGATGGCGTCTCCGGCTGCCGCCGCAACCTCGATGCACAGGTCGACGACCGAAGCGCCTGCATCACCCCATTCGGCCAACAGGTCGCGCAGCACCGACAACGCGGCGTCGAGGTACACCGGGGCGGGCTGCACCTCGAGCAGGGCCTCGAACATCGTGTACGCCGGCGTGTCCGTCAGGCCGCGCAGGCGAAGAATGTCGAGGATCGTCACGCGCTCCTCCGCCTGGATCGTGCCGTCGGCCCATGCGACGAGCACCAGCGGAAGGAGGTCGAACGCCCGCACGGCGTCGCCCTCGAAGCCGAGGCTCTTGATCTTCTCCGACAGCGAAGGCTGCCACTCGCCCAGATCCTGGGCCGGCCGTCCCTCGGGCGCGATCGTCTTCGCGCGCTGCGTCAGGCTGGCGCGCAGGCTATCCCGCTGCTCGCGCTCGGCGGGCGAGAAGGGATCGGACGACATGGCCGCACTCTACATCGAGATGGAGCCCTTGCGGAACTCGGTCTTGCCGATGTGGGCGTTGATCAGCACCGGATGTCCTTGCTCCGCGAGGCGCTTGGCTTCGGCGAGCACCTCCGGGATCTTGGCGGGGTCGTCGAGCAGCAAGCCCTTGCCTCCGAATCCCTCGGCAACGGTGTGGTAGTCGCTGCGCGCGAGCACGGTACCGACGTCGTCCTCGAGCAGCACGACCTGGTCGCGGGCGATCTGCGCCCAGGAGGCATCGTTGCCGACGACGGCGATCACGGGCAGGCCGTGTCGGACGAAGGTGTCGAACTCCGCGATCGAGTAGCCCGCCGAGCCGTCGCCGTAGAGCACCCAGACCTCCGAGTCCGGACGCACGAGCTTGGCCCCGAGCGCGAAGCCGGCTCCGACCCCGAGCGTGCCGAACACCCCGGGGTCGAGCCACGACAGCGGCGAGCGAGGGCACGTGATGTACGACGCGGTCGCGACGAAGTCCCCGCCATCGGCGACCTGAACGCTGTCGTCGGCCAGGACCTCGTCGATCCCCTGGCACAGGGCGAGCGGATTGACGAAGTCGTTCGGCGCCTTGGCCTGCTCCTCGATCTGCTGGCAGCGCTCGTCGTTGCGGGTCTCGAGCTTGGCGTGCCAGGCCTCGAGGTCGCCGGTCTTCGGCTTTTGGTCCGCGAGCGAGATGAGGAACTGGCCCGGGTCGGCCACGACTCCCAGGGTGGGGCGTCGGTTTTTACGCACGTCGACGACGCTGCGGTTGACCGAGATGATCTTGGCCTTGCGCGAGATCTGCAGGCCGTAGTCGAGCCGGAAGTCGAACGGCACCCCGGCCAGCAACACCAAGTCGGCTTCCTTGAGCGCCGCGGTCCGCTTGTGCCGGTACCACAGCGGGTGCGAGCGACCGAGCAGCCCGCGGGCCATGCCCGACAGGAACACCGGAATGCCGAGCGTCTCGATCGCCGAAACGACGCGGTCGAGCTCGTCGGGCTGCAGCGTGGCCTGCGAGCCGATCAGCATCACCGGCCGGCGCGCACCCGCGATCTTGTCGGCGGCTTTCTTCACCGCGCTGATCGGCGCAGTGGGAGGCTTGGGCTGACGACGCGGACCCGGCGTGCGCAGGTTCGCCCCGGCGAACACACGGGTCAGGTGCAGCCGCAGATAACCCTGCAGCGCCAGCTCCGGAATGCTCTTGGTCTCACCGGCGCCCTTGGCCCCGTAGAACTCGCGGACGTTGTCCTCGGGATAGAGCAGGTCGACCGGGGTCTCGACGAACACGGGGCCCGGCACGCCCTCCTGCGCGACCTCGAAGGCCTGCTCGAGCGTGGGCACCAGATCGCGAACCGCTTTGCAGGCGGTGGCCCACTTGACGTGCGGCTCGATGAGCGCGAGCTGATCGATGTCCTGCAGCGCGCCGCGGCCCTTGAGGACGGTCGCGGTGGCTCCTCCCAGCAGCACCAGCGGTGACTGGGCGAGCTGAGCGTTCTTGATCGCGGTGATCGTGTTGGTGACGCCCGGGCCCGCGGTGACGGCCGCGACACCGGGAATGCCGGTCAGGCGCGCGACGGCATCGGCCGCGAACACGGCGTTTGCTTCGTGCCGCGTGTCGACGACCTTGATGCCGAGCTTCTTGGCGCCGACGAGGATCGGCGAGATGTGCCCTCCGCACAGCGTGAACAGAAACTTCACGCCCTGCTTGCGCAGGACCTCGGCCACCAGCTCGCCGCCGTTCACTGCATGCCTCCGCGGTCGGGCTGGGTGTGGGGTTTGTGATCTTTGCCCTGCACGGCTGCGGAGCATACCCGCGACGCCCCTCACGGCGGTGCGCCCGCCTCACGCCCGGCGAATTGTCGACGGATCGCGGGGGGCTCGGCCATGGCCGGGTCGAGTGCAGAGGCGAGACGACAGCCCTCCGTCCGGGTCCGAAGAGGACGGCGTCGGGGAGTCGAGCGACCTGCTCGCGGGGTTTCGCACGGTCGAGAGTCCGTCGACCGAGCAGACGCTGATGTGTTGGGCCGGCGTCGTGCATCGCGTCGGACCGAACGCCGAACTGTTGATGTCGTGGGGACGATCACCGAATCGACGATCACGTCGTTCACGTCGTTCGTTCGCGTGGCGTTCGCAGCGTGCTCGGCGATCGAGTCGAAGCGATCGCGGTCGCTAGGTCTTCGACCGGATCGGATCCTCGTTCGCGTCGGATCGAATCGGGACACGTCACGCCGACGTAACCGATCAGGGTAGAGGCAATTCGAATTGCCTCCGAATTTTTTTTCGATGCCGATCGCAGCATCGTGGTGCGGGGCGGTGCCGATCGATCGGATCGGTCGAGTCGATTTTTCGATCGCAGACCCTGCTATCGGATCGAAAACGATCGTTTGCAAAACAGCGCATCGGCGTCGTTGATATCGGCAAAGATCCGACCCTGTACGACAAGATCGTCCACCAATTTTCGATTGGTAATCGAGATCCGACCCTCTATCTTGTGCGCGTGCGAAGCGACCCACTCGCTGGCCTGACTTCGGTGGTCCGAGAGCTCGCCAGTGCGGACCAAGTCGACGATGTTCTGAAGATCGCCACCGAGGCTGCGGTGGACATGCTCGATGCCCAGCACGCTTCGGTTCGCCTGTGCACGCACGATGAGTCCTTGCGTCCCGTCGCCCGGGCGGGCGCCGCCGCCGATCAAACGCCCCCGAGTTTCTCCAAGGGACAAGGGCTGATCGGTTGGGCTGCCCTCACCGGTCGCGTGGCGCGGGTCGGCGACGTCTCCGCGGACGATCGTTTCTTCGAAAACCCCCGTCGCGGCTTCGCCGTGCGCTCCGTGCTGTCGATTCCGATCGTCGGTGGGGCGCGGGTGATGGGGGTGTTTTCGATGTCGGCCGAGCAGGCTCACGCGTTTTCGCCGGCGCACGAGAACCTCGGCGTGGTGATCGCCCACTGCCTCTCGCAGTCGCTACGGGCCGCCGAGCTCGAGCGCATGGCCACCACGGACACGCTGACCCGCGCGTTCAACCGCAGCTATCTCATCCCCTCGCTCGGCTCCGAGATGAATCGAGCCCGGCGGGACGGAAAGACCTTCTCGGTCCTGCTGATGGACCTGGACTTCTTCAAGGGAGTCAACGACCGCTTCGGACACGCCATCGGCGACGGAGTGCTGCAGCAGTTCGCGGACGTCGTTCGCGGCTGCGTGCGCAGCTTCGATCTGCTGATCCGGCGCGGCGGCGAAGAGTTCATGCTCGTGATGCCCGGCACGACCACCGAGGACGGTTGGTTGGTCGCCGAACGCATCCGCGCATTTTTGGCTGCGCACCCGCTGCGGGTGGAATCGACGCTGTCGATCCCGCAGACGGTGTCGATCGGGCTGGCGACGTGGGACGGTCAGGAGACCCCGCGCGAGCTCGATGAGCGCGCCGACATTGCGATGTACGAAGCCAAGCACCGCGGACGCAATCGAATCGTCGTCGCTCCGAGGCAAGCACTGTGGTCAAACTAGCGCTGCTCCACTCAACGCTCGAACCGCTCCTTCTCACGCTCTGCACGTATGATCACGCGCACCGACGCTCGCGTCGGTTCTATGTGCGTGCCTCTTGGCGCCGCCGAGCCACTTCACGGTGGCTCGAGGCCACCCGGCCCCCGTCCCGTACTCGGCGGGGGTTGCGGTGGCCGCCCCTGCGACGGACATGTCCGGCGCGGATCCCTCTCGAAGAGTTTGCTTAGCTTTCTTTTTGTCCTTCACGCAAAGCGCCATCGTCAACGCCCTCTCGGCCCCACGCGGCCTCATCCGCCCTCCGAGGCTTCGGCCGGCCTCCGACCCCCCGCGGTGCTTGCGACACCCGTCACGACGCGGCACCGTGGGGAGGTCGTGAGCGCAGACAGAGCGGTGATGCAACGGCGCGGTCTGTGTCGAGGGCTCATCGCCGGCACGCTCGCCGTCGGCTGTGGGACGAGCCGCTCAACGCCGCACGATTCGGGCCCTCGCCTGCGGGTGCTGGGGATCGCCCAAGACGGGGGCCTACCGCACCCCGCATGCTCGTGCGTGCGCTGCGAAACGGCGCGGCGCCATCCGTCCGCCCGCCGCCACGTTGCGTCGCTCGCCCTGGACTCGGGTGACGGCCGGGTGGCCCTCATCGACGCCACCCCCGACCTGCCCGACCAACTCGCGATGATTCGTGATCTGCGACGGGCACGGCGCAAAGGAATGCCCACGGGGCGGGTCGACCGGCGACCGCTCGACGCCGTGTTCCTCACGCACGCGCACATCGGGCACTACGCGGGCCTTGGGCTGCTCGGGTTCGAGGCCGTCAGTGCCCAACGGATCGCGCTACACGCCACGAGCAAGCTCCGCGCCTACCTCGAGGCCAACGACCCGTGGAAGAGCCTGGTAAAGGGGGAGCACCTCGTGCCGTCGACGGCCGAGCCCGGTCGGGCGATCGCCTTCGGTGCCCTGAGCGTCACGCCGGTCGCCGTCCCGCACCGCGACGAGCTGTCGGACACCGTCGGCTACCGCATCGAAGGCCCGCGCCAGACCGTGCTCTACGTGCCCGATTGCAAGCCGTGGGAGCAATGGTCTTCGTGGCCGCACTCGCCGGAGTCGCTGCTCGAGGGGGTCGACGTTGCGCTGCTCGACGGCACCTTCTACTCGCTCGACGAGCTCCCGGGGCGGGACGTGACCGAGACCGGTCATCCTCTGATGCGAGACACGATGGAGCGGTTCGCGTCGCAGGTTGCCTCCGGCATGACGATCCAGCTCATCCACCTCAATCACTCCAACCCCGCGCTGAGCCCTGGTTCGGCGGCTCGATTGGACGTGCAGCGACGCGGCTACGCCATTGCGACCGAGGGCGCGGACGTGCCGCTGTGACCACCTGCTACAACGCGGCCATGGATGCGCTGTCGGGGTTCGAGCGCCGCGAACAGACTTTTCTCGGCAAGACCAAGTCGGTCTACTACCGCGGCGAAGGGCCGCCCGTGGTGGTGATGGCCGAGGTGCCCGGCCTGACGCCGCCCGTCATGGCCTTCGCCCGCCGGGTCGTCGAGCGGGGCATGTCGGTGGCCGTGCCGGACCTGTTCGGCAAAGCCGGTGCGCCGCGTTCGATGCTGGGGATCGTCGGGGTCATGGCGCACGCGTGCATCAGTCGGGAGTTTGCGGTGCTCGCCAAACATCGCGCGTCGCGGGTGACCGAGTGGCTGCGGGCGTTGGCCCGCTCGCTGCACGAAGCGAATGGCGGACCCGTCGGTGCGGTCGGCATGTGCCTGACGGGGAACTTCGCGCTGACGCTGTGCCTCGATCCGTGGCTGATGGCGCCGGTGCTGTCGCAGCCTTCGCTGCCTTCGGGACTGTCGGACGCCAAGCGGGCCCTGCACGCCACCCCGGCGGCCTGCCAAGCCTTGAAGCGCCGCGCCGAAGAAGAAGGCCTCGAGGTGCTCGGCCTGCGGTTTACCCACGACATGCTGTGTCCGCCCGAGCGATTCGACACGCTGCGCGAGTTGCTGGGCGATCGGTTCGAGGGCATCGAGATCGACAGCAGTCCCGGCAATCCGCACGGGCACGCCCGCACCGCGCACTCGGTGCTCACCGAAGACCTCATCGACGAAGCGGGTCAGCCGACGCGCGCTGCATTGGACCGCGTGCTGGACTTTCTCGAGCAGCGCCTCGCCGCGTGACCGTGGCTACTCGCGGTCCAGGCGTCCGCGGAGCGAAGCCGCCCACTGCTCGAGGTTGTCGGCGGTGGAGCGAAGCAGGGCGTCCGAGCGCGCGAGCTTGCCGATCTCCCGGCGAAGCTGATCGCGGGCGCGGGCGAGCCGGCTCTTGACCGTTCCCGTCGGGATCTCGAGCACGACGCCGATCTCGGCCACGCCGAGCTCTTCCCAGTAGTACAGCTCGATTGCGATCTGAGAGTCGATCGGGATCCGGCGCAGCGCAGCGAGCAGGATGCGCTGCTGCTCGTGCTCGGCGATGGCCCCGGTGGGCGAGTCCAGACCCCCGTCGACACCGTCGAGCGAGACCTCATCGGGCGAGAACACCCGGTTGGCGCGGTAGCGGCCGCGAAAGTGCAGCAACAGCTGGTTGCGGGCAATGCCGAACAGGTAGGCACGAAACGAAGCATCCTGCCGAATGACGTCGCGGCCCTCGACGCACGCGAGCAGCGAGCGCTGCGTGAGGTCCTTGGCCTGGCGCGGCACCTTGATGCTGAAAAATCGGAACAGCGCATCGAAGTGGCGGCGGACCAGCACGTTCCCGGCGGCCTTGTCCCCCTGTCGCCACGCGTCCAAGAGCTTGAAGTCTTCAGCCATCGCGCGACAACAGGTTCTCGAGGTCGGCGTAGAGGTACTGCTCGCGCACCGGATCGCGAACTTCTTGGCGCTCGTAGATCGCCCGAGCCTCTTTGACGTCGCGTCGCCCGTCTTCGTCGCGGCCCAGGCCGAGCTTGGCCAAGCCTCGCACGAACCGGGCTTCGGAGTAGACGATGTGAGCGGGGTCGACCTGCTCGAGGCTCGCGAACGCCAGCTCTGCCCGTTCGAGCGCCTCGTCGTAGCGACCGAGGTTGTTGAGCATCGCGCCCAGATTGGCGTGGCTGCGCGCCGTGATCACGTGGTTGTTCCCGTGTTTTTTCACGAACAGCTCGTGCGCCTGCTCGAAGTAGTCGAGCGCCTTGTCGATGTCGCCGCGCTTGCCCCACGTGACTCCGAGGTTGTTGAAGGTGCTGGCGAGATTGACGTGCCCGGGGCCCCAGACCTTGCGCTGAATCGACAGCGCGAGCTCGAGCCCCTCGACGGCGGCCTCGAGGTCCCCGGACAGCTGGTCGACCAGTGCGAGGTTGGAGATCGACTCGGCGGTCGTCCCGTGTGTCTGTCCGAACAGCGCCTTGCGCCGCGCGAGCGCCCGCTCGTGGCCCGCGCGGGCCCCTTCCAGATCGCCTTGCGACAGCAAGATGTTCGCTTCGAGGTTGAGGGCATTGGCGAGCTGCGTGGGTCGCATTTGGGCCCGTAGCTCGAGCGCGGCGCGGACGCGAACCAGCGCTTCGTCGAGTCGTCCCTGGGCGTTGCGCAGCAGCGCAACCGAGGACTCGAAGCTCATGGCCACCTTGGGCGTCGGTGCTTGGTGTGCGAAGCGAGCCTCCAGCTGTTCGACCAGCCGATCCCCCGCGTCGTGCTGCGCGCGAAGATAGCCGTCGAGCGCCACGCGCCACACGAGGACCTCGTCGACGGCGGCGCGATCGCCCGAACGCTCCGCCACCAGCAGGGCACGCTGGGTCTCGCTCGCCGCATCGTCGAGCGTGCCGTTCTTCTGCAGCATGTTGGCGCGCTCGAGCCGGGCTCGGACCTCTGATGGCGCGTGCTCGGCCTCGATCGCGGTCTCGATTGCACTGTCGAGCTCGCCGATTGCATCGTCGAAGCGGGCGGCGGCCTGGAGCGCTCGGGCGCGGTCCACCCGCTGGGCGACCTCGCGAACCTGCTCGCGCCGCGGGCCATCGGGCGGAAGGGCATCGTGGGGCTCGGCGTCGAGGTTGTCGCAGGTCGACAACGGAATGAGCTGGGCGATCGCCGCGGGCGCGTTGCGGACGGTGTCGGCATCGCCCGCGCTCAGCACGTCCAGCGTCTCGCGCAGACCGGACAGGCGCCGGTCCAGGCACTGCACGGTGGCCTCCATCGTGTCGGGCGTGCTCTGTCCGGTGACCGCATTGCGACACGCCTCGTGGCGCCGTTGGGTCCACTGTCCGGCGTACTCGTCGACCAACGCGGCGGTGAGCTCCCAAGACTCGTCTGCCGACGTGGCGTCGCTGGCAACGAAGCTGGCCCGAAGCCTGGCTTTGCGCGGCTCGTCCCAAACGTCATCGAGCTGTTGCTCGTGGGCTCGACAAGCGTCGTCGGACGCCGACAGCTGCACCGTGACCACCGCCAGCAAGCCAAAGCCGGCAACCGCGGATACGGTGGCGATGCGGCGTCGCTGGGAACGCACCCGTTCGAGCTCGTCGCGCAGGTCCGCCATCGACCCGAAGCGGTCCTTCGGATCGGGCGACAGTCCGCGCGCGATCGCAGCGCGGAGGCCTCGCGGGATTCCCCGCGTGGCTGATGGGGGGCGGGGGCCCTCGCGCTTGGCCTCGTACAGCCCGGACAGACCCTCTCCTTGATACGGCCGCGTGCGGTACACGATCTCGTACAGGCACGCGCAGAACGAGAACTGATCCGACTGCTCGTCCGCGCGGGTTCCGACGTGCTGTTCGGGGGCCATGTACAGCGGCGTTCCCATCACGACGCCGGTCCGCGTGATGCGTTCGGGGGCGCGTTGGTCTTCGACCGGCGCGACCAACGGCGCACTCCCGCTGTCGCCGGTTGGGCGGGCCAAGCCGAAGTCCAGCACGCGGACGCGTCCGTCCGATCCGACGAGCACGTTGGCCGGCTTGAAGTCGCGGTGCACGAGCTCCTGGCCGTGCGCGGCGATGAGGCCCTCGGCCGCCGGAATCATGACCGCGAGCGCCTCCCGCCAGGTGCGCGGGGTGACCATCCACTCGCGAAGAGTGGGGCCGTCGACGAGCTCCATCACCATGAACACGCCGCGCGGTGGAACGTCGCTGCTCGTGAGCAGTCCGCCGAGGTCGTCCTCGCTGTAGGTGCCGACGTCGTGAACGGCGATGACGTTGGGGTGGGACAGCCGCGCCAGGCTCTGGGCCTCTCGTAGGAGCCGCAGTCGACCGTCGGTGTCGATCTCGGCCGCGCGTCGGGGAGCCTGAAGCAGCTTGACCGCGATCTTTCGATCCAGCTGCGGATCGTAGGCGCGGAGGACGAGGCCCGAACCGCCGGCCCCGAGCGGGTCGAGCAGCACGTAGCGCGACAAGGTGACGGGTCGCGGCGCGCGATCGAAGAGCGCGGACTCCACCTCGGCCAACGCCTGGCGCGCGGCGATTCCATCCGCGTGAGGGGCTGCGCGCAGCATTCCCTCGAGCTCGCCGGAGTCCAGCGACACGCCACATCCTACCGCGCTGCCTCCGAGGGGCGCAGGCCGTGGATCTCACCCCTCGGGCTCGAACTCGTCGCAGGTCACGTCGATGATTTCGACCGCCTGCGCAAAGAACGGGCTGTAGTCGGCTGCACACACGCTGCCGACGAAGCCACGGTCTGCGAAGCTCTCCACGAACGCGCGCAGCCGGGGCGAGGGCTCGGCTTCGTCGAAGTTCGAGCACGTCCCGCCGGGCTGATCGTGGTCGCCGATCAGGCCGAGCACGACGACCGCGTCCTCGTTGCCGCCCTTGGCCTCGACGAGGCCCTGGTGCCAACTCGCCGGATCGCCGGGCGACTTGTCGAAGTCCTCTTCGTCGGTGATGAAGGTGACCACCGCGATCGCGTCGTCGCGCAGGAAGCCCTCGTTGCACGCACCCGTCTGCTTCATCGGCTCGCTGACCGCTTCGAGCATCGATTGCATGGGAATTTCGTTGCCGCTGCCGAACGTGCCGACCTGCGCGGCGCAGGCGAACTGGCTGGTGAGGTCGGCGGTCTGGTCGTCCATGAAGCGGGGGCCGTCTTCGGCCAGGCACAGGGTGCCGTCCTCGCGGTAGATCTTGCCCGCGCCGATCGTGCCGTCGCACTCGCCGCCCGGCAGATCGTCGCAGGGAAAGCCGTTGCACTCGTCCGACATCGAGCAGACGAGATCGCAGCACGCGGGAGAGGGGGAGCACGTGCAGTTGCCGTTGATGCACGTCAGCGTCGATCCGCCACCGCCGCCATCGCCGTCGGTGTCGACCACCATCACGTGATAGTCCTGCGCCTGCAGCGTCTCCTGGATGGTCGACATGAACCCGGGAAAACTGGCGATCAGGGCCTGCTGCTCGTCCGCCATCGACCCCGAGTTGTCGATCACGAACAGGAAGTCGACCTTGTCGCAGCCCGCCGTCGAGCCGCCATCGTCCGCCCCGTCGGCCCCAGGGGTTGCGACGTCGAGCTTGATGCCGTCGTCGTCGTCGTCGTCATCGTCGTCGTCGTCGCCGCCGGGCGATTCATCCGAGGCACCGCCATCGGGGTCCGCGCCCGGGGCATCGCCGCCGTCGCCCGTTGCACCGATTCCGGTTTGGCTCGCGCTCCCGAACAGCTCCCCGTCGTTGGCACCGGACGGGCAGCCCGATACGGTGGCCAGCATCGCAGTCGTCGCAAGCGTGAGCGGTAAACGTTGCATGGCAGCTCCGGGTCAGAGGTTGACGCAGGTGGAGGTGTCGTACGTGCAGTCGTCGTGGCACTGCAGCACGCCGATGTCGTATCCGAGCGATCCGCAGTGCTCGCCGTCCATGTCCTGTCCGTCACACTCTTCGTCCGGGTCGGCGTGGCCATCCCCGCACGAGGACAACACGCTGCACGCGGCGGTGTTGAAGCCGTTGCACCCGGCCTGACAGATGAGCACGCCGGGGCCGAAGCCCAGCGACTCGCAGTCCTCACCCCCGAGATCGCCGAGGTCGCAGACCTCTCCGGGGTCGACGCTGCCGTCACCACAAAAAGGCCCCGGCTCGGGCGGTGGGGTGGGTGGGGCTGTACCGCCCGAGCCGGATGGGCCAGAACCAGAAGCGGGGCCGGAGCCGCCGGACCCCGAAGCCGGGCCGGAGCCACCGCCCGAAGCGGGGCTGCCGGTCGAGCCGGGGTCGTCCACGGCACCGGTGGAATTGCCGTCGCCGTCGCCGTCCTCGCTTGCGCCGTCCGCGTCGGCCGACGTCACATCGGCCGAACCGTCGCCGTCGCCGGACGCGTCATCGTCACCATCGTCATCACTGTCGTCACCGAAGGCACCGGTGTCCACCGCGGAACCGGGCCCAGCGCTGTCGAAATCCGCGCCCGGGACGGCGATCGAGCACGCGGCGGTCACGAGAAACCACCCGTGCAGCATGGCCCGAAGTCGCATGCGTCCGGTCCCGTTGCCGGTCGCCGGAAACGGTTCGCCCCGGTTGTTCGAAATCTCCCGGGTCAAATCGATGGGGACCGATGGAGAGAAATATGTGTGATAGTGAACCTCATGTAGGCGTGCGGAACTAAACGTTCGCATGAGGCACCCTGCGTTCCGTATCGCTTCCTTTGCGCTCGCGCTGTCCGCGGTCGGCTGTGCCGACGACACCGACGGGACGTCCAACGACAGCACCTGCGTGGGTGCCAAATGCGACGCTGCGGGGGACGGCGACGCCGACGACTCCGACCGGGGCGGCGACTACTGCCTGGCAATCCGCGGCAATGGCCCGTTGATCTTCTCGCACTTCGGCGCGCTGGCTCGGATCTACGAGATGCGGGGCTTGGCCGCGGGTGCCTCGGGCGGCAGCTCGGGCTCGATCACGAGCTTTCTCGTCGAGTCCGTGCACCTCAATCCTGCGGTCACCACCTGCGGCGACACCGAGTGTGACGCGGCCGAAGCCGGCAATCGGGCCGCGACGCTGTGGAAGTCGATGCAGGGATACCTCGGCGTGCTCGGGCAAACCCCGGAGGCAGCGGCGTTGGGGCAGCTCGGACCGCTGGGCGCCAAGCTCAAGGCCACCGGGCTCGAGACGGCACTGCAGGGCTTCGGCGAGCTCCCTCCCGAGCAGCAGGCGGCCGCCGTCGGCGAGATTCAGCAGGCGCTCGAGGCCGTCGTGACCTCGGATGACGTCGCCGACCTCATCGACGACGAGCTCGTCGGCCTCGTGCTCGGCTCGCCCAATCCCGAGTTTCACATCCCCGATCTTGCGGAGGCGATCCAGGAGATGGCTGCGTTCCATCCTCAGGAGATCGAGGTCTTCCTGCGGCCGGGGCTGATCGACTTCGCCAAGCTCGCCGACAAGATCGGCCGGATCGCGAACTTTTACGCCGGCTACGGCGCCAAGGGTCCCGGGACCGCGCCGTACGACATCGCGGGCATGAACGAGTTTCTCGACGAGTGCACCCATCCGGGCGCGATGTGGAGCGAGATTGCGACGATGCCGGCGGGCGACTCGACCTGCGGCGAGGTGTTCGCCGGTCTGGTCACCGAGTATCGGGCGGTGCTGGCCGCCGACGAGGACAGCGGCGACCCGCAGATCCCCAAGCGCCAGGAGGAGGCCGTCGGAAAGCACTTCCCGACGCTGGTGTCGACTGCGGTGCTCTCGGGCACGGCGGCCCAGACCTGGGACCGCGCCCGCGCCGACTACCTCGCCGGCAACCCCGAGATCGACTTCGAGATCGACTTCACCAACGAGGTCAGCTTCGGCTACATCGGCGACGAGGACGACACACAAAAGGCGCTGCGCAACCAGGAAGGCTACGAGGACCTCAAGACGGCCAAGGGGGTGGCTTTGCCCGAGATGAGCTGGCGCAAGGCGCTGTCGATGTCGCCCGCCGAGCCCACCCTCACGCATGGCGTCCCCATTCGCGAGGATCTGATCTCGGTGGGAGGCTGGGCCGATGGCCAGCCCACGCTGATCCTGCACAATCTCGGGTGCGAGGACGTCGTGTACATCACCCGCAAGGGCGGCACCTCGCGGTTCGTCTCGCAGGATCGGCGCGACGAGGACGCGGCCCCCAGTGGCGTCGCCACGTTGCTCGGGATGGACGACGAGGAGTACTTCGGCCTGTACGACGCCCAGACCGAGACGGTCGAGGTCGACGGCGTACAGCGTCCCGGCGCGATCGATCTGTCGGTGCGCGAGGCCAACGCCTCGTGGTGCACCAACTGGAACGAGATGCCGACCGACGACATCGAGCGGACCGTGGCGGATGCCTACGACGCGGTGATGGTTTCGACCGAGCCGCAGTGGACCAAGGCGTACGACAACCACACCGACGAGGGCATCCCGGGCTGCTCGTCGCTGACGCGCTAGCGACGAGCGGTTACTCGCCGAGCTCGACGCCGGTTTCGGGCTCTCGAATCCAAGGGGCGAGGTCGGTGGCCATCAGCTCGGCGATGTCGTCGAGCGCGGTGCACCGGCCTCCCATCGCCCCGACGACGCCCTTGATCGCGCTGTGCTTGATCCGCACGTCGCCGATGAGCGTGCCGCCCTCTCGCAGCTCACCGCGGACGATGACGGAGCTGTCTCCGTCCCACGCCGGGTCGACTCCGCGCATCGTGACGATCGTCAGCGACAGGACCTTGTCCGAGGAACCCGTCGAGACCGTTGCCCCGGGCACGACCTCGGCGATCGCGTTGGGCAGGGCCTCGTGGAACTTGCACTTTTGCTTGACCACGTTGGGGGTATCGGAGTGGTCGTCGTAAGACGCGAATGGGATCGTCACGTTCACGGGAGGTCCGGATGCTGCCGGCGCCGAGGTGCCTTTGCAGGCCGTCGCGAGAACGAGCGCGAGGATGGACAGCCCGAGTCGTGCACGTCGCATGGTGCGATCGTAGCGCCGTGAGCGGACGATCTAGACGCGTGTCCATAGCGCGCGAAGTGGCCGCCGTAACAGCGTTATTGCGGGGGCTGCCGCCGGTGGCGGCGCCGGTTGGGCCCGGTCACAGGGCCGCACGGGGCGGTCGGCATTGATATCGTCCGACGATGTTCATGCGCGCGGGTGAGGAGCTTCGGGGTTCGTGGATGGCGTGGGCGGCCGCCTTGATGTTGTCGGCCTCCGGCTGCAGCGAGCCTTCGACGGCCGAGGACGAGGGCGACAGCGAGGACGCGGGCGACACCGCCGCGGACGACGACGCTGACGACGACGACGACGACGACGACGACGCTGACGCAGGCGACGACGACGATGACGACGACGACGACGACGACGACGATGACGACGATGATGACGACGACGACGACGACGACATCGAAGGGACATGCCAGCCCACGCCGGTGCGGATGATCGTCTTGGGCGACAGCATCGTCGCCTGCGCCGGGGTGGGGGGCATCGACTCGCCCAGCTGCGCGCCCAAGATCCTGCACGACCACTACTCCGAGACCTACGGTCCGACGTCGTACGAAAACCTCGCGGTGGGCGGTGCGGTCACGCGGGACGTGGTCCAAAACCAAATTCCCGGGGTCGACACGGGCATCAATGGCCACGCGCTCGTCGTGATCTACATCGGCGGCAACGATCTCTCGCCATTCTTGACCACGAGCGACCAGGCGGCGATCGACGGCTTCAACAATCTCGCGCCCGAGCTCGCGGGCTACTGGGAGGAGATCTTCGCG
>JGI12316J15310_10001278_pt10 | contig 16384 bp, 12 predicted proteins | sample MarCyaLeptolynsp_FD_15310 | JGI IMG/M metagenome (IMG submission 15310)
TGCGATCGCTGTACGCGGGCGAGACGCTTCCCGTCACGGTGATCCGAGCGGGGGCCGTCGAGTCGCTGACGATCGAGGTTGGCGCCGCGACGCCCGATCGGCAGGCGTTGATCGACGCCGAGGAGCTGCTTGGCCTGCAGATGTCATCGGGCGACGCGGGCCCGCCGAAGATCGACGGGGTGCTCGGTAGCTCGCCTTTTGCTCCCTACGCCGCCGAGCTGCAGGGAGCGCGAATGGTCACGGTGATGAACCGCGACGTGCGGTCCACCGAGGAGCTCGGTGAGGAGCTGTCGCGGGTGCGGGCCCTGATTCGGTGGCAGCAGCGCGCCGTTCAGGTTCGCGTCGGGTTCGCGGAAGCCGACGGACGGCCGCTGGACGAGTTTCACGTCGTCGTGGGGTAGGGAAGTTGGCGCGCCGCCGGTCAGCGGTGCTAAGCGTCGGACGTGCGCCCGCGTCGATGGCTGCTCGCAGCGATGGTCCTCGCTTCGGCGTGCGGCTCGGAACCCTCCGCCGGTCCCGAGCCCTCGACCCCCGAGCAGGCGGTCCCGGACGCGCCGACGGCGGCTGTTGCCGGCGATCCCCTGCTGGCCCGGGCACGCGGTTCGATCCGTGACGGGGTGGTCGCAGCCTCCATCGTGGGGGAGATTCAGGCTTCGGAGGCGCCCGCGCACGCGCGGGCCAAACGTCTCCTGGCGGCGATGGCGACGCCGGTCGCCGACGAGCCCGAGCCGGAACCCGCGAGCGACGGCCCGAGCCTGCAGGCCCCGTCGTTGCCGACGGCCGAGGGCGAGACCCCCAGCGTCCCGGCCAGCGAGTCCGGCTCGAATGCGGGCTCGAATGCGGGTTCGAACTCCAATCGCGGCTCGACTGCCAAGACCCCAATACCGTCGGCGTCCGCCGACCCTCCGCCCAAGGCGTCGTCGCGTGCGTCGGTCTCGTCGCTCAAGCTGCGCAAGGCCAAGGGTGGCGCGACGCTCGAGCTGCGCGGGACCGGCAAGCTCGTCGTGGGCACCGCCAACCAGCTGTCCTCCGGCGTGGTGCACCTCGTGGTCGACAAGGCCAAGGCCAGCGGTTCGGTGGCCAGCGCGCGACCCTCGATGGGCGGGGTGAAGGTCACCGGGGTTCGCGTGGGGCAGGGGACGCTTCAGATCACGCTGCAGCTCGAGCCGGGTTGGTCGCTCGGCGCGATCAAGCCGTTCGGCGGCGGTACCCGGGTGCACTTTCACCAGAACTGATGTCAGCAGCGATGACCTACGCCAGTCTCCGCGAGTGCGTCGTCGACCTCGAGCATGCCGGCCACCTGCGGCGGATCGATCATCCGCTGTCGCCCGACCTCGAGATGGCCGCGGTCCAGCGCCGGGTTTACGCGGAGGGCGGGCCGGCCCTGCTGTTCACGGAGGTCCCCGGCAGTCCGTTCCCCGCGGTGAGCAACCTCTTCGGCACGCTCGACCGTTGCCGCTTCATGTTCGCGCGCACGCTCGAGCGGGTGAAGCGTGCGATCGAGGTGCGCGCCGATCCGGTCGCCGCGCTCAAAAAACCGTTCCGCTACGTCGGCACGCCGCTGGCAGGCTGGTTTTCGCTGCCCAAGCGGGTGCGTAGCGGACCGGTCCTCGAGCACCGCACGACGATCTCGGCACTGCCCGGGGTGCGTTCATGGCCACGCGACGGTGGACCGTTCGTGACGCTGCCGCAGGTGTTCTCGCTGCCGCCCGGCAGCGACCGCGTCATGGCGTCCAACCTCGGCATGTACCGGGTCCAGCTGTCGGGCAACGACTACCGGACCGACGCCGAGATCGGGCTGCACTACCAGATTCACCGCGGCATCGGGGTGCACCACACCGCGGCGGCCGAACGCGGTGAGCCGCTGCGGGTGTCGATCTTCGTCGGAGGTCCGCCCGCCCACACGTTCGCCGCCGTCATGCCGCTGCCCGAAGGCCTGACCGAGCTGGTCTTTGCCGGCATGCTCAGTGGTCGGCGCTTTCGCTGGCTGCGGCACGAGGGCCACGTGCTGTCCGCCGACGCGGACTTCGTCATCACCGGCACGATCGAGCCGAGCGAGACCAAGCCCGAGGGGCCGTTCGGCGATCACCTCGGCTACTACAGCGAGACGCACGACTTCCCGGTGCTGCGGGTCGACGGCGTGTACCACCGGCACGATGCGATCTGGCCGTTCACCGTGGTCGGTCGCCCGCCGCAGGAGGACACCAGCTTCGGCGCGATGATTCACGAGCTGACCGGGCCGATGGTGCCCGCCTCGGTGCCGGGGCTGCATCAGATGCACGCGGTCGATGCCGCGGGGGTGCATCCGCTGCTGCTCGCGATCGGCTCGGAGCGCTACGTGCCCTACGGCCCGCGGATCCCCCGGGAGCTGCTCACGATCGCCAACGCGGTGCTGGGCTTTTCGCAGGCATCGCTGGCCAAGGTGTTGCTGATCGCGGCGCGCGAGGACAGCGAGGCGCTCGACACCGATGACTTGCCGGGGTTCTTCGCCCACGTGCTGTCGCGCTTCGACCCGACGCGGGACCTGCACTTTCAGACCCGCACCACGATGGACACGCTCGACTATTCGGGCACGGGGCTCAACCAGGGCAGCAAGCTGGTCATCGCTGCGGCGGGGCTGACCGTGCGCACGCTGGCCACGAGCCTGCCCGACGTCGCGTGGCCCGATGGCGTTCGCGACCCGCGGCTGGCGATGCCTGGCGTGGTGGTGGTGGGCGGTCCGGCGTACGCGTCGGCGCCCGAGGCAGCGGAGCGACTGGCGGAGGGGCTGACTGCTCGTCGTGCGCTGACCGGGATCGACGTGACGGTGCCGATGGTCGTGATGGTCGACGACCCCGAGATGGCGGCGCGAACGATCGACAACTTCTTGTGGGTCACCTTCACCCGGGTCAACCCGTCCCACGACGTGCACGGGGTCGACGCGTTCATCGAGCACAAGCACTGGGGCTGCCGAGGGGCGCTGGTGGTCGATGCCCGCAAAAAGCCGCACCACGCGGCGGCGCTGGAGGAGGACCCGGACGTGACCAAGCGGATCGAAGCACTCGCGGCCAGCGGCGGCCCGCTCCACGGGCTGTTTTAGCGCGACGCCCCGTCCGCGAGCTCAGCCGCGGCGTTTGGGCAGCCGGATCTTCGAGCGGCCGGACTTGGTCCCGCCGGGCAGGCGAGGCGGGAGTTTCTTGAGCCGTTTGGTGTCGTGCTCGCCGGCGTCGGGCTGGGAAAAGCCGACGCATCGTTTGTCTTGCTTGGCGCACATGAAGCGCACATGCATGTGATACGTGTGGCCCGGCTCGTGGCTGATGAGGGCGAAGTATTCGTCCACCGCGGTCTCGCCGATGTCCGCAACGGCGGCCTCGCGGAGCCAGGCCTGCTCGGTGCGGTTGAGAAAGATCGCCCGAATGTCGCCGCCGTCGACGAGGGTCTTGACGAGAAACCAGTTGCGCTCCGCGTCGAAGCCTTCGCCGCTCTCGTCCACGACCAATCGTACGTCGACGTCGATGCCGCTCTGGTGCGACTGATGGCCTGAGATCTGGCCGCCCTTGCGGCGCGACAGATCGCCGACCTGAATCGGCTCCGCGTCGGCAAAGCGCTGGGCGTAGGCGTCCATCGCGGCGGTGATCGACTTGATCGTCTCGAGCGTGCCAAATGCTCGGCTACGATCGTCGGGCAGGCGCCACGCATCGTCTTGGGGCAGGGGGACGCCGCGGAGCAGCCGGCCGTCGTTGGGCGGTCCGATCGAGATGCTTGCGCCGAGCGACGCCGCGTGCACGACCAGCGTGGTGCCCGTCGGGATGGCCCTCGGGAGCTTGGGGTTGAGCTGGGTCAGGACGGTCTTGGGAATCCCCCAGGTGACCTTGAGCTCCTCGAGGGTGGTGTCGGTCTCGGTGGTCCAGGTGACCTCGTCGAGCGTGCGCGGGACGACCGGCTCGAGTGGCTTGGCGTTGGCGTTGGTCTTGTCGGTGCCGGCTTGGGGGTCGGCGGTGGCGGCTTGCTTGTCGGTGTCGGGCTCGGAAGCGCTCGGGGGATCGGTCTTCGCGACGTCGTCGTCTGACGCGTCCGTGCCCGCCGCGTCGCTGTCGCCGGTGGCGAAGAAGAACGCCGCCGCGCCTCCGCCCAGCGCGCCGATGAACAAGACCGCGGCAATCACGGCTCCAGCCGATCCGCGCTGGACGCGCTCAGGGCGTCGCGGGGCGTGCATGGCCGGGGAGGGGCCCTGCGCGCTCCATGACCACCCGGAGGTGCCCGCTCGTGGCTGTCCTTGCCGCATGTCGAAATCAGACTACTGGAGGTTGGACGAAGAAGTGGGGCAAAGCTTCGATTGCGGCGGTTTTTCCGTATCCTCCGCCCGTCGTGCCCGACTCGACGCTGCAGCGCGCCCGCGAGGCCCTGACCACCGATCTGCACCGCGGCGAGCCGGGAGGCGTGGTGCTCGGGCGCTGGGCCGACACGGTCAGGGCGTGGGTGGCCGACCACGCGGCGACGATCCTCGAGCAGGGCGTGCCCGAGTTCGGGCCCATGGCGCTGGCGTCGGTCGGTGCGCTGTCGCGCCGCGAGCTCGGCCCGCACAGCGACGTCGATCTGGTGCTGCTCGCCGGCGCCGCGCCGGAGACCGCGGGCCCGCAGGCGTTCGACGACTTCGTCGCGTCGGTCGTCCATCCGATGTGGGACGTCGGCCTGCGTCCCAACCTCGTCGTCGATGACACGGAGACGTGGCTTGCCGAGGCCCACGAGGACCTCACCCGAGCGACGGCGCTGCTCGACGTTCGACCCTTGGCGGGCGACCCCCGGATCGTGGCCGACCTGCGGGCGGAGGCGACCCGACGATTCTGCGGGGAGCAGCGCGGCCCGCTGCTGGCGCGGCTCGATGCCGAGCTCGAGGAGCGCCACGACAAGTACGGCGGCACGGTGTACCTGGTCGAACCCGACCTCAAGTACGGTCCGGGTGGCCTGCGTGATCTCGCGAGCCTGCAGTGGCATCTCGAGGCCACGTTTGCCGAGCGGGACATTGTCACGCTCGTCGACAGCGGGGCGGTGTCGCGGCCGGTCGGCAACATGGTCGCCGGGGCCCGCGACACGCTGCTGCGTCTGCGGGCCGCGCTACAGCTTGCGGCCAAGCGCGACCAGGACCGCCTCGTCTTTCAGTACCAGGAGCTGATGCCGCCGCTGCTCGGCCTCGTCGAGCCCAGTGGCGTCGACGACGAAACGCTCGTGCAGGCGATCGAGCACGCGATGCAGGACTACTTTCGGGCGGCCCACGCCCTGGTGCGCTACGGCCAGCGTCTACGCGGTCGCTGTCGGCCGCGAGCGGCGGATGCCTCGCAGTCGACCCGTCGCATCGACGAGCGCTTCACGATCGAGTTCGGCAAGCTGCGCGGGGTCAAGCCGGAGCTGTATCGCAGCCTGCCGGTGCTGGCCCTCGAAGCGTTGGCGCTGGGGCGCGACTACGACGTGCCGCTGTCGGGCGAGACCTTCGACGGCATTGCCGAGGCAGTGGCCGCCCCGGCCGCGTTTGCGCTCGCCGACGAGCCGGTTGCCCAGCGGCGCATGCTCGACCTGTTGTGCGATCCGGACGACGCGGGCAACCCCTCGGCGCTCGCGCTGTGCAACGAGCTCGGGGTGCTCGAGCGAGTCGTGCCCGAGTTCGGCCCGATCCGCGGGCGCATGCAGCACGAGCAGTTTCACGTGTACACGGTCGATCAGCACACGCTGCAGGCAATCGCGATGCTCAAGCGGATCGCCCGCGGTGAGCACAACAAGGACTTCCCCCTCGCGACCGCGCTCCACCTCGAGATCGACGACCCGCGGGTGCTCTACCTCGCCACGCTGGTGCACGACACGGGCAAGGCCTTGGCCGGTGAGCAGTGCGACACCGGGGCCGAGGTGGCGCGGCAGGTCGCAATCCGAGCGGGCCTGTCCGAGCCGGACGTCGAGCGCTGCGCCATGCTCGTGCGCGAGCACCTGACGATGCCGCTGCTGTCTCAAAAGCGCGACCTGTCCGACCCGCTGCTGATCGCCGACTTCGCCGCGCGGGTCGATCGTCAATCGTTGCGCGAGCTGTACCTGCTGTCGATGGTCGACACGGCGTCGGTCCGCCCGGGCAACCTGACCTCGTGGAAGCTGACGCTGCTCGACGAGCTGTATCTGCTCACGGCGGCCTACCTGGCTCGGGGACGTGCGCGTCCGCGTCCGGCAGCGCGTGAAGGCGAGCTGTCGGGCATGCCCGAGCGCTACTACTCGCTGTACCACCGCGAGCTGCGGCAGCAGCACGAGCGGCTGGTCGCGCGGCTGCTTGCCGAGCAGCGCCAGGCGATCGTCGAGCTCGACACCGGCTCGGGGGCACTGCGGCTGACCCTGGTCGCTCGCGATCGCCCCGGACTGCTCGCGCGTGCGGCCACGGTCCTCGACGCGCACGGCATCGAGGTCATGGCAGCGGACGTCTTCACCCAGGAAGGCGACCCGCCGATCGCGGTCGACGTCTTTCGCGTCGTTTCCCGCGAGGGCCCCGAGCAGGGCATCGACGTGGAGACCCTGACCCAGATCGAGCAGGGCATGGACCTCAACGCCAGTGGGGAGACGCTGATGCCGCTGCCTGCCCGGCGCCGACGTCTGGCGACCCCGGTGGTCCGCCCGCGGGTGACGTTCGACACCGACCCGTCGCGCCGGCGCACGATCGTCGACGTCGAGTGCGGCGCGGGAACGGGCCTGCTGCGGAGAATGACGATGGCCTTTGCCTCCCTCGGCATCGAGATCGAGGTCGCCCGCTGCAGCAGTGAGGCCGACCGGATCGAGAACGTGTTTTACGTGCCAGCGCTCGAGGACGAGGTCCAGCAGGCGCTGCGCGAGCGGCTCGTGACCACCCTCGACATTCGCTGAGGCGGCGTCGGAGTCTCGCTATCGCCGGGCGAACGGGCGCTGTACCCTCGGCGGCGATGCTGCGTCCCGTCGCCTTGGTGGTGCTCTTGGCTGGACTTGCGTGTGGGCCCAAGGACCCGCCGCCCGATCCGCCCGACGAGTCCGGCGCTCCCGCGGCCCCGGCCGATCCGGTCAAGCACGCGGCCAACCTCATCGCGCGTGGCGATGCCGTCGGGGCGGAAAAGGTCATCGACGACGCGCTGACCAAGTCGCCCGACGACGCGGAGCTGTGGTTTTCCAAGGGCGTCGCGCAAAAAGAGCAGGGGCGGGACGACGATGCCGTGGCCTCGTGGAACACCGCGCTCGAGAACAAGCCCGGCTTCGTGCCCGCGCTGTCGGGCCTGGGCGCGCTCGCGCTCGAAGCGGGGGACTTCGCCGCCGCCGAGGCGCGCTTCGATGCCGCGCTGCAGACCGACCCCGAGTTCGTGCCCGCGCACTACAATCTCGCGATCGCTCGGCTGCGTCAGGGCAAGGTGGAGCAGGCACGTGCCGCCCTCGAAGCCGCCCACCGGATCGACCCGGAGGACGTCGACGTGCTCATCGAGCTGTCGCGCATCCTGGCCGGAGCCGGGGAAACTCAGCCGGCGATCGCGTTGGCCAAGCGCGCGGCCGAGCAGGCGCCCAAGGACGCAATGGCCCGCACGACCTACGGCTGGATGCTCGCCCAAGCCGGCGACCACGCGGCTGCGGCGACCGAGTTCGAAGCTGCGGTCGCGCTGGCCCCCGAAGACGACGAAGCTCGCCTCGGTCGCGCTCGGGCCTGGGTCCGCACGGGGAAGGTGAAGGAAGCTGCGGCCGAGTTCGAGGCGCTTGCGGGCAAGGTTCCGGAGGCGGCACAGATCTGGGCGGACTGGGGCGCGGCGCTGGCCAAGCTCGGTGACTTCGAGACGGCGGTCGCCAAGCTCGACGAGGCGCTGAAGCTCGAGCCGGGTCTGGTGGCGGCCCACGTCCGCAAGGTCGCGGCGCTGTCCCAGAGCGGGCAGTGCAAGGCGGCCAAGCAGGCCAATCGCGTGCTGTCACGCAGCGAGGCGTCGGCCAAGGCCAAGGCCGCCGGCGATGCTGCGGTCAAAGCCTGCAAAGGTTGAGGGCGCGCAGGCGGTCCACGCGAGCCGCGTCGCGCGGCACGGACTCGCGCAGCCAGTCGTGCCAGGCGGGCTCGAGTCTCGACAGATCCGCCAGGGCCAGCGTGGGCAGGCGCGAGGGCCCGATCGTCGCGAGCAGCCAGCCACAGAAGGCTCCCGCCTGCACGTCGACGCGGTAGTCCTTGCGTTCGCCGTAGTAGGTCGCGTGTGACCACAGCGGCGCCAGGGGGCGGAGCCGGTCGAGCTCGAGCAGGGCGCGGCACTCGACCGCGTAGGACCGCCCCAGCACCCGCTCGCGGACGTAGGCGTCACCGAACCACACCGGCAGCCCCTCCCAGAGCAGTGCGGGCGGCTCGCCCCACGCGGAGGCGACGACCACGTGGGTCAGCTCATGGGTGATCAGCAGCTCGAGCCAGGCTGCTCGGTCCATGCCACCGCCCTCACGGGGGGCGACCGAGATGGTCCGGCCGACCGCCTCGTTGCGGCCCTCGGCGACGATCAGGCGGACGGGGGCGCCGTCGTCGATCTGTAGACCGTCCACGATGCGCTGCCCGCTGCGCTCGGCGAGCGCGGCGACGGTCATCGGGGTCATCCGGGTCGTCCGGCCGACGATCCGACAGTCCAGGTCGATGCGAGGAGGACGAAATGACACGGTCCGAACGCTCCAGGTGCTCGAGGACGGCGCACGGCCATCCCGGAGGAGTCGTGGAGCAAGCGGCGTGCCTACTTCTGGGCGGGCACCCGGCCTCGGCCGAGCGCGGCGTCGATCGCCAGTGCGGCGGTCCAGCAACAAACGAGCAAGAGGAGAGCCGTCAGCATGTTCGCGGTGGTTCTTTCTCGGGTGCGGGTTCGTCGGGGGGCCGCCCGTGTCCGGGCCCAGGTATGACACCAATGTCGCGCTCGTTTACGACCAACGCAAGCGCCGGCGGGACGATTTGCTCACTCGCGCGGAACGTTGTGACTTCGCATACGTTTTTTCGGGGGCGCGGAACGGTCGATGTGAGGCACCTGAAGGCCGGATTTCGTTGTGGGCGTCTGCATGCCTACAAAATCCCCCTCGAGCTCCCCCTCATCGTGGCTTTTCGCGATCGGCGCCGGCTTGGCCCTTTTGGCTCCAGGCTGTGCGCTTCCGAGCGAAGAATCGTCCGACGACACGGGAGGCGCGGACGCCACCACCGGTGACACGGGCCCCTCGGACGGTTCCGTCGGCGAGACTGGCGCAGACACCGCAGCGGACACGGGGTCGGACGGCGACCCCGACTCCGGCTCGAGTGACACCGGCCCGCCGCCCGTCGACCTCGTCCCGGTCACGATCGACACCCAGGTCCTGCTGCCCACCAACCACGGCGACCAGCTGTACACCCTGTTCTCCGCGGAGTTCACGGCCGGCTCGGCGATGGGACGGATGCGGGTCTGGGCCCGCTTTTGTGCCGACACGGCGTGCGAGGAGCCCGTCGCCGTCGTACCCGGCGTCATCGAGGACGCCGACGAGGACGGCTACTACGTGTTTTCGACCGCCAGCCCCTCGGGCATGGGCTTCGACCACGCGGTGCGGTTCGAGCAAGCCCCGGTCGGCACGTGGACGATGCAGCTGATCGGGGACACCGAGGCCAGCCACATCATGGACAAGGGCGAGTGCTCGGGGCTCGACGACTGCCCGGGCGACGTGGACCTGCTGCAGATGGACGGCACGTCGGTCGAGCCCAACGTCGAGGGCGGCCGCGAGCACAACCCGGTCGCGGCGACGATGGAGATCACGATCGACGCGGAGGGCGACGCGATCACCGTGCCCGACGTGGTGTTCCTGGGGCACGTGGTCTTCGCCGGCGACGAGATCCACACCCCGCCGCCGGTCGACGACGGCCGCCTGCTCGTCGCGGTGTCGGGCGAGGCCGACGACTTTCGCAACTTCATGGCGCTCGTCGATCTCGACGGTGCCGAGGGCTCTGATGCCCCCGCCGCCGACTCGTACGTGCTGCAGCACGACGGTGCCGACTTTCTCGGCGACGTGTGCGGCGTGGTCTCGGGCGGCGGAAGTCGCTATGCGATCGGCGTGGGCTCCGATGGCGCACACGTCTTTGCGCTCGATGCCGACGGGCAGCAGGTCTCGGACACGCCGATCGTCAGCATGCCGCCCGTAGGCGAGGCGTACCCGTGGCCCTGCCGTGGCGTCTACGCCGAGATCGGCGGGCACGAGCACCTGTACCTCGTGCAGTTCCAGGGCGCGGGCTCGCTCGACAACTCCGATCCGCACCCGCTGTACGACGTCGACCTCACCGATGGGACCGTCGGCACGCCGCTCGATGGCCTGGTCGACATGGCGTTGCGCAGCGTCGCCATCGATGCCGCGAACAATCTGGTCGCCATGGACATGAGCTGGTCGGAGGATGCCGGCAACGCGGGGCAGCCGTTCGATCGGCTGGTTCCGATCACCCTCGATGGCACGGGGGCCGTCACCGGGACGGGCACCGTCGTCGTCACCGACCACACCTCCAACCAGCAGTGTGACTCGACCGCGAACTGGCCCTCGTCGGTTCGCGTCGTCGAGGTCGGCGGGACGGAGCGGCTGCTGCTCGGACACGACGACGGGGTGGCCGTGCTCGACCCGGCCACGCTCACCGAGGTCGACGACCTCGACCTGCGCGACTGGGGCACCCTGTTCGCGCAGATGGCTCCGTCGCCGGACGGCAGCCGCATCTACGCGCTGCCCACCTGCAAGTCGACGACAGCCGAGGACTTCGAGCTGCCGCAGGGCGCCGACGTCGAGCGGGCGGACAAGAACCTCGTAGCGGTGCTCGATGCGACGGGGTCCGACCTCGCGCTCGCCGACACGGGCATCGACGTCAACGGCGACGGCACCCACGACGAGGGCATCGACCTGGACTACTATCGGGTCAAGTCCTACATCCGCAGCTTTTCAACCACACTGCCCATCCCACCGGTGGTGTACGTCGGCCCCCAGGTCGCGGTGGGCGAGTCGATGCTCTTTGTGCGCGGCAGCGGGATCCAGGGCAACGGCGGTGCGACGATCTCCTCGTCGGGGATGGGCCAGCCCCAGGACTTCGCGATGTTCGATCTCGGCACGGGTCACGGCGTCGTGCTTGGCGGCTACATGCCGTTTTTCGACGGTTTGAGCGCGATGGCGGGGACCGGGGCGGCCATTTGGGGCTGGGACGTCTGGCCTGGCCGTGAGAGCTCCGTGGGCTGGATCGAGTACCTCCCGGCGCAGTAGCGGGCGGTCGCGTGGGCTGGCTGGCAACCGTGTGGACCAGCCCACGCGTATTTCATTGCGATTTCCTGAGACAAAGCACAGCCGCGTCGAACTACCGATCTCGTGAGGCGGGGGCTTTGCATGTTGGCGGCCGGGGGGCTGCTTTCGGGGTGCTACACGGGTTTGCCCGAAGGCGACCCGTTGGTCGTCTACGGGGCGACCGACGGCGGTGATGACGACGACGACGGGCCGGGTCGAGGCGATCCCGAGCAGCCCGAGGTCGAGGAAGAGCACACCGTCCCGGATGACTTGGACACGCTCGAAAGCGACGGCTTTTGCCGCCCGCTGGGGACGGGCCAGGACGTGGTCGGCGTGGGGCCCGACGGCAGCCTGTGGCTCGCCGAGACGCTTCCCGACGGACGCGTGGCCTTCGAGGTCGTCGACCCCGTCACGGAGCAGGTGACCGCGGCTCCCGAAGCGCTCGAGCTCGGGGCCATGGCCGCCGTCCAGCCCCGCTCGGGTCAGGACGCGGTGGTCGTGTCGGCCGATGCGCTGTGGCATGTCGAGGGCTGGCAGCGGGTCGAGCTCGTTCCCCCGAGTTCCTTTGCCGGTTCGGCCTCCGTGTGCGGCAACCCCCGTCACAACGGCTTCGTGCTCGCGCAGGGCACCGTCTCGGAGCATCGCACCGACGGCTGGTGGGGCCTGACCCCGGATGCCGAGGGGGCGTCGACGCCGACCGAGGTCGTGACGGTCGACGGTGAGTGCTACGGCCCCGCCGACGAGACCTGGATGACGGCCACCGACGGCACCGTGTGGCGGGTTTCCGCCGACGGCAACGTGCGGAGCGAGCCGTTCGCGGGGCTGGCCGGCGCCGCAGCGACGGGGGCGACCCTGGCCGTCGTGGCCGACGGCGCGCTGTGGCTGGGCCCGGACGGATGGACGCGATACGCCTTCGAGGCCGGCAACGCGTCGGTCGTCTCGGCCTCGAGTGACCAGGTTTGGCTCGGCATCGGCAACCGGGTGCTGCGGGCGACCTCGAGCGAGGCGGGCGAAGCGTTCGTCGAGCTGTCGCACGAGCTGACGACCGACGTCGCGGCGATGTGGTCGTACGCGGGCGGGGTGTGGCTGGCCGGGGAGGGCGAGCTGTGCCACGCCGGGGTCGGTCCGCGCATCGACGTTGCGGGCGTGCATCCTTATCTGCGCACGCCGCAGACCGAGCTGCCGATCTCGATCACGACCGAGCCGGGCGTGACCCTCTCGGCCACCCTCGACGACACGCCGCTGTCGCTGCTGTCGGTGGGCGGGGCCATGGAGGCCGTGGTGACGCTCGACGGCCTGGGCTGGCATCGCCTCGAGGTTGTCGGTGAGACGGCCGACGGAACGGCCCGCCGCGTCGTGTGGCTGCGCCGCGAGGTGCCCGACATCGTGTCGTTCGAGCAAGACGTCCAGCCCATCGCGCTGGCCCACTGCTCGGGAGATTCCTGCCACAGCGCCATGACCGAGGTCATGGTGCCGGCCCTCGAGACCCTCGAAGCGTGGACGAGCCACGGCGAGGCGATCGAGGAGCGCGTCGTGGCACTGGACAACATGCCCCCCCCGGGGGCTCGCTCCGAGGAATGGGGCTCGGACGAAGTCGAGACGATCGCTCGCTGGATCGAAGGAGGAATGCTTCCGTGATCAACAACCACGCAACGAAGATGCTGGCCGCTCTGGGCCTGCTCGCCGTCGGCTGCTACGGCGGGACCGACGATCCCGACGGTGAGATGCCCGGGGCCGACGAAGGTGCCGACGGCATCAGCGACGGCGACGACGACGATGACGACGGCGATGACGACGATGACGACGGCGACGGCGACGGCGACGACGACGGCACCGACGACGGCGACGACAGCGACGAGCCCTGGGAGCCGGACAATCCGGGCGGCGAGTGTGCGGTCGACGAGCTCGTCGAGGCGCACGTCTACGTGCGCCGGGTCAAGACGCTGCTGACCGGCGAGGCGCCCACCGACGAAGAGGTCGCGACGGTGCTCGCCGACCCGGACTCCTTGCCCGACCTCATCGAGGGCTGGGTCGAGACCGACGCATTTCGCGGCAAGCTCGGCGACTACCTGCAGGTCACGCTGCAGCAGGCTCCGGGCGCCCGCAACGAGTACGTCAGCCAGATCGCGAACGCGGACGGCATCGGCCAGTTCCGGCCGCCCAATGCCCTGTTCACCAACCTCGACGAGATGTTCGTGCGCACCGCGCTCAAGATCGTCGACGAAGGGCGGCCCTTCACCGAGATCGCATCGACCCGCTCGTGGATGATGACGACCGGCGTGATGGCCTATCTGCTGCTCGCCGACCAGCGCAACTGGGGCAACGCGACCTACTACGACGGGACCTACACGTCGGGGGGCATCACGTTCAACGCCAGCACCCCGATGGCGACCCAGATCGACAACATGACCTTTCACGTGGACTTCGAGGCCGGCAGCGGCTGCCCGAACGAGACGTCGGGCAACGAGACCCGCCTGTTCACGCGCATGATGGGCAATGCCGCGGCCGCCCAGAACGACCCGTGCAACGTCGGCATCCAGGGGCTGTTCAACGCGGGCGACTTCGACGACTGGCGCGAGGTCGAGCTGACCACGCTGGGCGAGGGGGAGAACCTGCTGCGCTTTTACGACGCGCCCACGCTGCGCGGCACCGACACGCTGGCGCTGCGTTCGTCCAAGGCCGGATTCTTCTCGGCGCCGGCGTTCCTCGCCGGGTGGCGCAGCAACGAGGACAACAGCTTTCGGGTCACGACCAACCAGTCGCTCATCGTCGCGCTGGGGCAGGCATTCGAGGACACGGACGTCACCACGCCGCTGGGCGACGAGGGGCTGGCCGAAGGGCACGCCGAGCCCGGCACGCAGTGCTACGGGTGCCACAAAAACCTCGACCCGATGCGCAACTTCTTCGACAACGTCTACTACCCCGACTCCTACGCGGTACGCACCGACGGGGACATGCCGGAGCTCGAGGCGTCGTTCTCCTTCCAAGGGCACAGCTCTCCGGGCGACACGCTGGCGGACTTCGGTCAGATCGTCGCCGAGCACCCGGCATTCGCCGGTGGCTGGACGCAGAAGCTCTGCTACCTCGCCAACTCGCAGGGGTGCGACACCAACGACCCGGAGTTTGCCCGCGTCGCGCAGGTGTTCGCGGACAGCAACTACAACTTCAAGACGCTGGTCGTGGAGCTGTTCTCCTCGCCGCTGGTGACGGGGGCGGAGTGTCCCGAGGAGGTGCCGATGACACTGGTGCCGAGCTCGACCACCCGGCGCGATCACCTGTGCACGCTGCTCGAGACGCGCATGCAGCAGGACGTCTGCGACATCAACAACAACACCCGGAACCTGGCCGCGGCCCTTCCGTCCGACGCCTGGGCGCGCGGGAGCGACGTCCCCAACCAGCCGGCTCAGTCTTCGCTGTTCTACGCGGCGACGACCGAGTCGCTGTGTCGCGAGGTCGGCGACGAGTACGTCAACGCAGACGGCTCCTTGCTGCAGACGGCCGACATGGCCACGTCGATCGACGTCATCGTCGAGCAGGTCATGGGCCTGGCGCCCTCGGACCCGCGCTGGGAGGCGACCCACGGTCTGTTGTCCACGCACCTGTTGGACGCAGCGATGGTGACCGACAACGAGAAGAAACAGCTCGTCTCCGCCTTCGTGCTGGCGTGTACGAGCCCCTACGTCACTTCAACGGACTTCTAGCGAGGAAAGGACCCACACCATGGACGCATCACGACGGAAATTCCTGCGCCACGCGGTCCTCGGATCGGTCGGCCTCAAGGCACTCGCGACCGGCCTGCCCGCATCGTTTTTCACCCTGGGCTTTCCCAAAGAGGAAGCACTCGCGTTCGAGCCCGGCCCCGCCCAGTACCTCGTCCTCATGAACATGCGGCAGGGCGATCCGGTCAACGCCAATGCGCCGGGTTGCTACGGGATCGCGGGGGTGACCAACAACCCGCAGCCCGAGATGAACGAAGTGTCGATCCAGCTCGGGGACGTCTCGAGCTCCGCGGCGGCTCCTTGGGCTTCGCTGCCGCAGTCGGTCCTCGACCGGACCGCGTTCATTCACCACCGCACCTACCAGAACGCGCACCCGCAGCACGGCAAGGTCATGGGGCTGGTCGGTAGCGCCAAGAGCGAGACCGGCACCGGCAGCGAGCACCTGACCTCGCTGCTTTCGTTCGAGAACGCAGCCGCGCTGGGCACGGTGCAGATGGAGCCGGCGGCGGTCGGTGGCGAGCCGATCTCCTACAGCGGCAGCGTGCTGCAGACCCTCGAGCCGCGCACGCTCGCGCAGATGTTCTCGCCGGTGGAAGGCGAGGACCTGGCGCTCGCCCAGCTGCGCGACTCGGCGCTGGACGAGATTCACGCCGATCTCAAGGAGCGTGGCAACACGGCCCAGCGCGCTTGGGTCGACCGCTACGCGACCTCGCGCAACCAGGTCAAGATGATCGACGAGTCGCTCGTCGCGCGCTTCGACGCGATCGGGGGCAACGGATCGCAGGACCAGATTCGCGCCGCGGTGGCCCTGTTCCTGATGAACATCACCCCGGTGGTGACCATCGACGTGCGCTTTGGCGGGGACAACCACCAGGATGCCGGCTTGGTCAAGGAGCGCGACGATACGGTCGCCGCGCTCGGACACCTCAACTTCCTGTTCTCCGAGCTCGAATCCGCCGGTTTGGCGGACATGGTCACCGTGGCCAACCTCAGTGTCTTCGGCCGTACGCTCGGCAAGAAGGGCACCCAAGGGCGCGACCACAACCTCAACCATCATGTGATGATGATCAGCGGCGCCAACGTCAAGGGCGGCGTGTTCGGAGGCATCGCGGAGTCCGGCAACGACTTCGGGGCCACCGCGATCGACTCGGTGACGGGCGAGGGCGGCGGCGCCGGGGACATCCCGCAGGAAGAGACGCTCGAGGCTGCGGGCAAGACCCTGGCGGCCGCGTGCGGGCTCGCGGAGGACCGGATCGACCTCCGGATCAGCGGCGGTAAGGTCATCGAGCCTGCGCTGGCGTAGCGCGTCGGACGACGACGGCGAACGAAGGCTGAGGTCCGCACGCCCCGTCGGGGGTGGTGGCCGAGGCCGTGCGGCCTCTCGCCAAGCCATCAGCGACCGTGTCACCGTCAAGGGTGATGCG
>JGI12316J15310_10000105_pt27 | contig 16379 bp, 12 predicted proteins | sample MarCyaLeptolynsp_FD_15310 | JGI IMG/M metagenome (IMG submission 15310)
CCCCCGCGCCCGTCCTCCTCCACGTCGCAACCCACGACGCCGGCCGACGCCGCCAGGAGAAACCCCACACCTGCTCCGAGCACCCTTCCCTTGCTGACCATCGCCACGAAATCCCTTCCCCGACTCCGGCCGCGCTTCCCTTCGCGGTGCATCGAAGTCGCGCGCAACCTAAGGGATGGAAACGGCGAAAACACCGGAGATATCCGCCTCCAATGGGCGTTCTACGGATACGTGTGGATACGCATCCGGACATCGTGAGACATGTCGCTATTGGGCAAACTGATCGAGTTGCCCTGAAATCGAGGGGGGCGCGCTCGCACGATTGGGCAACCAGCTCAACGTCGATCACGCGAAGCACTTTTTTCGACTTTTTTCGCGGCCGCGTTGTCGCAGTTGGGGCCGCTACGACGACAACAAGCTCGCGCGACCGCCTTCACGCGGCGCAGCGCGCTCACTTTGATCGCATCGATCTCAACCGAGACCGGCGACGCCAAAGAAGCGAGCGAGCACCTGGTCGGCGGTGTCGAGGGCACCTTCGACCCAGCCTTGCTCGCGCGAGTAGGCCTCACCGCAGACGTACACCGGCACGTCTTCCACCGGCCGCTGGATCGCTGACTCGATCTCCCAGCTGCGCACGCCGACGTTCCAAGTGTTCCAGCCCCCACCAAAAGGATCGGCGCCCCAGTCCTTGAACGCGGCCGCGTAGGGATCGGCGATGAACGGCACCCCGTGCAGCTCGTGCAGCTGGCGCTGGAGCGCTTCCACCATCACGCGCGGAGCGGGGTGCGAGGTCCAGACCTCGGCCGACTGCGCCTGCGGCATGCGGGCGTCCTCGAAGGGCGGCAATCCGGCCGCTTCGGGATCGATCGCATCGCCGGTTCGCCGCGGTCGCATGCCTTCCCACACCCCGCGGCCGTCGTCGAACGAGGCCATGAGGAGCGCGTTGCCGTTGCGTCGAGGGCTGCCGTCCGGGTTGGGGCAGTACTCGACCTGGCGGATCGGAAGGTCGCAGATCGAACGCCCGCCCGTGATGCTGGTCGAGCGCCACCACGGATGGCGGTAGGCCGCGAACAGCCGCATCAGCGGCCGTGGCGTCACCGAAGCGAGCAACGTGCGAACGCTGGCGTCACCGAACACCGGCCCGGTCGGCTCGAGCAGCTCGAGGGCTCGTCGGGGCATCGCGAGCACGACCGCTTTGGCCTGCACCGTTTCACCGTCGTCGAAGCGCAGCGTCACCGGGCCATCGGGATCGGGGCGCTCCACCGCCACGAGGCGACGACCGAGCTCGACGCGACCACCGAGCTGGTTGACCTCCTCGGCCAGCCGATGCGGCACGACCTCGAAGCCGCGCACGAAACCGTGGTAGGGGCCGTCGAGCGCGGAGTCCGAGAGCAACCACGGGATGGCATCGGCGGCGTTCCAGCTCGACAGCGTGGTGAGGTGTCCCGCCGCCGCGGCCCCGAGCGCGCACGCCTCCGACGACATCACGCGCTGCAGCACCGACCACAGGCCCTGCTGCCACAGCGGTCGCCCGGCAAACGACGCGTGCTTCACCACTTCGCGCCGCCGCGTTGCCCCCATCCCGGTGATGCCCGGCACGACCTGCTCGATCGCATCGATCACCAGCTCGATCGCCGACTTGCTCTTCTCGTGCAGGCCGAGCTTGTAGGGCACGTCCCAGCCGCGCTCGGTGTAGTCGTGCTCGCGCAGGTGCACACCGCGAAGGAAGATCAGCTCCTCGGGGTCCGACGGCGGCAGCGGATAGGTCTCCACCCCGAGCACCGCGACGAGGTTGGTGATCCGCGTCTGAGGACCCTTGAGAAAGCGAGCGCCGCCGAGCTCGGCCCGCATGTTCGGCATGCCGGGCGGCATCGCCGACAGCAGACGCCCGCCCACGCGATCGCTGCCCTCGAACACCGCCACGTCGCTGGCTGCCCCCGTCGAGAGCAGTCGCCACGCGCAGTACACCCCGGAGACGCCCGCCCCGACGACGGCGACGTCGAGCACGTCGTCGGACACGCTACGGATCGTCGGTGGCCGTGGTGGTGCCCTTCGAGCGCAGGGCAAACATCAGCGCGCCGAGCCCCGAGAGGATCAGGCCGAGGGTTCTTCGTCCGAGGGCGAACGCGATGCCGCCAGCCATGACGAGAAGCAGGGGGAGTTTGGATCTGCGTTCGTTGCTCATCGGCGCGGGGCCCGGAGCGTAGCCCAAGTCCGTCGGTGGCGGCGAGCGGCACGCCGCACGAATTGTCGCTCGCCGCGTCACATCGTTTCGGCGCCCCACTCCATTCATCGTGAAGGTACGTCCCGTGCTGCGGGCGGCGATGTCCGTCAACCTGCTGATCGCCGCGGCGGCCGCGAGTGTGGTCGCGTCGACGGCCATGCTCGTAGACCGGCCGGTTCCTCTGGGCGCCGTCCTCGCAGCATTTGCGTCCGCGTTCGCGGTCTACAACTTCGACCGGCTCGCCGACCAGACCTCCGGCGACGGCGATACCTCGCCTCAGCGCGCGGCCTTGCTCGCACGCGCCCGGCGATCCGTCGTGGTCGCGGTGGCCGTCGCTTGCCTCGCGATGGTTGGCGTCGCGATGACGTCGGGGGTCACCGGAGCTCTGTGGGTGCTCGCGTTTCCGATCGGCGGGGTGCTGTACGTGTTGCCACTGGTCGCAGGCAAACGCCTCAAGGACGTCCCGTACATCAAGACGCTCTACGTACCCGCGTGTTGGTGCACCTTCGTTGGACTCGCGGTGTGTCTCGGCGCGCTCGAGGTCGGCTCCGAGCTCGTCGTGTTCACGGTGTTTTTCTTCCTGCGCGCGCTGGCGTCGACGGCGGCCGGAGACTTGCGCGACGTCGAGGCCGATCGCGCGGCCGGCGTACGAACGTTTGTCGTCGCGCTGGGTCGGACACGTGGTGCCCGGCTGATCGACGGGGTGCATGCGCTGAGCATCGCCGTCCTCGTCGTCTCGGCGAGTCTGAGCTGGATCCCCGCCGCTGCGACCTCGCTCGTCGTCCCCGCGATGTTCGGTTACGCCTGCTACCGCTGGATTGCGGCTGCACCCGGCAGCTCGGAGCTGGCCCACGACCTCTACGACTTCGAGGTCGTCGCCTACGCCCCCATCCTCTGGCTGCTGCTGTAGATCCGCCGAACGTCGGTCACATTCCGCGAACGCTGTCTCTGACCCGTTGTGAGCATCCGGGAGGCCATTCGCGTGGCGATGCACGCCAACGTTCTCGTCGCCGCGACCGCCGTGAGCGTCGTGGTTTCGACCGCACTGCTCGCGGGCCACCCCGTCCCCCTGCTCGCTGCCGTGGCCGCCTTTACCGCCGCGTTTGCGGTCTACAACTTCGATCGCATCGCCGATGCCACCGAGGGCGACGGCACCACGTCGCCGCAGCGCGCGGCTCTCGTTCGCAGGGCCCGCGGACCGATCATCGTCACCGTCGCTGTCGCTTGTGTGGTCACGGTGGGCATCGCCGTGGTCTCCGGCTGGGCGGGTGCCCTTTGGGTGCTCGCATTTCCGCTCGGCGGCGTCCTCTACGTCGCCCCGGTGTTCGCGGGTCGGCGCCTCAAGGACGTGCCGTATCTGAAGTCGGCATACGTGCCGGCGTGTTGGTGCACGTTCGTGGGTCAGGCCGCATACCTCGGAGCCATCGAGCTCGATGCCGGGCTCGTGGCGTTCACCGCCTTCTACTTTCTGCGCGCGTTCGCATCGGGTGCGCTCGGCGACCTTCGCGACGTCGAAGTCGACCGCGCCGCAGGGACGCGAACCTTTGCCGTCGCCCTCGGGGCTCGCCGCGCGCGGTGGGTCGTCGAAGCCGCCCACGCGCTGAGCATTGCGGGGCTCGTCCTCGCGGCCCGTCTCGGGATGCTCCCGGTCGGTGCGACGGTGCTCGTACTCCCGGCGATGTTCGGCTACGCATGCTTTCGCAGCTTTCTCGCGGCCCCAGAGGACTCCGAGTTCGTGCTCGAGCTCTACGACCTGGAGGTCGTCGCCTACGCGCCGCTGCTGTGGCTCGCGCTGTGATCGGCGAGTCTTCCGCTCAGCCCGCGGGCGGCGGAAGCGTGACCGAGTTGACCTCGTCGATGCGCATCCCGCTGGGAAAGCCGTAGGAGACGTTTGCGGTGCCACTGGCCAGGTCGCCCCATCCCCAGACGGTCACTGTGAAGTCGCCCGCGCTGCGCATCGTCTGGTGGCCGGGCGCGCATCCGGGCGCGCTGACGCCCCCCGTCGTCAGATCGAACCGGGTCCACTCGTACGCGCCGACGCTGGTCCAGCCATCGAGCACGCCATAGCACTCGAGCTCGACATCGTGCATTGCTCCGTCGGTCGACTTGCGGACGACCACGAGGTTCGCCTCGGGATAGGTGGGGTCGGTCATGAAGGTGGTCTGGCGCTGGAACTGGTCGGTCGGGACGCCCACCACCACGTCGGCGTCGCCCCGTCGCTGCGCAGCGACGTCTCCGCCCGCAACCCCCCACTGGCTCCCACTCATGTAGTTGAGGAACACGAACGGGTGGTCTGCATCCTGACTCGACACCGCGAACGGCTCTGCGGTGTTGAACTCCACCACTTGCCCCGCCGAAAGCATGGTCGGGCCCCCGACGTCCGGGGAGTAGGTCAGGACCGTGCCGTCGACAGCGCCAACGACGCGATACACCCCGGGCTCGTTGCCACGCGGCCGGTGCATCACGCCCACGTACTCGTGCCCGAGACTCGCGGCCGGCGGAATCATCTGCTCGCCGTGGTCGCAGTAGAGCACCGGCGTCGGCACGAACATGCAGCTGTGCCCGGCCATGAACCCGACCGGCTTGTTCGAGGTGATGGTGGAACCGGTGAGCTCGACGGCCTGCGACAGCTGCAGGTGCTCGCCGCGATTGAGCGACACGATGAAGGGGGTGCCCGCGGGACCGGGCGGCACCGGACCACCACCGGCGACGGCGCTCGACGGAGTCACCGTCACCGCCGTGTCGTCCTCTTGCGCGATGATGTTCATCGACGGCATCGATTCGATCGTGTCCGGCGGAGCCGCGGCCGCGTGCGCATTGACGCCGAGGTACTCGGTGCCCCACGCTGCGGTCGGGAGCAACAGCGATGCTCCGGTGATCGATGCTTCGCCCCCGCCGTAGGGGTTGAACTGGAACACCGACACGGGCGCGTCGGTCTGCAGCTCGAACGCATTGCCGACCCCGGTCTGGTGCGCCATCACGACGCCAGCGGGCACCGCCGACGGAACAGGACAGCCGGCGGCTTCCGGCGGACCGCCATCGATCCCGGACAGGAACATCAACATCACCCGCCCGGGCGGCAGCCCCTCGTCGGGATCGTAGGGAAGCAGCTGACCGTCCCCCGCCTCGGAGATCAGGCGTCCGAAGGTGGCCGGATCGAGGTCGACCTGCGCGTAGCTGGCATCGATGTGCACGGGCTCGCGCCACGTGTTGGCGACCGCGACGGCAAAGCAGCCGTAGAAGGTGTCGTCGAGCGCGGACCGGGCGTTGTCCATGTACGTGGGAAAGAACTCGCAACCGTCCGAGCCGCGCACCTCGGCGGCGTAGTCGCAGCCGAGCATGCAGGTCAGCCGCTCGGGATCGCAGACCTCGTCGCCGGCACAGGTCATCGCGACCTGGCCGTCGCAGTCGACCACGGCCGACCCATCGTCGGAGCAGCCGCACATTTGCATCGCGTCCGGCAGATCGAACGACGGCCCATCACCGCTGTCGTCGTCGGCTCCGGTGATCTCCGCCCCCGGTGAGGTCGTCTCCCCCCCGTCGTCGTCGTCGTCGTCGCCGTCGTCGTCATCATCGCCGTCGGCCACATCGGTCGTCGTCCCTTCGGTCGCCGCCTGTGTCGCCTCCGAACCCGACTCACCGTCGCACGACGCCGCGAGCCCGACCACGAGCGCCAGCACACCCCGACTTGCCCCAGTCCTCATACCCCTCACTGTGCGGCGATGCTGCCGTTGGTTCGGGACAATTCTGGGTACGATCTCGCGTTCCGATTATTCACGCTCGCTGGTGTAGGGTTTGCGCGGTGGCTGACCGCCGCAGCATCGAGGACCAAACGACCGCCGCACGGGGTGAGCCCGGGCGTGTCGCGGGGACCAAGCTGGCGGCCGGCGACGTCTTGGGCAAGCGCTGGAAGCTCGAAGAGTTCCTCGCCAGCGGCGGTATGGGCAGCGTCTGGCGGGCGCTCGACCTACGCCTGGACGAGGCGGTTGCCGTCAAGCTGACCGATACCGCGCTGTGCCAGGACGACGAGTCCGGGGAGCGCTTTCTCCGGGAAGCGCGCGCGGCTGCGCAGCTGCGTGGCAGCAACGTGGTGTCCATCCTCGACTACGACGTCGATATTCACTCGCGCACGCCTTACATGGTGATGGAGCTGCTCGACGGGGAGGACCTGGCCGAGCGCCTCACCCGCGGCCCGCTCGGCTACCTCGAGACGCTCTCGGTCGTCGCCGACATCTGCACGGCGATGACCCGCGCACATCGCCGCGGCATCGTGCACCGCGACCTCAAGCCGGCCAACGTGTTCCTGGCCCGCGAGGACGACGAGACGATCACCAAGGTGCTCGACTTCGGCATCGCCAAGTTTGCCCTCGATGCGTTGTCGGGCAAGCACGGCCTGACCAAGACCGGCAGCACCCTCGGGACCCTGTACTACATGAGCCCGGAGCAGGTGCGCTCTTCGTCGGAGGTCGACTATCACTGCGACCTTTGGTCGATCGGCGTGCTCACCTTCGAGTGCCTCACCGGTCGCCGCGCGTTCGACCGCGACAACGTGCCCGCGGTGATGCACGCGATCTGCAATGAGGACGCGCCGGTGCCCTCGCGGATCGGCACGGTGCCGGCCGGCTTCGACGAGTGGTTTGCGACGGCCACCGCCCGCGATCCATCGCAGCGATTTCAGTCCGCGCGCGAGCTCGTCGCCGCCCTCCGCGACCTCGGGGGTGCCCCCCGGCCCGTCGAGGAGCCGGCCGCCGCATCCCGCCCTCCCCCGCGCCAGACCTGGGCCTCGGACGCCAATCAGATCGACATCGGGCTGCTCGCCGACGTGACGTTCAAGAACGCGGTGGTCGAGGAGTTTCTCACCGAGGACGCCAAGCACTTCGTTGCCGGCGCCAAGGGCCAGGGCAAGACGCTGCTGCTGACGTACAAGCGCTCACTGTTGTCGGCGCGCTACCACGAGACCGAAAAGAAAAAGCACGCGGTCCAGTTTGTCCCCGAGGGACGCCCGTACCTCGACCTAATGGGGGACCTGCGGACGCCGGCGCAGGGTCACGTCGACTTCATGGCGTCGCTGTCCAACTGCAAGCGCATGTGGGGTTTTGCGCTGCGGGTCTCGGCGCTGTCGCACCATCCAACGCTCATCGGTCCCGAGGATGCGGACGACCTCGCGCGGCTGCCCAAACGACTGCGGGCCACCCTCGAGGGCAAGCAGGCCGAGCCGACGATGGTCGCCAAGGAGTTGCTCGCGCTGTCGGTCGGCCAGATCAACCGAACGATCGACGACGCCGAGAACTTTCTCGAGCACAAGATCCGGTCGCTACACAGCGGGATGTTCGTGTTCATCGACAAGCTCGACCAAGCGCTGCGTCGACTGTCGCGCGATGCGTGGGTGTCGATGCAGGCCGGCCTCATCGAGGCCGCGTGGGACCTGATGAACACCAACCGGCACATCAAGGTCTTCGCCACGATCCGCGAGGAAGCGTTCTCGAGCTACGAGTCGGACATCAAGTCCAACCTCTACGGGGCGACCACCACTCTGCGCTACACCAAGGGTGATCTCGAGAAGATGCTCGAGAAGATGACCCACTTCTACGAGGGCATCCCGCTGCAGGACTTCGTGCGTCCGGATGAGGCCGCGACGCGAACGGACGCCCGCGAGGACGCGTTCGATTTCATCTACCGGCACACGCTCGGACGTCCGCGCGACCTGGTGATCATCGGCTCGGAGATCTCCCGCCAGCGCGACGCAATGGACGAGCGCGTGTTCAAGCGCGTCGTCCGTGAAGCGAGCTCGGGCATCGTGGTGGGCAACGTGTTCGACGAGATGCGCGTCTTTTTGGACGTGCTCGCCGACAAGGCCCAGCGCATGCGCTTCTTCTCGCTGCTCCCCTACGGGGTGCTGACCTACGAAGAGATGGTCGCGATCTGGTGCCGCATGCACGGAGTCGAGCGCGAGTACTTCGACACCTACGGGCGCGAGTCCGCGGACGTCTACCACCCGTTTCGCGAGCTCTACGACTGCGGGGTGCTCGGCATCATCGCGCGCGACGGCGACGCGGCATGGCAGCGCTTCAAGCAGCCCCAGGACGCCGTCGATGGGCTGCACCACGAGGTGCCGCGTTCGCCCTTTTATGTACTGCACCCGGCTCTGCAGGCACTCATCCTGCGACTGGGGACCGGCGATGGCTACCGCGCGTACCGGCACGTGGTCGTCGGCCACGACCTGCCGTGGCCGGCGCACTACCCCACCCTGCTCGAGGCCCAGCGCGCGCTGTTTTCGATCCCCGGCACCGATCACAGCGAAGAAGAGCAGCTGCTCACCGATCTGCTCGGCGTGTTCGACCGCCGCGTCTCGACCGGCGAAGATGCGCCCACTGTTCGGGCCGAGCTCGCCGCATCGCCCCCGATGAAGCGCTTGCTGTCGCAACTCGACGCCCGCGGGTGGGACGAGCTGCATCTGATGATGCTCGAGCTGTTTCCGAACGACCTGGTGTAGGGTTCGGGCGCGATGACCGAGCCTGTCCGACCGCCCGTTGCCGACAAGCGCCCCCACCCGATCACCCATCACGGCATCACCCGCGACGACCCGTACCAGTGGTTGCGCGACGACAACTGGCAAGAGGTCATGCGCGAGCCCGACAAGCTTCGCGCGGACGTGCGGGCCTACCTCGAGGCTGAGAATGCCTGGACTGCGCAGGTGCTCGAGCCGACCAAGGCGCTGCAAAAGACGCTCTTCGAGGAGATGAAGGGCCGCATCAAAGAGGACGACTCCTCGGTGCCCATGCGCGACGGCCCCTGGGCGTACTACCGGCGCTACGAGACCGGCGGGCAGCATCCCAAGTACTGCCGGCGTCCGTCCGACGATCCGAACGGCGCCGAGCAGGTCCTCTTCGACGGCGACGCGGCAGCGAAGGACAAGGCGTACTTTCGCATTGGCGCGGTGAGCCACGCGCCGGACCACCGGCGGCTCGCGTACGCGGTGGACGACAAGGGCTCGGAGTTCTTCGAGGTTCGTTTCCTCGACCTGGCGGGCGGGGACGACCCGGCGGACGTCATTGCGGACTGCAGCGGGAGCCTGGCGTGGGCCAACGACGGCGAGCACGTGTTTTACACCGTGCTCGACGACAAACATCGACCGTGCAAGGTGCTGCGCCATCGGCTGGGCACGCCGCAGGCCGACGATGCGGTCGTCTACGAAGAGGACGACCCGGGTTTCTTCGTGGGCGTGTCCACGACCGAGGGCAACGGCTGCATCGTCATCTCCACGCACGACCACACGACGAGCGAGGTGCGGCTGGTCGACGCCGACGATCCGACCTCCGAGCCGCGCCTCGTCGCCGCCCGCGAGCGCGACGTCGAATACGAGGTCAGCCAGCAGGGTGACTCGCTGGTGATCCTGACCAACGCCGGCGGCGCGATCGACTTCGAGATCGTCCGCGCGCCCCTCGCCACACCGGGTCGCGAGCACTGGAAGGCCGAGGTGCCCCATCGCGAGGGCCGGCTCATTCTCTCGGTGCATACGTTTGCCAGTTGGATGGTGAGGCTCGAGCGAGAGGACGGCCTGCCACGGATCGTCGTGCGGGGACGCGACGGCGAGGAGCACGACATCGCGGTCGACGAGGAGGTCTTCGATCTCGATCTGTACGGCGCCTACGAGTTCGAGACCGACGTGGTCCGGTACGTGTACTCGTCGCTGACCACCCCGCGCGAGACCTACGACTACGACATGGGCAAGCGCGAGCGGACGCTGCTCAAGACGCAGGAGGTCCCGAGCGGGCACGACCCGTCGCAGTACCGCAGCGCGCGGCTGATGGCGAAGAGCCACGACGGTGCCGAGGTGCCGGTGTCGCTGCTGTGGCACAAGGACACGCCGATCGACGGCAGCGCCCCGGTGCTGCTCTACGGCTACGGCGCGTACGGGCTGACGATGGATGCCGACTTCGGCACGGTGCGCCTATCGCTCGTCGACCGCGGCTTCATCTACGCCATCGCCCACATCCGTGGCGGGATGGCCAAGGGCTACCGCTGGTACACCGACGGCAAGCTCGCCAAGAAGACCAACACCTTCCTGGACTTCATCGCGGCGGCCGAGCACCTGTGCGCCCAGGGCTACACCAAACCGGGCAACATCACCGCGCAGGGCGGCAGCGCCGGCGGCATGCTCATGGGCGCGATCGTCAATCTTCGGCCGGAGCTGTGGCGCGCGATCGTGGCGGAGGTCCCATTCGTCGACGTGCTCAACACGATGTGCGACGCCGACCTGCCGCTGACGCCGCCCGAGTGGCCCGAGTGGGGCAACCCGCTGCAGAGCCGTGAGGACTACGATCGCATCGCCGCATACTCGCCCTACGACAACGTCCAGGCCAAGGACTACCCGCCGATCCTCGCGACCGCCGGCCTCACCGACCCCCGCGTCACCTACTGGGAGCCCGCCAAGTGGGTCGCTCGCCTGCGCGAGCTCAAAACCGACGACAACCCACTGCTGCTCGAGACCAAAATGGAAGCCGGCCACGGCGGCAAAGCCGGCCGGTTCGAAAAGCTCGAAGAAGTCGCGCTGGTCTACGGCTTCATGCTGCTCGTCAACGACCGGTTGGGGTAGTCTCGTGGGATGTCGTTCGCGACGACAGGTCGCTGCCTCGTCGCCGTCTGGCTGACCGCATGCGGGACCGAAACGCTGCCCGCGACAGAAGGGACGGGTGCGGACGGCGACGACACGAGCGCAACGGACGGTGCGGAGGAGGCAACGGCCTCCGCTGATGCGGATTCGAGCAGTGGAGCTTCGACGGATGCGGACTGCCCGAACTCCGACCTGCCGGCGCCGTTTTGTCACATCCTCGTTCCGGTCATCGTACCGTATCGGTGGGCGGGCCACCTCGACATCGTGATCGATGGTGAGCGGCCGTTCGTTGTCCACAACGGGGACGACGAGACGATTCGCCTCGTCAGCCCCGTCGACCCGACCGTCGCAATCAATGAGGGCCCAGCCTCATCGTTGCTGCCGAAGGATTGGTGGGCCGGCCTCACTGCCGACTTCGACGGCGACGGCGACAGCGACTTCGCGGCGTGGAACCCAATCGCGGGCTCGTCCATCAGTGCCGACCTGACCATCGCCGTCATCGATGCGCAGTCATTCGACGTCACCGGCATCGTCCCCGCGGCCGAAGGCTCCTTCGTACGCGATGTCGCGGCACTCGACGCGAACGCCGACGGCGTCGTCGACGTCGTGACGATCCTGTCTCACGAAGACCAGACGGCAGTCCGCGCCTGGCGTCCGGTCAACGGCGCGGCGGAACTGATCGCTTCTGCGCAAGGCGGCGTGAACTACCGACCGCTGGGTCCGTTCGTCTCGGATTTCGATGGCGACGGCCGAACCGATCTGGCGATGCTCTGGGACGGCAACGCCGCGCCTCATTTCGAACACGACTACGGCGGCGTCAACCAGATCGCGACCATTGTCGCGCCGAGCTCGAGCGGGGACGCTCTGAGCGTCACCCACTCCCCACTATCGATCTGGCCACAGCAGGCGGGGGTCATCGAATCAAAGGATGGCGTTGCGCAGCTCGTTGCCATTGACCAACTCGGCGACGTCATCATCCTGCAGTGGGACGGAGGCGGATTCGCGACTGCCCAAGAGACGACGGTGCCGAACGCCTACCAGCCGCTGTCTCTCGGACGGATTGCCGCCGGTTCGTTCGGGATGGGCGGCGCCACCGGGCTTCTGTTTCAGGCGCTGAACGAGAACGAGAACACGGTGGAGGTGGCCCTTTTCGTTGGCCCCCCTGCTCCGCCGTTCGTCGTCGACGCCCCGCTCACGCACCGAGACTGGGTTGGGGACTTCAACGACGACGGCATCGCAGACTTCGTTGCGACCGACGGTCTCTATCTCTCGTCAGTCGGTCGTTGAATTTCGCCACTGGCGACGTTCGGGCTCGGTGGTTTCGACACACGCAGCCTCAACGTCGCCCTCCGCGACGCTCGGGGCGCCCCATGAGTTCGTCGTGACCCCGAGCTACATCATGCCGGCGATCTTCTTGCCGGCCTCGTGCAGCTCTTTGGGCGTGGCGCGCATGTGAAACTTTGCGACGTCGTCGACGGACTTGAACTCGATCTTCGCAGTGAGGGACGAGGGGATGCCGAACGCTGCGGCCATGCCCTTGGCCTCGTCCCACTGCTTTTGGACCGCGTCGCGCATCTCCTTGGCTCGATCGGCCGATTCGGTCTTGCCCGCGATCGTCAGATCGAGCTCATCGCCGATCGCGAGCGCGCCCCAGATCTCGGTCATGCCCGCCATCGGTGTGCCGTCCAGCTCGGACTTGGGCAGGATCACGGCGCCCCACACCGGCTCCTCGACGTTGACGCGCTCGATGACCGCACCGATCGGCCTGTCGGTCAGCGATTCCCCCGGCGTCCCGGCGAGGATCGCCTTGATGTCGCGCGACCACTTCTCGTCGAACAACACCAGGGTCTCTTCGTCGGCAAAGCGGACCTGATCGGTTCCGGAGCGGAGGTAGGACTGCTCGCCGTCTTTTTCGATCTCGAACTCGGGGCTGCCTCCCAGCGCGATGATCTCGGTCCGAACGCACCGCCACTTGCCGACGTCGCCCCAACTCGGCCCGCGTACGATGAGCGCCCCATCGTCGTCGGCGTCGATGCCCAACGTCACCGACTCGGCGGTCTTCGGGTCCAGACCGCAAGTCTTCATGGCCGCGACCACGTTGACCGCCTCCGGCGACTTGTCGACGAAGTAGTCGACGGCATCGGAAAACCCATCGATGCCGTAGAGCGCGGCGGGTCGCAGTTGAAAGACCATCGTCGCCTTGGCCGACAGCAGCATCAGCGGATCCCGGGCCTTTTCCTCCTTGGCCCCGTCGACCACCCCCTTGGTCAGCGCGACCAGGCCCTTTTTGCCCGCCCCCCCGATGCCCTTGGGCTTCGGCTGTGGTTCGACATCGGGCGTGGGCTCCGCATCGACCGACTTCGAGTCCGGCGTGGGCGGCTTGATGTCCGCGCTCGGCTCTGCGCCATCAGCGCGGGAGATCTCCTCTGTGACGCCCGCAACCGACGCCGTCCCTGACTCGTCCTTGCATCCAGCCGTACGCAACCCCACGAAAACCAGGACAATCGGAGCAAAACGGGCAATCGTGGGATCGGAGCGGGGCAGCATCGGGATCTGTCGACGTGCGAGGACGGCGTCGGTTCTACCCGATGACGTCCGACCCATTGGAACGAATCCGTCACCTACAGAAAACCGAAACGTCCTACACTTCACTAGGAATGTGGGGGCGCCGGCAAATGCGGCGCCAAGCTCGACAAGCTGGGGGGAGTCGTCTGTGGGAACACGTTTTTCGTTTGGTGCGCCGATCTCGTTGAAGGGCCTCATCGCCGCCGGGCCGCAGCGAGCGGATGTCGCGTTTCCGCCCATCCGCCCCGAGTCCGAGCCGCGCTGGGCATCGGTCCGAGATCGCCTCGCGTCGATTCGCGAGCATGCGCAACTTCGTCAGCGTGCGACCCAGGACGCCGGTCTCTCGGCGAGCGACGTCGACTTTCTCAGCAGCATCGGCGCGCTGTAGGCTCTCGGCTCGGTGAGCCGCAAGCAGCCGATGACGGGGGAGCCACGGGTTGTTGGGCCCGGTTTTCACGAACGCGTGTTCGCCGTCGTTCGGCAGGTGCCACCGGGGAAAGTGACGACGTACGGGCAGGTGGCGACGCTGCTCGGCTCGCCGCGCGTGGCCCGTCAGGTCGGCTACGCGATGGCCGGCGCGGGCCGTGCCGCCGAGCCGGTGCCCTGGCATCGGGTGATCAACGCCCAAGGAGCGATCTCCAACCGCGGCGACTTCGGTCGGGTGCAAGAGCAACGCGCCCTGCTCGAGGCGGAAGGGATCGAGTTCAACGACCGCGGTCAGATCGACCTGAAACGCTTTCGCTGGCACTTCCCCGACTTCGAGTGGCCGGACCATCCAGTCGACCCCGACTGAGCGGCCTACGGGCTTTTTGCGTCGTTCCCCTCACTAAAATGGCGAACCAAAGGGTGGTGGTCATCACTACTACATGGGCTTACAATCCCCTCCATCGGACCCATGTTGCCATCTCGCCGCTCCGCTCTGTTGTTGCTCGCACTGCTCCCTGCCTGCGCCGATCCGGCCAATGGACCCGCTGACGACGACATGTCGCCCGCCGGAGGTAAGGCGGATGACGTCGAGCCAGCCGACTTTGCCTGCCAAAACGTGAGCATCGCGGGAGGCATCGAAGCCCTCGCCGAGCATCGCGACCCGATCGCGGAGCTGCTGCTCAAGCGCGGTGACACCTGCCCGACCAACTACGGGGAGATGGTCGAGAAGCTCCGCAAGATCGATCCCGACGGCTGCGTCGACGGGCAAGACATGCGCACGCGCATCGTGTCCGACGATGCGCGGCTGGTCGACAACGCAACGAACTACCGGACGTTCACGACGCGGGCTTGCGGCAGCCACGACGAGAGCGACCTGGCGTGGACGTTGCTCAACGTTCGCGAGAACGAAGACATCAGCGCCCGGACGTTCATCGAGATGATGGCGTTCGATCCCCAGACGGAGCTGTTTAACTTCTACACGCTGTCGGGCGGATGGAACTTCGAGGGCAGCACGCTCGAGGTGCTCGACGGCAGCATTGGCTGCGCCTCGTGCCACAACGCCGGCGGACTCATCTTCAAGGAGCTCGACGAGCCGTGGATTCACTGGGAGTCCGACGGCGCGATGCTTCCCGGCGCCGACGAGCTGTTCGCAGCGCACGGTCCGATGTTTGGCCTGCGCGGTGACGGTGAGGAGCTCGAGGCGGTCGTCCGCCAGGGCAACGAAGCGATCATCGACGGCCGGATCGCGCACCACTCCACGCCCGAAGTGGGCTCGGTGCGAGAGCTGCTGCGTCCGCTCTTCTGCCAGATTGAGATGAACCTCGACACGGCCGGTGAGCGGCCGAACGAGCCGATCGACCAGATTCCTGCCGACTTCTTCGTCGACCCGCACTTTGGAGTCGACCGCGGCGTCCCGATGGACGATGCCGTCTACGAGCAGGCGATCGCCGACGCCGGGCAGCGCGTTCGTGGTGTATCGCCCGAGCCGCGCGACACCGCGTTCAAGTTCGTGTTTCCGGAGCGCGCGGGCATCGACAACCGCTACGTCGAGCGGCTGCTCGGGCTCGGGGTCATCGACCAGGACTTCGCCACGGACGTGATGGCGGTCGACTTCACCAACCCGCTGTACTCGGATGCGCGCTGCAACCTGCTCGATCTGTCGCCCACCTACGGCGACCCCGAGCCGGTGATACCGGGCGATGACGACGACGACGATGACGCCGAGCCCGGCACCGGTACCGACGGCGGCACCGATGGTGGAACCGACGGCACCGAGCCGGTCGACCCGGGTGACTGCTGCACCGAGAACGATGGCGCCGGCTGCTCCAACCCGGAGATTGAGGCGTGCGTGTGCGCGGTGGATTCGTTCTGCTGCGACAACACGTGGGACACGGTGTGCGCCGGCCAGGTCGAGGAGGCGAGCTGCTTCGACTGCAACGGTGACGGCGAGCTCGGGGGCGGTGGCAACACACCGCCTCCCCCGCCCGCGACCAGCGCCATCAAGATCGAGAAGGCCACGCCGGACCTGATCCGTCAGGCGTTCATCGGTGCGCTCACCGAGGCCAAGCCCGAGGACGGCACCCCGGCGGCGCAGCTGCTGTCGCACCTCGAGAACAAAGACGACGAGACCGAGCACCGCGCCCGCGTCGATGCGTTCTTCACCGCGTGTGCGGCTCGGGATCAGGGCGAGCTGATGGCCGACGTTCTGCGTGTCGCCAGCGGGCTGCGAGCCGAGACCGCCGGTAAGGCGATCATCGAGCACTCCGAGCAAATGCCGGAGCTGGCTCTCGAGACGAGCCTGGTGAGTCTCGAGCCGGGCACGTGTGCGCTGCCCAAGGCCGAGGAGCCCGACCCGGGCGACGGCGGCTGAGCGAGCCGTTGTCGACTCAATCCGCGAGCGCCTGCCGAATTCGGCGGGCGTTTCCGCGTCGGTCCAGCAACTCGATCACCACTTCGCGCGACAACAGCTGCGCAAGGCGGATGCGCTCACCCGGCCGACGATCGGTCAACTCGGCGAGCGCCGCCGCGAGACGGCGACGCAGATGTCGA
>JGI12316J15310_10000019_pt5 | contig 16370 bp, 13 predicted proteins | sample MarCyaLeptolynsp_FD_15310 | JGI IMG/M metagenome (IMG submission 15310)
ACGACGGACGTTACGGGTTCGGTTGTTCTTCCGGACGGTACGGAGATGGTGATGCCGGGTGACAACATCTCGATGGAGGTGTCGTTGATCGTGCCGATCGCGATGGACGACGGACTTCGTTTCGCGATCCGCGAAGGCGGCAAGACCGTCGGCGCAGGCGTCGTCACCTCGATCATCGAATAAAGGAGTGAAGCCGGGCTTCCGGCGGCATGCGTTTCTAGGAGTGTAGCTCAATTGGTAGAGCGTCGGTCTCCAAAACCGAAGGTTGCGGGTTCGAGTCCCTCCACTCCTGCCAGATTGAGCCGGCCGTCTTCGTTAGGCGGCCATAAACCAGGATAGACGGGACAGTATCATCGCCATGGCAAAGACCAGCCCCGCCCAATTCATCCGCGAAGTGCGCCAGGAAACCAACAAGGTGACCTGGCCGACGCGTAAGGAGACCGGGATCACCACGATCATGGTGTTCCTGATGGTTTTCGTCGCTGCGATCTTCTTCTTCCTGGTGGACAACGTCGCTTCGGGCGCGATCCAGCTCATCCTCGGGATCGGAGGCTAGGTTATGGCGCACCGCTGGTACGTGGTTCACGTGTATTCCGGGTTTGAACGGAAGGTCGCGCAGTCGATCAAGGAGCAGGCGATCCAAAAGGGCCTCGACGAGGACATCGAAGAGGTTCTGGTGCCGACCGAGGAAGTCATTGAAATGCGCCGCGGGTCGAAGGTCAGCGCGGAACGGAAGTTCTTCCCCGGCTATGTCATGGTGAAGATGAACATGAGCGACGAGAGCTGGCATCTCGTCAAGGACACGGCGAAAGTGACCGGGTTCCTGGGGGCCGGCGGGCGGCCGTCCCCGATCAGCAATTCGGAGGCGGAACGCTTGCTGCATCAGATCAAGGAAGGTGTCGAGCGGCCGAAACCCTCGGTCACCTTCGAGATTGGTGAGCAGGTGAAGGTCTCGGACGGCCCGTTTGCCTCGTTCAACGGCAATGTCGAAGAGGTCGACGAAGAGAAGGCGAGGCTCAAGGTTTCGGTTTCGATCTTCGGCCGGTCGACGCCGGTGGAATTGGAATACAGCCAGGTGGAGAAATTATAGCGCCGACGGTTTCCGGCGTTGAATCGTGCGGGAGGTCAACCTCCGAAGTCCATGGGGGACCGTACCGCGCAGTCCATAGAAAGGGACAAGTGAATGGCAAAGAAGATCGAGGGCTATATCAAGCTCGAAATCCCGGCGGGGCAGGCCAATCCTTCGCCGCCGGTCGGGCCGGCCCTGGGCCAACGTGGCCTGAACATCATGGAATTCTGTAAGGCGTTCAACGCGGCGACCCAGAACGTGGAGCAGGGTATGCCGATCCCGGTGATCATCACCGCCTATGCGGATCGGACGTTTTCCTTCATCTCCAAGACGCCGCCGGCGAGCTACCTGCTGCGTAAGGCGGCACGGCTCGATAAAGGGTCGGGCGAGCCGGGCCGGGAAGTGGCCGGGCAGGTCACGCGGGCGCAGGTCAAGGAGATCGCCGAGACCAAGATGCCTGATTTGAATGCCAACGACATCGATGCGGCGATGAAGATCATCGAAGGCTCCGCGCGGTCGATGGGCCTAGAGGTGGTGGGGTAATCGATATGGCAAAACTTGGAAAAAGAATGCGGGCGGCCCAGGAAAAGGTCGATGCCGATACGAGCTACGAGATCGACGAGGCGGTCAAGCTGGTCAAGGAATTCGCTGTGGCGAAGTTCGATGAGACCGTGGAAATCTCCATGAACCTGGGTATCGATACCCGGCATGCGGACCAGCAGGTCCGGGGCGTCGTGCAGCTTCCGCACGGTACCGGCAAGTCGCTGCGGGTTGCCGTTTTCGCGAAGGACGATAAGGCCGACGAGGCAAAATCGGCCGGCGCGGACGTGGTTGGTGCAGAAGACCTTGCAGAACAGGTACAGAACGGGCAAATTGACTTCGATCGTGTGGTTGCGACACCGGACATGATGGCAGTGGTCGGGCGGCTAGGGAAAATCCTGGGGCCGCGCGGTCTGATGCCGAATCCGAAATTGGGTTCGGTTACGCCGAATGTCGGTGAAGCGGTCAAGGCGGCGAAGGGCGGCGAAGTACAGTTTCGCGCACAGAAAGAAGGCATCGTCCATGCCGGCATCGGGAAGGCCAGTTTCCCGGAGGCGGCGTTGGCCGAGAACGTGCGCGCGTTCGTCAACGCGATCAGTAAGGCCAAGCCCACGGGCGCGAAAGGCACCTACATCAAGAAGGTGGCGATCAGCTCGACGATGGGGCCTGGCGTGAAATTGGATATTTCCAGCGCTGGCAGCGCTGGGTGAGTTTCCGTTTCCGGGTTTCGGCCCGGAAGCGGTTCGATGAGGGGGTGGTTCGCCATTGCTCTCATCACCTGTCCGAGACTGCGGGTGCGTTGGGCAAGTAAGAACAGCCCAGGGCTTAAACGGGAAACCGGCCGGCAATAGACGGGGGTACAGGACATGGTCGGCATTGCCGGCAAGTGGCTTGAGCCTCTGGGGCAGGATCCGTCGGACATCCAAAGCGGCGCGTTGCCGGGGCGGGTGTTCAGGTGCAACCGACATCAGGCTGCCGAATGACCGGTGGTCTACAGTCAAGCATCGGAGAAATCAGTGGACCGAGCAAAGAAACAGGAGCTGGTCGCTGAACTGCAAGAGACCTTCGAGTCCAACAATCTCGTGGTAGTGACCCAGCAGTCGGGTCTTACCGTTTCCGAGGTGTCGGAGCTCCGGAAGCAGATGCGTGAAGCGGGTGCCTCGTTCAAAGTGACGAAGAACCGCCTCGCGAAGATCGCGCTGAAGGGGACGAAGTTCGAAAACCTTTCGGACCATTTTACCGGGCCGACGGCGGTTGCCGCTTCGGAAGACCCGGTAGCGGCCGCGAAGGTTGCTGTGGAGTTCGCCAATAAGAACGAGAAGCTGCAGATCGTCTGCGGCTCCCTCGAGACCGAGGCTTTGGATGCCGACGCTATCAAGGCGCTGGCGAAGCTTCCGTCGCTCGACGAACTGCGCGGCAAGATTATCGGACTTATCCAGGCTCCGGCAACCAAGGTTGCGGGTGTGCTGCAGGCGCCGAGCGGTCAGCTCGCGCGTGTGTTCGGCGCATACGGCAACTCGGACGGTTGATGCAGCATTGTGAACCAGAGTATCAAAGTTTAAGCCTAGGAGATTGAGTAACAATGGCAAATCTTGAACAGATTGCTGAGGATCTGTCGAAGCTCACCGTTCTCGAAGCGGCAGAGTTGTCGAAGATGCTCGAAGAGAAATGGGGCGTTTCGGCCGCGGCGCCGGTCGCCGTCGCCGGTGTTGCGGCGGCAGCGGGCGATGGTGCCGCTGCGGAGGCTAAGGACGAGTTCGATGTCGTTCTTGCCAGCGTTGGCGACAAAAAGATCAACGTGATCAAGGAAGTCCGGGCGATTACGGGTCTCGGACTGAAGGAAGCGAAGGATCTTGTCGAAAGTGCTCCGAAGCCGGTCAAAGAGGCCGTTTCGAAGGACGAGGCCGAAGAGCTCAAGAAGAAACTGGAAGACGTGGGCGCCTCTGTCGAGCTCAAATAGTGCGGCAGAACGCTCTTAAGTATCGGGCAGGGGCGCGCCTTCGGGCGCAGCCCCTCGCCATGTTTTAGTCGGTAATGCAGAGGTGGCCGGGCGTGTCCCGGACCACGGTCGAGGATCAATAATGCCGCAATCCTTTACGGGTCGTAAGCGTATTCGCAAGTCGTTCGGGCGTATCGCGGAAGTCGCGCCAATGCCCAACTTGATTGAGGTCCAGAAGACTTCGTATGACCGTTTTCTCCTGCCGGTCCAGAACGGAAGCGACACCAGCATTCCGTCGGGCCTCGAGGAAGCGTTCCGGACGGTGTTTCCGATCCGGGATTTCTCCGGGCGGGCGCAGCTCGAGTTCGTGAAATACGAACTGGAGGAACCGAAATACGACGTCGAGGAATGCCAGCAGCGCGACATGACCTATGCGGCGCCGCTGAAGGTGACGCTGCGCTTGGTCGTGTGGGATATCGACGAAGAGACGGGCGCGCGCTCCATCCGCGACATTAAGGAACAAGACGTCTACATGGGCGACATGCCGCTGATGACACCGAACGGCACGTTCGTCGTAAACGGGACCGAGCGTGTCATCGTCAGCCAGATGCATCGGTCGCCGGGCGTGTTTTTCGATCACGACAAGGGCAAGACCCATTCGTCGGGCAAATATCTGTTCGCGGCGCGGGTGATCCCGTATCGCGGGTCGTGGCTCGATTTCGAATTCGACGCTAAGGACCTCGTATTCGTGCGTATCGACCGCCGGCGGAAGCTGCCGGCGACGACGCTGCTGATGGCGCTCGACAACGACGCGACCGAGGAGTTGCGCGAGGAGCGTGCCAAGGAAGGTCTTGAGCTGGAGCCGGGCGAAGCCGTCGGCATGTCGAAGGAAGACATTCTCGACTACTTCTACGACACGGTGACGTTCAAGGAGACCAAGGGCGGCTGGAAAACGCCGTTCGACGCCGAGCGGATGCGCGGCATCAAGCTCGACCAGGACCTGATCAACGCGAAATCCGGAAAGGTCGTCGCCGAGGCGGGCCAAAAGGTCACGCCGCGCCTGTCGAAGAAGCTGGAACAGGCCGGATTGAAGGAAATCCTGGTTCCCGGCGAAGAATTGATCGGCCGCTATATCGCACGCGATCTGATCAACGAAACCACCGGCGAGATCCACGCCGAAGCCGGCGAGGAGATCACCGAGGAATTGCTGGAGCAGTTCGCGGAGATCGGGATCAAAGACCTGCCCACGTTGAACATCGACCACACCAACGTCGGGCCCTACATTCGGAATTCGCTGGCGAGCGACAAGAACAGCTCGCGCGAAGACGCGCTGATCGACATTTACCGGGTCATGCGCCCGGGCGAACCGCCGACCTTGGAAACGGCGGAAGCGATGTTGAAGAGCCTGTTCTTTGATTCCGAGCGCTACGACCTGTCGGCCGTCGGCCGGGTCAAGATGAACTCCCGCCTGAACCAGGAAACGCACGATCAGATGCGGACCCTGCGGCGGCAGGACATCCTGGCGATCGTCCGCGTCCTCGTGGACCTGAAAGACGGCCGCGGCGACATCGACGACATCGACCATCTCGGCAACCGCCGTGTCCGGTCGGTCGGCGAATTGCTGGAGAACCAGTACCGCGTCGGATTGCTGCGCATGGAGCGGGCTATCCGCGAGCGGATGAGCACGGTCGAAATTGACAGCGTGATGCCGCACGACCTGATCAACGCGAAGCCGGCGGCCGCGGCCGTCCGCGAGTTCTTCGGATCGTCGCAGCTGTCGCAGTTCATGGACCAGACGAACCCGCTGTCGGAAATCACCCACAAGCGGCGCCTGTCGGCGTTGGGCCCGGGCGGTCTGACCCGCGAGCGCGCGGGCTTCGAGGTCCGCGACGTGCATCCGACGCATTATGGCCGGATCTGCCCCATCGAAACGCCGGAAGGGCCGAATATCGGGCTGATCAACAGCTTGGCCACCTTCGCGCGGATCAACCAGTACGGCTTCATCGAGACGCCGTACCGTAAGGTCGAGGGTGGCAAGGTATCCGACGACGTGCTGTATATGTCGGCGATGGACGAAGGCCGTTACACGGTGGCCCAGGCCAATGCGAAAATGGACGGCAAGGGTAAGCTGACCGAGGAAATGGTGAGTTGCCGGGCCGGTGGTGAATATATCCTGTCGCGTCCCGAGGACATTGACCTCATCGACGTCTCGCCGAAGCAGATTGTCTCGGTGGCGGCTGCGCTGATTCCGTTCCTTGAGAACGACGACGCCAACCGCGCCTTGATGGGCTCGAACATGCAACGTCAGGCGGTGCCGTTGTTGCAGGCCGAAGCGCCGTTCGTCGGCACCGGCATGGAGGAGCGCGTCGCGCGCGATTCCGGCGCGGCCATCGTCGCGCGCCGGTCGGGCGTGGTCGATCAGGTGGACGCGACCCGTATCGTCGTCCGGGCAACGGAAGAGACCGAGGCGGCGGCATCCGGTGTCGATATCTACAACCTGTTGAAGTTCCAACGGTCGAACCAGAACACCTGCATCACGCAGCGCCCGCTGGTGAAGGTCGGTGATCAGGTCGTCAAGGACGACATCATCGCGGACGGCCCGTCGACCCAGCTCGGCGAGTTGGCGCTGGGCCGGAACGTGCTCGTCGCCTTCATGCCGTGGAACGGATACAACTTCGAGGACTCGATCCTGATTTCCGAACGCATCGTTCGGGACGATGTCTTCTCGTCGATCCATATCGAGGAATACGAGGTGATGGCCCGGGATACCAAGCTCGGCCAGGAAGAAATCACCCGTGATATTCCGAATGTGGGCGAGGAGGCGTTGAAGGACCTCGACGAGGCTGGAATCGTCTATATCGGCGCCGAGGTGAAGGCGGGCGATATCCTGGTCGGCAAGGTGACGCCGAAGGGCGAGTCGCCGATGACGCCGGAAGAGAAGCTTCTGCGCGCGATCTTCGGCGAGAAGGCCTCCGATGTCCGGGACACCTCGCTGCGCGTGCCGCCGGGCGGCATGGGCACGGTCGTGGAAGTGCGCGTGTTCTCGCGGCGCGGCGTCGACAAGGACGAGCGCGCGCTCGCCATCGAGCGTCAGGAAATCGAACGTCTCGCCAAGGACCGGGACGACGAAAAAGCCATCCTGGAAGGATCGTTCAACGATCGGCTCGCCGACCGGCTGCGCAATCAGACCGTTGTCAGCGGACCGAAGGGCATGGCTTCCGGCAAGCGCATCACCGATTCCTTGATGAGCGATTACACGCCGGGTCAGTGGCGTCAGATCGTCGTCAAGAACGGATCGGTGAATGACGAACTCGAGGCGCTGAAGAAGCAGCATGACGAGTCGATCGATCAGCTGCAGAACCGCTTCGAAGACAAGGTCGAGAAGTTGCAGCGCGGCGACGAGTTGCCGCCGGGCGTGATGAAGATGGTCAAGGTCTTCGTGGCGACCAAGCGGAAGTTGCAGCCCGGCGACAAGATGGCCGGCCGTCACGGCAACAAGGGCGTCATTTCCAAGATCGTGCCGATCGAGGACATGCCGTATCTTGACGACGGCCAGCCCGTCGATGTCGTGCTGAATCCGCTGGGTGTTCCCAGTCGCATGAATGTCGGGCAGATCCTGGAGACGCATTTGGGCTGGGCCAGTCATGGCCTGGGCCGGCAGATCCGGGAAATGGTCGAGGCGGTGCAGAACGGCGTCGGCGGTACGCCCGAGCTCAAGAAGGGACTCGAGAAGGTCTACGGTAAGGAGACCTTCAAGGAAGACATCGCTTCCATGGATGAGTCGCAGGTTACCGAGCTTGCTGGCAATCTCGTGAACGGCGTTCCGTTCGCGACGCCGGTCTTCGACGGTGCGCATGAGGACGATATTGTCACGGCGTTGAAGACGGCGGGGCACGATGTGTCCGGTCAGGTTATGCTGACCGACGGCCAGACCGGCGAGACCTTCTCGCGCAAGGTCACGGTCGGCTTCATCTACATGCTGAAGCTGCATCACTTGGTGGACGACAAGATCCATGCGCGGTCGATCGGGCCGTACAGCCTGGTCACCCAGCAGCCGTTGGGCGGCAAGGCGCAGTTCGGCGGTCAGCGGTTCGGCGAGATGGAGGTCTGGGCGCTCGAAGCCTACGGCGCGGCCTACACCTTGCAGGAAATGCTGACGGTGAAATCGGACGACGTTTCCGGACGGACAAAGGTCTACGAAGCCATTGTGCGCGGCGACGATACGTTCGAAGCCGGCATTCCGGAATCCTTCAACGTTCTCGTCAAAGAACTGCGTTCGCTCGGCCTCAATGTCGAGTTGATGCAGGAGAACGTCTAAGCAGTTTAAAGGCCCATGACATGGTTCCCGCCGATCGTGGTGCGAACCGATAGGTCAGGAGAGACTTGATGAACGAGTTGATGAACATTTTCGGCCAACCGACGGGCCCGCAAGGGTTCGATCACATTCGCATCTCGCTTGCCAGCCCGGATCGTATCCGGTCTTGGTCTTACGGCGAGATCAAGAAGCCGGAAACGATCAACTACCGAACCTTCAAGCCGGAGCGGGACGGCCTGTTCTGCGCGCGTATCTTCGGTCCGATCAAGGACTACGAGTGCCTGTGCGGCAAGTACAAGCGCATGAAATACCGCGGCATCATCTGCGAGAAGTGCGGTGTCGAGGTCACGCTCTCCAAGGTTCGGCGCGAGCGCATGGGCCATATCGAACTGGCCTCGCCGGTGGCGCATATCTGGTTCCTCAAGTCGCTGCCCAGCCGGATCGGCCTTCTGCTCGACATGACGCTGAAGGAGCTGGAGCGGATTCTCTACTTCGAGAATTACATTGTCATCGAACCCGGATTGACCGCCTTGAAGGAGCGGCAACTCCTAAGCGAGGAAGAGTATCTCGACGCCCAGGACGAGTACGGCGATGAGAACTTCACCGCCAAGATCGGCGCCGAAGCGCTGCTCGACATGCTCTGCGCGATCGATCTGGAGGCGGAGAAGGAGCAGGTCCGTACCGATCTGCGGGAGACCGGCTCGGAAGCGAAGCGCAAGAAATACGTCAAGCGTCTCAAGCTGATCGAGGCCTTCATCGACTCCAACACCCGTCCCGAATGGATGATCCTGTCGGTCATTCCGGTCATTCCGCCCGAACTGCGCCCGCTGGTGCCGCTGGACGGCGGCCGGTTCGCCACGTCGGACCTGAATGACCTGTACCGCCGCGTGATCAACCGGAACAACCGTCTGAAGCGGCTCATCGAGTTGCGCGCGCCGGAGATCATCGTCCGAAACGAGAAGCGGATGCTCCAGGAAGCGGTGGACGCGCTGTTCGACAACGGCCGCCGCGGCCGGGTGATTACGGGCGCCAACAAGCGCCCGCTGAAGTCGCTGTCCGACATGCTCAAGGGCAAGCAGGGACGCTTCCGTCAGAACTTGCTTGGCAAGCGCGTCGACTATTCGGGCCGTTCGGTCATCGTCGTCGGCCCGGAATTGATGCTGCATCAATGCGGCCTGCCGAAGAAGATGGCGCTGGAACTGTTCAAGCCGTTCATCTATTCGCGGCTCGAGGTCTACGGCATGGCGTCCACCATCAAGGCCGCCAAGCGCATGGTTGAAAAGGAACGGCCAGAGGTCTGGGACATCCTGGAAGAAGTGATCCGCGAGCATCCGGTCCTGTTGAACCGGGCGCCGACGCTGCATCGCCTCGGTATCCAGGCTTTCGAGCCCGTGCTGATCGAGGGTAAGGCGATTCAGCTTCATCCGCTGGTCTGCGCGGCGTTCAACGCCGACTTCGACGGTGACCAGATGGCGGTGCACGTGCCGCTGTCGATGGAAGCGCAGCTCGAAGCGCGTGTCCTGATGATGTCGACCAACAACATCCTGTCGCCGGCGAACGGCAAGCCGATCATCGTGCCGTCGCAGGATATCGTTCTTGGCCTGTATTACCTGTCGCTCGAGAAACCCGAGCGGGTCGGCGCGGCGCTGGAACTCGGCAAGCAGGACGAGCTTGCGGCCGGTGTCGAAAGCAAGGACCTGATCGTTCTCGAAACGGAAAACCAAACCGTTGTCGACGTCGGGCCGGACGACATGACCAAGACATGGCGCGCGATCAAGGCCGGCAAGATGACCGTCCACCGCGTGCCCCGATTCGCCACGGTCGGCGAGATCGAGCACGCGCTGTCAACCAACTCCATCGACCTGAACGCCCGGATCAAGGCGCGTTTTGAGACGGTCGACGAGAAGGGCGAGACGGTGGTCGAGTCCGTGTTGTCCACCCCGGGCCGGATGCTGATGTCACAGATTCTGCCGCGCAGCACGTTGGTCCCGTTCGACCTGATCAACCAATTGCTGACCAAGAAGGAGATCACCCACGTCATCGATCAGGTGTATCGCCATTGCGGTCAAAAGGAGACCTGCATCTTCGCCGACCGGTTGATGCAGATGGGCTTCCGCCATGCCTGCACCGCCGGCATCTCCTTCGGTAAGGACGATCTGATCATTCCCGCCGCCAAGCAGTCGCTGATCGGCGAGGCCAAGGAGAAGATCAAGGAGTACGAGCAGCAGTATCTCGACGGATTGATCACCAAGGGTGAGAAATACAACAAGGTGGTCGACGTCTGGTCCGAGTGCGGCGACCTGGTTGCCGACGAGATGATGAACGCCATGGAGGCCGGCGAAGAAGGCGAGGTCAACTCGGTCTTCATGATGGCCCACTCCGGTGCTCGTGGCTCGGCGGCACAAATCAAGCAGCTGGCCGGCATGCGGGGCCTGATGGCCAAGCCGAGCGGCGAGATCATCGAGACGCCGATCATTTCCAACTTCAAGGAAGGCTTGAGCGTTCTCGAATACTTTAACTCCACGCATGGCGCGCGGAAGGGTTTGGCCGATACGGCGCTGAAAACCGCCAACTCCGGTTACCTGACCCGCCGTCTGGTCGACGTGGCGCAGGACTGCATCATCGTCGAGGACGATTGCGGGACGAAGGAAGGCTTGGCCATGGTCGCGGTCATCGAGGGCGGCGACGTCATCGAGGAATTGGCCGAACGGATCGTCGGGCGCCATGCGGCGGTCGATATCGTCGATCCGGAATCGAAAAAGGTCATCGTCAAGGGCGGCGACTTGATCGACGAGGAAAGCCTCGACGCGATCGAAACGGCCGGATTGGACCATGTCCGCGTCCGGTCGGTCCTGACGTGTGAGAGCAAGGGCGGCGCCTGCGGTAAATGCTACGGGCGGGACCTTGCGCGCGGCACGAAGGTCAACATGGGTGAGGCGGTCGGCGTGATCGCGGCCCAGTCGATCGGCGAGCCGGGCACGCAGCTGACGATGCGGACCTTCCACATCGGCGGTGCGGCGCAGGTCGCCGAGCAGTCCGGTTTCGAAACGACCATCGACGGTACGGTGGTCATCTCGAACGGCAACCTGGTGACCGATTCGAGCGGACGCGACGTGGTCATGAACCGCAGCACCGAAATCGGTGTGCGTGATGCTCAGAAGCGCGAGCGGGTCCGCCATCGGATTCCGTACGGCGCACGTTTGCTGGTGAAGGATGGTGGGACGGTCTCGAAGGGCGATCGCCTTGCCGAGTGGGACCCGTACACCATTCCGATCATCACGGAAAAGGACGGCATCGCGAATTATGTCGACCTCGTCGGCGGTGTTTCCATGCGGGAAGCGGTCGACGAGACCACGGGTATCTCGAGCAAGGTGGTGACCGATTGGAAGCAGCAACCCAAGGGCGCCGACCTGCGGCCGCGGATTACGCTGCGCGACAAGAAGGGCGAGGTGATCAAGCTCTCGAACGAGCTTGAGGCGCGCTACTTCCTGTCGGTGGATGCCATCCTGTCGGTCGAGAACGGACAGGCGGTCAAGGCGGGCGATGTGCTGGCGCGTATCCCGCGTGAGGCGTCGAAGACCCGTGACATCACCGGTGGTCTGCCGCGTGTCGCCGAACTGTTCGAGGCGCGCAGGCCGAAGGACTTCGCGATCATCACCAATGCCGATGGCCGTGTCGAGTTCGGCAAGGACTATAAGACCAAGCGACGGATCGTCGTGGTCCCGCCGGAGGAAGATAAGGAGCCCAGCGAGTATCTTGTCCCGAAGGGCAAGCATATCACCGTTCAGGAGGGCGATTTCGTCCAGAAGGGCGACTTGCTGATGGACGGTAATCCCGTGCCGCACGACATTTTGGAGGTCATGGGCGTCGAGGCGCTGGCGGACTATCTGGTGAAGGAAATCCAGGACGTCTACCGGCTCCAGGGCGTGAAGATCAACGACAAGCATATCGAGGTGATCGTCCGTCAGATGCTCCAGAAGGTGGAGATCTCCGATCCGGGCGACAGCATCATGCTGACCGGCGAGCAGATCGACCGTGAGGAGTTCGACGAGAACAACAACCGGACGACTGCCGATGGCGGTAAGGCGGCCACGGGCACGCCGGTTCTCCAGGGCATCACGAAGGCCTCGTTGCAGACCAAGTCCTTCATCTCCGCGGCCTCCTTCCAGGAGACCACTCGGGTGCTGACCGAAGCGGCGGTGAACGGCAAGATCGATACGCTCGAAGGCCTCAAGGAAAATGTCATTGTCGGCCGCCTGATTCCGGCGGGTACCGGCAGTGTTATGAACCGCCTGAAGATCGTTGCTGCCGAGCGTGACCGGGAGCTTGCCGCCGTGCAAGCCCAGGAAAGCCCGGCCATCGAGTCCGCTGGCCTGGACGATGATAACAAGGACCAGTCCGAGCAGTCGGAGGTCGCCTAGGAAGAAAAATCAGGGTGTGCCGCCGTCTGATCCGGCCTTTCGGAAGGGCGGGCGGCGGCACTGCCCGAAAGTCGCTGAAACGGTAAGAAAAGCGCGATCTTTTGCTTGACGCCCCATGGGGCCGTCACTAGTATGCGCGACTTCTTGAAGGAGCTAGGTAGTAGTGGCTGGCGTAGGGAGGCTAGGCCATGTCACTAGACACAGCTTCGGGAACACAGAGCTTTGACATAAGCCGGAAAGCCGGCTGCAAATTCGGTCCGCGTGGCCCGCAGTGAAGCAAACGAGTGCTTTGCTGGCGGACTTCGTCATTTTGTCCTACGGGCATTTTGGCGGGAGCTGGGCGGCACGAAACTGGAGCGAACCCCGGCGGTGCTCCACAGCGTTACCGAGTATCTCGCCGGGTGTGACGAGGAGGATTGAGGGCTAGCATGCCGACGATCAATCAACTGATCCGCAAGGGTCGACACGACAAGCCGACCCGGAACAAGGTTCCGGCGCTCGAAGCGTGTCCCCAGAAGCGCGGTGTTTGCACGCGCGTCTACACGACGACACCGAAGAAGCCGAACTCGGCTTTGCGGAAGGTCGCACGCGTGCGTCTCACCAACGGGTTCGAAGTGACCAGTTACATCCCGGGTGAGGGGCATAATTTGCAGGAACATTCGGTGGTGATGATCCGCGGCGGGCGGGTCAAGGATTTGCCCGGTGTTCGCTATCACATTATTCGCGGAACGCTCGACACGCAGGGTGTCGACGACCGCCGGCAGCGTCGTTCGAAATACGGCGCCAAACGGCCTAAGTAGGACAGCGGGAAAAGACAATGTCGAGACGTCGACGCGCAGAAAAACGCGAGATTATTCCAGACGCCAAGTTCGGCGATACCACCGTCAGCAAGTTCATGAACAATGTCATGCTAGACGGTAAAAAGTCGGTCGCCGAGCGGATCGTGTACGGGGCGCTCGATATCCTCGAGCAGAAGACCGGCAATGATCCGGTCAAGGCGTTTCACGATGCAGTCGAGAATGTGAAGCCGCATTTGGAAGTGCGGTCGCGGCGTGTGGGCGGCGCGACCTATCAGGTGCCGATGGAGGTCCGGTCGGACCGGGCGCAGGCGCTGGCCTTCCGGTGGATCATTCAGACCGCGCGCAGCCGCGGCGAAAACACAATGACAGAGCGGCTCTCAGGGGAACTTCTTGACGCGGCGAATAATCGCGGCGCGGCAGTCAAGAAGCGGGAAGACACGCACCGTATGGCCGAGGCCAACCGCGCCTTTTCCCATTACCGTTGGTAAGCAACTCCTTTACTGGACTGAAAAGCCATGGCACGCACGACACCCATTGAGCGCTATCGCAACATCGGCATCATGGCGCATATTGATGCCGGGAAGACCACGACGACGGAGCGCGTCCTCTATTACACCGGCCGGTCGCATAAGATCGGTGAAGTCCATGACGGCAACGCCACCATGGACTGGATGGAACAGGAGCAGGAGCGCGGCATTACGATTACGTCGGCCGCGACCACCGCGGAGTGGCGCGATCATCGCGTGAACATTATCGACACGCCCGGCCACGTGGACTTTACCATCGAGGTCGAGCGTAGCCTCCGGGTCCTGGACGGCGCGGTTGCGGTATTCGATAGCGTCGCGGGCGTGGAACCCCAGTCGGAGACGGTATGGCGGCAGGCCGATAAATACGGTGTGCCGCGTATTTGTTTCGTCAACAAGATGGACCGGGTCGGTGCCGACTTCTTCCGTTGCGTCGACATGATCGCGGACCGTCTGGGCGCGCAGCCGTTGGTCATGCAGTTGCCGATCGGCGCCGAGGATAGCTTCGTGGGTGTCGTCGATCTTGTGCGCATGAAGGCGATCGTCTGGAAAGACGAGACGCTCGGCGCCGAATTCGAGGAACAGGACATCCCCGAAGATCTGGCAGATCAAGCCGCCGAGTATCGTGAGATGCTCGTCGAGGGCGCGGTCGAGCAGGACGATGCGGCGATGGAAGCCTATCTCGAAGGGAACGAGCCGGACGAGGATACGCTGAAAGCCTGTATCCGCAAGGGCACGATCGGCGGTGGATTCGTGCCGGTCATGCTCGGGTCTGCGTTTAAGAACAAAGGTGTGCAGCCGCTTCTTGATGCGGTGGTTGATTTCTTGCCGTCGCCTGTGGATGTGCCGCCGGTGCAGGGCGTGCTGCCGAACGACGAAGCCGCGGAGCGGCAGTCGTCGGACGACGAGCCGTTCTCGGCATTGGCGTTCAAGATCATGACCGACCCGTTCGTCGGATCGCTGACCTTCGTGCGCGTCTATTCGGGTGTCCTCAATTCGGGGACCGGCGTGTTGAACTCGGTCAAAGACAACAAAGAGCGTATTGGCCGCATGCTGCTCATGCATGCCAATCACCGGGAAGACATCAAGGAGGCTCGCGCCGGCGATATCGTCGCCATTGCGGGCCTTAAAAATGTCACCACGGGCGATACGCTGTGCGCGGGTCAGCACGCGATCATCCTCGAGAAGATGGAGTTCCCCGATCCGGTCATCGAGATCGCGGTGGAGCCGAAGACCAAGGGCGATCACGACAAGCTGTCGGTGGCGCTGGCGCGGCTCGCGCAGGAAGACCCGAGCTTCCGGGTCACGTCCGATGAGGAAAGCGGCCAGACCGTGCTCAAGGGCATGGGAGAACTGCATCTCGAGATCATCGTCGATCGCCTGAAGCGCGAGTTCAACGTGGACGCCAATATCGGCGCGCCGCAGGTTGCCTATCGCGAGACGATCAGCAAGGCTTACGACTGCGATTACACGCACAAGAAACAGACCGGCGGTTCCGGTCAGTTCGCGCGGGTCCAGTTGTTGTTCGAGCCGGGCGAGCCGGGAGCGGGTTACGAGTTCGAAAGCAAGATCGTCGGCGGTTCGGTGCCACGGGAGTACATCCCGGGTGTCGAGAAGGGGCTGGCGTCTGCGCGCGAAAGCGGCGTGTTGCTGGGCTTCCCCGTGATCGACTTCAAGGTAACGTTGCATGACGGCGCGTCGCATGACGTGGACTCGTCGGTCATGGCTTTCGAAATCGCCGCACGGGCGGCTTTCCGGGAAGCCATGCAGAAAGCGAGCCCGAAGCTGCTCGAGCCGATCATGAAGGTGGAAGTGGTGACGCCGGATGACTATTTGGGCGCCGTTAACGGCGACCTGGCGAGTCGGCGCGGTCAGGTGCAGAGCACCGAAATCCGCGGCAATGCGCAGGTCATCAACGCGATGGTGCCGCTGATGAACATGTTCGGTTACATCAACACGCTGCGGTCCCAGACTCAGGGCCGGGCGCAATTCACGATGCAATTCGATCACTACGCTGAAGTACCTCAGTCCGTTGCGGAAGAGGTACGTGAGAAGTTGGCCTAATTAACGAGCGGGAACTGGGATTCTAGACCAATGTCGAAAGAGAAGTTTGAGCGAACGAAGCCGCATTGCAACATTGGCACGATTGGTCATGTTGACCATGGCAAGACGACGCTGACGGCGGCGATCACGAAGGTGCTTGCGGAAGGCGGCGGCGCCGATTTCACGGATTATGCTGAGATCGACAAAGCTCCTGAGGAGAAGGAGCGCGGCATCACGATCAACACGGCGCATGTGGAATATGAGACGGGTAACCGTCACTACGCGCATGTCGATTGCCCGGGCCATGCCGACTACGTGAAGAACATGATCACGGGTGCCGCGCAAATGGACGGTGCGATCCTTGTGGTGAACGCGGCGGACGGCCCGATGCCGCAGACGCGGGAGCATATCCTGCTGGCACGCCAGGTCGGTGTGCCGGCGATCGTCGTGTATCTGAACAAGGTCGACCAGGTTGACGACGAGGAACTGCTCGAGCTTGTCGAGCTCGAGGTTCGCGAGCTTCTGTCTTCGTATGACTTCCCGGGCGACGATATTCCGATCATTTCCGGTTCGGCTCTGGCGGCGATGGAAGGGCGTGATCCCGAGATCGGCGAGAACAAGATCCGCGAGCTGATGGCGGCTGTGGACGAGTATATCCCGACGCCGGAGCGTCCGGTTGACATGCCGTTCCTGATGCCGATCGAGGACGTGTTCTCGAT
>JGI12316J15310_10000274_pt1 | contig 16359 bp, 19 predicted proteins | sample MarCyaLeptolynsp_FD_15310 | JGI IMG/M metagenome (IMG submission 15310)
CGATCTCGGTGGTCGCGTGAAAGCCCAGCCAGTCGCCCTTGTAGTAGTCGATGAACTTGGCGACGGGGTGCGGACCCTGATGGATCAATTCGACTTCCAGGGTGACGGGGACTGTCACCCCGCGCAATGTCACTTCACCTGCAACATCGGCGGTGGTGTCACCTGTCGGGGTCACCGACGTGGAGACAAAGCGGATCGTCGGATGTTCCTCCACGACCAGGAAGTCAGCATTTTTCAGGTGATCGTCAAGCGGTCCGACACCGGTGGATACCGAAGTGGCATCAATGGTGACTTCCAGTGTTGCCGAGGCCGGGTCCGCGGGATCGATGGCCAGAATGCCTTCCGCGCGGTCGAACTCACCGTGCTGACGGCTAACACCGGCGTGGTCCCAACCGAAACGAACTTCCGTATGGCCTGCGTCGGTCTTATAGGTCCGGGTCTCGGCAAGGGCCGGAACGGTAAGCAAACTCATGAGGGCAACGGTTACAAGGGTGCGCATCGTGGTCTCCAGGCGGCGTCTGAACGTGAAAAATGACAGGGGTATATAAGTTGATCGCCGGACAAAGCGCCATGAGTAGCGAGGCGCCCTCACGCAGACGTGACAAGAAGCGAGGTGGAGGCCTGGCTCCGGTGAGGCCGGAACCGGTCGAGACAGACGCCATCAAAAAGACGCTTGTGATCAATGCGTGGGCGGTGGCGCCCCGCCCGGTGCAGGCGCCTGTGCGCCGCGCACTGTGTCCAGTGCTGCGCTTGTCGCGCGTGGCAGCTTAGCGAGCGCGTGATCGGTCACGATGGCCGACAGCCAAATGCCGATGAGTGTCAGCCAGGCCGTGACGGCGAAAAGAGAAGCGCCGGTTATGCCTGCGCCAACCGCGCATCCACCGGCAAGCATCCCGCCAAAGCCCATCAGGGCGGCGCCGGTCAGATACCGCGCCATGGACGGTCCACTTTCAAACCCCTGCAGCAGGAGTTGCCGGGTGAGGAGGGCTGCGAGAAACGAGCCGAGGAAAACACCTGGCACAAGCCCTGAGTTGAAGCCGAGATTTTCGAAGGGCGCGGACAGGAACAGCATCAGCATGTCGGCCGAAGGCCCCGTGAAGGTTACACCTTCCACCTGCACCGGATCGAACGCCTGGCGGGTCATGGCGGTTGTGAACCAGAGTGCCAGCGGCACCGTCAGTCCCGCTCCGACTGCCGCGGCCATTCGCCAGACGGAACTGCGGTTGCGAACGGCGAAGCCAAGGCCCGCGAGCAGCCAGAGACACCCGAACAGAAAGACGGCCGTCTCGCTCATGCCCAGGAATGTCGTGAGATCATTGCCAGCCGTATCGACCGTCGTCCATAGTCCGGACAACCAGTCGCGCAGCGGTTTCAGGGCACCATAAAGACTTGCCTGGGCAACGACGGCAAAGACGAGCCCTGACAGCAAGGCTCTCAGATTGCCGGTTGCCGACAGGACCAGCAACCGGCTTGCGCATCCCCGTGCCATTACCATACCGGTGCCAAACATCGCCCCGCCTATGAGCGCCCCGGAGAGGCTTTGCGGGGACGCCAGCTGGCGGGTTTCGCCGGTATCAACCTCTCCCAGAAGCGCTAGACATTGCGTCGCGATCAGGGCGCTGGAAAACGCAAGCAGCCAGATGGGCAGGCGGTCGGCGGGCATGCGCCTTGAAAACTCGAGCGCAGCGGCCCTCAGGCAGAACCGGCTCTGCTGGGCAAATGCACCGAACAGAACGCCGACCGTCATTCCGCCAAGCACGAGCACCGTTGGTTCGGATAGTCTGTCAAGAAGTGCGGTCAGGTCCATGAGCGATCCGGTGCAGCGCTATCAGCGCTGTCATCAGTTCAAGATCCCTCCAGTCTGGCGACGGCGTCCCGGCGCGCATTGACCGATCTCAAGGAAACATCAAGAAATGCGAAATTTTGAATATGAAAGTCAGCCCCCGGTTGTTTGCGCGCACCGACGGCTGGTTGGAAAGCGTTGTCATTCGGCAGGCGCAAACCCCGTGATGAGCTGTTTCAGGCCGAAGGCAGCTCCGGCGAAAATCGCCAGGAACGTCACCGGTGCGCTGTAGGCAAGGACGGAGAAAGCGGAAATGCCCTGACCGACGCTGCAGCCGACGGCAAGGATCGCGCCCGGACCCATGATTGCCGCACCAATGATCTGACGCCTGAGTTCGCGGGGATCCTCGCAGGCCTCCCAGCGGAAATGTCCCTTGGCGAAGGATCCAAGGAAAGCGCCAATGACAACGCCGATAACGGAGCCAACGCTGAAGGACAGAGTGTTTCCGGAGGCGGTCATGCCATAATAGATCGTGTCGCCGATGGGCGCGGCGAATGTGTGTGTCTCGATTGGTTCCGACTCGAACCCGGTCATGGCCACCCAATAGGTGCCGACCCAACCTGAAACGATTGCAAGCCCGACGACGCTTCCCCAGAAGATATGCCATGGCGACTTCCGGAAGGCGGCGCTCGACAGGGTGAACGCAATAATCAGCCCACCAACGGCAAGACCTGTCACGATGGGCGCAATTCCGAACGCGGCATCGAAGAACTGGCTGACACCTTGCGGCGTTTCGGCACCGGTCTCGACCGGAAACAGCCACACGCGCGCATGGGCAAGAGGTCCGGACATGACAAAATAGGCCGACAGCCCCATGACGATGACCATGACAAATGCCCGCAGATCCCCGCCGCCGAGGCGGGCGAGAGCGCCATATCCGCAATTGCCGCAAAGGGCCATGCCATAGCCGAACATCAGCCCGCCGACGATCGAGCCCAGTGGGTTCCAGACCCTGTCGAGATAGGCTGTGCTTGATCCTTCAAGAAGTCCGGAGGACATGGCCGCATGCGAGCCGATAATGGCAACGCCGATTGCAAGACCCCACATGCGCATACGCCGGTCGTCCGCACCATAGAGCACGTCTTCGATGGCTCCGAGCGTGCAGAAACGTCCGATGCGCGCAGCAAGACCCAGGGCGATCCCGCCCAAAAGGCCAATCAGCGCAACCGCGTTGGCTTCTCCAAGCGCCTCCAACATGTCCGTCTCCTCCCTAGGGTCAGGACTTACAAATTTGGTTGAATTGGCGCAGCAAGCGGCAATGAGTTGCTAGGAAAAGCGCGACAAGCGGGCTTCCCGCCCGGTTGAGCGGTTTGACGAAGCAGACCGAAGCCGTTTTTGCCTCCCTCAGGGTTAGGGTGAATTTGTCGTGCAACATCTTTGCAAATCCTTGGAAACCGGACGGTTTCCTGCAGCTTTGCGCCTCGTATCCGAACAAATTCATCCCTACCAATTCATCCAAATTGATCAGTCCTGGCCCTAACCGGACGCTAGAACAGCGCTCGGTTACTCCTCTCGGCAGAACAGGTCATAGACCACTTCCATGATTTGCTTGGGCCGGTCGTCTGTCAAGCTGTAGTAGATCGCCTTGCCATCACGGCGCGGGGTCACCAGCCCTTCAAGTCTGAGTCGCGTCAGCTGCTGCGACACGGCCGCTTGCCGCGCAGAGAGAAGATTTTCCAGTTCGGCGACCGACTTTTCACCGGAGGCCAGGTGACACAGGATCATCAACCGGCCTTCGTGGCTGATGGCTTTCAGGAAATTGGAGGCGCGCTGGGCGTTCTTCATCATCCTGTCCATGTCTTCGGCGCACATGTCGGCGTCGAACACCGGCAGGCGGGATGTGCCTTCCTTCGCACTCTCAGGCGTGCCTTGGGTATCAGCGCTCATGTTCGATCAACCTGTCTGATCCAGAGGAATGTTTGCCTGGCTGAACATCATGCTGAGCAAGCTCCAAAAAAAATCCTCACCGGGGTACCCCTCGATTCGACCGACTTCGTTTCCATTGTGCACGAGAATGAAGGTCGGTGTGAAGCGAACCTTCCTTTGGAACGCCACATCGGGCACGTCGCCATGCAAGTTATAGCGTTTCAGCGGAGCGGTTCTACCTTCGGCCGTCTTTGGATAGATATGCGCGATCTCTTTGTTCCACCTGGCACACCAGTGGCAGCCGTCTTCCTCTGCCATGAGCAAGAACGTGTCGGCATGCGCCCCGACCGGCGCGAGCGCGAGCATCAGAACGATCAGCGTCTTCAACAATGTCAATTCGAAACCCCGATTGACGAGTGCATACACTTAATCATAATCTAATTTGTGAATATATCAAGCTGAGAAGCAGCTCATTCCATGTTCGAGATCACCTATTTCGGCGCGCTGGCCGCAGGGCTTCTGTCGTTCCTGTCGCCCTGCATCCTGCCGATTGTCCCCTTCTACCTGAGCTACCTGGCAGGTGTCGGGGTGAACCAGGTGGAGATGGAGACCGACATTTCTCGTAGCGTGAAGCTGCGCGCCTTTCTGTCTGCCTGTTGTTTTGCGCTGGGCGTGATCACTGTCTTCATGGGGCTTGGGGCCACGGCGAGTGCATTCGGCCAGCTGGTCCGCGAGTATTTCGACGTGCTGCGCTGGATTGCGGCTGCAATCATCATTGCGATGGGCCTTCATTTTCTGGGTGTGATCCGGATCGGTATCCTTTATCGGCAGCTTCGGGTTGAGACCGGACAATCAACAAACGCCAGCCTGCTCGGCGCTTATGTCGTCGGGCTTGCATTTGCATTCGGGTGGACGCCATGTGTCGGACCGGTTCTCGCGGCGATCCTGTTTACCGCTGCTGGGCAGGAAACCGCGGGTCAGGGGGCCGTGCTTCTGTTCGTCTACGGCCTCGGCATGACGCTTCCCTTTGTTGTTGCGGCTCTTTTCATTGGTCCTTTCATGTCATGGATGGCCGGATTTCGAAAATATCTTGGCGTCGTCGAAAAGCTCATGGGAGCATTCCTGATCCTGTTCGGGATCCTGATTGCGACGAATTCCATCAACATCATCGCGCAATGGATGCTGGAAACCGTTCCCTGGTTCAGCGCCATTGGCTAGTCACCTGAATCTGAAGTTCGGCTCATTTTATAGCTGGCTTCGAACGAACTTCAGATTCACCGCACTAGAGCCCCTTTGCATTCACGAGGGCTCAAATGGAGGAGGAATGACAATGACACGTTTGCTCTGGGCGCTGTGCGCAGTCTTATTCTCAGTGCAGGTGTTTGCTGCCGAGATCGGCGATGACGGGCTCCACAAGGCATCCTGGATGCGCGATACCTTCAAGGATCTCACCGAAGATCTGGAAGAGGCAAACGCTGAAGGCAAACGCCTCATGGTGATTGTCGAACAGCGCGGATGTATCTACTGCAAGCGGATGCACGAAGAAGTTTTCGTGGTGCCGGAAATCTCCCAGTACATCGAGGACAATTATTTTGTGGTCCAGATCAATATGTTCGGTGACGTTGAAGTCACCGATTTCGACGGCACGACTCTGCCGGAAAAAGACATGGTCAAACGGTGGGGCGCGCTGTTCACACCGAATATCTTTTTCTTTCCGACCGAAGTAGCGGACAATGTCACCGCGACACAGGCAGCGGTCGCGAATATGCCCGGGGCCTTCGGGCGCTGGACGACGCTGAACATGCTGACCTGGGTGGTTGAAGAGGGCTATGCCGGCGACGAGCCCTTCCAGAAGTACCATGCGCGCAAGTTCGAAAGTCAAAACAAGTGACTATCCAACCTGCAGCGCGACATTTTATTGCGTTTTTATTGCGCATGCGAACAAATCGATAAATTCATTTAATTGAATTTGTTATTGCGTAATCACGAATATGTGCTGTATGGTCGCACGAAAGGTCGCCGGAATCGGCTGAGGGAGGACCAATGAAACACGCAATTTTCAGCTTAGCTGCGATGCTTGTTGCTTCGACGGCTTTTGCCGAGGGGGTCAAGCCGACGGACGTCGTCTTCACGGATGGTGCTGTTGATGTTTCGCTGTCCGGCGTGGCCGGCGATCCGGCTGCAGGGGCTGAAATCATGAACAAGGGTGCCGGTAACTGCATCGCCTGTCATCAGGTGTCCGCCCTGAGCCACCTGGCGTTCCACGGCGAGATCGGCCCACCGCTCGACGGTGTCGCCGACAGGTGGTCCGTCGCAGAGTTGCGCGGCATTGTCGCGAACGCGAAGGTGATGTTCGAAGGCAGTCTGATGCCATCATTTTACAAAACCGAAGGCTTTGTTCGCCTCGGCGACGCCTATACCGGCGACGCCCATGGCGACGGCGACGTGCAGCCGCTGCTGACTGCCCAGCAGATCGAAGACGTCGTCGCCTTTCTCGTAACGCTCAAGGAAGAGTGAGCGTCCTGCTATGGAGATCAAAATGGAAATGACGCGGCGAAAGCTACTTGCATTCGGCTCCGGCACCTTCGCCCTGGCGACCCTGTCGAGCCTGCCTGCATTTGCCACCCTGACGGACGACGCAATCGCGGAACTGACCGGCGGCGCGGACATGGGCGAAGGGGCGATCACCCTGACAGCGCCTGAAATCGCCGAAAACGGCAATACCGTTCCGATCGCCTTCGACGCCCCGGGCGCGGCCGAGGTCACCCTGTTCGCCGACGGTAATCCTGTACCGAACGTCGCGACGTTCAAGTTCGGTCCGCTCAGCGCGTCCCGCGGTGCCTCGACGCGTATCCGTCTCGCCACGACCCAGAACGTGGTTGCGATCGCAAAGATGGAAGACGGGTCCTTCCAGATGGCCAAGGCCAACGTGAAGGTGACCATCGGCGGCTGCGGCGGCTGATCGGCAAGGCATTAGGAGAAAAATCATGGCATCTGGTGTGAAACCAAGGGTAAAGGTTCCCAAGAAGGCTGCGGCAGGTGAAACGATCACCATCAAGACGCTGATCAGCCACAAGATGGAAAGCGGTCAGCGCAAGGACGATGACGGCAATGTCATTCCGCGCTCGATCATCAATCGTTTTACCGCCGACTTCAACGGTCAGAACGTCATCGACGTTACGCTTGAGCCGGCCATATCAACCAATCCCTACTTCCAGTTTGAGGCAGTCGTGCCGGAATCCGGTGAATTCAAGTTCACCTGGTACGACGACGACGGCTCCGTCTACGACACGACAAAGAAGATCGCGGTCAGCTGACCGTTGATGACAAGCGTCTGGTTGAGGGAGGAAGGCGTGAAAAATACGACAATAGCAATCGGCTCTATGGCTGCACTGGTTTTGATGCCGGGTCTGGCAATGTCCGATCCGGACGAAGACAGCCTGACGATCAATGGAGACATCTCCATCGTCACGGAGACCGACGCGCCGGCGCATACGGAAAACCTCTCGACGATTTATTCCGGTTGGCGGTTCCGTTCCGACGAGACGCAGGCATTCCAGATGGACGATTTCGACAATCCGGGAATGATTGGCGTCGAGAACGCGATGGTGAACTGGGAAACGGTTGATGGTAGCGCGGGCAAGTCATGCGCAAGCTGCCATGAAGGTCCCGAAACAATGGCCGGCGTTCGTGCTGTCTATCCGAAATGGAACGACGAAAAAGGCAAGGTGACCACCATCGAGATGGAGATCAACGATTGCCGTACGACGCATATGGGCGCAGAGAAGTGGAAATACACCGGTGGCGACATGACCGACATGGTCGCCCTGATTTCCTCCGTCTCGCGCGGCATGCCCGTCAATGTCGCGATCGACGGTCCGGCAAAGGAAACCTGGGAGCAGGGCAAGGAGCTCTACTATACCCGAACCGGACAGCTTGAGCTGTCCTGTGCGAACTGCCACGAAGACAGCTATGGCCTGATGATCCGCGCCGATCACCTGAGCCAGGGGCATATCAATGGCTTTCCGACGTACAGGCTGAAAAACACCAAGCTCAATTCCGTGCATGCGCGGTTCAAGGGGTGTGTGCGCGACACGCGGGCGGAGACATACAAGCCGGGTTCGCCCGAGTTCATCGCCCTTGAACTCTATGTTGCTTCGCGCGGGAACGGCCTGAGCGTCGAAGGTCCGTCTGTCCGCAACTGATGTAACGTCAGGGTCCCGGTTTTCAGTCGGGGCCCTTTTCTCGAAGTGATATATTCACTTATGCGCATATGTTTTGAGGAGCGAGCAGGACTATGATTTCGCGTCGCGATTTTCTGCAGGTTGGAATGGCAGCATCTGCAGTTGTCGGAGCCTCTGGCTTCAGCAACTGGGCGCGCCTTGCTGCGCAGCAGGTGCTGACCCAGGACCAGCTTCTGGAATTCGATACGTTTGGAAATGTCTCGCTCATTCATGTGACCGACATCCATGCGCAGTTGAAACCGATCTATTTCCGGGAGCCTTCTGAAAACATCGGCGTTGGCGACAACCGGGGCGCCGTGCCGCACGTGACCGGCGCGCAGTTCCGCAAGCTCTACGGCATCGCGGACGGCAGCCCGAGCCACTATGCGTTGAGCTCCGGCGACTTTTCGTCTCTGGCGAAAGGTTATGGCCGCGTTGGCGGACTGGACCGTGTTGCAACCGTGATCAAGGCCATTCGCGCCGACCGCCCTGACGCGATCCTTCTTGATGGCGGCGACACCTGGCACGGTTCCTATACATGCTACAAGACGGCCGGGCAGGACATGGTCAATGTCATGAACGCGCTGAACCCGGACGCGATGACGTTTCACTGGGAATTCACTCTCGGCAGTGAGCGGGTCACCGAGATCGTCGAGGACCTTCCCTTTGCAGCGCTCGGCCAGAACATCTTCGATGTCGAATGGGACGAGCCGACGGAGCTTTTCCCGCCCTACAAGATGTTCGAGCGCGGCGGCACCAAGGTCGCAGTCATCGGGCAGGCATTTCCCTATATGCCGATCGCCAACCCGGGCTGGATGTTCCCCGAATTCGCCTTCGGCATCCGCGACGAAAACATGCAGGCGATGGTCGACGAGGTGCGCGCGGAGGGCGCGGAGTGTGTCGTCGTTCTGAGCCACAACGGCTTCGACGTCGACAAGAAGATGGCGACTGTAGTCAGCGGGATCGACGTCATTCTGTCCGGCCACACCCATGATGCCCTTCCCGAGCCGGTGCTGTCAGGCAGGACGATCATCGTTCCGTCCGGGTCGAACGGAAAGTTCGTCAGCCGTGTCGATCTCGACATCCGCAACGGACAGCTCATGGGCTACCGGCACAAGCTCATTCCGGTTTTCGCCGACGTTATCGAACCGGATGCGGAGATCGCCGCGCTCATTGATGAGCAACGCGCACCCTTTGTCGCCGAGTTGTCGGAGGTCATCGGCAAGACCGACAGCCTGCTTTACCGCCGGGGCAACTTCAACGGCACCTGGGACGATCTCATCTGCGATGCGCTGCTTTCCGAACGCGATGCGGAAATCGCCCTGAGCCCTGGTGTGCGCTGGGGACCGTCGCTGATCCCGGGTCAGGAAATAACACGGGAAGACATCTTCAACGTGACCTCGATGACCTACGGCAAGGCCTATCGCACCGAAATGACGGGTGAATTCCTGAAGGTCGTGCTGGAAGACGTCGCGGACAACATCTTCAATCCGGACCCCTATTACCAGCAGGGCGGTGACATGGTGCGCACCGGCGGGCTTGGCTACAGGATCGATATCGGCCAGCCGCAGGGCAGCCGGATTTCGAACATGACCCTTCTGAAAACCGGCGAGGCCATCGACCCGTCGCGCTCCTACGTGGTGGCCGGCTGGGCCAGCGTGAACGAGGGCACGGAAGGACCGCAGATCTGGGACGTCGTTGAAAATCACGTTCGCAAGCTCGGCACAGTGACGACACAGCCGAGCAACAGCGTTGAAGTCATTGGTGCATAGTTTAGGCAGGGAGTCTTCTTTGATGGATGCGAAAACCGGAACATCCAGAAGGTCTTTTCTCAAAGGCAGCGTTGCGATTGCAGGCGCATCCGTCGCCGGGGCGGCAAGCGCCAGCGAGGCCGATCCGCTGATCACTGACGTTCAGGACTGGGCATCGATCACCGGTGCCGGCGTGGACGAAACGCCCTACGGCATGCCGATCAGCTTTGAGAAGGACGTGGTCCGCCGCAACGTTGAATGGCTGACAGCGTCGCCGATTTCCTCGATCAACTTCACGCCGATCCACGCGCTCGACGGTACGATCACGCCACAGGGCTGCGCGTTCGAACGCCACCACTCCGGTGCGATCGAACTGCGTAAGGAAGACTATCGGCTGATGATCAACGGACTGGTCGACACGCCGCTGGTGTTCCACTACGCGGATCTGGAGCGGTTCCCGCGGGAGAACCATGTCTATTTTTGCGAATGTGCCGCCAATACCGGCATGGAGTGGGCGGGCGCCCAGCTGAACGGCGCGCAGTTCACGCATGGCATGATCCACAACATGGAATATACCGGCGTCCCGCTTCGCACGCTCCTGAACGAGGCCGGTCTTGCCGCTGCGGGCGAGCTCAAAGACAAGTGGGTCTATGTCGAAGGAGCGGATGCGTCTTCCAACGGCCGTTCGATCCCGATGGAAAAAGCCCTCGATGATGTGCTTGTGGCGTTCAAGGCCAATGGCGAAGCGCTGCGCATGGAGCACGGTTACCCGGTCCGCCTGGTGGTGCCGGGTTGGGAAGGCAACATGTGGGTGAAGTGGCTGCGTCGCATCGAAGTCACCGACATGGCGGTGGAAAGCCGCGAAGAAACATCAAAATACACCGATGTCTACGAGGATGGCACGGCCCGGAAATGGACCTGGGTGATGGATGCAAAATCCGTCATTACATCGCCAAGCCCGCAGATGCCCATTCCGCACGGCAAAGGCCCCCTGGTCATTTCCGGACTCGCCTGGTCCGGTCACGGCAAGATCACGCGGGTCGACGTTTCAAGAGACGGCGGCATCAGCTGGGAGACGGCCCGTCTCGGCAAACAGGGCGACACCAAGGCCCTGACCCGTTTCTATCTGGATATCGACTGGGACGGAAACCCGATGCTGCTTCAGTCGCGGGCCATGGATGAAACCGGGTACGTCCAACCGACCAAGGAACAGCTTCGCGCCATGCGCGGCGAAAACGCCGTCTATCACAACAACTGCATCCAGACCTGGTTCGTGGATAAAAACGGGGTCGCCGAGAATGTCGAAGTCTCTTAACCAGATTGTTCTCCCGGTTGCCGGCGGGACGGCGCTCGCGCTTTCGGCCGCGCTCCTGTTCGCCAACATGGATTACGGGCAAAAGAAGATCGGCGCCCTGGAACAACGTGTCGAGCAGGTCTCCCTGCAGGCGGAAACGGCGAACAGGCGCGCCGATGACGAGGCGGCAGCCGTTTCGGATCTGAGAGAGAAAATCGCAGAGATCCAGGCCGCAGCGGAAGAGCATGCGGCGCGTGGTGGCGATCTGACGGAACGAGCGCCGGAAAGCGGCGATAAATTCGGCCTTGGCCGCACGGCGAAGCCGGAAGAAATCGCGGCCTGGGACGTCGACGTTTTGCCCGATGGACGGGGCCTGCCCGAAGGCAAGGGGGACGCCTACTGGGGAGAGGAAGTCTTTGCGGAAAAGTGCGCCTCCTGTCACGGAGACTTTGCCGAGGGCGTGGACAACTGGCCTGTTCTTGCCGGTGGGTTCGATACGCTTGGCGACAAGGATCCTGTGAAAACCGTGGGGTCCTACTGGCCCTACCTCTCGACTGTCTTTGACTACGTGCACCGCTCCATGCCGTTCGGCGAAGCGCAAACGCTGACAGCGGACGAGACCTATGCAATCGTTGCCTACATTCTCTATTCGAACGATCTCGTCGATGACGACTTCGAACTCAGCCACGAGAATTTCGCTGCGTTCGAGATGTACAACAAGGACGGTTTTGTGATTGATGACCGTCCGGCACTGGAATACGCCGAGTGGCGAGCCGAGCCGTGCATGGAAAATTGCAAACCGAGTGTCGAGATCACCATGCGCGCAACCTTCCTCGATGTGACGCCGGAAGACGGTGGCGAGTCGGTGATGAACCATGCAACGGCGGATGACACGCCGACCTTCGTCGCCGCTGCGCCTTCCGCCGGAACGGATGAGGCTGCCGCTGAAGACGCGCCGTCCGTTGCCGCTTCGGCTTCCCTCGATCCCGTTCTGGTGGCGTCCGGTGAAAAGGTCTTCAAGAAATGCGGGGCCTGTCATGCGGTTGGCACGGGCGCCAAGAACAAGTCCGGTCCGCATCTCAACGGCCTGTTCGGCCGCCAGATGGGCTCCGTGGACGGGTTCAAGTATTCCAAGGTCTTCGTTGCCGCGCAGGAAGAAGGCCGCGTCTGGGATGAGGTGGCGCTGGCGGAGTTTCTGGCAAAGCCGCGATCCTACATGAAAGGCACCAAGATGGCCTTCTCCGGGCTCAAGAAACAGGACGACCTTGATGCCATCACGGCGTATCTGAAGTCGGTCGGAGAGTGAGGGAAAATGCGCCTCACCAAAATCCTGCCGGCACTTGCATTGTCGCTGTTCTGCACGGTGGCCGCCGCCGATGACTTCGGCGATCCCGTCGCCGGCGAGGCGGTTTTCAAGAAATGCAAGAGCTGCCACATGGTGGGGGAAGGCGCAAAACACCGCATCGGCCCACATCTCAACGGCATCTTTGGCCGGCAGGCGGGAACGCACGAGAACTTCCGTTATTCCAAGGCGCTCGCTCGGGCCGGGACCGGCGGACTTGAGTGGCATGCCGATACGCTGGATGCGTTTCTGGAAAAACCGCGGGCGCTGGCAAGCGGGACGCGCATGAGTTTTTCAGGTCTTCGAAAGCCGGAAGACCGCCTCAATCTGATCGCCTACCTGCGCGCGTTTTCCGATGACCCGGCCAATATTCCCGAGGCGGACCCGACTGCCACGCCGACGGATCATGACCTCGATCCGGCCATCCTCTCGCTCAAGGGTGATCCGGAATATGGCGAATATCTTAGCAGCGAATGCACGACCTGCCACCAGGCGGATGGCGCGGATGATGGCATTCCGTCGATCGTGTTGTGGCCGGAAGAAGATTTCGTGGTCGCGATGCATGCCTACAAGAACAAGAAACGCGCCCACCCGGTCATGCAGATGATGGCCGGTCGGCTGAACGCGGAAGAGATAGCGGCGCTGGCAGCCTATTTTGCTGCGCTTGAACAATGACGGTGCATTTAGGGAGGAAGAAATGACACTGAATAGACGGCAATTTATCGGTACGTCGGCTGCAATGGCAGCGGTTTTGTCCGCTCCCATGGTCAAAGCGCAAGGAACACCGCGCGTGGTTGTCGTTGGCGGAGGGGCCGGCGGTGCAACTGCGGCACGCTACCTCGCCAAGGACAGCAAGGGCGCGATCGACGTGACCCTGATTGAACCGACGCGCAAATATTACACCTGTTTCTTCTCCAATCTATATCTCGGCGGTTTCAAGGAAATCGAGGATATTGGCCATACTTATGGCGGCCTTGCTGCCGGTGGCGTCAATGTCGTCCACGATTGGGCCATTGGTGTCGACCGTGACGCCAAGACCGTGGCCCTGGCGGGCGGCGGTTCGGTACCCTACGACAAACTGATCCTGAGCCCGGGCATCGACTTCGTCGACGGGGCTGTCGAGGGCTGGGGTCTGAGCGCGCAAAATGCGATGCCGCATGCCTACAAGGCCGGTTCCCAGTCGGAACTCCTGAAGGCGCAGCTTATGGCGATGCCGGAAGGTGGCGTCTTTGCGATGGTCGCGCCGCCAAACCCCTTTCGCTGCCCTCCCGGGCCCTATGAGCGGGTGTCGATGGTTGCGCATTTCCTGAAGCAGAACAATCCGACCGCAAAGATCATCGTGGCCGATCCGAAGCCGAAATTCTCCAAGATGGGTCTCTTCCAGGAAGGCTGGGCGAACCACTACGAAGGCATGGTCGACTGGATCGGCGAGGACTTCGGCGGCGGCAACGTTTCGGTCGACCCGGTGGGCATGACAGTCACGATCGACGGCGAAGAGACAAAGGTCGACGTTTGCAACGTGATCCCGGCCATGAAGGCAGGCCGCATCGCCGAACTTGCCGGTGTCACGGATGGCAACTGGGCGCCGGTGAATGCCGCGGACATGTCGACAAAAGCCGATGCGGACATCTACGTTCTCGGTGATGCCTCGAGCCAGGGCGACATGCCGAAATCCGGGTTCTCCGCGAATTCGCAGGCCAAGGTCTGCGCCAATGCCGTGCGGGGTGCGCTGACGGGTTCCAAGGTCTTCCCGGCGAAGTTTTCCAACACATGCTGGTCGCTGATCGCGCCCAATGATGGCGTCAAGGTCGGTGCCACCTACGAGGCAACGCCGGAGAAAATCGCCAAGGTCGACGGCTTCATTTCCCAAACTGGCGAAAGCGCGGATCTTCGCAAGGCGACTTACGAGGAATCGGAGGGCTGGTACACCGGCATCACCACCGACATGCTGGGATAACAGCGGTTTCCGCGCCCCGGACTGGATCTGGATCAATGCCCGGGGTGCGGTGACATGAGAAGCTCTTTCGACTTGATGGAGGATAAGGCCATGAAAACTGTTCTACTTGCGGCAGCACTCGGAATCGCTGTCAGCGCTCCTGCCCTTGCCGAAAAGCCTTTCACCTATTCGTTCGACGGTTCCTTCGAGGACGCGACCTTTGCGGTCGAAAGCGCGATTGTGGGGCAGGGCCTCGTCATAGATTTTGTCAGCCATGTGGGCGAGATGCTCAATCGGACCGGGTCCGACGTCGGCAGCGATGCGATGATTTTCAAGAACGCGGACATCTTTCTGTTCTGCTCAGCCGTCGTGTCGCGCCAGGTCATGGAAAAGGACCCGATGAACATCACCCATTGTCCCTACGGTATTTTCGTCATGGAGACGGATGACGGCGTCACGATCGGTCACAAGGACTATCCCGACGGTTCGATGCAGGCGGTTGAAAACCTGATGCAGCAGATCGTCGCCGAGGCGATCGGCAACTGACGGCGCGGTAAACTTCCAGAGCGGCAGTCTTATTCGAATTCCATCTGCTCGTAGACACGGCCAGCATTCCTCGTGGCCAGCTCTTCGAATGTGTCCAGATGGGCATAGGGCGACTGATCGATGTAATAGGCGTCGGCGAGGTCTCCGCCATTTTCAAGATGCGCCCCGATCTTTTCACGCAGGTAAAGCAGATAGTCGCGCGTGTAGCGGCGCACCTGCGCCATATTGGTCGGGTGGCCATGGCCGGGAATGACGTAGGTCGCATTCAAGGCTTCAAAGCCGGTCTCCCATGTCTCCAGCCAGTCGGCGACAATCGTATCCTCGAAGATCGGCAGCATGCGCTCGTGAAAGGCCATGTCGCCTGCGATCACCAGACCTTGTTCCGGCAGCCAGACCTGCGTGTCGCCGGGGCCATGCGCCGGCCCGAGGTGAAGGACTTCAATGCGGAAGTCGCCCATCTCGATGACACGCCTGTCCTCGAAGGTCTCGGTCGGCGGTGCCACGAAAGTGCCTTCCGCCTTGTCCCGGTTGTATCGTTTCATGGCCTGAAGAATCTGGTTGCCACGCTCCTCGATTTCATGGGCAGCATCGACATGGGCCAGGATCGGCACGCCTTGCTCCGACCAGTAGGAATTGCCGAGCATCGCGTGTCCCTGGCCGTTCTCGTCGATGACGAGTTTGACGGGCTGATCGGTGATCACCCTGATTTCCTGGTGCAGCGCCTTTGCCAGGATGTAAGCCGCACCGCCGTTGATCACGACAACGCCGTCCCCAGTCACGATGAAGCTGAGATTGTTGTTGTGGCCAGCGTTTTCATACGTCGGCGGTGCCGTCGCGCCAATCGCGGACCAGACATGCGGAATGACTTCCACCGGTTTTGAATAGAGCGCGGAGCCCGGATACTGGTCCGCAATATCTTCGCTCGCCTGCACCGGGACGGCCAGACAAGTGGAAAGGATCAAGCCGAAAAGACGTATCATGAAGCCTCCGGAAGAAAGCGGAACGCATTCCCTGTGCGCTCGACGCGTCCAATGCCGCCGCCGGGCAAGTGGAAGCCGGCGACCTTGAGATCATCGGCAACGATACGGTCAAGAAGGGAAATGCGCGTCGAGGCTGCGACCTCTGCGTCCTGATCTGATCCGCTTGGCCAGGCTGGCCGCAGAAAGGCAATGTGGTGATTGCCGATGGCGTCCCCGATGACGAGTGCAGCATCCGGGCCGCTGCGCACTTCGAAACTCATGTGACCGGGTGTGTGCCCGGGGGTTGAAATGGCCTGTATACCGGGCAGGATTTCTTCTCCGCCGGAGAAAAATTCGACCGTGTCCTCGATGGACTCAAGCCTGCGTTTAGCGCCGACTGCCATCGCTGCCCGCGCCTCGCCGATCGTGTCGACGGTTTCCGGGTTCCACCAGTAGTTCCATTCAGCCCGGCCGATCAAGTAAGTCGCGTCGTAAAACAGGGGATCGTCGAACTCGTCGAGCAGCCCCCAGATGTGATCCGGATGAGCATGAGTGAAAACGACATGGGTCACATCTTCCGGTGCCACACCGGTTTGCTC
>JGI12316J15310_10000495_pt15 | contig 16317 bp, 10 predicted proteins | sample MarCyaLeptolynsp_FD_15310 | JGI IMG/M metagenome (IMG submission 15310)
CATCCCAGGTATCGGCCTGCGGTCCGGCAGAGGGCGTTCCGATTAGTGCGTTTTTGGCGTCGCCTTTGGAGTTCAGAACCGTGCCGTCCACCATGATGGAACCGCCGATCAGGTTGGCATCACCGCCAGCCTGCTGGTACTGGTTCAGGAAGTTGACCGCGTCACCGCCGCCAAGGCCGAGATAGATCGCGTCCACGTCGTCCGGAAGCGAGGCAATGATCGAGCCGAAGTCCTTCGTTCCGAGCGGAACCCAGAAACGTTCGGTGATCTCACCACCCGCCTGGCAGTATTCCAGCGCAAAACCGAAGACCTGCGTGTAGATGAAGGAATAGTCCTCGCCGATCGTCGCGACGGTTTCCCAGCCTTTTTCATTGAAGACGTAGTCGCCAAGACCCGCCGACCACTGCGCCCCGTCCGTGTTGAAACGGAAGAAGTTGTCGGACGGTGTCACGTAGGTGGTTTCCTGCGCGCCAGAAATGCCGTTCAGGAACGTGACCTGTGGCTGGGTTTTCGAATAATCCCGGATCGCGATGCCCTCGGAACCTGAGAGCGGCCCGATGACGAGATCAACCTTGTCCTGCTCGACCAGTTTGCGCGCACCGCGCACGGCGCTGTCGGGTGATGCGTCTGTCGACTGAATGATCAGTTCAATGTCACGGCCGCCCGCTTTTGGACCCCTCACGGCCATCGCCGTCTTGAGACCGCGGACACCGTCCTCACCGAGAACCGTGTATGTGCCTTCAAGCGTCGCAAGGACGCCCACTTTCAGGGGACCATCCGCCGCAAATGCTGCGCCGGTCGACAGAAATGCAGCCGCGGAGACAGCGGCCAGGAGATGCTTCTTCATCCGTTCCTCCCAACGAATACTCAGCCGCTTTTGATCGCATGCGAGGCCGGAACTGGTGTCAATTGCGACCGCCAATTGCGTCTACGGCAATGCGCCTAGCATGCGTCAGGGAGGAGTTTCCAACTATCTCGGAGAGTACGGGTGATATAACGCACAGTCTGTTTTTGGGACTTTCATCACCTGCCGGAACTTACTTGTTTCCAGTCAACGACGGGCCCGGGTATCGGCACGCCGCGGCATTTCAAGCATATCCCGGCCAGTATGAAGCGGACTTCCAACGCACAAGCAGACGCGAAGCACGGAATGCAGATCTCAATAGCTGACGGCTCCCGCTGGATCGAGAGCCGCCGTGTTCCTTCCGGCAGGTTGACGATGAAAGCCGATCAGGCCGCGCGCAGCCGGCTGAGGAAGTCATCGATCTTGTGGTCGAGATCCTCTGCCTGCGTTGACAATTGTTCGGCCGCTGTCAGAACTTCAGTTGCGGCTGAACCTGTTTTCTCAACCGACATCTGGACAACGGAGATGTTGTTGGCAACGTCCTGGGTTCCCACAGCTGCCTCCTGCGCGTTGCGCGAGATCTCCTGTGTCGACGAGTTCTGTTGCTGTATCGCCGAGGCGATTGACGCGGATGTCTCGGAAATCTGGGTGATAACGGTCCGGATCTCGTCAATCGACTGAACGGACGTGTTGGTCGCAGCCTGCATGGCGTTGACCTGTTCTTCAATGTCGCTTGTCGCCTTGGCGGTCTGGCTCGCCAGCGACTTGACCTCGGAAGCGACAACCGCAAAGCCTTTGCCCGCCTCACCTGCTCTCGCGGCCTCGATGGTTGCATTGAGCGCAAGCAGGTTGGTTTGTTCTGCAATGTCGTTGATCATGCTGACGACCGTGCCGACGTTTTGTGCCATGTCAGCGAGCGCCTTCATGGTTTCGGTGGCGCCGCTGCTGATAGTCTCTGCGTTCGAGGCCACATCAAGCGCCGTGTCGACCTGGCGGCTGATTTCCGCGATCGAGCTGGACATTTCTTCTGAAGCTGCGGCAACAGTCTGCACGTTGGCCGATGCCTCTTCTGTCGCACCGGCGACCGAGGTCGATTTGTGGCTGGCGTCATCGGAAATCTGCGTCATGTTCTGAGCGGTGTCACGCATCTGAACGGCCGCACCCGCGATCGACTGGACCACGGCCTTCACGGCATCCTCCAGATCGTCCGCCATTTGTATCTGCGCCTGCCGTTTTTCTTCGGCCGCACGCAACTCGGCTTCTTTCTGTTCTTCTTCCAGGCGCTCTTTCTCGATCGCATTGTCCTTGAACACCTGGACCGCGCCTGCCATGGCACCGATCTCGTCCTTGCGCTCAGCGCCCGGAATCTCCGTCGTCGTATCGCCTTCCGCCAGACGCTTCATGGCGGCGGTCATCGCGTTCAACGGGTTGGCGATGCCCGCTCCGATGAGCCAGGCAAGCAAACCGCTGACCAAAAGTGCGAACACCGTACAGGCGATCACGATGGTATTTGTCGTGCTGACGGTTTGTTCCTTCGTGTCGAGACGCGCCGTCATGAGGGTGCGTTCCTCGGCCTGGAAGGCCGCCATGACCTCGCGAAACGCATCAAAATACTGTTTGCCCTGCGCCTGACCGACAAGATCGGCCATGTCGTCCATCGTTTTTGCATTTCCGATCTCGCGCCGAAGGACAATTGTCGGCTCGGTTACGTCGGCCTGCCAGCTCTTCAGCGTTGCATCGATTTCACCGAGCAATTCGACCTGTGCAGGGTTGTCGCTGACCGTGTCCTGCAGGCTGGCAACGGATGCATAGAAATTTTTGGCACCATTGCTGTATGGCTCCAGAAACTCTTCCTTGCCCGCAAGCAGGTATCCGCGCATGCCGGTTTCCATGTCAACGGCATAGGCCAGAATCTGGTTCGCCTGACCGATCACTTTGTAGGTGTGCGAAACCCAGGCTTCGTTCTGCTCCATCTGCTTGAGCGCGGCTTCGCTGGCCTCGCGCGCCGCAGTTGCTGCTGCATACCGCTCCTGGATCAGGGCCCTCTCGATCTCCTCAAACTCTGCCATGGTTTTGCGGAATGCGTCGAAGAAGGCCTTGCCTTCCTTTTGCTGGACTTTTTCGACCACATCCGTCATTGGCCGCACCCCTGCAGTTACATGGCGGCGCATCCCAATGACAGGCTCGGCGACACGGATGAGCCATTCGGTCATCTGGTTTTCCGCCGTTTGAAGCCGCTCGACCTGGGGCGGGTTGTCGCTCACAGTCTCTTTCAGGGCGTCTATCTCCGGAAAGAGCGCATTCTGCCCGCCGGTGTAGGGCTCAAGAAACTCATCTTCTCCGCCGATCAGAAAACCACGCATTCCGGTTTCCATGTCGACCGCATGACCGACGATGTTGGCGCTGGAGGCCAGCACCTTGTTGGTGTGCTCGACCCAATCCATTGCGGCAATCAACTCGCCCTTGGCCTCACCGACGCGCTCCTTTGCTGCCGTGAAGTCTTTGCGCCGCTGTATCAGAAGGTCTTCCTCACGCGCGATGAAAGTGGCGATTTTCTCACGAAAGCCATCAAAATACGTCTTGCCGCGCGCTTCACCAACGAGTTTGGCCATGTCGTTCATGGTTTTCGCATCGCCGATCGTGCGGCGCAGTTCGATCGTCGGCTCCGTTACGTTCGCCTGCCAGTTTTGAAGTATGGTCATGGCTTCAGCCAGCCGCTCTACCTGGGCCGGATTGTCGCTGACGGTGTTCTGAAGCTTTTCGATTTCGCTGTAGGTATTTGCCTCGCCCTGCCTGTACGGATCAAGAAACTCGTCCTTGCCAGCAAGCAGGTAACCGCGCATGCCCGTTTCCATGTTGACCGCCGACGACACGATCCCGGAAGCATCGGAAAGCACATTGTGGGTGTGCTGAACCCATTTGTCCGTGCGAATGATCTGACCGATCGACCAGTAGACAGTCACGCTCAGAACAACCAGCAGAGCGATTGGAAACGCAAACCCGACGAAGACTTTCGATTTTGTCTTGATATTCTTGAGGCGCATGGTCTTTCTCCGATTCGCGCACGGCGCTAACACACTCCGGCAAATCTGCGCGCCATAATTTAACGCCAAGTAAACCCTTAATTTAGCACGTGAAAGAAAATCTATCGGAAGTTGAGTAACCATACACGTCCCAACTATCGCAGGACGCGAACTCGTCAGATTTTACACGTACCATCTAAGGGGTTGGAGCGATTTCTTGCGAAATCGAAAAAGCTAATTTCCTGATTAGAATAATTAAAACATATACTTATTCGGATATTTTACCCGCAATCTGTTCCAGGGTTTATTTTGCAATCAAAAAAATACGGAAAGTACCTCAGAGGTTTCCCGGAGAGTTCATTTTCAGGCAAATTCACCTAGGAAACAGCACCATCGTCCTGTGAAACCGTCCGTTTCACGGACGCTGATCGCGTCAGCACGAGCCGCCGTGCGAAGGCGGCGACAAACACCAGGGTCAGGATCAGAATGATGGTCGGCGCGGGGGCGCTGTCGAGAAAGAAACTGGCGTAGGTTCCGGCAAGCATGGACGACATGCAGACAAGAACAGACACCCAAAGCATGGCGCCGAAGGTTCTTACCAGCAGGAAGGCAATTGCCCCGGGCGCGATCAGCAGGCCTATTGCAAGGATAAGACCTGCTGCCGAAAGGGTGGCCACAATGGTGAGCGAAAGCGCCGCCAGTAGCCCGTAATGCAGCAGATTGACGGGCAGACCGGACGCCTTCGCCTGGGCCGCATCGAAACTGTGCAGGACGAGGTCCTTCCATTTCAGAACGAGCGCTGCGCCCACCACGAGCGCGATGATACCGGCGGTGATGAGATCCGCGGTCCCGACACCGAGCATGTTGCCGAACAGGATGTGGTCGAGATGGGCGTCGGTTTCGATGGCGACGTAGAGCACGATGCCGAGGCCGAACATGCCCGAAAAGACGACGCCCATCACCGTGTCCTGTTTTACCCGGCTGTTGCCTGCCAGATACCCGGTTGCGAGGGCACAGATCATGCCGGCCGCAAACGCACCGATCAGAAGCGGAATACCGAAGATATAGGCGACCACGATGCCGGGCAGGATGGCATGGCTGACCGCATCGCCCATCAACGCCCAGCCCTTCATGACCAGAAAACAAGAGAGAAGAGCCGTGGGGACGGAGACGATGATGCAGATGAGGAAGGCGTTCTGCATGAAGGGAAAGCGGAAGGGCAACAAAAGCGTGTCGAGATCCATCAGACAGCCTCCCCGCCTTTTGCCGCAGCTGCGTCAGGCCCGCCATCACGCAAGGCAGCGGCAGCCTTGCGCCGTGCCGCCAGCAGGCCGTGCTTCGGCGCGAACAGAAAAACGGTCAGAAAGATGAGTGTTTGCAGCGTCACGATGATGCCGCCGGTCGCCCCATCCAGAAAGTAGCTGACATAAGCACCGGTAAAGCTGGTCAGCGCTCCAATCGCAACGGAGAGCGCGATCAGGCGCGGGAAGCGGTCACACAGAAGATAGGCGGTGGCACCAGGCGTCACCACCATGGCAATCACCAGAAACGCACCGACAGTCTGCATTGCCGCAACGACCGACGCAGACAGAAGCACGAAAAAGACGGCCTTCAGCAGGCCTGGGTTCAGGCCGATGGAGCGCGCGTGGTTCTCGTCAAAGAACGTCACCATCAGGTCTTTCCATTTCGCCAGCAAAATCGCCAGCGAGACAAAACCGATGATCGCCAACTGCAGCGTGTCTTCGGGCGTGATCGCCAGAATGTTGCCCATCGTGATTGTCTGGATCGACACCGACATCGGGTTCACGGACACAATGAACAGACCAAGACCGAAAAAAGACGTGAAGATCAGCCCGATGATCACATCCGCTTTCAATCCGGAACGCTCAGACAGGAATAGCATGGCACCGGCGGCAAGCCCTCCTGCGAGAAAAGCGCCGAGCGAAAACGGCAGGCCGAGAACGTAGGCACCGGCGACACCCGGCACCACCGAGTGGGACAAAGCATCGCCAATAAGGGACCAACCTTTCAGCATTAGATAAGCGGACAGAAACGCGCAGACGCCGCCGACCAAAGCCGAAACCCACATGGCATTGACCATGTAGTTGTAGGAGAAAGGCTCCAGCAGGATCGCCATTACGGCCTGCCGTCCGTGGTCTGGACTTCGTCGCCATACTGCACGAAGGGGCGTTCGTCGTCGGTCAGGATCGTCACCTTGCGCTGATCGCCGTCCGTATGCAGCGTCTCGTCGGATATGGTGAAGTGGCGCAACACCCCACCGAAGGCCTGCTCCAGATTTTCGCGCGTGAATGTTGACCCGGTCGCGCCATAGGCCAGCACTGTTCCTTTCACCAGAACCGTCCGGTCGCAGAATTCTGGAACGGACCCGAGATTGTGTGTGGAGACCAGCATCACCCGCCCCTCGTCCCGAAGTTCCTTCAGGAGGGCAACGATCTGCTCTTCCGTCTTGACGTCGACGCCCGTAAACGGTTCGTCCAGCAGGATCACCTGGCCGTCCTGCGCAAGGGCACGGGCAAGAAAGACGCGCTTGCGCTGGCCGCCGGACAATTCACCGATCTGGCGATGGCGATAATCCTGCATGTTGACCCTTCGGAGCGCCTGATCAACCGCAGCGTGATCGGCCGGTTTCGGGCGGCGCAAAAACCCCATATGGCCATAGCGACCCATCATCACGACATCCTCGACCAGCACGGGGAAAGACCAGTCGACTTCCTCCGACTGCGGGACGTAGGCAACAAGGTTCCGTTTCAGCGCGTCGCGCACCGGGAGGTCGAGAATGCGGATCTCGCCCTGCGCGGCGGGTACGAACCCCATGATGGCCTTGAAGAGCGTCGATTTGCCTGCCCCGTTCACACCGACCAGAGCCGTAACCGTGCCTTTGGGAATAGAGAAGCTGGCATTCCACAACGCCGTATGACCGTTACGATAGGTAACGGTCACATCTTTTGCGGAAAGTCCACCGGCGTCCGTTGACACGGTCGCGTCCATTTCGGGGTCCTTGACGATTTGCAGCACGGGTCACCCCATTAAAGAGTACTCTTCACAACATAACAATCGGGCGACTGCCGCTCGCCCGGCAGCGATCAGTTCGCCGCCGACTTCAATCCCTCGGCAACGGTCGTTGCGGTTACCTTGAGAAGATCGAGATAGGTCGGGACCTTGCCACCGGCTTCGCTCAAGGAGTCCACATAGAGCTCGCCACCATAGCTCGCACCCGTTTCACGTGCGACCTGCTTCGCAGGTGCGGTGTTCACCGTGCTCTCGCAGAACACAACCGGGATCTCGTTTTCCCGGACACCGTCGATCACCGATCTGACCTGCTGCGGCGTACCGACCTGATCGGCATTCATCGGCCAGAGATAAAGTTCCTTCATGCCGAAATCCCGGGCGAGATAGCTGAAAGCACCTTCACAGGTAACCAGCCAGCGCTGTGCCTCGGGAATTTCTGCCACTGCTTCGCGCAGGGGCTCGATGGTTGCGCGCAGCTTGTCTTTGTAGGCTTCTGCATTCTTTTCATACGTCGCGGCATTGTCCGGATCCTGGGCGGAGAAAGCCGCGACGATGTTGTCGATGTAGACAAGCGCGTTGTCGAGACCCATCCAGGCATGCGGGTTTGGCTTGCCCTCATAAGCTCCCGACCTGATGGCGATCGGATCAATGCCATCGGTCAGTGTCGCGGAGGGGACATCGCCGAGATTGGACAGGAACTGCTCGAACCAAAGCTCCAGGTTCATCCCGTTCCACAGGATCAGGTCCGCATCCGACGCGCGTACTATGTCCTGGGGCGTCGGCTGGTAGCCATGGATTTCCGCGCCTGGCTTGGTGATCGAAACAACCTCGGCGGCCTCACCTGCCACGTTGCTGGCAATGTCGGCAATAACGGTAAAGGTGGTGGCAACTTTCATCTTGTCGGCTGCCTGTACTGCCGGCGCCAAAATCAGGGCAAGCGCAGTCGCCGGTACGGCGAGGAAAGACCTCTTGAGCATTTCGGACTCCAAACTGGGATTTCACTCTGTCTTCTGCAATTGATATTGCAAATCATTTGCAACTGTCAAGCCAGTTGCGAATTATTCTCAATAAAAGGTCGATGCCTAGTCGACATCTAGGGCCAGGCGGTAGATTGGGAAGGCCAGAATACTGAAAACGAAGGAAGGCACCGCTTAGAGGGCGTAGATGACTTCGGCTGCGCGGACGGCGGCCGAAGCCCTGTTCTCAACACCAAGTTTCACGAAGATCTGCTCAAGATGCTTGTTGACGGTGCGGGGCGAGAGCCCGAGGATCTCGCCTATATCCTTGTTGGACTTGCCCTTGGCGATCCAGATCAGCACTTCCGCCTCGCGCTGCGTCAGCTCGAACCGATCCTGCAGCGCCCGGATTTGCCCGGCTTCGTCTTCAGCGGTCACACGAAAGAGGTTCTCGTCCGGTCCCACCCGGCCGAGAGGATGCAACTGGACGGCAAGCGTGTCTGACAGCCCCAGCATGAAACTCTTGTGGTAAGCGCCGGACGGTTCGGACGCTTGAAGCCATTCCCCAAGCGCTTTGCCAAGTTGCGCCAGGCTTGTCTCGGCGTTTCCGGCCTGCTCAAGAAGTGACCGGATCTGCGGCGTTGACCAGAGGATTGTGCCGGCGGCATTGACCGCTACGAGGTGACGTCCGGCAGCGTCCAATGCCACATGAGCGCTCTGCACCGAGCGTGCGTTCTTGAGGTGAACCTTGATACGTGCTTTCAGTTCGTCGACATCGATCGGCTTTGTCAGGAAATCGACGCCGCCCGACTCCAAAGCCCTGACGATGTGCTCGGTTTCCGAGAGCCCCGTCATGAAGATCACTGGAACATGCTTCAGTGCAGGATTGTCCTTGATCTTCCTGCAGGTTTCGAAACCATCGAGCCCGGGCATGACCGCGTCCATGAGGATGGTGTCCGGTGTCACCCGGTCACAAATCGCAAGCGCTGCCTCGCCGCTGGTCGCAACAAGGACGGCGACGCCGGTCTTCTTCAGCGCCTCGGTGACAAACCCGAGGGTTTCCGGGCTGTCGTCCACCACCAGGACGGTATCGCGACGATCATCCGTCATTGGTTTCCAGTTCGCTCAGAACGTCGTTGTAGGCGTCAAAATCAAACCGGTTGAGATGACCATGAAGCGTTTCGACAAGGGGCTTATTCTCGGGCGTGTCCGCAAGTTCGGCAAGCTTTGCCTCGATGCCTTCCACAAATCCGATTTCAGCAAGCGAGATCAGATCCGCGACGTGCTTCGCGCCCGGTGAGCGCAGCCGTGCCGGTTTCACTGGCTCCTGTTCGTCCGGCTGAACGGTTTCCGTCCAGGTCAGACCCAGGTGTTTCTGCAACAGGTCCAGGAGCTGACCGATATCAAACGGCTTGGCCAGCGTCGCATCGTGGCGCGATGGACCGTCGGGTCGAAGCGACTGGTCGCCGATATTCGCCGACAACATGACGATCGGCGTGTGATCATCTTTTTGACGCAGGGCGTCCACCAGTTCCCAGCCGTTCATGCCCGGCATCAAGATGTCGATGAGGTAAAGATCAGGCGCCAGGTCGGCCAGTGTCGACAGGCACTCGGAGCCGTTTCCCGCCTCCAGTACGGTGAAACCGATCGGCTTCAGGATTTCGTTCACCAGCGCACGATGGTCGGGATTGTCATCGACCACGGCAATGGTTTTGCGCGCACCCTTGTAGCCCCTCACCTGATGCTCGAGACGAACGATGTCGACAGGCCGATCGACCGCAGCCAGCATGAGCCGGACCTCAAAGGCGGCACCCTTTCCAGGTTCACTCGCAAGCGCGATGGCCCCGCCCATGGTTTCCGTCAAGAGCTTGGTTATGGTCAAGCCGAGGCCAAGTCCGGGGGCAGACCGGCTCGCGGGCGTTTTGCTGCGGCCGAACGGCTCGAAGATCTTGCCCTGTTCGCTGAGATCGATGCCCGGCCCGGTATCCTTTATGACGAAGCTGGCAACCTGCGACCTGTAGCCAACGCTGAGCGAGACCTTTCCGCTCTCGGTAAACTTGATGGCGTTGGACAGAAGGTTGACCAGGATCTGCCGCAGCCGCTTTTCGTCTGTTCTGACGAAGACCGGCAAGTTGGGGGCGGCCTTGAATTCGAACCCGAGCCCTTTTGCGCTCGCCTGCATTTGGAACATGTCGACGATCTGGTCGAGGAAATCGTGAATATTGATTTCGTTGGAGTAGATTTGCAAGCGTCCCGCTTCGATCCGGGAAATGTCCAGCAGCCCGTCGATCAGGCCGGAAAGATGCTCGGCACTGCGGCGGATCGTGCTGACAGCGGGCTTGCGGGCGGTCGGTACACTGTCGTCCCGTTCCAGAACTTGTGCATAGCCAAGAACGGCATTCAGCGGCGTCCTGAGTTCATGGCTAAGACCGACAACATATCGGCTCTTGGCAAGGTTCGCCGCCTCGGCATCCTCCTTGGCCTTCTGCAGTGCGGCGTCGGTGATGCCATGCGCGTCGATCTCCTTTTGCAGGAGCGCGTTCTGGCGCGCGGATTCTTCCTCTGCGACCCGGCGTGTGTCATGGGCAAGGACAAGGAACCAGCAGGCGATCCCCGCAACAATGGTGAAGACGAAGAAAATCAGGGTGATCGTCTGTGCAATGATGCCGGTCGGGTCCCCAAACCGGCTGACAGCCTGGGCATAGATCACCCACAGGACGAGGCCTATGCCGGTGATGGAAATGGCAGACGCAAGGGCGTAGCGCCCCAGACGCGAGTTCAGGGAAGCGATCACTCTTTCCGGCAGCACCAGGGCGGCAACACTTCCGACCTGATGCGCCACGCGGGCATTGGGCTTGCACGAATCATGACATCTGGCGTCCAGCGAGCAGCACAATGAACAGATCGGAGCCTGATAAGCGGGGCAGTAGGCCATGTCCTCCGGCTCAAATGGATTTTCGCAAATCGAGCAGGCAATGCTCGTTTTACCCTGCCAGCTGGCACGCGGTTTGCGTGCCAGGTAATATTTTCCCTTGGTCGCATAGGCGATCAGTGGCGCGGCAACAAAGGCGATGGCCATCGCCATGAAGGTGGCGAGCGCAGCGGGCACCTCGCCGAACTGTCCGAAATGCGCCGCAAGCGAAAGCCCCGCCGCCAGCAGCATTGCGCCGGTGCCGACGGGATTGATGTCGTAGAGGTGAGCCCGCTTGAACTCGATGCCCGGTGGCGACAATCCGAGCGGTTTGTTGATGAAGAGGTCCGCGGATATCGCCGACAGCCAGGCCATCGCGATGATCGAAAAGACGCCAAGCGTCTCCTCAAGCAGCGTATAGATGCCAAGCTCCATCAGAAGCAGAGCGATGCCGACATTGAACACCAGCCAGACCACGCGTCCGGGATGCGAATGGGTCAGCCTTGAAAAGAAATTCGACCAGGCAAGTGACCCGGCATAGGCGTTCATCACGTTGATCTTGAGCTGGGCAACAACCACGAACGCAGCCATCAGCAACAACACCACGGTCTCGTTGGGGATCATGTAGCCGAAGGCAATGGTGTACATGCGCGACGGCTCGTCGGCGTGCTCCACGGGCACACCGTGCGACAGCACCAGGACGGCAAGGAAGGATCCGGCGATCATTTTCGGAGCGCCGAGAACGACCCAACCCGGCCCTGCAAGAAAAAGCGCAAGCCTGTGCCGCCGGCGCGCGAAATCCTCCGCTGGCAGGAACCGCAGGAAATCGACCTGCTCGCCGATCTGTGCCATCAGGGCAAGGATGACGGCTGTTGCCGCGCCGAAGCTGATCAGGTTGATGCTTTCCCATCCGCCCGGCTCCGTTCTGGGGGCCTGGGTTGCAGGATCGATCCCGGAAAATGTCAGCCATTGCCCGACGGACTGCCAGTCCGTGAAAGCGATGAACACGAAGGGCAGGATATTCAGGATGATCCAGAATGGCTGTGTAGCAAGCTGGAACCGGCTGATCCAGGTGATGCCATGGGTCACCAGTGGGATCACCGCAACGGCGCTGATAATGTATCCCAGCCAGAGAGGCACCCCGAAAGCGAATTCAAGCGCACTCGACATGATCGAGGCTTCAATGGCGAATAGAATGAAGGTGAAACTGGCGTAGATCAGCGACGTTATGGTCGATCCAATATAGCCGAAACCCGCACCGCGTGTCAGCAGATCGATATCGACCCCGTAACGCATGGCATAGCGGCTGATCGGCAAACCGACGATCAGAAGGACAAGGCTTCCAACTAAAATGGCGACGAAGGCGTTCGCGGTGCCGTGCGACAGCGTGATCGCACCGCCGATGGCCTCCAGCGCCAGGAACGAAATCGCACCGATCGCGGTCTGGGAAATGGCGCGTGAGGAAAACCGGCGCGCGCCTTTAGCCGTGAAGCGAAGGGCATAGTCCTCAAGCGTCTGGTTGTTGACCCATTTGTTGTACTGGCGGCGAATGGGCAAGATGCGCTGACGGGCGGTCAACGTGCGTTCCCTGCCCTGCTTTTGGCCATATGCCTATTTTTTCGGCAGAACGGCGTCTGCATTGCCCAAACTTTCCCTGTTTTCAGTCCAAGGCGACTTACAGAGCACATTTCATGCCGAGCGGCTGCCGGCCATGCCGGATCGGCCGAGTGCGGCTTACGTCAATTGACGTATGTTGCGGTGCAGTCCTTCCGGCGCACGATCCCTCCCCGATGGCGGCAATCCTTCCAGCCGTCCTGCACCGGCAGGGAACCGGTGCATCGCACTAAGGGGACTTACATGAAAAAGACATTCACCAAATTCGCCCTAGCTGGCCTGCTGGCCTCCACCATGATCGGTGGCGCAGCCGCTGACGACGACACGATCAAGGTGGGCATCCTGCATTCGCTTTCGGGCACGATGGCGATCTCCGAAACCACGCTCAAAGATGCCATGCTGATGCTCATCGAAGAGCAGAACAAGAAGGGTGGTCTTCTGGGCAAGAAGCTCGAAGCCGTTGTCGTCGATCCGGCGTCGGACTGGCCGCTCTTTGCTGAGAAGGCCCGCGAGCTGATCGAAGTGAACGGCGTCGACGCCGTGTTCGGTTGCTGGACCTCCGTTTCGCGCAAATCCGTGCTGCCGGTCTTCGAAGAGCTGAACTCGCTTCTCTTCTACCCGGTCCAGTACGAAGGTGAAGAATCCCAGCGCAATGTCTTCTACACCGGCGCTGCGCCGAACCAGCAGGCCATTCCGGCCGTTGACTACCTGATGAACGAAGAAGGCGTCGAACGCTGGGTTCTTGCAGGTACCGACTACGTCTACCCGCGCACGACCAACAAGATCCTTGAAGCCTATCTGAAGTCCAAGGGTGTCGCTGAAGAAGACATCATGATCAACTACACGCCGTTCGGTCACTCCGACTGGCAGACGATCGTTTCCGACATCAAGACGTTTGGATCAGGCGGCAAGAAAACCGCCGTGGTTTCCACGATCAACGGCGACGCCAACGTTCCGTTCTACAAGGAACTGGCAAACGCCGGTATCAAGGCTGAAGACATTCCGGTCGTTGCCTTCTCCGTTGGTGAAGAAGAACTCGCCGGCCTCGACACAGGCCCGCTCGTCGGCCACCTGGCTGCCTGGAACTACTTCCAGTCCGCGGATACCGACATCAACGCCGAATTCATCGATGCATGGCACGCCTTTATCGGCGATGAAGACCGCGTGACCAACGATCCGATGGAAGCACACTTCATCGGCTTCAACATGTGGGTCGAAGCAGTCGAGAAAGCCGGCACGACGGATCCGGATGCGGTGATCGACGCAATCGTCGGTGTCTCCGTGCCGAACCTGACAGGCGGTTACTCGGCCATGATGCCGAACCACCACATCACCAAACCGGTTCTGATCGGCGAGATCCAGGATGATGGTCAGTTTGAGACCGTCTGGGAAACCTCCGGTACCGTTGTTGGCGATGCCTGGTCCGACTACCTGGAAGGCTCCAAGGATCTGATCTCGGATTGGCGTGCGCCGCTTTCCTGCGGCAACTTCAACACCGCCACCGGCAAGTGCGGCGGTTCCGGGTCCTAAGGGAGGAACCGGCGGAGCGGGCTTTTGCGGGCCCGCTCCGCACCTTTCCCGCTACTGTTGTCCCGGACGCTGAAAGGGCAACCAGGGAAGACGTGAGTTTCAGAACCTCATCCTGACAAGGACCAGTGGGTCCATCTGAACGGCTCCCTGGGATGAGGCGTTTATTCAAAATCGCAACGCCGGTGGACCTATGTCCTTTTTGAAATCGTTTTTGCTGCTCCTTTGCCTGCTGGCCAGCCCGGCCCTCGCACAATCCGATCCGGAATCGCTCCGTCCGCTGATCAACGAACTCGCAAAGGGAAAATATGCCGAAACGGAGCAACAGATCGGCAATCTTGCGGCAACAGGCGATCCGGCTGTCGCCCCCGCATTGGAAGCACTTGGCGCTGGAGATCTCTACTTCCGCAAGTCGGACGGCCAGGTCTTCATCGCGGAAAAGGACGGGAAACAGTTCAAACTGACCGACCCGCTGACGCTGGAAGCGCAAGGTGAAGCCGGCCGGCGCGAGGTCAAGAAGATCAAGGTGAACAACAAGCTGCGACGGGTAATCCGCTCTGCGCTCGGATCCCTTACCCTGATGGCTCCGGATCCGAAAATCCGCATTGCGGCCGCAGAAGCCGTCTTCAAGGCGAAAGATCCCGGCAGCATCGAGGCCCTCGATACGGCCATTGCCGCCGAAGAGGACGAAAACGTTCTCCGCGTCATGGAACAGGCCCGCGCCGCTGCGGTGCTAAGTTCCGATCTGGAGGAAGCCGACAAGATCGCAGCCGTCGAAACGCTCTCCGAGATGGGCAACCGCGAAGCCCTTTCACTGCTTATCGGTGTCCGGTCGAGCACGGAAGGCGCGGTTCAAACTGCCGCCGCAGCCGCCGTCACCAAAATTGAAAAGTCCATCGCCGCATGGGATGCCGCACAGAACATATGGTACGGCATCTCGCTCGGCTCTGTTTTGCTGCTCGCCGCCATCGGGCTTGCCATCACGTTCGGCGTGATGGGTGTGATCAACATGGCGCATGGCGAAATGGTCATGATTGGCGCCTATACAACGTTTGTCGTTCAGGAACTTATCCGGACATCGGCGCCGGGCCTGTTCGATTATTCGCTGTTCATCGCTCTTCCCCTCGCCTTTCTGACCGCCGGGCTGATCGGGATTGCGATCGAGCGTGGGGTCATTCGCTGGCTCTACGGACGCCCCCTGGAAACTCTCCTGGCGACATGGGGGATCTCGCTCATCCTGCAACAGGCGGTTCGCTCCCTCTTCGGCCCGACAAACCGTGAGGTCGGGAACCCGGACTGGATGTCCGGAGCATTCGAACTCGGGCAGATGACCATCACCTATAACCGCATGTGGATTGTCGTCTTTGCGCTGCTGGTCTTCGCCGGGCTGATGCTGGTCCTGAAGAAAACACCATTCGGGCTTTACACGAGAGCCGTCACCCAGAACCGGCGGATGGCCGCCTCCATGGGGATCCGGACCCCCTGGATCGACGCCCTGACCTTCGGCCTCGGTTCGGGAATTGCCGGCATTGCAGGCGTCGCGCTGTCACAGATCGACAATGTCTCGCCGAACCTCGGCCAGGGCTACATCATCGACAGCTTCATGGTCGTGGTGTTCGGCGGCGTCGGCAATCTCTGGGGCACTCTGGTGGGTGCCGTCACACTCGGCGTGGTCAACAAGTTCCTGGAGCCTTATGCCGGCGCGGTGCTCGGCAAGATCTTCGTTCTGGTCTTTATCATCCTGTTCATACAGAAGCGTCCGCGGGGGCTGTTCGCCCTCAAGGGCCGGGCAGTTGAAGCATGATGTCGTCCTTTCTCTTCCGCGCCATGGATGCACGGGCTGGTGTCTTTCTCGTCCTCATGGCGGCAGTCATTGTCCTCGTGCCTGCCTGTAACCTGTTTGTGCCGGAAAGCTCCCCCTTTCACGTACCGACCTACGCGGTCACCCTGATGGGCAAATACCTGACCTACGCGCTCCTCGCGCTCGCGGTCGATCTGGTCTGGGGCTATTGCGGTATTCTTTCCCTCGGCCATGCGGCGTTCTTCGCGCTCGGCGGCTACGCCATGGGTATGTACCTGATGCGGCAGATCGGAACCCGGGGCGTTTATGGCGATCCGATCCTGCCGGATTTCATGGTGTTCCTGAACTGGCAGGAACTGCCCTGGTACTGGTACGGCTTCGACATGTTCTGGTTCGCGGCCCTCATGGTCCTGCTTGTACCGGGCGTGCTCGCCTTCGTGTTCGGCTGGTTCGCCTTCCGTTCGCGCGTTACCGGCGTTTATCTCTCAATCATCACCCAGGCGCTCACCTATGCCCTCCTGCTTGCCTTCTTCCGAAACGACATGGGCTTTGGCGGCAACAACGGACTGACCGACTTCAAGGATATTCTTGGCTTCGACATCCAGGCGGAT
>JGI12316J15310_10000042_pt101 | contig 16316 bp, 16 predicted proteins | sample MarCyaLeptolynsp_FD_15310 | JGI IMG/M metagenome (IMG submission 15310)
TCATCTCGCAGTGCGCGCCTGCGGTCGTCTTTGGCGAGCAGGTTGCATCACCGGACGGCCTTGCTTGGCTCGACCTTGTACAGGCTGACATGGAAGGCGCGGGTTATGCCCTCGGGGCTGTCGATACCTGCGCTGCGGGCTTCGGCGCGCCGCACATCCGCCAGCGTCTCTACTTCGGAGCAGAAAGGGTGGCCAACTCCGAACACACCCCGGAAGAACGACAGCGAGAACACGGCGGGCAAGGTCTACGGGAGCAAGAAGCAGCAGGACTTGCCGGAGGCGGCATGGCTGACAAAGTGGGGCGAACAGGAAGTCATCCCTGGTTGCTTCACGGATCAGGCAAGCGGTTGGCCGACGCCCGCAGCGTCGGACTTGAAGGGATCAGTGAGCCTCGATCGAGCAGAACAGCGGCAGGAGGCTCACAGCAGGGGCGTACGTCGACCGGAGGAGGTTGTCCGCCAACTTTCGGGCTGGCCGACCTGCACGAAGACGGACAGCGTGAAGGGCGGGAATGTGTCGCCGCGGCCGAGGATGATGGGACTGTCGGAGACAGCGCCGTTAGCGGGATATCCGACGCCACGGGCGGTGGATGCGAAAGCGGGGCCGGACTACGCGATCAAGGATCGTCCGAACAGCGGCGGCCTATCGCTGCCTACGACGGCGGCGTTGGCCACAATCGACCGGCCGATGCGACGAACGGTTTCTGGCGAGATGCTGACTGGCTCGGATGCCGGGATGGAAAGTGGCGGCCAGTTGAACCCGGCACATTCCCGCTGGCTCATGGGGCTGCCGGCCGTGTTCTGCGCCTGCGCGCCTACGGGGACGGCATCGTCGCGCCACAGGCGATCGAGTTCATCAAAGCGTTCGACGAGGTGACCCGCTAATGCCCGTCTCTCGCCAACGCGCCCTTGAATTGCTGCGGATGAACCAAGCGACCGCCCGCTTCGACCGGCTCAAGGGCAGGTACGCCGTCACCTACTGGAAGGGCTTCACCTGCAAGCGCGCCAAGACACTCATTCCAACCCGCGTCATTGAAGCCTTGATCAGGGATGGGTTGGCGGACGTGCAGCGCAGGCAGTCATCCAAAAGTCCCGACACCGAAATCGTCTTTATCCAGATCACCCAGGCCGGGCGCATTGGCAACGGTTCTGCTGCGGTCAAGCGCCCTGCCGAAGTCCGCCTTCCCTACGTCGACTAGTCCACCGCGTGAATAGGAGCGTTCACAATGACAACAGATGCATATCCATTGGTGTGGCCTGAGGGCTGGCCGCGCACACCCGACCATCAACGCCAGGACGGTGGCGCGCGCTTTCGGAAAGGAGACTGGAACGGCGGTTACAAACAGCCGTCAATGCACTCAGCATGCGAACGATTTGTTCCCGCAGCCCTTCACTTCCTCTCCTGCGAGCCCCTGCTTGGTCCGGTCGATCTAGAGAAACTGTCACCGGGCCGTGACCACCACAATGCACTCTCAGGCGGGGCAACCATCTACGACCCTGATTATGAGGGCCAGCCAGACAAGCATGCCTACTTCGACATGTTTGGCGGACCCAAAATTGAGCTGGTCATTTCTGGTGGGGAGAGCGGCCCTGGTTCACGCCCAGCGCATCCCGATTGGCACCGCTCCCTTCGCGATCAGTGCGCCGGTTACGGCGCGACCTTCTTCTTCAAGCAATGGGGCGATTGGATCGACGCGGACCAGTACGACTGCTTAGACGATCCTATCTTGCGTGACTTTGGCAAGGTCGCTCGCCACCGCTCTCATCGCCTGCGCCCCATGGACGGCACAACAATGATCCGAGTGGGGAAAGCCAACGCCGGCGCCCTGCTGGACGGACGTGCGTACCACAGCCTCCCCGAGGCGGTGTAATGGTCGCGTACAACTTCATGGCGGCGCTGGTCCCCGCTATTAAGGCAGGTCGCAAGCCGCATACCTTCCGCGTCAACGGCAAGCGTCGCCACGTGCGCCCTGGTGAGCTGGTGCAACTCTACACCGGCATGCGCACCAAGGCTTGTCGGCGCATCGCGGAGACACCCTGCATACACGTGGACCGCATGACCGTGGGTGATGAATACATCCTGCTGAACGGTCAGATCCTTGGCCATATCCGTCTCAAGCGACTCACTCAGGCCGATGGCTTTGACACACCAGCCGAGTTCTTTGCCTGGGTGAAGGCAACTCACGGCTTCCCCGCCGAAGGCGTCCTTATCCATTGGGATCCGGAAGACGTGATCCGGCAAGCCAACACCATCACCTAGACCGGAAAAGCAGTGCGCAACCAAAAACTACAAAACGAAATCCTGAAGCGGCTGAAATCCGACTACCGCATGAAGGATGCCGGCGACTATCTACGCCAGGGCAAGTGCCCGTCATGCGGCAAGCCCGAGCTGTACGTATCCAAGGAGAAGCCATGGACCGCCCGGTGTGGGCGGCTGAACCGGTGCGGAGCCGAATTCTCCGTGAAGGATCTCTACAAGGATCTGTTTGAGAGCTTCAACAAGCGCTTTCCGAAGTCGCAGGAAGACCCCAACGCGACTGCCGACGCCTACATGACCTATGCGCGCGGCCTGCCTGTTGAGAAGCTTCGCGGTGCATATCGTCAGGAGGCCTACTACAACCCCTCCGCCACTGGCCGCACCGGAACCGCCACCGTCCGCTTCGATATCGACCGTGCAAACGATATCTTCATGGAGCGCTTTGTTGAGCCCATCACGGTTGAAGATGACGGCAGGCGGACAGTCCGCAAGCAGCACTTTGGCGGCAAGCACAAAGGACTTTGGTGGCAACCACCAGGCCTGGAGATCAATGACGGAGATACGGTCTGGTTGGTCGAGGCCTGCATAGACGCGGCCAGCCTGCATTGCGCTAGCGTTAAAGCCGTCGCCACACTCTCCGCAGGCAACTATCCGGAGATCCGGCTTGCGGACCATGCCGACAAATCGGTGAAATGGGTATGGGCGCTGGACGACGATCGGGCCGGACGCCGCGCGGCCACCAAGCATGTGAAACGCATGCAGGACGCAGGATTTGACCAGGTGGTAGCGGCCTTCGTCCCTGGCAAGAACGGTCAGAAGCGCGACTTCAACGATGCCTTCAAAGACGGCGAGTTAGAGCCGGAAAATCTCAAACACTACCTTTATCGCGGCGAGCTACATCTCGCGAAGACACCGCTGGAAAGAGCGTTGATCCGCTACCATCACACGGGGCGGACGTGGTTTAACTTCGAGTTTCGGGACCGGCTCTATCACTTCGACTTGGATCTGGCAAAGTGGAACAAGGCCCATGAAGCCCTCAAAGAGTCGGAGCATGCAGCCGGGCTAGATCAGCGGCAGTTGATAGACGAAGCCGCCAAGCAGGCCGGCACCCTGAGCGAGATCGCAAATTGCTATCCGGAATTCCTGTACTTCCAGGTCAATCAGCTCACAGATGAGAGCTGGTACTACACCCGCATTCGGTTCCCGCATGGTGCCCGTCCGGTGAAGAACACCTTCACTGGCGCACAATTGTCAGCGCCGACTGAGTTCAAGAAGCGCTTGCTCGGTATCGCCGCCGGATCGATCTACACAGGCACGAAGGAACAGCTTGATCAATTCCTCAAGGACAAGCTCCACGGCATCAAGACCGTGGAGACAGTGGACTTCATTGGGTACAGCGCCGAACACCAAGCCTATGTGTTTAACGATCTCGCTATCCGGCAGGGCGTTACCGTTGAGCTGAATGACGAGGATTTTTATGAACTTGACCGACTGTCAATCAAGAGCCTGAACCAGTCCGTACACCTCCATATTGGTGACGAACAGGAATACAACAACAAATGGCCGAGTTACATTTGGGAGTGCTTCGGCGAGAAGGGAATGATCGCCGTAGCATTCTGGTTTGCGAGCTTCTTTGCGGAGCAGATTCGGGCCGCGCAAAAGAGCTTCCCATTCCTTGAAATCGTTGGTGCGCCGGGGGCCGGGAAGTCCACACTGATAGAGTTCCTATGGAGGCTGGCCGGACGCTCGGACTACGAAGGGTTTGATCCGTCCAAGTCCACGCCGGCGGCACGTGCTCGTATCATGTCACAGGTGGCCAACCTTCCTGTTGTCATGATTGAAGGTGATCGCGGTGAAGACACTGCGCACAGTAAGAAGTTCGATTGGGATGAACTGAAGACCGCATACAACGGGCGCGCCAGCCGTGCCACCGGCGTCAAGAACAACGGCAATGACACACGTGAGCCACCGTTTCGCGGGTCTCTGGTTATAAGTCAGAATGCGGACGTTGATGCAAGTGAAGCCATGCTTCAGCGCATCGTGCATTTGTCTTTTGATACGTCCGGCCATACGCCACAGACCAAGCTCGCCGCCGAAGCCCTTGAGGCAATGCCAACTGGCATAGTGAGCGCTTTCCTACGGAGGGCCTGCGCCGGCGAGAAGAAGGCCGTCGCTACAATCCTGGAGCGCTCTAAGCACTATCAGGATGAATTTGCACGGCTAGACGGTTTGAGCAGCGTGCGCCTGGCGAAGAACCATGCAGTTATCATGGCGGCAGTTGATGCGCTGGCACCGTTGATTGGCATCACGGAACACCAGCACGCCGCCATATACAGCCAAATGTGCGAACTGGCCGTGCAGCGGCAAGCCGCAATATCTGCCGATCACCCGGTTGTCCGTGAGTTCTGGGAAACCTTCGAATTCCTGAATGAGGGGCCAGAGGGGCGGGAAATGCTCAACCACAGCCGCACCCCTGGTGTGATCGCTGTGAACCTCAACCACTTCGTGCAACTTGCCAGTAATCGAAAGCAACAGATACCGGCGCTTACGGATCTGAAGCGCCATCTCAAGTCCTCTCGTACCCGCAAGTTCCAGGGCATAAAGAGTGTCCGCTCACAGCTCGCGGAGATACTGGACAAGGGCGATGACTGGACGTGCAAATGCTGGTGTTTTGAGGGCGAATGATGGCGGGCAAATCGACCATACAACCGCAGCCATCGCAGCGCCGACCCCGCCGGCCGGAAGAGATCGAAGCTGCCAAGGCACTTGCCCGTGCTCTTGCACGCAAGGTAGCCCGTGTGGACTATGAGCGGTATCGACAAGGCAACTAGGACGGCAGGCACCATGCGCGCGGCAATCTATGCCCGGTTCTCAAGCGAGCTTCAAAAAGAATCCTCGATCGATGACCAAAACCGACTGTGCAGAGACTTTGCACGGTCAGAGGGAATGACCGTCGCAGCGCTCTTTGAGGACAGGGCCAAGTCCGGTGGTTCAATGCAGCGACGCATGGGTATTCAAGGCCTGTTGCGTGCCGCGAAAGGCAACAGCTTCAACGTGGTGATCGTCGAGTCACTGGATCGCCTGTCCCGTGACCAGGAAGACCTGGCGCACATCTACAAGCAACTGAAGTTCCAAGGTGTAGAGATCCGGACCGTGCATGAAGGCCGGGCTGACCACATTCAGATTGGCGTGCGCGGCTTGGTCGGCGCGCTCTATCTGAAGGATCTGGCTGAGAAAGTTCATCGCGGTCAGACAGGCGTCGTGCTGGACGGCAGATCCGGCGGCGGGCAGGCCTATGGATATCGGCCTACACCGGGCGCACCCGGCGTTCAGCGCATCGTCGAAGAAGAAGCCGCGATCGTTAGGCGGATATTTGAGTCCTATGCCTCCGGCAAGACACCCAAGGTCATCGCCGGCGAACTAAATGCGGAGGGCATTCCGGCGCCCCGCGGCAAGACGTGGCTGGCGTCCACCATTAGGGGCAACAAGAAGCGTGGTGCAGGGATCCTGCGTAACCAGCTCTACGCTGGCCGCATTGTCTGGAACAAGAACCGCATGATCTCAGATCCGGCCAGCGGGCAACGTCTATCACGTCCCCGCGACGCATCGGAGCATGTTGAGCATGAAGCCCCTCACCTGCGGATTGTTGATCAGGAGGTTTATGACGCTGTTCAAACGCGGCTGACCGAGTCCAGCAAGTTGAGCAATCCCTACCATCACCGCCCTAAGCATCTGTTGAGTGGCCTGCTCAAATGTGGCCACTGCGGCGGCGGCATGTCCGTCAAGGACCGCCGCAAGGGTGTTGTGCGTGTTCAATGCACACAGTCGCGCGAGGGTGGCCGGTGCAATCAACGGACAAGCTACATTCTCAATGACATTGAAAGAACAGTGCTGGGCGGGCTTCTGGAAACACTTCAGGAGCCGCAAGTAATTGAGGCCTTCGTGTCTGAGTACCACGCTGAGATGCAGCGCATGTCCGCAGACACTAGGCGTGAGCGCCGAGCACTGGAACGCAGGCGCACCAGCCTTGCCAATCAGAATGAACGTATGGTGGACGCCCTGGCGACCGGATCTATGGATATCTCAGCCATCCGCGATCGCTTGGAGTCCAATGAAGGCGAGTTGGCCGAAGTAACCTCGCGACTCGAGGCCCTGGACCGTGAAGATGAAAGCAACGTGGTTCAGATCCACCCGGCAACGGTCGATCGCTACCTTCACGTGATTGCCGAGCTGCGGAACCACGTCACCGGTGAAGACGTCGACCAAGAGTCCAGAGACGCGCTGCGGCTGCTCGTTGGGTCTGTGACCGTCGACGCCAGTATGACACCAGGTGCGCGAATGAGTGTGCAGGTCCAAGGCCTTCTATCCGGCCTGACAGAGGATCCGGCGTCAGTATCCATTTTGGGGGGGATGAGTGGTAGCGGAGGAGAGACTTGAACTCCCGACACGCGGATTATGATTCCGCTGCTCTAACCAGCTGAGCTACTCCGCCACACTTGCCTGCACGCTGCCACGTCAAAAACCGCTGGAAACAGGGCTTTCAAAAGGTGCGGAGCGCCGGAAAGACGGGCATATAGACGCCGCTTCCCGCCGGTGTCAAGCAAACTGGTTCTTTCAGTTGAATCCCCTTCATTTCCTCACTGGAATTAAGGGTTGAGGCCTTCGGGTCACAGCCGTTGCTGCAAAATTAGGCATATGACCCGGATTGTCTGGATGCGCCAACCAGCAGTCGTGTAAAGGTTGAGCATGTGACTTCGGGGTGACCGAATCACGACACGAGGGACGAAATAAGGCGCCGCCGGACCAACGGCGGAATACTCATTCATTCAGGGGATGAAACAAAATGACAAAATCACTGATTGCAGGCGCAGCAATTGCCGCTGCAGCCCTACTGGGAACCAGCGCCGCTCAGGCGGATGACGGTGGCCTTTACGCAAGCCTTGGCGGCGGCGTGAACTGGGTCAACGAGATTTCCGACAATGGCGTAACCATGGACTTTGAAGCCGGCTACACCATTCTCGGCGCCGTGGGTTATGCCTATGCGGACGGTGAAATGGGCCGCTTCCGCGCCGAAGCAGAAGTCAGCTGGACGCAGAACGACCTCGACAGCGCAACAGCGCTCGGCACCACGATCAATCTGGGCGGTGAGCTTGAGCAGTGGGGCTTCATGGTCAACGGCATTTATGACTTCCTACCTGACAGCGGCATCCGCCCATATCTCGGCGTTGGTATCGGTGTTGTTGACGGCGACGTGACCGCGAGGGTCGGTGGCCTTACCGCCAGCTCCGACGGCACGAACTTCGCCTATCGCGGCCTTGCCGGCGTCGGCATCGCACTTGGCGACACCGCAACGCTGGACGTGGGCTACCGCTTCACCGGCGTGACCGCTGACCAGAACATCAACAACAATGCAGCTGTGGCCCAGGTTCGCTTCGGCTTCTAGCCTGCTTCTACAAAAGCTTCTTCGAGAAAGGGCGTCCCATCCGGGGCGCCCTTTTTGCTTCACCAAACACCCATATCGGCATCGAACGCGTCAACAAGACTTGGAGTGAAAGCCCAATCAATACTCTTACTATTTTTGGGGAATTGCATACCACAAGTTGTATAGTTTGAGTTTACATTCAAAAAGCCGACACAGCGCCGAATAACTGATGCAAAAATGTGACAAGAACATTCAATCAGCGCATGCAACCCAAAAGTAGTATTTGTACAACCCCCGATGCTTTAGCAATTGAAAAGAGATGTTCACTACAGTGTCACTCTCGGGAAAGCCCACGAAAAAGGGGCATTCAACATGTATTTAAGTAGGAGGGGACTGATCCTGATGAAATCGAAACTCAAAATCGCAGCCATAGCCGCGGTAGCAACTGTTCTTGGCATGACCACAGCGCAGGCCGAAGACGGTAGCTTCTATGTAAGTGTCGGTGGGGGTGTGAACTGGATCGACGAAGTAAGCGGCAACAATGTCACGCTGGACTTCGAAACCGGCTACACAGCCCTGATTGCCGGCGGCTATGACTTCGGCGTCAACAATGCCGGCGGCGCGTTCCGCGTTGAAGGTGAGTTCAGCTACACCAACAATGGCTATGAAGAAGGCCGCGCGCTTGGGGTTTCCGTCCCCATCAGTGGTGACGTTGAGCAGTATGGCTTCATGGTCAACGCTCTGTATGACTTCTTTGCCGAGGACAGCTTCAGCCCTTACATCGGCGTGGGTGTCGGTGTGGTAGATGCAGAGAGTAAGGCAACGGTCGGCAACATCACGGCAGGTTCTGACGCGACTGAAATCGCATATCGCGGCCTTGCCGGTGTCGCATTTGACGTGACGGACAGCATGGCGCTCGATCTCGGTTTCCGCTTCACAAGCGTGGATACCAATCAGACGATCGACAACAGCGCGATCGTCGCACAGGTACGTTTCGGGCTTTAGCCATACCGACCTTCATCTGATCCAGACAGAAAAGGGCGCCCCATCCGGGCGCCCTTTTTATGTCTGATCTGATGTAGGCAGTCGGCGAAACCGCATTAGCGTAAAGATACGCAGCCAGCCAAGCGGCTGCTCCTGAACCAGCTCCAGGTCGGGATGATTGAGCACCCGCTCACGACCAAATGCTGGATGCCAGCCGATCAGAGCCGCCGCACGCTCAAGCTTGCGCTCGAACCAAAGAATCCACCCGTCGGCCTTGGCGAAGTGATTGACGATCACCACCTCGCCCTCCGGCCGTGTGATCCGCGCGAGCTCGTCCAGCACGGCCTCAGGGTCAGGAGCAACGGACATGACATACATCGCAACAGCACAGTCGAAGCTGCCTGTCCCGAAGGCAAGTGCACCTGCGTCCATCTCTTCCAGCTCAGCCACATGGCCCAGCGCTTCATCGCTGACCCGCTGCCGCGCCAGCGCCAGCATGTCAGTTGACAGGTCAATGCCTGTGATGCGGGCATTGCGCGCGTAGCCGGGCAATGAAAGCCCCGACCCCACACCGACCTCGAGCACAGTCATCGGATCAGGACCGGCATGCTTGCGAACGAGGGAGTTAACTGCCGAAACAGCCGCCGCACGCCCCACGTCTGTCACCGGCCCGACGACTGCATCATAAAACCGGGCCCAGCGCGCATAGGCCCGCCGCACCGCATTCTCATCCAACGCCTGAGTTCTGCCTGTCATGCCTTTCAGGTAACCGCAGAGTTTGGCGATTTAAAGAGGAAATCCGTCGATTTGAGCGAGGTCAATCAGCAAGCGACCTTCGTCAGGTCGTGCGGCGTATCCAGCCACCGCCCAACACACGACTTCGATCGGTCGGATCGTAGAAGACACAGGCCTGCCCAGGCGACACGCCTTCTTCCGGATCAACAAGCGTAACGGTTGCACCCTCTTGTGAAGCAACAACCTGCGCCGCCAGCAACCGCCCCGTGGAGCGGACCTTCACCACAACATCAATGGGTGTATCGCCAAGCACTGCATCACCCAGCCAGTTCACATCCGTCAGTGAAATAGTCGTGACACCAAGTGCGGACCGCGGACCAACAATCACCTGCCGCTGCTCCGGGTTAAGCCGGACAACAAACAATGGTTCAGCATTCTCGCCGCCGGCATCGGTATCGCTGATTCCCAGACCGCGCCGCTGACCGATTGTATAACGGATGATGCCCTGGTGCGCCCCGAGCACCCGGCCGTCCATATGCACGATCTCGCCCGGTTCAGCCGCTTCCGGCCGCAGGCGTTCTACCACCTGGGCATATTTGCCGTCAGGCACAAAGCAGATGTCCTGGCTGTCCGGCTTGGCTGCCACTTCCAGCCCAAGCTGCTGCGCGAGGGCGCGCGTTTCGTCCTTGGGCAGGCCACCAAGCGGAAATCTCAGAAACTCAAGCTGTTCCGGCTTGGTCGTGAACATGAAGTAACTCTGGTCACGGCTGTCATCTACTGCGCGATGCAGCTGAGCTCCGGCTTCACCTTCGAAGCGCTGCACATAGTGGCCGGTCGCTAGTGCGTCAGCACCGAGGTCACGCGCCGTTTCCATCAGGTCCCGGAACTTCACACGTTCATTGCAGCGCACACAGGGGATCGGTGTTTCACCACGCGCATAGGCATCCGCGAAATCCGTCATCACGGAGTCCTTGAAGCGGCTTTCATAATCCAGAACGTAATGAGGGATATCCAGACGCTCCGCCACCCGGCGCGCATCGTGAATGTCCTGTCCTGCGCAACACGCGCCCTTCTTCTGGACGGCGGCTCCATGGTCATAGAGCTGCAGCGTGATGCCCACCACATCGTAGCCCGCCTGCGCATACAGCGCTGCCGTCACGGAGCTATCCACCCCACCGGACATGGCAACCACCACGCGCGTTTCACCGGGTGCCTTGCCGGGAACAACCGGTGGCAGATCCACGGCGGGTGCCGTCACATTATCTGTCGCAACTTCACTCATTGTCATGGCGCGGGACTATAGCGTTCCGCCTTGTCCCGGCAAGGCAAACCGGTATTGCACCCGGCAAGAGCGACCTCAACCCGGCATCTTTTGCCCGGTCGCGTCCCCAATCTGCCGGGCGAGCGCGGCAAAAGTGGCGAAAGAAACCCAGTATTTCCGGCGTTTTTCAACGTTTCCAGGGTTGGCCCCACCCTTGCTCATACCTGTCCGAGAAATTGCGCCCGAACCGTCTGAACACAGCGGCAATCGGGCATCGGGGCACGACAAACGACACGGGAAAGACCGGATGACAACGACGGACACATATATCGCCAGCCAGGCCAGCAAGGTTGAAGCGACAAAGGCACAGATCAAGAGCGCCGAACCGCGCCGTGCCGAGGACGATACACGCTTTGCAGAAGAGCTCCGCGCCTCCCGCGCCGATGACAAGCGCCAGGCCGAGGAACGCGCCCGCGAGCGCCGCGCGGATGAAACCCGCGCAGAAGAGTCCCGCAAGGCAGACGCCCGTGACGCAGCCGCCCGCACGGAAAGCGCCCGCGCCGAAGAGGTGCGCGCAGAAGAAACACGGGCTGAAAAAGAGCAGGAAGAAAAATCCCGCGAGGAAAAAGCAGCTGACAAGTCCGACAGAACCGACACCTCAGCCACCGAAGAACGTGCAAGTGACACTGACGGTGCTGACCCGGCTGTGCAGGTTGCCGTGACTGAAACCATCACCGGTGCCCAAACCGATACAGCCGCAGAAGACACGGCTCAAGCAGGTGTGAACGAGGTCGCAGTCGCCCAAAACGCTGCAAACACCGCAAAAGCTGAGGCCTCCGCCCCCGGCCAACAGGCAGCCCTCTCTACGGCAACACCAGCCAAGGTGGACACCGCCGCCACACCAGGCGCGACCACTGACAATGCCGTAAACGCCAGCTCTGCCGCAAAGTCTGAAACAGCAAACGGCAAGGCTGCTCAAACATCGCCGGACGCGGTCAAAGCTGACGTCCCGCAGGCCGGCAAGACGCCGCCGGGTGAAACCGCTGCAGCATCTTCGCAGGCCGTTGCCGCCACCAAGACAAAGGCTGCCGCGGATCAGGCGATGCAGGCACCGGTTGAAGCTGAAGCGGCAATTGCCGCAAAGGCTGCCGAAGCTGTCGGCAAGCGCGGCCTCGGCCATGCAGCAGCTGAAGCCATGCAGGAAACGAAAACGGACGCGAAACCGAAGTCCACAGCCACGGCCACACCGCAGGCAGCACAAACTGACACCGCTACGGACAAGTCAGCACCAGTCATCCAGACAGCGCAGCGCTCTGCAGCGTCTGAAATTGCCATGCAGGCCGCCCTGGCCAAACCCGCTGGCGCACCTCAGGACATCCGCATTGCGGGACTTGATGCAGGCGCCGCCACGTCAGGCCAGGCAGCAGACAATGCGGCACCGGCGCCAAGCGTCACCGTCCGGGCCATCATGTCGGCCACGTCCCTACCCGGCACGCCAGTGCAGCCGCAAACTCCGGCTCGCGAGATTGCCGTCAACATGGCTCGCAATCTGGCCAACGGAACCAACCGCTTTGAAATTCGCCTCGACCCTGCAGAGCTGGGCCGCATCGACGTACGCATGGAACTTGGCACGGATGGCCGCGTGCAGGCCCATCTGACTGTCGACAAACCCGAGACATTGGAAATGCTTCAGCGCGATGCCCGCGCCCTTGAAAAAGCTCTGAGTGACGCAGGCCTTGATATGGAAAACGGCAATCTGGAGTATTCCCTGCGCGATGACAGCGAGGGGTCCGGTTTTGCTGCGAACCGTGACGATAGTGAAACAGCTTCGGCCACCCCGCCGTCAGACGAAGAACTCGCTGCTGATCTTGCAGCCGTTCAGCACATTTACTCGCTCAAGGCCGGCTCCGGCACCGGCGTAGACATCCGCATCTAGGGGACAGACACATGCCTATCGAAGCAGTTGCAGCAGCTCAGTCCTCGCAAGGCGCAGCCTCCAAGGCCAACGCTAAGCTGGGAACGGACTTTGACACCTTCCTGACATTGCTCACAACACAGCTCAAGAACCAGGATCCGCTGGAGCCGCTGGACAGCAGCGAGTTCACCAACCAGCTGGTGCAGTTCTCAAGCGTTGAACAGAACATCGCGACCAATGAAAATCTTGAGCAGTTGCTGAACCTCACCTTCGCTAACTTCGCGACGGACGCGGTCGGCTATATCGGCAAGGAAGTAGTGGCCGAAAGCCCGACCGCAATCCTCACCGAAGGCTCAGCCCAGTGGGGCTATGAACTGGATGGTCCCGCCGACACAGTTCAGCTGTTCATCACTGACGCCGCCGGACGCCTGGTGCACACATCGGAGTTTGAGAACATTTCCGGCACGCAGACTTTCGCCTGGGACGGAAAAGACGCAAATGGGCGTGCCCTGGCCGATGGTCCTTACACAATGCGCGTGATCGCTCAGGACGCTTCAGAGAATGAGGTGAAAGTGACCATGCGACAGTCCGGCGTTGTTAGCGCTGTTGAATTCGACAACAACACGCCGGTTCTGACCGTCAACGGGTCGGGCATTCAGTTGTCGGATGTCATCACGGTTCGCGACAAACCTGCGGACTCCTGATCCGATGGTTCATTGCGGCACATCAATGAACATCAAAGTTAATCGCATGTTCACCATGGCATTTAGCCCTTCCTTAAAGGCCACTGGCCTATCTTTGGGACCACACACACAGGACGTGTGACCGAACGAAGTCAGGATTTGCTTGAAATGAGCATGCAGTATCAATCGCGGGTGAGCTACGTGATCGGGCCGGACGGAAGCCCGCTGACGATTGCCGACCTGCCGCCGCCGGAAACCAAGCGTTGGGTTATCCGCCGCAAGGCAGAGGTAGTAGCCGCCGTGCGCGGGGGTCTGCTGTCGCTGGAAGAAGCCTGTCAGCGCTATACGCTGACTGTGGAAGAATTCCTCAGCTGGCAGCGCTCCATCGAACGTCATGGCCTGCCTGGACTGCGCGCAACGCGTGTCCAGCAGTACCGCGAACACTAGTCACACAATGCGGATCCGCTTTCAGGATCGGCCCCCAAGATAGCCATCGGGCTTGCGTACTTGTGCGCCGTAGCGCCGGAGAGTGGAAACACTCTCCGGCGTTTGCTTTTTGTTAAGCACTCACTTTTTCGGAGCAATCGGCAATTTTTGCCGGGTGTTCCGCCGCCGTTAAGACGTTGTTTAGTCGCGCCGGGTAATTCTTGCCTAGCTGGATTACACCGGACACGGACAAAACCACCAAGGACATAGGTGGGTGATCGTGGGCCGGCCTTCTTATCCGGCGCGATGATCCATCAGGCCCAGGATGAGCCGGAGCAATCGCGCAATCCCGACCAAACTTCCGGGGGTGCGCCGTGAACGGCACATTTGGTTTTCTAAAGGGACTTGGTCCCTCTCGGCTTATCGCGCTGGCCGGCGTCACCGTCGCCCTTGTCGCCTTTTTTGCCGTCATAATGATGCGCGTGTCGCAACCCACCATGGCGCTGCTCTACAGCGGCCTGCCGGTGAGCGATAGTGCTGAAATCGTTGCCAAACTCGAGGCGATGAGCGTGCCGTACGAGCTGAAAGGCGACGGCACCACCATTATGGTTCCCAAGACCGAAGCGCTTCGCCTGCGCATGAGCATGGCCGAAGCCGGCCTGCCGTCAGGCGGCTCGGTCGGGTACGAGATTTTTGATGATACGTCCGCGCTGGGCACAACCAGCTTCGTGCAGAACATGAACCATCTTCGCGCTCTGGAAGGCGAACTCGCCCGCACCATTCGCGCTCTCAATACGGTTCAGGCGGCGCGCGTACACCTGGTCATGCCTGAGCGCGAACTGTTCAGCCGCGAACGTCAGGAACCTACGGCATCCATCGTCATTAAGGCCCGCGGCGGGCTGGGACGCAGCCAGGCCAAGGGCATCCAGTTCCTCGTGGCCTCTGCCGTTGAAGGCCTCAACGCCACCAACGTCTCCATCATTGATGAAACCGGCACCATGATCGCCGGCGGCAATGACGGTACGTCACTCGGCTCGTCCACAATGGATGAGCGGCAGCGTGAGTATGAGACGCGCCTGCGCCGACAGGTTGCCGACATTGTAACAAGCGTCGTAGGTGCAAACCGCGCGCGCATTCAGGTAGCGGCTGAACTCGACTTCAACCGCATCACCCGCAATTCCGAAACCTTTGACCCGGAAGGTCAGGTCGTTCGTTCTACCCAGACGGTGGAAGAGTCTTCCTCCGCGACAGAACGCGACGGACAGGATGGCGTCACCGTCGGCAATGATCTGCCGGACGCAATCGGTCAGGGCGGCGGTGAGGACAATGCAACATCCAATGAAAGCAACGCCCGCGTTGAAGAAACCGTCAACTATGAAATCTCACGCACCACGACAACGGAAATTATCGAAGCCGGAAGCGTAAAACGCCTCTCTGTCGCTGTCTTGGTGGATGGCGTCTATACGGTCACTGAAGACGGCACCCGCACATACGCCGCGCGTACTGACGAAGAACTTGAAATGATCGGGCGTCTGGTGCGCTCTTCTATTGGCTTCACTGAAAGCCGTGGCGACACAGTCGAAGTGGTGAATCTGCCGATCAACGACCAGGCCATCGACCCGCTGACCGACGAAGCTGGTGAGCCTGGCTTCATGGACAGCATCACAGGTAGTCTGGATGTGATGCGTCTGGCCGAACTAGGCGCTCTGCTGATCGTCACGATTCTCGGCGTCTTCCTTGTCGCCCGGCCGCTGATCAACAAGCTGACCTCACCCGGTGTGCAGCAGGGTGGACAGGCCGCCATCGCGGGTGGCGCGCCAAGTAACGCACCCCAACTGCCCAGCCCGGACATGCAGCAAATCCTTGCACAAGCCCAGGCTGCCGGACAGGAAGTCATCACCAGCCCGGACGGCACACCCATTGCCCTGGCGGATCCGACGCCTGAACAACAGGCTGCAATGATGCTGGAAGACGATACCGGCGCGATGATCGACATCGCGCAGATCGAAGGCCAGGTCCGCGAAAGCTCGATCCGCAAGGTCGGCGAACTTGTCCAGAACCATCCCGAAGAATCCCTTTCCATCCTACGGGGCTGGCTCCACGAAACCGCCTGATCTGACCGACCAACCCATTTGCCAATCGACTGAAAGTCAAAACCATGGCTGCCGCGACGAAGACAAAAATGGATATCAACAAGCTGAGTGGTGGTGAGAAAGCCGCCATCATGCTTCTTGCCCTGGGTGAAGAGCATGGCGCGCAGCTGTGGGAAATGTTCGACGATGATGAGATCCGCGAACTGTCCATGAGCATGTCCAACCTGGGCACCGTAGACTCTGAACTTGTCGAGAAGTTGTTGCTCGAATTTGTCTCCGGCATGTCTACCACTGGCGCACTGGTTGGTACTTTTGACTCCACTGAACGCCTTCTTTCCCGCTTCCTGCCTGATGAACGTGTCAGCCTGGTGATGGATGAAATCCGTGGCCCCGCCGGCCGCACCATGTGGGACAAGCTGGGCAATGTGAACGAAGTCGTCCTCGCAAACTATCTCAAGAATGAATACCCGCAGACGGTCGCCGTGGTGCTGTCAAAGATCCGCGCCGACCATGCCGCCGCGGTCCTGGGTGCCCTGCCCGA
>JGI12316J15310_10000042_pt24 | contig 16291 bp, 12 predicted proteins | sample MarCyaLeptolynsp_FD_15310 | JGI IMG/M metagenome (IMG submission 15310)
GTGATCGACCTCTCCGGACCGGCAAAGATCTCTCGATCCTTTGTGTTGCCGCCTGATCCGACCAACAACCGAAACTGGCGCATTGTATTTGATCTCGTAAGCACGCAGGATGCCGCCTTTCGTGCAGCAGCAGGCTGGCCGGACGCCCCCAAGGCCGCACCTGCCGCTGTGACGCCAAAACCGGACGTCCCCAGCGCCAAGCCTGTCACAAACGCCCGCAAGATTATCGTGATTGACGCCGGTCATGGGGGTGTTGATCCCGGTGCACTCGGTGGTCGCGGCACCAGGGAAAAGAACGTGACGCTCGCCTTCGCCAAGGCACTTGGAGAAGCACTCCGCGCCAGTGGCCGCTACGAAGTTCACCTGACGCGCGAGACGGACATATTCATTGAGTTGCGTGAGCGCGTGGCAATTGCCCGCCGGAAGAACGCTGATCTGTTCATTTCCGTTCACGCAGACTCGATTGAGCGGCGGGATGTGCGCGGCGCCTCTGTCTACACTCTGTCTGAGAAAGCATCTGACGCGGAAGCTGCACGGCTGGCGCGCAAGGAAAACGATGCTGACATCATCGCCGGTGTGAATCTGGGCGGTGACAGCGACGATGTGCGCGACATTCTGATTGATCTGGCCCAGCGTGAGACCAAGAACCTGTCCGTGCGCTTTGCCCAGACCGTCATTCCCAAAATGGCGGAAGTGACAAAGGTCCTGCGCAATACCCACCGGTTTGCCGGGTTCCGGGTGCTCAAGGCCCCGGACGTGCCGTCGGTCCTGATCGAGCTCGGCTTTCTCACCAACTCAGACGACGAGTTGAGCCTTACATCGTCCAGCTGGCGTCGCAAAACTGCGGTCTCGATCGCACGCGGCGTTGATGCCTATTTTGCCGAACGCCGTGCCGAAGCCGCCCAATAGCAGATTTGTGACCAACATCTGCGGCTAAATGCCTGCCCCCATTGGAAAAATGGGTCATTCGCGTGCCATAATTCGCCACTACAGAAAACTGGCCTTGAAGATGCATATCTGCTCGTTGATAGACACGCTTCAAAGGCTTGGGAATCCAGCTTTTTCAACGCTCATGACTTTGTACGACCGGGGACGTATCTGACCAGATGATGAGAATTCTTGCTTACCTGGGGGTTGCAGGCTTCGTGCTCGTGGCGGGCGCGGCGCTCGGCGTGGCGTTTTTGCTGTGGAGTTTTTCCCAGGATCTGCCGCCCCATGATCAACTGGCCCACTATGAACCACCGGTCATGACACGGGCCCATGCCGGCGATGGGTCGCTTATCGCCGAGTTTGCCCGTGAGCGCCGTTTGTATGTGCCGATCAGTGCGATCCCCAAGGATCTCATCAACGCGTTTCTCTCCGCTGAAGACAAAAACTTCTTTGAGCATGAAGGCGTCGACATTTTCGGGGTGTTGCGCGCAACCATTTCCAATGTTGCGAACTATGTGAACAATCGCCGCCTCGAAGGCGCATCAACAATTACCCAGCAGGTGGCAAAGAACTTCCTGCTGACCAATGAGGTGTCCTTCGAGCGTAAGATCAAGGAAGCGCTTCTCGCGCGCCGCATCGAAAGCGCTTACTCCAAAGAGCGCATACTAGAGCTCTATCTCAACGAAATTTATCTTGGTCTTGGGTCCTATGGTGTCGCTGCTGCGGCTTTGAACTATTTCGGGAAGTCGCTGGATGAGTTGACCCTTGGCGAGATGGCCTACCTTGCCGCCCTGCCAAAGGCGCCGAACAACTATCACCCGTTCCGCAAGCGTGAACGCGCAGTAGCCCGCCGCAACTGGGTGCTGTCGCGGATGACGGAGAACGAGTGGATTACACCGTTTGAAGCTTCGGTCGCACGTGCAGAACCTTTCAATGTCACGCCCCGCCCCGCCGGCACCCAGATTGTTGAAACCCAGTTCTTTGTTGAAGAAGTTCGCCGCCGCGCCATCGGCATGTATGGCGAAGAGAAGATTTATGACGGCGGCCTGTCCGTCCGCACGACCCTGGACACAAATCTTCAGGCACTTATTCGATCCGCTCTTCGCAAGAGCCTCGTAGCCTATGATCAGCGTCATGGATGGCGCGGTGCGTTTGCGCGCATGGACGCGTCTGCGGACTGGACGAGCGACTGGCCCAAGGCGCTTGTCGGTATTGATACAGCCCGGGATCTGGCACCTTGGCGGCTGGCTGTTGTCCTTAACGTCACAGCCGAAGGCGCCGAGATAGGTCTGCGTCCTGATCTGGACGAGGCGCGCCAGATGGTGAACCCGGGTGAGACAGGTTATGTGCCTCTAAGCGAAACAAAATGGGCGCGTGCATCTGAAAACAACCGCAAAGTTGGTCCAGAAATCACGGACGTGACCCAGGTGTTGTCGCGGGGCGATATCATATGGGTTGAACCGGCCGAGGATCAGGAAGAGGCGACGGCTCAGACCCATTTCGCGTTGCGCCAGATACCTCAGGTCAATGGCTCTGTGGTTGCCATGGATCCGCACACCGGCCGCGTACTCGCTCTGGTTGGCGGATTCAGCTATCAGCTTTCCGAGTTCAACAGGGCAACTCAGGCCATCCGTCAGCCCGGATCATCCTTCAAGCCATTTGTCTACGCAGCTGCTCTGGACAATGGCTATACGCCGTCCAGCCTTGTTCTCGATGCACCGTTTGTGATCGAGCAGGGACCTGGCCTTGCCCTGTGGAAACCCGAAAACTACTCACGCACATTCTATGGGCCTTCAACGCTTCGGCTGGGGCTTGAGAAGTCGCGCAATGTGATGACCGTGCGGCTTGCGCAGGCCATCGGCATGGACAAAGTCAGTGAGTATGCTCGCCGGTTCGGCATCACGGACGACATGATGCCGGTGCTCGCCATGTCGCTTGGCGCCGGTGAGACCACGCTTCTGAAAATGACCAACGCATACGGCATGCTGGTGAATGGCGGTAAGAAGATCGAGCCGGTTCTGATCGACCGTATTCAGGACCGCTACGGTCGTACGATCTACCGTCATGATGTGCGCGAATGCCTTGGTTGTGCCGCTAATGAGTGGGCAGGCCAGGAATCGCCGAACATCTCAGATACACGCGAGCGGGTCATTGATCCGCGCACGGCTTATCAGGTCGTTTCAATGCTGCAGGGCGTTGTGCAGCGGGGCACAGGCAGAACAATTGCATCCATCGGTAAGCCGTTGGCGGGCAAGACAGGCACAACAAACCGCGAGCAGGATGCATGGTTTGTTGGGTTCTCGCCTGACCTCGCGTTGGGCGTTTTCATCGGCTTCGATGATCCCAAGCCGATGGGACGCGGTGAAACCGGCGGTGGTCTTGCTGCCCCGGTGTTCCGGGATGTGATGCGCGAAGCGCTGGCTGACAAGCCGGGCTTGCCGTTCCGTATTCCGCCCGGAGTGACACTGGTGCGGGTGGATGCAAAGTCTGGTCTCATTGCCGGTCCGGGGCGCGAAGGGGCCATTCTTGAGGCCTTCAAGGCAGGAACAGAGCCGCGTGCACCATCGCAGGTTCTACGGGGAACAACGTCGGATGATTTTGCGTCGGGCAGCACCGGTCCGGTTCGTCCGGTTCCTACTCTTGGAACCGGCACAGGTGGGCTTTACTGACCGGCATTCCGGGCCTAGTTTCCGCGCTTCACATTTGCGTCTGACGAGCAGGTGGTCCCTGCCGGCTTTTTGAGGCTGGCACATCGGGATTGGCCGATGCCGGAAGATGGATTTCAGGAGAGTATCCATGCGTGCCGAGATCCGCGATCTCGTTGATGAACTCCAGCAGTCGCTCGCACTGCTGAGGAGGCATCTTTGACCCGGCTGCGACGGAACGGGAACTAGAGAAGCTCAACGAACGGGCAGAGGATGCAAGCCTGTGGGATGATCCCGAAAAGGCCCAGGCGGTCATGCGTGACCGGACGCGGCTTGAGACCTCACTCAAGAATTACCGTGAGCTGGAAAGTGCGCTGTCTGACAATGTCGAACTCATCGAAATGGGTGAGGCGGAAGGTGACGATGAGGTAGTTGCAGAGGCCGAGACAGCCTTGCGGGCGGCGCGTGATCTTGCAGCAGAGCGGGAACTTGAAACGCTGCTGTCTGGTGAAGCGGACTCCAACGACACCTACCTTGAAGTTCACGCAGGTGCGGGCGGCACTGAGTCCAATGACTGGGCACAAATGTTACTGCGGATGTACATGCGCTGGGGGGAAGCCAAGGGTTACAAGGTCGAGCTTGTGGCGGAAACCCAGGGCGAAGAAGCAGGCATTAAGTCAGCAACCCTTCAGATCAAGGGCCACAATGCCTATGGCTGGCTGCGGACGGAGTCCGGCGTCCACCGCCTCGTTCGTATTTCGCCTTATGACAGCCAGGCCCGCCGTCATACGAGTTTCGCGAGCGTTTGGGTTTATCCCATTGTCGATGACTCAATCGAGATCGACATTCCCGAGTCCGATGTGCGCATTGATACCTACAGGGCTTCCGGCGCCGGTGGGCAGCATGTGAACACGACGGACAGTGCCGTGCGCATTACCCACAACCCGACCGGCATTGTAGTGCAATGCCAGAACGAGCGTTCCCAGCACAAGAACCGCGCGACCGCATGGACGATGCTGCGCGCCCGTCTCTATGAGGCGGAGCTTCAGCGTCGGGAAGAAGAGGCGCAGGAACAGGCAGCGAGCAAAACAGAGATAGGCTGGGGGCACCAGATCCGCTCCTACGTTCTGCAGCCATATCAGCTGGTAAAGGATTTGCGGACCGGTGTTGAGATCGGCAATCCGCAAGCGGTGCTGGATGGAGGAATCGACCCCTTCCTGGCGGCGGCATTGGCCAACAAGGTTGAGGCCAAGGAAGACACGGCAGCGGAAGTCGCCGAATAGACGAACGGACCGGCTTCACACCTTGTCCGGCCGATCAGAAACAAAAAAGGCCCGCAGACTATGTCTGCGGGCCTTTTGAACTTGAATGGGTAGCTGCTACTGAGCAGCCGGCCGACGGACAACAACCGCGCCGTCTTTCACCACGACACCACCTTTGCCATCGTCAGACTTTGAATCTGAAGATGATTTGCCTGCAGACTTGGACGAGGCCGGTGCAGCTGCCGCTGCGGGTGTTGCTGCCGGTTCCGGCGTCCGCTGTGCATCCGCAATCTTGAGTGAGGCGGGTGCTTCATTCTGCGGGGCCATTGTGGGCATGTCTTCGCCCAGCGGATCATCCGAATGGCGGCAATTGCCTTCAAAGAAGGCGCCTGTTTCAACAGCCAGTGCCTCATGAAGGATGTCACCTTCAACATGACAGGTCGTTGACAGCTGGACGCGGCGGGCACGGATGGACCCGACAATGCGACCGCGAACGATGATATCGTCCGCCATGACGGCGCCTGTAATGGTTGCGTGTTCGCCGACAGTCAGTGACTGGCTGCGGACATCGCCTTCGACCGTGCCATCAATCTGGATGTCACCGGTTGCAATAAGGTTGCCATGGACAACAAGGTCATCCGAGATGATTGACGGCGCTGAACGTCCGCGACGCGGAGCGGGTGCCGGGGCAGCTTTTGGCGCGCTGCCGCTATCCTTCTTCGAGAACATACTGACCTGCCTTCAAAAATTTGGCGGGATTCTGGACTTTTCCGTTGACCCAAACCTCATAGTGGAGATGCGGACCGGTGGAGCGACCAGAGGACCCTACCTTGCCAAGAGTTTCGCGAAACTCAACAAAGTCGCCAACTTTGACTTTAATGCTGGCGAGGTGAGCGTAGCGCGTCTTGATGCCATTTCCATGGTCGATCTCGACGAAACGCCCATAAGCACCACGCCAGCCCGCATAAACGACCTTGCCGGCCATGGGGGCATGCACCTTGGTGCCGTAAGGACCGGCGAAATCAATGCCGGAGTGGAAGGCGAGCTTGCGATTGAATGGGTCAACACGCGCGCCGAAATTACTGGTGGTCTTGATGCCGTAGATAGGCTTTGCAAGCGGCAGTTTCCGCAAAGCCTGATTGAGCACCGAGATCCGGTCAAGGTTGGTAGCAACCCGGAAAATCTGACGGTCAAAGCCTTCGCTGCTGTCGCCATCTGGCAGGACGGTGTCTGCGAAATTGATGAACGGTCCGCCTTCGGCGACAGATTCAAGGCTCATGTCTTCCGCCATCCGGTCCGGGTCAAAGCCGGTCATGCGGATAATGGATTCAATCTCCTTGATCTCAAGATCGGTTTCTTCCTCGATCCGGTTGACCAGATGCTGCTGGACCAGGTCGAGATTTTCGAGCCGGTGGTCCATGAAGGCGACTTTTTCTTCGTGGCGCAGGCCATCTGCTGACTGGGCGAGATCCGTAAATGCGCCGCCCTGGCCGTGCGTGCCCTGCAGATCGAGATGGGGCGGTGATACCTGAACACGGCTTTCGCGGAATGCACCTTCAACCGGTGCCGGGCGCAGCATGATGCGGGTTTCCCCATCCGTCTTGCCGCGATTGGTGCCCGGAAGGTTCGCGACTTTCTTGCGCATGTCATCAAGCTGACTGCGCACTTCGCGGCTGTGGTTCAGAAGGTCAGCGAGCAGGCCGTGCTTGGCTTCAAGGTCGCTTGTCTGCGAGAGGAAACGCGACTGCGCCAGAACCATCTCTGTGGAGACTTCGTCGTAGGCGGTCTGCATTTCGGCGATACGCTGCTCGTAGGCAGACTGCATGCGAATGAACTTGCGGTCCTTGGCGGCGATGATCTGATCCTGGAAGACCACATTGACAGAGGTAAAGCCTACCCAACCGAGGAAGAAAATTGCGCCGAGCGCAAGGACAGCCTGCGTCCATGCTGAAAGGGCCATGAACTGGACCTGTCCATGGCTGCGCAAATAGAACTGACGTTCCGTAAAGACCCGGCGGAACCCCCGTACCACCGAGCCCGAAAAATCGGAGTTATATGACACTCTACCCCTCTAAGCGTCTGGGCCCCCAAGAAAGGGCATAGAACCGTATTGCTTAAGCGATTTCAACCGGTTGAGGTTAAGATTCCCTAACCTGGTTAAGCGCAACCGCACAAAAGCGTCTCAAATGCAGACACAAACCAATGCTACGACTTCAAAGCACCGGAACTTCCGCGGCAAATCCCTGAAATCCAACTCTGAAAGCCTATCCCAATGATGCATGTCATGTGCCAGCCAAAAGCTCAGCCAAACCGGCCTCCCGGCGGGCTGATTCATTGTAAGGCCCCTTGAGCGTACCGGTGTGATAGGCCTCAACCGATGCGTCAAATAGCTCTTTGGGGCTCGTGTTTCGGTTTTCCGCAGCCTGTGCGAACCACCTGACACCGGCAGACACGTGACCGATTTCATCGCGGTAGATTGTCTCAAGCAGTTTCGCGCTGGCGACGTCTCCAGCACGCTCAAGAGCCGCAACGGTCTGAGGCGTGACATCCAGACCCCGGGCTTCATGCACCAGCGGTACGATTGCCAATCGAGCTGCTAAATCATGGGCTGTCGCTTCAGCCGCCTGCCACAGCCCGTCATGGGCCGGCAGATCCCCGTAGCCGGCGCCAAGTTCCGCAAGCCGGGCCTCGAGCATCAAGAAGTGCTTGCCTTCTTCATCGGCAACCTTGACCCAGTCATCAGCAAAGGCAGGCGGAAGTGGTTGGCCCGCGTCTGCAGGAAAGCGTGCGAGGAGGTCGCAAGCCAGGTCGATTGCATTGAGTTCGATATGGGCTAGGGCATGCAGCAGCGCGATGCGTCCTGCGACACTTCCTGGCCCGCGTCGTTTCATGGCTCGCGGAGCCAGCAGGTCCGGTTTGTCAGGCCGTGCCGGCCGGTCGGGCACAGCTACCTTTGTGCCCGGCCAGGCAAGACTGCCGGCCCGCCAGTCCGCGGCCATCTGCCGAACTGCCAGCGCCTTCTCAGAGGCGTCAGCAGTCAGCACGACAGCAACGGCGCGGCCAGGCAGGCTCGAACACGTCTCCGGCGCATTTGTCACGGATGCAACTGGTCTCAAAGCGCTTTCACGGCTTCAAGCACTTCATCCACATGACCGGGCACCTTCACCTTGCGCCAGACCCGGGCAACTTTGCCTTTCGCATCAATGAGAAAGGTTGAGCGCTCGATGCCCATATATTTGCGGCCATACATGCTCTTTTCGACCCAGACGCCATAGGCCTCGGTTACCTTGCCTTCTTCGTCTGACCCAAGAGTGATCTTCAGGTCATGCTTGTCCTTGAACTTGTCGTGCTTCTTCACCGGGTCCCGGGATACGCCGAGGATCTCGGCCCCGGCCTTTTCGAAGGCTTTGATCTGCTCGGTAAAGCCGATCGCCTGCTTGGTGCAGCCGGACGTATCGTCCTTGGGGTAGAAATAGAGGACAAGCGCCTTGCCCTTGTAGTCCTTAAGGGCTGTTTTGCCGTCTGCGTCAGTCGGCATTGAAAAAGCCGGTGCCTTGCTGCCTTCTGCCACGTCGCCTGCCATTCACTTTTCTCCGATATCGCTGTTTGAGGACACAACCGGCCCAAGCAGCGCGGACGCGCAAAGGCCATAATTCGACAATATGGTGCGCCGCGAGGATTTGGGCACCTCTTGCACGCTCTTTTGGCGAAGGTTTTTGCCATTATGAGCGTTGATTCGATAGGGCATTCAGCCAAAAGACGTGCGCCGCATCTAACGGTGGATGCCTGTATGCTCCGAAAACAAAACGAGATACTGACCTTTTGATCCGACCAGCCACCAAAATCGCGCTTGAAGTTGTTGCAGGCCTTGTCGCCGTTGCACTGCTTCTGGCTGCTGCTGCCGCCTGGCGCTTGTCACAGGGGCCGCTGCCGGTCAGCTTCCTGACACCTTTTGTTGAGCAGGCCGCGAACGATCAACTGTCGGAAAACCAGATCGACATTGAAGACATGGTGATTGCCTGGGCAGACGGGCAGGGGGCTCTTGAGCTTCAAGCTGTCAATGTCACCATTCTGGGCGAAGAGGGCCAGGAAGTGGTGTCGGTGCCGCGGCTGGCCATTGATATCAATTTGCGTGCAGCCCTTGCCGGACGTCTTGTTCCCAGGAAGCTTGCCTTTGAAGGAGCTTCGTTGACACTTGTCCGTGATGTAGACGGCGGCATCAGCTTCGGCTTGACCCGAAACGGTGATGCCCTTCCTGCCCCCGAGCCCCAGGTCTCTGAGCAGGGCGATGCCTTGCTGGCCACATTGCTCGAGGCTGTCTCATCTCCTGGTGACGGTTCTGACACCGGACGTCACCTTGAAGGTCTCAGCATTCGCGATGCCGCGATCACGGTTTTTGATCAACGCTCCGGCGGGCTCTGGCTTGCTTCAGGCGTGGGGCTGGAGTTTCGCAATACGCCGCTGGGCATGGCCGGCGTGATCAATGCACATGTTCTGTCACCTGGCGGTGAATGGGACCTGATCGGCACGGTGCGCGCGTCCGGTGAAGACGAGCCGGTGGTTGTTGTGGCGAACATCAACAACATCATGCTGCCGGACTTTGCCCGTACCATGGTGGCCCTTGAGCCCCTGGCCATGATCAATAGCGCTGTGTCCGGACGGGTGATCGCCAAGCTCAGCCGCGATGGGTTGATGATCTCCGACCTCGAGGTCGACCTGAATGCCGGCAAGGGCGAGATCGTTCTGCCTCTCGATGAGCCTGCACCGTTCTACCCGCCCACGCCGCTGGGGTACGACGGCAAGCCGCAACCCGAGGAACCCAAGCCTCCCTACACGCCACGTCCCTGGCGCTATGAAATTGATACTGCCCACATCAAGGGTCGGCTGACCTGGCCGCAAGGCGGCATTGAACTCGATGAATTCGCAGTCAAGGGCGAAGCGATCGATTTGTCCGTTGCAGGCAGCGGTCATATTGCGGTGAGGGATGATGGCTCCGTTGCGGACGTCGAGGTGTCTCTCAAGACCAAACCTGTGGCCATCAACATTCCGAATGTCACTATAGGAATTGCGCGGGTTGACGGTCTGGAGGCCTCGCTACGCTATCGACCAGACGATGGCGCACTGGAAATCGGCAATGCCTCGATGACCCTGGGCGAGGGCTTCGTCTCCATTGCAGGGTCAATTGAGGGACTGGATGGTGGGCCGTTGTCGATGGTGCTCAACGGCGAGATAGAGCAACTCCTGACAAGCGATTTAATGCAGGTCTGGCCACCGCGGGTCGGCTCCGGGGCACGCGACTGGGTCGAGGCCAACATATCTGGTGGTTTTCTAGATCGCGGCGCTCTCAAAATCGATGCGCCGGATGGCGTGCTCGACCAGGCACCACTGCCGGATGAAGCTGTTTCATTGGATGTGCAATTTGCCGACATGCAGGTCCAGTATCTGCGGGGGCTCTCTCCTATCCGCAACGCGCGGGGCAAACTCATCCTGACGGGGAACAGTTTCGAAGCACGATTGACCGGCGGAGAAATTTCGCCGCCATCGGGTGGCCTGATCCAGGTGTCGGATGGAACCTTCAAGACAAAGGACTTTCACCTGAGGGGTAATGATGCCTTTGTGGATGTTCAGACAGCAGGCTCGATGACCGCAATACTTGCGCTGATTGATCAGGAGCCGCTCGGCTACATCAGCGGGTTTGGTCTTGACCCAAATGACGTGTCCGGCACCGGGTCAGCCCGCATCCAGGTAACCCTCCCGATGCGTAGTCAGTTGCGCTTTGCGGACGTGGCATTCGGTGTCTCTGGCACCTCGACGCAGCTGGATATGCCGGACCTGAGTGAAGGTGTGACGCTGAATGGAGGTGATATGCGCTTCACGGTGTCAAACACCCAGCTGAAGGCAAATGGTACTATGCGCCTTGCGGGCACCCCCATCACGCTGGACTGGGTGGAGGATTTCAATGCCGGCAGCAGACCAAGCAGTACCTTCAATATCAGCGGCGTTTTTGACGACGCAACGCGCGTGCAACTTGGCGTGGGGGTGGTCCGCAATATCCAGGGCGCATTGCCCGTGCAGGCAACGCTCAAGGGCCGTGGACCGGACATCGTCACGGCGGAGTTTGAGGCCGACCTTGGACCGGTCACGGTGCAGGAGCCTTTGATTGCCTGGCGCAAGGACCCCGGTGTCCCCGCCACGCTTGCTGGCACCTACACACAGGCCGATGACGGTAGCATTACTCTGTCCGGCATGAGCATGTCCGGTCAGGGCGTACAACTTCAGGGAAGCGCCTTTTTTGGTCCCGGCGGGACAATGCAGAATGCCTCCGTATCACGGCTGCTGCTCGCCAACGGCACTGATCTGTCCGGGATTGCCGTGCGGTCACCTGAAGACGGCGCGGTTCGCATTGACGTGAATGGTCCGGTGTTTGATGCGCGAGACTTTCTTGATGACTTGTTTGCTGACAGCCCTCCTGCAGACGCTGAGGATCCATCTGACGAAGTCATTCTTGCGACAGCCAACGTGAACCGTGTGACTGCTCATGGAGGTGAGGCGCTCAGTGGAGCTACTGCTTCTTTGAAGATGGTGGGTTCACGCATGCAACAATTGTCCGTTGACGGTGTATTTGAAACCGGCGGCAATCTGGATATCGAGATGAAGCCAACCACCTATGGCACACGCAAGGTGGAGGCGACCTCACAGAATGCGGGCGCCGTTCTGCGGAGCCTTGATCTCTACGACAACATGGAAGGCGGCAATGTCGAGTTCGATGCAGAGATTGATGACCGTGTTGACGGCAGCCCGCTGGAAGGGCGGTTGACGGGCGATACACTGCGCATCCGCAATGCGCCCATTGTCGCGAATGTTCTGACCCTGGGATCACTTACCGGTATCAGCGATACTCTGCAGGGTGAAGGCATTCTGTTCACCCGGCTGGACGCACCGGTCAGGGTCAACGCGCGGGCGATTGACTTGAAGGATGCAATCCTGTCAGGGCCGGCGATAGGCGCGACAATCAAGGGCCATGTTGACCGTGAGACCGATGAAATCGATCTTGGCGGAACAATCATTCCCGCTTACACGGTCAACAGCTTTCTCGGGAACATCCCGGTGCTGGGCGACATACTCGTCGGCCGCGAGGGCGAGGGCGTGTTTGGAATTACCTACGGCATCTCCGGCGTGTCTGACGATCCGGAAGTCACCGTGAACCCCGCCGCCGCATTGCTTCCGGGCATATTGCGGCGCATTTTCGAGATTGGCGGCAGCTCAAGCGAAGAGGCGCCGACCAATAAAACCGATACCAGTGCTCCTGAGAATCCAGATGCGACCGCCGGTGTTGCACCGCCCAGCACGGCGCGGGGTCCTGAAGAGGGCGGCTAGGCTTTTCTCAGCAATACGTGGCGTTTTTTGCCAGCTGAGAGTTTCACGGACCCTTCCCGCAGATCATCGTCGCCGATGGCGCGGCGCCAGTCGGTAATCTGTTCGTCATTGATGCGGACACCGCCACCCTGGACAAGACGCCGTGCTTCGCTTGTCGAGGCGCTGAGTTTTGCGTCGACCAGAGCTGTAAGCAGGCCAAGGCCGTCCGCCCAGGCATCCGATTTTATTTCAATGCTTGGAAGGTCCGCTGCAACCGATCCTTCTTCAAAGGTCTTGCGGGCGGTTTCTTCAGCAGCGGTCGCTGCATCTCGGCCATGCGCCATGGCTGTGGCCTCGGTCGCCAGCACCTTCTTCGCCTCATTGAGTTCAGCACCTTCCAGCGCTTCCAGGCGGGCGATGTCATCCAATGGGAGATCGGTGAACAGGCGCAGAAGCTTGCCCACATCCGCGTCCTCGCAATTGCGCCAGTACTGCCAGTAGTCGTAGGCAGACAACATGTCCTCGTTCAGCCATACGGCACCGTCGGCCGTCTTACCCATCTTGGTGCCGGAGGATGTGGTTAGTAGCGGCGAGGTCAGGCCGACAAGCTCCGCGTCATCCATGCGGCGGCCAAGGTCGATGCCATTGACGATGTTGCCCCACTGGTCCGATCCGCCCATCTGCAGCGTGCAGCCATACCTGCGGTTCAACTCGGCAAAATCATATGCCTGGATGATCATGTAGTTGAATTCCAGGAAGGAGAGGTTTTGCTCACGCTCAAGTCGGGCTTTCACGCTCTCAAAGGAAAGCATCCGGTTGACGGAGAAATGACGCCCCACATCCCGCAGAAAGTCCACGTAGTCGAGACCGTCGAGCCATTCTCGATTGTCCACCATCAGCGCGCCGGTGGGGCCGTCATCGAAGCTCAGGAACTTGCTGAAGACCTTGCGGATGCCGTCTTTGTTCTTCTCTATCTGTGCGTCATCCAGCAATGGGCGGGCACTGTCACGGAAGGATGGGTCGCCAATACGCGTCGTCCCGCCGCCAATAACAACGATGGGGCGGTGCCCGGCCTGCTGCAGGGCCCGCAACATCATGATCTGCACCAGAGATCCGGCATGAAGGCTTGGGGCTGTGCAGTCAAAGCCGATATAGCCGGTGACGATCTCCTTAGACAGCTTGTCTTCCAGAGCCTCAACATCCGAACACTGGGCAATGAAGCCGCGGTCATTGAGGTGGGTCAGGAGGTCTGAGGTGTAGCTCGTCATGATCAAGGTGCTCTTTGTCAGGCAAATCCGGCAGAAATCTTTGGCCACACGGCATTGGTTCCGTGAGGGCGGGGGATTAGCATGTTGAGGTGCTGACCGAAAGCGCCAAGCAGGATTGCTGACCTGCACCAGATGAACCTGACTGTGACCGGAGCCAATCAATGCCAGCTGCCAACCGACTTTACCGGGCTATCGGTTTAATGAGCGGGACATCCATGGACGCCGTTGATGCGGCCATTCTGACCACGGACGGGCATTTTCATGTCGAGCCCGGCCCTTCCCTGGCGATCCCCTATCCCCGCGCCCTGCGCGACAGGGTTGCTGGTGAGCTGGCGCAGGCCATGGCGCTAACCAGGCCGCATCCGTTGCCATCATCTCTTGTTGATCTGGAGCGCGACATCACGGCCATGCAGGCTGATGTGGTGAACCAGCTGCTGGTTGAAGCCGACATACCGGCGTCGGACATAGACGTGATCGGCTTTCACGGGCAGACAGTCGCCCACCGGCCTGACAAAGGATGGACCCTTCAACTCGGTGATGGTGCATTGATGGCTGCGGAGACCGGCATTGATGTTGTCAATGATTTCAGATCGGCGGACGTGGCGGCTGGTGGGGAAGGCGCCCCGTTTGCCCCCTTGTACCATCTGGCTCTGGCCCATGACATGAGTGGTCATCCGCTCGCGGTTTTGAATCTGGGCGGCATCGCCAATGTGACATGGATAGGCGCTGCGGATGGCGTGGACCCCATTGCGTTCGACACCGGACCGGCAAATGCGTTGATTGATGAGTGGGCTTTGCGGCACACCGGTGAGCCCTTTGATCACAACGGCGCCTTGGCCCGGGCCGGCACTGTTGATCGGGATGTGCTGCAGTCCATGCTCAAGAACCCGTACTTTGACAGGCGCCCGCCCAAGTCGCTGGACCGGCTGGATTTCTCAGGAGAGGCGGCTGATCACCTGACCGACAAGGATGGGGCAGCCACGCTGGTTGCGTTTACCGTTGAGAGCGTGGCGCGTGCGCTGGAGCATCTGCCTGAAGCGCCAAAGCAGTGGATTGTCGTAGGTGGCGGCCGGCGCAATCCGGTTCTGGTGGGAGAGCTTGCCCGGCGTCTGGGGGTGCGGGTCATTGCAGCGGAAGAAGCAGGGTGGCGCGGTGATACCCTGGAGGCAGAAGCCTTTGCCTATCTGGCCGTACGCAGCCTTACGGGGCTGCCACTGTCCTTGCCGACAACAACCGGAGTGTCGGACCCGATGACCGGCGGCACGCTGCACAAAACCAGCACACGCGCCGCCTGACATCAGTATTTGGCTTAGCTGTCTTCCTTGGCCTTCTGGTCTTCTTCAAGGCGGCGGTCGAGATAAGCTGCGACCGTATCCAGCATCTGCTTGGAGCCCTGCTCGAAGAAGTGGTTGGCACCCTTGATCACTTCCTGATCAATGGTGATGCCCTTTTGCGCACGCAGACGTTCAACGAGTTTCTCAACATCATCAACCGGCGCCACCTGATCCTGATCGCCCGATACAAAGATGCCGGAGGACGGGCAAGGGGCCAGGAAGCTGAAGTCATAAGAGTTTGCCGGCGGTGCCACGGAGATAAAGCCGTCAATCTCGGGACGGCGCATCAACAGCTGCATGCCGATCCAGGCGCCAAAGGAGAAGCCGGCGACCCAGCAGGTGCGGCTGTCGACATTGTATGTCTGAAGCCAGTCCAGAGCCGCAGCAGCGTCGGACAGTTCACCAATGCCGCCGTCAAACCCGCCCTGACTGCGCCCGACACCGCGGAAGTTGAACCGCAATACCGAAAAGCCGCGATTGGCGAACATGTAGAACAGCTCATAAACCGTCTGGTTGTTCATCGTGCCGCCGAACTGTGGGTGCGGATGCAGAATCAGCGCGATCGGCGAGTTCGGTTTGCCTTGATGGTGGTAGCGGCCTTCGATACGACCGGCAGGGCCGTTGAAAATCACGTCGGGCATGGATGGTTTACACGGCGGGGTAAGTGGTTGGATTGGCTGATAAATCCCGTCAACTAAGTTGGGTTTGAACGCCAAATCTGACCGGAAGCCCATTTATTGTGGGCTTTTTCCCGCATCCTTTTCTTGACTAAATAACTCGGGTTTATTATCTCTGGCATAGATCGAACCAGTCTGACGCTTCTCTTAGCATAAGCAGCTGGCGCGATTGCAAGCATTCCGCGCGAGGTCAGCGCTGCGGCATGTGCGTTACTGCCACGACGGGTCATGTAGTGGCATCTGAATATCGGGGGTCCTAGGCGGGATTGTTGCCTCCCTTTGCACGGGCGCAAGGGAGGTGGACAGGAACGTCGCATAACGTCGCTGCCGGGGGACGGCTACGGCGAAGGAGAAGACCTATGAAACTCAGCACAAAAGGCCGCTATGCGGTCATGGCCATGGCCGACCTTGCCCGTTTCGGTGGCAAGAAGCCCGTTTCTCTTGGTGAGATTGCCGGTCGTCAGGAAATTTCCCTGTCCTATCTGGAGCAGCTTTTTGCCAAGCTCCGCCGCGCAGGCATTGTCAAAAGTGTGCGTGGCCCCGGCGGTGGATACCATCTGGCGCGCGATCCCGATGAGATTCAGATTTCAGACATCATCCTTTCTGTGGATGAGCCTATTAAGGCGACCCGTTGTCCCGAGAGCACCGGCGAAGGGTGCCTGGGCAATGGCAACCGCTGCATCACCCATGACCTTTGGGATGAGCTGAGCCGCCAGATCCACCTCTTCCTGAGTGGCGTATCACTGGGGGATGTCATCAACCGCCGCGTGCTTGGGCGCAGTGGTGTGTATGAGGAGACAGAAGACACCGTGTCTGTGT
>JGI12316J15310_10000123_pt3 | contig 16274 bp, 17 predicted proteins | sample MarCyaLeptolynsp_FD_15310 | JGI IMG/M metagenome (IMG submission 15310)
TTTGCTGGATCATACAGATAATATTCCTCTACTCCATAACGCTCATAGAAGTTAAATTTTGCCTCCATCTCTTTGGTGGTGTTGCTCTTGGAGAGGATTTCAAAGACTACTTGAGGTGCTATATTATCTTCACTGAATTGCTTGTAGGAGCGTCGATCTCCTTTAGGACGACCAAAGACAACCATCACATCCGGTGCCTGACTTTCAGATACACCTTCGACAGCTTCTACCGGATACCAGAGTAAATCTCCGGCGACAAAAATATTAGGGTCATCGGCGAACAGAGAATCAATGCCGCCTTGAAGGGTGGTAATTAGGCGAAACTGAATGGTATTGTCAGACAAAGGTAACCCATCGCTTTCAGGATAGAGCCAATCATGAGCAACGGTGGTTGTTTGAAGTTGCTGAACCATAGTACCAGTTTCTGTGCCAAATGTAGCACTTTCTATTTTATTGGCTCGCTGTACTAGACACCAGCGAGCAAGATTTTTGCGCATACGCGCACGCTACGCGAACGCACTACCTTAGCAAAAGTATACCTCTTGAGAAACAAGGCAAAAGGCAAAAGGGAACAGAGAACAGGGAACAGGGAACAGGAAAAGATATTGTTTCTCCTATTCAATTGGGGCGCGAAGCGCTTCTGGGGAGCTCTTGAGAAAGAAGGCAGAGGGCTCCAGGGTAAAAGGTAAAAGTAGGGGCGAATGTCCATTCGCCCCTACAAATGTCCTATTTTTAGAATATGCAATTTTTATTTGCGCATTAGTTTATGAAGTTTAGTGAAATCCTGGCCAAACTTGGCTGTGCTACTCAATCTAATAGTCTTTCCTCCCAAACAGCACTCGATCCAGAAATTATCGGAGTAGCTCAGGTTCACAACGCTACCACTGGAACTCTTAGCTATATAGAAGGGGATAAATTTGCTGCTTATGTGGGCCAAACTGGTGCTAGTGCCTTGATTTTGCCTCAGAATGAAGCTCTGCAAAAGCAAGCAACTGAACGAGGGATTGTTTGGATTGTAGCAAAAGACCCCCGCTTATTATTTGCCCAAGCGATCGCACTTTTCTACCAACCTTTCCATCCAGCTCCCGCAATCCACCCCAGTGCTATCATTGATCCCTCGGCTGAAATTGGCAAAGATGTTTACATTGGTCCCCATGTAGTTATTCAAGCAGGGGTGAAAATTGGCAACGAGGTTTGTCTTCATCCCAATGTCGTAATATACCCAGAGGTACAAATTAGCGATCGCACCATCTTACATGCCAACTGTACAATCCACGAACGTACCCAGATTGGTTCCGATTGTGTGATTCATAGCGGTGCTGTTATTGGTGCCGAAGGTTTTGGCTTTGTGCCAACCCCTCAAGGCTGGTTCAAGATGGAACAATCTGGCTGCACGGTGCTAGAAGATCAGGTTGAAGTTGGTTGCAACACTACTATTGACCGTCCAGCAGTTGGGGAAACTAGGATTGGCTACAATACTAAGATAGATAATCTGGTACATATTGCTCATGGCTGCCAGATAGGGAAAAGCTGCGCTATGGCAGGTCAAGTTGGTATGGCAGGTGGTGTTACCCTTGGCAATCAAGTAATTCTTGCGGGTCAAGTAGGAATTGCTAATCAGGCGAAAATTGGAGACGGTGCGATCGTTACAGCTAAATCCGGTATTCATAATAATGTAGAAGCAGGAGCAATTGTCTCTGGTATTCCGGCAATTCCCCACAAATTATTTCTCAAGGCAAGTGTTATTTACAAACGCCTACCAGAAATTTATAAAACTTTCAAGAAAGTTGGGAATAGGGAATAGGGAATAGGAAGTAAGCTCGCAACACATCTAATTTGCACCAAATTCAATCATCAGCTTCTTGTCGAACAGGCATCTTGCCTGTCTCCGAAACATGCGTCTATTTTCAGATTGATTGACTTTACCATTATTTTTTTGCTATTATTAGATCATAATGGTAAAAGTGTACGCCCATATATAAAGTACTACTTCTAATATCTAGTCAGCTCAGGCGCTAAATAAGGGAACTTCAAGAAATAAATTATTCCACAAATCCCCTTTAGACTTGGATTTGAGCCTTAGCTAAATACAATTCTTTCAGTACAACTCCCTTGAAGCTTTCTTGTGCGAGTATGAGCTATTGCCTCAATCCCAACTGCCGAAAACAAGAAAACCCCCAAGAAAACAACTTTTGTCAGAGTTGTGGCTCAAGGTTACTGCTCCGGGAGCGTTATCGAGCCTTAAGAATAATTGGTCAAGGTGGATTTGGTAAAACTTTCTTAGCAGTGGATGAGGACAAGCCCTCAAAGCCTAGATGTGTAATTAAGCAATTTCTACCGCAAGTACAAGGGGCGAACAATATCCAACATGCAGCTAGGTTGTTTGAGCAAGAAGCAGTAAGACTGGATAACTTGGGTAAACATTCCCAGATGCCGGAATTGTTGGCTTATTTTGAGCAAAATGGTCAGTTGTATATTGATACAACCAGGCAGGTAGTTATCCAGCCCCAGTTTGATTTTGCTAAGAGCTTTTGTGAAGGGCTAGCATGGGTCAAAATTGGCTCCAAATACGGCTATATTGATACAACTGGGCAGCTAGTTATCCCAGCCAAGTTTGAGGAGGCTGAACGTTTTTACCAAGGTAAGGCAAGAGTCAAAATTAAAAATAAGTTGCTAGGACTAATACCGATTGGTGAAAAGTCACGCACTATCGATAAGACAGGAAAATTTATTGATTAGTCTGTGATACCTGCACTACAGTGAATTAAGTATGCAGAATTGCTAGCAAGTCAAGAAAAAAATATTGAAGAGATTCAATCAGATGAGGGTTGAGAACATGTCCTCAGGCAAGACCAAGTAATCGAGGTAAATAGCACTTAAATATAACGATGAGTACCCAAATCACAATTAGTTTGCCAGACGAAGTTTATCAACGTGCTGAGCGCTTTGCGCGGTTGGCAAATCGGGATGTTGCCAGTATTTTAGCAGATACGATTCAACTGTCTATTCCAGATATCAGAACAGATACTTTTGCTCTTGAGCCTGTCCCTAACCTTTCTGATGAACAAGTTCTAGCCTTAACAGAATTACAAATGGAGCCAGAACAAGATGCTCGATTGAGTGAATTACTCGATCGCCAGCAAGCAGCTCTTCTAGTTGAAGATGAGCGACTAGAGCTACAAACTCTAATGCAAATTTATCAGGAGGGACTACTGCAAAAAGCTACTGCCCTTAGTGAGGCTGTCAAGCGTGGATTAATTGAGCCTTTGAACTAGTGAGCAAAATTTCTGAAGAAGTTCGAGTACGAGTCAGGATACAGGCAAATGATCAGTGTGGTTACTGCCGTAGCCTTCAGAAATATGTCTTAGGAATTTTAGAGATTGAACACATCATTCCCAAAGCAGCAGGTGGATCTGACGAAGAAGAAAATCTCTGGCTTGCCTGTCGTCTGTGTAATTCTTACAAAGGTACGCAAACTCATGCCAAAGATTCAATAACGAATCACAAGGTAAAATTATTTAATCCTCGTCAACAGAAATGGTCACATCATTTTGCTTGGACAGATAACGGTACTCACATTGTAGGACGGACTGCTGTTGGTCGTGCAACTGTTTTGGCTTTGCAATTAAACAACCCTTATGCCGTTACCGTCAGACAAGCTTGGGTATCTGCTGGCTGGCATCCACCAACTGAATGATGATAGATAGAAGGAACCTCCTCAAAGCCATCCAGTTACCCGTAGAGTAAGCAAGACTAGTACCGCTGCGCGGAATTAAGAATTAAGAATTAAGAATGCTTATAGAGTACAGCACCCTGAGTAAATCCGGACTTAGGAACAAATACGAAGAAAAGATTGATAGATAGCTACTCCTGTAACTCCCTATTTTCCTTTCTCGGCGATGAAATGCCACCATGATCCCTTGGTTTCCCCATCTACCAGCATGAATGTAGAAAGTACTACTTCACAAAAAGTTTCCAGCTGGAATCGTCAAACCTATCAACGGTTGAAACTTGCCTTGAGTCTAGGTTTACGTCGCCAACTTTTTGTGGCTGTGTGTGATGACTTGAACTTGCGCAATCGTCTAGCAGGCAAATTGCACGCTGAATTGGGCACAAGTTCAGTAAAAGTGCCAATGGAGGCTCAAGACTACCCGAAATTAGTCAGCCTCAATTTAAACTTAAAAGAACCCCATCCTTTGGGACAAATTGCTCAATGGTTTGCACATCAAAAGCAATTAGAAAATGATTGCTGGCAACCGGGATTTCAGATTTTGGGTGTGGAGCGCTTGACTGAACAACCTGCGGGAACACAACGATTGTTCCTCAGGCATTTACAGGCAAGTGAGCGCTATCTGCTCAACTTAGAATCAACGCTGTTACTTTGGCTGCCACGACCTTGGTTCTATAATATTCAACAGTCCGTACCAAAATTCTGGCAGTGGCACACGGGATTATTTGAATTTGAAGGAGAGCCAACATCACTACCCCCCGTGGGTGCCCATAAACCAGAAACTTCCCGTAATTTAGAGGAAACTAGTGCTTCTGGGGCTCTGTTATCAACAACGAAAGCAACAACTGTTTCTTTTCAGGAAGATTTGCGGAAGTTGTTAAATGATGAGTCAGTCAAGCTGACAAATAAAGCTTTACCACTTTTCCCACAGGATGATGCACAACAGACAACTTTTCACGGTAATGCTTTGCCTTGGGAAATGCCCAAAGCCAAGGAATATACTCCGCAAACGCCACTACCCAAGCATCAAGGGGATATTCAATCAGCAAGTAAGAAAGAACTAGAGGCTCTCCAGTCTCAAGATTCAGTTGCTCCTGCTCAATCTGATGAGCTAGCACAAGCATCCTCAACTGAAGCAGCAAACTCTAGCCTACCCTTTGAGGAACAACTTTCCAACCTCAAACCTGTAATCCAAGATACATCTCTAGCTGACACTTATCTAGAACTAGGTAATTACTATCGTCACTTAATTGAACAAGGAGACACCTCTGAAGAAAATCTGCTGCTAGCGCTCCAGGCTTATGAACAGGCTTTGCAATGGTTAGACAAGGATGGGGATTTAGCTGAGCAGAGTGGAGCAGTAGCTAGCTCCTTAATCACCAACACTCCCCTATCAGACATCCTCAATGATATAGGTAATCTCTACTGGATGCTCTCCCGTTGTCCCAAAAGAAGTCATAGTCAAGCAGCAGACATACCGGAATCCTCCTATACTACCTCTTACTTAGAGCAAAGTATTGAAAACTACCAGTTGGCATTGACAAAACTGACGGCTGAAGAAGCTCCCCAAGCCTATGCCATGATTCAGAATAACCTGGGAGCAGCCTATGGAGATTTAGCTCGCCATCAAGAGCCAACGGAAAACTTGGAAGAGTCGATTAGAGCCTATCAAGAAGCTCTGCAATATCGCCAGGGCGAGAAGGATTCCATCAAATATGCCTCCACCCAAAACAATTTAGGTACAGCTTACTGGAATCTCGCTCAGCAAGAAGCACCTGTACCAAATTTACAAGCTGCGATCGCAGCTTATACTGAAGCTCTCTCCATTTATGAGCTGCAATTTGAACAAGATGCTAATCCGACACTAGATCAAAGCCAAACAAATTCCCAGCCAGGAACATCATTCCTCAATTGGGCAATGATTCAAAACAACCTAGGTACAGCTTACTGGAATCTCGCTCAATACGAACAGGCTGAAACTTTGCTCAACAAGGCAATTGTTGCCTATCAAGCAGCTCTCAAGTACCGCAAACCTGAAGTAGCTCCCGCTGCTTGCGCCGCTACACAGAATAACTTGGGTACTGCCTATTGGCACTTAGCAGACCAATTGCCAGAGGAATCTGAGGCCAAGCTAGAATACTTAGAGCAATGCATTACAATTTACGAGAGTGCGATCGCTCTTACCCAACAACTTCAGCAAGCAACTCCAGCAGTAGCTGTCAATTTTGATTTAAGCACCACCCACAAAAATTTAGGACTAGCTCACTACCAGCTAGCAACACAGCCGCAGTTTTCCTTAGCCCAAGAAACTAGACTAGCTCATTTACATGCAGCCTTAGACCAACATTTACAAGCCATCACAGCTACTACTCCCGAATCTAATGCCTACCAAAGTGCCTTAAATTACATTATCAAAACCATTCGTGCCTTTTACCGCGAAAGTGGCACTACCGGACAAAACCTTGCTTTGTCGAAAATTCCAGGTAAGCTATTACCAGAGATTTTGCCACGCCTTTAATGGCTCTGAAGAAAGAAGGCAATAGGCAATAGGCAATAGGGAGTAGGGAACAGGGAAATTTATAATTTATGTTTCTGAGTAATAAGCAACTACATTTTGCTGGATGGCTATCAATTCTTGGTAATGGCTTGTTTATCCCTCTAGGATTTATTTTAACTCTAATTTTTTTGAGAAATTATTTTATAGACGAGTTTACTACCACTTTAATTATTGCCACCATTTTACTGCTTAGGCATGGATTGTCTGTCCATACCTTTTCCACTTTAAAAAAAATGTTAAAGAGTCGTATCCAATTTCAGGATGCGAATTTATCTCTTGAATTTCTTGAATCTCTGAATGTAATTCTAGTTGGCTTTGCCATCGCTTTTAATTTTTTATTTGCTTTTTACTCTCCTGATGATTCAGACAAAACGGGTAATCTCATTAGTGCCATCAAAATCTATATTGTCGCTATCATTATTTTAACAACATTTCAGATCATAACCGGAATTATTGCTTATCAACTATTTGTCATGGAAGATTTCGCTTTTAGTTTAGTTGTAGCCAGTTCCACTGCAATTATTCTGTTGCTTGTATGGGTCTCTATTTTAACAGGAGAAACAGTATTAAATATTTACCTAATGTTTATTGCTGTTTTCAGTTTGGTGACTGAAGCAATAGCACATTTTCTTTTAGGTAAAGTTTTCTTTCTAGTAGCAAAAACATCATACTAATTCTTGCATCACATCGTCGAAAAAGGAACAGAGAAAATCTCAGATCTTAATGTAGTTTAATCCACTTCCAATGGTCCAATTCCCCGTTGGATAGTAAACTGTTTCAGCTCTTCCACTAACTGATTATTGTGAGAAGCAGTTCTGGCTCCTGCTTCAGCTGCCCAGCGTTTCAATTCTTTAATTTGGTCACGAGCGATCGCAGCTAATGGTACTGTTTCTTCAATAGCCCGCACAATGTCTTCTGTGGTGAAATCTCGCCGCTGCCCATTAATTACCGTACCAAATGCCTGGTGCATGGCGTCGATAATTACCTGCTCAATCTCTGCTCCACTAAAATCCTTGGCTTGCCTTGCTAACAGAGCTAAATCAAATTCCCGCAGGCGACTAGGGCGTAAGGGTTGCAAATGCACTCTAAATATTTCCTGTCGCTCCAATTCTGTAGGCAAGTTCAAAAAGAAGATTTCATCAAACCTGCCTTTGCGCAGTAACTCCGCTGGCAAAATCCGCACATTATTAGCCGTTGCCACAATAAATACTGGGCTAGTTTTCTCTTGCATCCAGGTAATCAAACTACCAAACACTCGTCGAGAAGTGCCGGAATCTCCATCCACTCCCCCACTAATATTGCCAAAAGCTTTATCAATTTCATCAATCCACAACACACAAGGAGCCATCGCTTCTGCTAGCTGAATCATCTGCCGAACTTTGCTTTCACTCTCCCCAACAATGCCACCAAACAACCGCCCCGTATCTAGACGCAATAGAGGTAATCGCCATTCATGGGCAATAGTTTTAGCTGATAAAGATTTGCCTGTACCTTGAATACCTACCAGTAAAATACCTTTGGGATTAGGAATGCCATAACGTCTTGCTTCTTCTGTAAAGGCATCTTTGCGCATCCGTACCCAATGCTTGAGGTTCTCTAATCCCCCGACATTTTTCAGAGATTCTCTAGCAGTGAAAAATTCCAAAATTCCTGTCTGACGAATTGCTTGCTTCTTCTCCTCGAGCACCCCATCAATATCCGTCTCATCTACCTGTTGCTTTGCTGCTAAGGCTTTAGCTAAAACCCGCCGAATCCGCCCCCAACTCAATCCCTGACAAGCTTTAACTAGCTGTTCCCTGCCTAAGCCAGTAACTTTGAGTTTTTCTGGTACTACCAGCTGCCCTGTCAAGTAATTAATCTCCTGCACATCTGGTAAGGGAAAATCAATTACTGTTACTTCCTCTTGTAACTCTGCTGGTAGTTCTAAAGTGTGAGAAGTGAGAACAAGGGTTTTGCGAGAGCGCTTCAAATCCCGTGTCAGATTCCGCAATTCCCTGACGACTGGCGCATGTCTATCAGTATAGGGACTCATCAAAATTGGGTGCAAATCTCGCAGTACGAAAATACCACTTTCTTGAGCTGATGCTTTACTAATTCGACTCAGAGCCCCTATCACAGAGCCTTTATCCGAGCCATTATCATTCCAGCCACGCACGATATCCCAGAATAGGAGTTTGCGCGGAGGTTGGGAATGCTCTGCTACCTGCAGCAATACTTCTTCTAAGGGTTCTTCTTCCACTGTCACAATATATAGCAGTGGATAACGAGCCCTGATCATTAAATCCAGTTCTTGTACCAATGCTCTATTGGGCTGATATTGGTTATTAGTCATTGGTTATTTGTTGTTTGTCATTGGTCATTAGTCATTTGTTGCTTGTCGTGTGTCATTTAAAGAGTCACTTCAGTTGCTGAGTTTCTCGTGAGGACGACAACCAATATCAGCATTTTCCCAAAAGAAATCGTGTTTCTTGACCGAACGTAGGCGTAGCCTTCTCGTAGAGTAACCCAACGATGTCGCAGTTTGTTGGGTTTCGCTAGCGCTCTACCCAACCTACAGATTTAGCATCGTCGTCCCACTAGGGTATCTTAGTAGAAAAAGGGTTTTATCCTATGGTAACAACAACAACGCCAGCCGAACACCGAATCTTACTAGAGAACATCAGTTGGCAGACGTTTAAAGCCATGTTGGTTGAGATGGGTTCACAGCGAGTAACCCGATTAGCCTATGATTCTGGAACAGTCGAAATTATGACTCCACTAATGCCCCATGAGAACTCCAACCGACTCATTGAAGTTTTTGTTGGTGTACTTTGCGAAGAATTAGGTCTGGAAATTAAACGGACTGGTTCATTGACTCTAACACGAGATGACTTGGGCCGTGGAGGCGAACCTGACAGCAGTTACTATATCCAGAATGAGCCTTTGGTTCGAGATAAAGAACATATTGATCTAGAATTTGACCCACCCCCTGACTTGGTATTAGAAGTCGAATACTCTAGGTCAAAGGTAGATAAGCTTTCCCTGTATGCAGCAATGGGAATTCCCGAATTTTGGCGCTACAATGGGACTGTATTGCGAATCTACAAACTAGAATTAGGGGAATATAAAGAATCTAACCTCAGTCTTACCTTTGCCCCTGTACAAATCAAAGAAATTCCCAAATTTATCCAAGAGAGCCGAAAGGTTGGTGAACTAACTTCTACCCGAAATTTTCGCAACTGGGTTAGGCAGCAGTTAGAGAACTCACAATAAAAAATTATCCTATTTTGAGGAGAGAGCGATCGCTATACCAAAAGAATTAGCTAAACTGAAGCAAGTCTATAAAGGAGATAAAGCAACAACTTAAGGTGTGCATGGACTTCCTGGAACTTATTCAACCCAGATTCAATGGGGAATCCATATCATTGATGCCAGACCTGTTAAAGGAAAAGGCTTCTGGGGAAAGCGCATTCCTCAAAAGAATGCCCGTGTTGAAGCGTTTGAGCTTAAAATAAATCCCAATAATGAGAGTTTCTACGTGCCACATCCCAATGGAGGATATGTCCAATTTGAAAACCTGGTACTAAGTTCTCTACAAGATGGGAAGCTCATTCAGAAAGTTAAAGGTTCTATCTATCATATTTATGAGCGACCAGAGTTTTTGAGAAAACCCATACTAGATGAAGCAACAAGACAAATTCAGGCTGCTACTAGCAAGGGATTGAGTGTTGAGTGGCTTGTAAGTGAGCAGCGGGCTGTTGTCCAATTAACACGATTTTTTCAAGAAAATCATATTAACATTACTGTCAAGTTTCTGGCGGAGTGATCAGCAATCATGATTTTGTACCCAATTGAGGAATTAGAGAAAAAATTGTCGAACACCGAGTTTAATGCTCTATTACAGGCAAGTTCAACATTCTGGAATAAAGAGCTGTTGAATGATAAATTTTACGGAAAGTCTTTAAAGCTCTATCTCTTGTTATCTTACAGTTCTGTTTTATCTAGTGAAGATCCGGTACTAATTTTTTACAATCGGTATTATTGGTTTCTGACCTTTGTTGAAAAGTATAAGTTAAAAAATGGTGATGATGCAGGTTTGGAACAACAGGCATTTAAACTCTTGGAAGAAGTTGATAAGATTGATGGTGATCTCGATTGGGGCATTGTCGAGCAATTGAACAGTCAAGTTATACAGGAAGTTCGATCCCTTGCGGTAGAGTCAGTATTGTCAAAAATATAAAACAGCTGTAATATGATTCAAAGCAATGCTCACCTCACCCTTCCCAAACATCATGCTTGCACAATTGGGATTGGTCGGCAAAAGAAGCTAATTTATCAGTGTGTTTGGGGTTGAGGACAGCAAAACAAATCAATTTTCTCCCTGTGGTCTGTCTAGTAGTCTTGATATTACAGATATTGAGAAGAAGTTAGCCGCTTATATTCCTAAAATACTGTTAACTATTGTTTGTTGCCTGTTCCTCCTCATCAAGGGAGTTGAGTTCCTTAGCTTCTTCAGCAGATATCCCTTCCCCTTGGGAACCAATATACCAAAGCACCGCTGCTGCCTCAGCACGAGTCACTGCTTTCTTAGGCTGGAATAAGGTTGTATACCCCAACAATCTACGAATATTGGCAGAATCCCCATTGTCGAAATCAGCTAATACTGCTCGCAATGCCTTAGGATCAATCTTGGCAGTATCCTGAAAACCCCAAGTTTGCTCAACTGCCTCAATCGAAGCTTTAGGCAATACCTCACGGCTGTCTAGAGGGACTTTCCACAAAATAAGATTTTCCCGCGTTAAGGGAGTATCGGGACGAAATGCTACTGACGTAGTATCATCACTCAGAGGACTAGGAATCAGTCCTGCTTCTGCTAATGCCTGAATACTGGGGAAATCCGGATCAGTTTTGGGGACATCCTTAAAAGCGGGCTTAGCTGTTGTTGAAGCTAGACGAATCTGCTTTTCTGGACTATTAGCATACATCTTATTATACGCAGCAACTAACCACCGAGCATACTCACGACGGTTGATAGTTTTATTTGGTTCAAGTTTGTTACTTTCAGTATCTGGATTATCTTCAGAGTTAGATTTCTCAACTGCTAATACTTCCAAAGCTACCAAATCTGCAACGTACTCACGCAGTTGTTGGGGAATTTGGTCAAGGTCGCTAAAATCTTGCGATACTATTGGAGATTCCTTTGGTTTCTCTTTTTGTGAACCAGGTTTCTCTTTTTGTGAATCAGATTGTTGTGCTGTTGCTTGAGCCGCATTACGGGTGTACTTAACCTCAAATTCTGTCAGATTGCTGTTCTTTTGAGTCGCTGGTTTGATTAAGGCAGATGTTTGCTTGGAGTTACTATTGCTACTAGAAGGAATAGATACAGTAACTTCCAACTCCTGCTTACGAGCAACAAAAGTACCCTCACTGTCCTCTTGTGGCTCAGAAATAATTTCCCAGTTGTTGAACTCAAAGGCTCTTTGGTAAAAGCTCAGAATAATATTCGTCGGGTCAGAAGAGGACCAAATTGTCAGTTTACCTTGAGCTTCTGCTTCCTTAAGCGGCTCAACTTTCTCTAACTCAGCCAGAGGATAACGCATCAGAGAAGGAAAATCCTTGGGTAGTTGCTTTGATGTTGTAATCTGAGAATTGTTTGGAGACGACTTATCAAGAATATCTTGGTTCTGTTGCAAATTAGGGTCTGGAGCTAAGGAACGCTCAAGTTCTTTACTACAAGAGGTTGACAAACTCAGTAGGCAAGTGGCAAGAATAGCGAATCGTGTAGGATTTTGATCGAACAGCACAGGTCTTCTGGAGAAAGGATCTCAACTCCTAAGCTAACGCAAATTTACCGAAAACGGTGTGATAGCAGCAGGGAAGAGGGAACAAGGGAGAGGGGGTGAGCTTTCAAAAGGTGTGGGAAGTGTGGGGAGTGTGGGAAGTGTGGGGAGTTTGTTTGGATACTTAGCTAGAAATACCACGCATAATTTCGCTCACCTGGGGAGAGGAAATATCGATTTTTCTGACCCTTTGGGTTTAGGGTAAGAGTATGTAGTTTCCAATTTTTATGGTTTCCAAGAAAGAAAATTCGGCAGTGAGCAATCAGTCTTCTGGATTGGCTAATTCGATACCAGAGGATAGCGAACAAGAAAAGTCAACTGTTGGTGAACAACAGCAAAAACCGACATCCCCTGGCTCTAAGTTCTGGCAGCAAGCACGGGATAATCTGCAAATTATTGCGATCGCACTTGTCTTAGCCTTGTTAATTAGGTCATTTGTCGCAGAACCTCGCTACATTCCCTCGGATTCGATGTTACCAACTTTGGAGGTAGGCGATCGCGTGGTTGTGGAAAAAATTTCCTACCTGTTTCGACCCCCTGCTCCTGGTGAAATTATTGTCTTCAATCCACCCTTACAACTACAAATTCAAGGCTATGACCCACAGCAAGCCTTTATTAAGCGGATTATTGGGACACCAGGTAAAACCATTGCCATTCAAGAGGACAAAGTTTACCTCGATGATACACCCTTAGTTGAAGACTACATTGCCGAACCACCAAAATACCAGATGAGGTCAGTACAAGTGCCCAATGAACAGCTTTTTGTTATGGGAGATAACCGCAACAATAGCAATGACTCCCATGTTTGGGGCTTTTTGCCCAAAAAGAACGTCATTGGTCGTGCTTGCTTCCGTTTTTGGCCCCTTAGTCGCATCGGCTCAGTTTAAAGGAGAAAGGTTTATTGTTTGTTCTTCCTTTTCTCCTTCCCCTTTTTTCTTGTGGGACGGGCATCTTGCCCGTCCTAAATATGCATTCCTAAATGTGCAACAGCTTACTAAAGACTGCCAAAAGTAGGAATTGGGCTACCATGAGCAGGAGAGAAGCTAGGTAAATCAATCCGGGTAATGTTCCGATTTCTGACTGCTAACCTGTAGCTGACACTTTGCAGCTCGGTATGAAGCTGTCGGTTTTCCCTTTGTAACATTGCCACCTTTTCTCGTACTGGTATCATCCGCTCAGAAAACTTCTGACGATAAATCTGCGGTAGTTCCTGTACAACCTGCTCTAGCATACGAGAACGGTCAGTTAACTCCTGAACCGACTGCCGCAATTGATAAATTTCTTCATCACGGGCTGTAATCTGCTCCTGGTAAAACTTTACCTGCTGTTCCACCTCTTGCAACTGGTCTCGTAAAGCTCGCATCTGAGCCTGATGGCGTTCAGAAACCTCTGGCTGAGGCATAAAGTTGGCATTACCTTTGACCAGGCGGAAGAGTTCCTGAGATAGTTGCTGCACCAGCTGGTCTCGCAGACGCAAATCTTCCCGCAGACGAGCAACTTCGGATTGAACCGTTTGTCGAGTTTGGGTCTGAGTCTGGCTCACCATAGCTTACAGCTCCGATTAATACGTTCTCCTAATGGCAAAAGGCGACGGGATGGGTCGATCATTAATTTAATAATGCTGCTAATGTAGCATGTCAATCTAGTATAATGATACCTCTTGCGGATAGAGAATTTCTCCATTGGTCACATAACTCAGTTAATTTTAGCCTTGCCTTACTCGCAACGATGATCGGCATAGATTAAGATCTAGTTGAATTTGAGAAAAATTAGCCCAAATGAGTGTAGCAAACAGCCCAAAGAAGATTAAGTTTGGCACCGATGGATGGCGGGGAATTATCGCCGATGACTTTACCTTTGCCAATGTCTGTAAGGTAACTCGCGCGATCGCGAGTTATCTAGAAACTGCCTACACTAAAGACCGCCCGGTTTTGATCGGTTACGATCCTCGTTTTCTTGCCGACAAGTTTGCCCACACTGCAGCTGAAATTCTAGCAGACTTGGGTTGGACAGTGAAAATTGTTGACCGGGATTGTCCAACACCGGTTATTGCTTACAATGCTCGTTATCTTAATTCAGCTGGGGCACTGATGTTTACCGCATCTCACAACCCAGCACCCTATTGTGGCATCAAATATATTCCCGATTATGCCGGACCTGCCACACCAGAAATTACTGATACAATTGTTGCCAACATTGAAGGGTCAGATGATGCACCTCCTAGTGGTAATCATGGCGATAAAATTTCCACATTTGACCCTAAACCAGACTATTTGAAATTTATTTACACCTTGCTTGATGTTGAAAAGATTCGTAGTGCTCGCCTGAAGGTGAAATACGACGCCCTCTACTCAACCTCTCGTGGTTATCTGGATGGAGTGCTAGAACACTGCCAGTGTGAAACACAAGCCTTCCATACTACCCGCGATGTCTTATTCGGTGGAGGTATGCCAGAGCCAAAAGAAGAGCAGCTGGTGGAACTAGTAGAGGCTGTAAAAACAGATAATGCTGATTTGGGTTTAGCTACCGATGGTGATGCTGACCGTTTTGGCATTGTAGACGAGCAAGGTAACGTCCTGACTCCGAATACCGTACTATTATTGCTCGCACGTCATCTCATCAAAAATAAAGATAAAAGTGGGGCAATTGTTCGTACTGTTGCCACTACCCATCTGTTGGATAACTTTGCCCTCAAGCATAGTCTAGAAATTTATGAAACAGCAGTAGGCTTTAAGTACATCGGTGAAAAAATGCGGGAAACCGAGGTGCTAATTGGCGGCGAAGAATCAGGCGGCTTAAGTATTATTGGACATATTCCTGAAAAGGATGGCATTCTGGCAAATATGTTAGTAGCAGAAGCGATCGCTTATGAAGGTAAGCCCTTATCCCAGCTCGTAGAAGAAGCAATTGCTGAAGCTGATGGTCCTCTGTTTAATCAGCGCCTCGATCTGCATCTGAATGACGCCCACAAAGCAGCAGTTCTGGAAAGCTGCACTAGTAATCCTCCCACAGAAGTTGCTGGCATTAAAGTTAAAGAAGTCGGTCGCAAAGACGGCATCAAACTCTATTTAGAAGGAGGTAGTTGGGTACTGTTGCGTCCTTCAGGCACTGAACCCCTGATGCGTGTCTACATGGAAAGCAACTCCCTAGAACAGCAAAACCAAATTGCTCAAGCGATGAAGCAAATGATCGACAAGATGGAGCCTGCGGCAGTTTAACTTAATTGCTTGTTGGTTGTTGATCGGTTGTAGGAAGTTTTTGGTGGAGAGTTTGAAACCTGTTTCAATAACAAAACAAATAACCAACAACCAATAACCAATGACCAATGAAAACCTTTGCTAACTTACTCTCCTCCTTGATTGTAGCTGGATGGATAGGAGCGATCGCGCTGCTATCCATTCAAAATATTAAGCCGGTATCCCTAAAATTTCTCTACTTTGAGTCAATTGAGATTCCTGTGGGTCTTGTACTAGCGTTTAGTGTTGGTTTAGGTATGATCAGCGGAGCGATTTTGCCCCCCTTGTGGCAGCTATTTGAGCAACCAAGGAGAACAGGAGCCTCTAAGAAATATTTGGAGTATGAAGAATATGGAGAGGAGGAAAATAAGTAAATAAACACGTTAGAATCCGAGAGTAATCACTACTACAAGCGGGCGCAAAAGGACAGACAAAGATGTTCCTCGAAGAACTAACACCAATTTTTACAGAACTGACGAAGCAGCCAGTTGCTTTCTTCGGTGGATTTTTCTCTGGAGTGTTTCGACTGAACCTCTCAGATGACCCAGTCAAGACTTGGCTAGATGAGCAGACTGGCTCTACGGGATACACTGCTGCTTCTAAGGAAAGTGGCAATAGCAAAAGTAGTGGACCTCAATCAATTTCGATTGAATAAGCTGTTCCGCATTTAAACTGTGATAACTTTATTACCTTTGTTTTTGAGTTTTCGCCCCCATTTGATAATTAATCCTCCTTCATTTAACAGTTGATGTAACAAATATTCTAATTCTTCAATTGATTTAAAGAATCGATTGGCAAGATATTCTTTAGCTGAATGCCAAACCAATTCAATTAAGTTATAATCTGGACTATATTTGGGAAGATATTCTAAATGAATGTTTGGCATTTCTGCTTCTATTTTCTGGATGTATTCTGCTTTTTTATGAAAACTA
>JGI12316J15310_10000016_pt27 | contig 16252 bp, 11 predicted proteins | sample MarCyaLeptolynsp_FD_15310 | JGI IMG/M metagenome (IMG submission 15310)
GACGCCGCCCCGATCAGCACGTCGCCCACGCCCGACTTGCACACGTAGCTCCGCCGGTGATAGCAAGTAAACCGCTCGACCAGCGTCGCCGCGAATTCATACTCGCCGTCCATAAACACCCGCTCCGCCGGAATGAACACGTCGTCGAAAACGACCATCGCCTCCTGTCCAGCGAAACGCTGATTGCCCTGGTCGATCGTACCCGGCTCCATACTGCGCGTATCCGACGCCTGCCGCCCGTAGATGTAAGTGATCCCCGGCGCGTCCACCGGCACAGCGCCGACCACCGCCCAATCTCGATCCGCCTGCCCCAGGCGCAGCGTCGGCATCACCACGAGCCAATGCGAATTCAAGCAGCCGGTTTGGTGCGCCTTCGCCCCGCGAATCCAAACGCCCTCTTCGCTGCGCTTCACGATGCGCAGATATAGATCGGGATCGGCTTGCGCGTGCGGCGCCTTCGAGCGATCCCCCTTCACGTCCGTCATCGCGCCGCCGAGAACCAGATTGCCTTCATGCAACAGACGCAGGAAGTCGAGAAACCGCCGGTGGTACCCCGTACCGTGCTTCTCATCGACGTCATACGTCACCGAATGCAGCGCGTTCAGCGCGTCCATCCCAACGCAACGCTGGAAGCACGTCCCCGTCAACTGCCCCAGTCGTCGTTGCATCTCGTTTTGTAGAACGAGATCCTCGGCCGACTCGGCGATATGCAGAAAGCGGCTGATCGTCTTGCCCGTCAGCGGCGACTGCGCCCGCGCCAACCGCGGCTCGCGCAACGCTAGATCGTAGGTCTCGGCGACCGCGTTCGCCGAGGGCCGCATCATCGGATGCTCCACCGGATCGCTCACCCGCTCGCCGAACAGGCGCACGTCAAGCTCGCGGCCACGGAGGCTGTCGAGATACTGCTCGCCGGTCTCGATCGGATACGGCGGAGGCTTGGCGGTCATCGCGCCCGTCAGCCTACCAAGTCCACAGGGTCAGGGCGCGGTCGTCTTTGATCAGCAGATGCTTGGCGCCGGCGACCGCCGGATGGCCGTAGGTCTCGGCGTCGGCGACCGAGTAAGTCCGCAGCGGCTCGTAGGCGTCGGCGCCCAAGCGCGTCACGATCAGCTCCGCGTCCGAAGTCAACGTCAGCAGGTATCCGTCGGCAGCGATCAGCGTCGCGTTGTGCCCCAGTCGCCCCGGCCCGCGCCAATGGACCTCGCCCGTCTTCGGGTCCATCGCGAACAGGTTCCCGCGCTGCTTCTCGGTATAGCCGTAGAGCACACCCTCGTGGAGCACCGGCGAACTCATGTACATCGTCGCGTCGTTCGTCGTCCAGACCTCTTCGGCCGTCCACTTCCCGCCGTCGGACTTTGCCCGCACCGCCGAACTCTTCGCCCGCGTCCCCGAAAACAGAATCAAGTCGTCGACCATCACCGGCGTCATGATGTTCTGCGTGTAGGGCGTCGTGAACGGCAGCGACCACAACTCCTCGCCCGTCTCCGCGTCGACGCTCACCGTGTGTTCGGCCGACTGCGTCACGATCTGCTCGCGCCCGTCGATCCGAAAAACGACCGGCGACACGTAGCTCGGCCCCTCGTCGCTCCAGCGCCAAGCTTCCTTGCCCGTCGCCGGATCGAAGGCGATCAAGGCGCCGTCTTTGTCGGTCCCGACGTGCGCCACCAACTTCCCGTGCACGATCGCCGGCGACATCGCCACGCCGAACTTGGGCCAAGTCCGCTCAAACTCCGATTGGAAATCCTTACGCCAAAGCACCTTTCCCGACGCCGCGTCGAAGGCCGACAACACGCCCGAAATCCCGAGCGTAAACAGCCGTCCGTCATCGAGCACCGGCGTCGATTTGGGCCCAAGCCCATGCGGCGCGGCGGCGCTGGTCGGCTTGTACGGGGCGCGGTAGCGCTGCTCCCAAACCACGCCGCCGTCCGACAGCCTTCGCTTGGTGACGACCTCTTCATCTGTCGCCTCGTCGCGCGAATGCAGATAGATCGATTCCCCTTGAACCAGCGGCCCGGCATACCCCGACCCGACCCCGTCGATCTTCCAAACCCGCGTCAGCTCTTCCGGCCACTCAGCGGGCGCCTCCAACTGCGACGCCTGCCCGTCCCGATTCGGCCCCCGCCACTGCGTCCACTCGGCCTGCGCGCCAAGAGAGAAGAGGAGAAGGATTGCCGGTACCCGCACGAGGGCTATTCTAGCGACTCCAGCCTAGTCGACACCGGACCGGCGTTCAGGCGGATCCGGATCGGATCGATATCGCCGCCCAAAGCCCTCTGCCCCGTTGAGATGGCCGTCCCTCGATTCGTATTCCTTGAAGAGCCTGAGCCATCTCGATCGCGGATAGCGCTCGGCAAGAAGCCTCCGGGGCGACTGTTCATGGGAATCCCAATCCCGGCCTGGATACTGCATCGCCCAGTGATACGTGGCAAGCAGATCGTAGTTGTATGTGGCGCGATAGAGAGCCTCCGGACATCCTCGCGGAGCGCTAGGGACCTTGCAGGCCTCGTAAACCGACGCGAACAACCATCCCGCCCCGCTTCGTGCAAGCCCCAGGATCTGATCCCATTCCTCATGGGCCCGCTCGCGACCCGCGGCGCTAACCCATTCGAGAGAGACCGACTCCGGTCGAACGGGGCTGCTTTCGCCGTCGCTCGGCCACCACCACCAGTTGTATCCGCTGTAGTGATTCTCCTCGAGTTCGATCACACGCCCGATGCCGGCCTCGACCTTCGGACTCATCCCCGGAAAGCGCAGCAAGATCAGTTTCGACAGAAAGGGCAACTCCTGATCGGAGGCGGCCGCGAACTCTTCCATCGAAGATTGCGTCTGCGGCGCCAGCATCCCGACGTCCCGCGTCAGGTCCTGGGCGACGTCCCACCTCTCGAGAAGTACGGCGCGCACCCAGAGCGCCACGGCCACGTCCCTCCGGACCGACTCCGCAGCAGCTGTGCTCTCACGAGAGAGCTCGACAAGCCTCTCTAGCGGCGCCGATGAATTCAAGATGTGGGCGACGCGCGGCATCAGCCCCAAACGGATGCCGATCGGGTGGTTCGGCTGCTCGGCCTTGACCCACTTACGCCACGCATGGCGCGCGGGCTCCCCGCCGTGCTTCATGCCGATCGACACCGGCAACTGGACGCCGTGCTCCAACATCTCGCCGTAGCCGCGACTCGCCTCTGCGCGCAGCGCGAGCATCCGGTTTCGGCTCGATGGCAAGCGCGCCAACAAGGGTAGTGCACGATCAATCCACTCTCGCGCCTCGGAGTACCTACCGGAGCGCGCGAGCAACCGCGCGGCGTAGTAGGCGATCGAAGCGGCGCCGAATCGTGAATCGTCGGCCCGGGCCGCCTCCAGCAATTCGGGGACGGCCTCATGCTCGGGGTCCACCTTGCTGAGCGCCGCAATCAGCCACGCCGTCGATCGGATTTCGCGCCAGCGTTCCACGGTATACGTGACCGCCTCCGGCTCCGTCGCCTGAAACGCCGTGATCCAAGCCGTCAACCTGTCACGCCGACCCAACGCAATTCGGTCTGCGAAAGGCGGTGCGGGATCGCTCCACCACCTTCTCGGATTCGCGTTGTCGAGCACCGTCAGATACCGGTCGAGGTCATGGAAGCGCGTCCCCACGCGCAACTCCGACATCAGTCTGAGGCCTAACATTCGCGCCGCCGCCTCGGGATCAGTGAACGTTAGAACGCGAAATAGGAGGTAGCGAGCGGCATCGTGGGTGACTACCGCCTCTTCGTCGAGCAGCACCCGCTCAAGCTGCCTTTGCGTCCGGCGAAGCAGCGGCAAATACTCGGGATCTTCATCCGGAAGAATCCGAGCGTGCCACAGCATGCTTCGGCCCGCCATGTACGGCGCCCAGTCCGTCCAAGGCGACTCCGGATGGCGCCGGATCGCGCGAAACGCTTTCTCGGCGCCTTCAAAGTTCCCCCCGTGGAACAGAGCAGCCGCGCGCTGGTACTCCCGGTCGAAGCGGATGGCCGCGGGCAGCCCGTCTTCGAGCGCCGGGAGGCGCTTCGGTTCCAGGCACTGATGGAAGACGAGGTCCTGCGCGACGATCCAGCTCCTGACCGCGGCGCTCTCTCTCCCGAACCGCTCGGACAGTTCGCTTAACCGAGCCGCGGCCTGAACGAACGCGTCGGCGGTACAGGTTCGGGCATACAACATCCCGCGCGTCTGGAAGCTTCGCCGGCGCCACGGACTCTCCAGCAGTCCGGCTACAGGATCGGCTCCAGCCACCGGCATCGATCGGCGCAGATCGATCCACGCCTTCAGCGCTCGCCGCGGGGCCTCACGATCACCGTGGATTCGGAAATTCCAAACGTCCTTCATTCGAGCGCGTTCTTCTTCGGTGAAGGGCGTCCCCTCTAGGTACCGATAGGCCACGTAGAGATACGAACGCGCGTAACTCGGCAGAATGACTCCTAAGTCACCCGCGCCATAGTCGCTGAACGGGAGGTCCGGGTGCTTTTCATAATCAAAGAACGAGACCGGCAGAAAAACACGCAGACCCGCCGGCGCCGCCAGAGTAAGAAATAGGCAAAGAGCAGAGGTTCGAATCAATACCATTCGTCGCTATTCTAGCCGGACTCCCTTTTTCAATCTCGTTGAACGCCCGGCAGCGATCGAAAAGCCTCTTCCGTCCAAGGCTCCACCCGAAACCAATACGTCGCCTCTCGCTGCGGCGCCCAAGGATAACCCTCATCCGTCGACTGCCCCAGCGCCTGGTTACAGCGCTCGGCCCGAAACCGCCCGTCCCGCCGCAGCCGCTCCGCATAGCGGCCCGAACCGCGCCCCATGTGGAACAGCATCGGCACGACCTCATCCGCCGCCAACGAATCCAACCACTCCGGCTCGTCGCACCAAGAAACCAGCGCCGTCATCGAAAGCGGCGAGTACGACTCCGACAACCGCGCCAACAATTCGCGATAGAAGCCGCGCTCCGATTCTTTCGCATCAAAGTCGATCTGCAGCCCCTCCAACCCCGGATCCCAAGGGATCGATCCGACGGCTTCCACTACGTTCTCCAACTGCTCGGCGTCCAGCGCAGCGCCGTGAGCCTCAATCCGGACCACGGGCATCAACTCCACGCCGGGCCGCACCCGCAACGGCACGCGCCGCGGAAAAACTTCGATCTCCTCCCCGCGCAAGACAATCCGATTCGCCAAGAACGCCACGCGGGCGTCCCCCGGCGCCAAGAACCGCAGATCCTCCGGCCGCTCCCAAGCCCACAACGTAATCTCATGCTCCAAGGGCTGCGGTGAGCAGGCTGCGAAGCACAGCGCTGAGAGCAGCAGGCCTCGCACGAACCTATCGCTCGCACGCATGGACGCTGTACCAGGCAAGGCCCAGCCCGCCAGGTCGCAAAGCGATGCATGCAGCGCCGGATTCTTCGACCGCCCGGAACTCCAGACTCGAGACCTGGATCTCTTCGGTCTCCGTCACAGGTCCCCACGGAGTCAATTCCAAGTAGTACTTCGTGCCGTATCGCGAGCTTTCGGTCATGCGTTGATCCACCACCTCCGCCTCAATCCACTCAATCCGCTGGGGCTCCCAGGCGCAGTTCACGGTAACAACGGCTCCGTATCCGTAAGCCCAGAGCAATAAGAAACCGCATGCCGCCGCGAACCATCCCGTATGGGCTCCGCCGGAAAAGCGGATGAGCAGCACCAGCAGTATGGCCGCGATAGCGGCGCCCCAGGCGACGGCGTAGCCGGCATCCAAGACGGCCCAGTCGGACGCGGCTCGGTAAGCCAAGATCACGGACGGCAATAGAAGTCCGGTCCCTACGTTGGGGTAGACGCTCGATTCCTTGCCGTCGAACCGAATCAGCCCCTTGTATCTCCGGATCAGTTCGACCGCGGCCAGCGGAGTTAAGAGAAGCAGCACCATCAGGACTACGTACGGGCTCGGCAGCAACCATCCCCAGATAGCTAGCCCTGCTCCGATACCGTTCAAGTAGCGAGCTGCGGTGATCGCCTGATCCAGCCTATTGGCTCGCCTTTCCTCGGTCGCTCCATACGCTTCGCTGGAGAGGATCTCTTCCTCTTCCCCATCCATCTCTGCGTAGTCGAGGTCCTCCAGATCATCGAACCAGTCCCAGAACACCTGATCGGCCTTGAAGTAGATCGGCACATCGATTGTCGAACGAGTCGGGTCTCGCGGCACGAGTTGCGTCGTCACTCCGTCGCCCTTACTCCGAAACCCGCGCACCTCCGACCGGCGGATCTCGCAATACTTCACCAGCCCTTGGACCGCCAGTAGGTCGCCCTTTAGCCGGACTCGATAGCGAATGATGAACACAATCGACGCTGCGCCAAGCGCCGCAAGCCCGAGCACACACGCCGCAACGAAGATCGTTTCGGCGATCGCCTTCCCCGGCCCATGCTGACGCCAGAGTCTATCCAGGCCCCACAGTCCCAAGGCGATCAGCCCGGGCCCTGCAAGCCACATAAAGACTGTCCACCCTCGCGAGGCTCGATAGACCTTCTCCTCTTCAGTCTCGGGCAAGCGCGCGTACCAGTCGCCCATTCTAAGTCGAACCTCGCTCTCCTGCCCGACGGCGACCAACGCCCTGTGCGAAACCAGACACGCTCGGCCCGGTCGCCGTCGGAAACCAGGCGTACAATCACCCTCATGAGGTTTTCGGTTGGAATAGCAGCGGCTTTCTTGTGCACCGGCGCCGTTTGGGCTGACTCCGTTTTCGTCTATCAAGGCGAGCGCTTCCGTCTCCCCGTCGCCCCCACCGCATTCCATCCGCAGGAGTCAGGCCGCGTCCTCGTCGAAGCAGGCGACGCCTTCTACTGGCTCGACGAAGCCCAACCTCAGCCAGAAGCCCCGGCCGCGACCAAGCCGCAGCCGCGCGAGCAGCCCGCTCCCGGGACCTTGACCCAAATCTCCGGCGACAACCAGGTCGTCACCGCCGGAACCCGCTTCCGCATCTCCGTCCGCTCCCGCAACGAAATCGGCGCCCCTCTTACCGACGTCAACGTCGCCGTCACCCGCGTCGAGCCCGCCGGAAACCTCGTCTTCTGCCTCCCCTCGGTCACCGGGGCCGGCGGCCAAGCCTCGCTCCTCTGCGCTGCCTCCGGCGTCGGCGAACCGGTCGACGCGGAAATCACCGTCGGCGACGCACTCGGCCGCTCCGCCCCGCCCTTCCGCGTTCGCATCATCCCGGCCCTGCTCGAAGAAGGTCTCCGCAGCCTATCCGGTCCGGTCGTCTCGACGCCTCAGCACCGCAGCGTCCAGTTCGTCGTCCAAGCCGTCCGCGACGGCGTCGCCCAAGCCGGTCTCAACCTCGACGTCCGCGCCAATCCCGGTTTCCCGTTGCTCTCCTGCCCGACCCTGTTCCGTACCGACGTCTTCGGCCTCGCCACCATCGTCTGCCGAGCCAACGGCGTCACCGGCCCCGTACTCTCGGAGGTCGCCATCACCGACGCCGACGGCCGCGTCGCCCAGGTCACCGTCAACGTCGTCCCGCACGAGACCCTCGGCGACGGTCCGCACAAGGTCTCGGGCGATAACCAGGAACTGCCTCGCTTCGGCGTCGCCGCCGCTCCGCTCATCGTTTCCGCGCTTGAAGGCGGCCTGCCGCAGGAAGGTGAACGCCTCACCATCACCCGCTCGTCCGGGCTGGTCTTCTGCCCCACCCAAGTGATCACCAACGCCGCCGGCCTAGCGGCCATCACTTGCTCGGCCGGCGACGTCCCGCTCGAATCCTTCATCACCGTCCAAGTTGCGGACGAGGACGGCCGCGAACTCGAAGCCCCCTTCCGTCTCCGCGTCCTGCCCATCGACCCCGGCAGCGCGGTCGATCTCCGGCTCGACAGCGACGACGACCTCGAAGGCCAAGTCGGCCGGCCCCTCGAGACTGAAATCGAAGTCACCGCCCTCGACGGCTCCGACGACCCCGAGCCCGGCGCCCCCGTCTTTGCTTGGGCCGCCGGCGGCGCCGTCGTCTTCGACCCCTTCGTCTCCGTCTCCGACGATCGCGGCGAAGCCCGCATCCGAGTCACCCCCGGTTGCTCCGCCCGCCAAGAGATCATCAACCTCGGCCTCAAAGACGACGACGTACTCCAGACCGTCCGCCTGCGCATCCTGCCCGGGCCCCCGCGCATCGCCCGCAAGATCCGCGGCGATCTCCAGTCCGGGGCCGCGGGCCAACTGATCAACGAGGAAGCTCTCGTCGTCGAGATCACCGACATCTGCGGTACCCCCTTGCGCGGCGAAGCCGTCGTCTGGTCCGTCGAGCCGCCGACCGCCGCCCAACTCGTCAACACCATCTCCCCAACCGACGCCTCCGGTCACTCGTCAACGCTTCTCCGGCTCGGCGATACCGCCGGACCGTTCCTCGTGCGAGCCCGCGCCGGCGACTTGGAGGCGACCTTTAACCTCGCCGTCACTCAGGTCCCCACGACCGTCGTCGCCGTTGGCGGGGACGCCCAACAGATCCCCGTCGGCATGACCGCCGCTCAGCCTCTCGCCATCGAAGTCCGCGACCAGGACGGCGGCGCCGTCTCCGGAACCCTCGTCAGTTTCGCCGTCGAGCTCGGCGAAGCGACGCTCAGTTCGCCCAGCGTTCTCACGGACGAGAACGGCCGCGCGTCCGTCACCGTCACCGCTGGACAAACACTCGGCCGCCTGCTCGTCACCGCTCGCGCCGGGGCCGGCTTCCTAACGGGTTCCGTCACCGAGACCGCCCGCGTCGCTCAGACCGCGCCGTTCTACACGTTTGTTCTGGAAGTCGTCGGCGCCTCCCCAGCCGCAACGCCCGCAGGCTTCGTCAACGGCGCCAGCTTCCGCACCGGCTGGACGCCCGGAGCGATCGGCACCGTCTTCGGCGCGAATCTCATGGAGGGCGTCGACGGCGCCATCGTCGCCGGTCCGGCGCCGTTCCCGACGCTGCTTGAAGGCGTCTCCGTCGTCGTCAACGGCGTCGCCGCCCCCATCGTCGCCCTCGCCGACGTCAACGGCCAACAGCAGATCAACGTCCAAGTCCCGTTCGAGACCGCGCCCGGATTCGCCTCCGTCGAACTCCGCAACGCCGGAGCCTCGACCGTGGTCGAAGGCGTACCCGTCTCGGCCGTCCATCCCGGCGTCTTTGAAGTCTCCGACGGCGACCTCCGCGTCGCGGCCGCCCTGCACGCCGACTTCACCTTGGTCACCCGCGCCAACCCGGCACGCAACGGCGAGACGATCCTGCTCTTCGTCACCGGCCTCGGTGAACTCGATCAGCCGGTCGGGACCAACGTCGGCGGCCCCGTGCCGCCGCGAAGCCCGGCCCAAACGCCCGTCGTCGGAATCGACGGCGAGGGCATGGCCGTGGCGGGCGCCTTCTACGCACCGGGCCTCATAGGAACCTACCAAGTCAACTTCGTCGTCGGGGCCGACGTCGCTCCCGGCATCCGCACCCTGAGCGTCGTCTCTGCCGGGGCCGCCAGTCAGTCGGTCTCGCTTCCAGTCGGACCTGCGGCCTCGGCCTCTCGGTAAAGGATGAGGGCCCCCACGCCCGCCAGCAACGCAAAGACCGCGACCCAGCGATAGAACGTCGTCGGCCGATACGCGAGTTCGATCGCGCAAGGACCCGACTCGACCAGCAGCACAACCATCTGCCCGAGCCCGTCGGCGCGCGTCTCCAGTCGCCGCCCGTCGCAGCGCGCTTCCCAGCGCGCATCGAAAGTGATCTGCACCGAGAGCGCCTGCCCCGGCTCAAAGCCCGCGCGCACCGTCGCCTCATCCGTGCCACGCCATTCGAACTCCGTGCCTATCGCCGCATCGAGCGCAGCCAGGTACGCCTCGATCGGTTCGACATCCGTCACGTTCTCCGGAGCCCGCGGCACAATCGCCTCTGTCGGGACGACGTGCGCCAACGACCGATTCCGTCGATGCACCCGATAGATCGCGTCATCGCCCTCGCGCCATCGCTCGTCCAACACGCCCGCAAACTTCCGCCCGTCCTGCCAGATCGGAAACCAATCCCGCGTCCCCGGCCCGCCCGCCAGAACCATATCGACGCCGTAGACCTCGAGCCACTGCGCGGTCCGCGCCCCGTCGCCCTGCGTGTAAGGAATGCCGTAGTCCACCGTCCACCAAACCGGGTTGCGCACCCCCGGCCCAAACCCTCCGCCAAACTGCGGCACGGTCTCGAACGCCGACAACCAAAATCGCAATGAGCCGTGCGTATAGACCCGCCGTCCGTCCTGCTTCGCCAAGACCGCCGCTGCCTGCTTCTCATACGAGGCGTCGACGTCCAGCGGCCGCGCAAGCTCTCCGGCGAACCGCGCATGGTGGATCGCCAGCCCCGCCACGACCGCCGCGACCAGTGCCATCCCCCAGCGCCCACGCACCCAGCGCCCACGCACCCAGCGCGCCGCAAGCGGCCCCAGCGCGAGAGCAACCGCCAACTCCAGCTCCAACTGGTACCGCCAAGCCTGCGGAATCAGATGCACCTCGGTCAGATGCGCGACCCAAGGCAGCGCCGCCATCGGCAGCAGAAACGTCAGCCCCAACCGCTGCGCCGCGTCCTCCACCCGCGCCCGCAACAGCCATGCCCAAGCCGCCACGGCGATCGCCAACCCGATCAGCCCCGCCAGCCGCCAACCGTCCATCGGATACGAACTCCCGCTGATCTGCCCGTTCCGAGCAATGTCGCCGATCAGCGTCGGCGTCAGCCAAGGACAAGCCAGCGCATAAGCCCAAACGCCGACCGCCGCCGTCACGCCGAGCCCGGAGAGCACCGCCCGCCGCCGCTGGACGAGTACGTAAGCGATCGTCGCCCAAGCCAGCGCGAACGCTCCGACCCAGTTCGTCAACGGCACGGCCGCGAACAAGATTGCGGCCAAGAACACTCGCCCCGCCCGAGGCCGTTCCATCGCTCGATCGAGCAACAGCAGCGCAACCGGAATCAACGTCAGCGCCATCACCTGTGGGCCCGCGCCATAGAACGCCAGTACCTGGTAGCGCCGCGGATCGAAGAGCGTCGTCGCATCGCCGAACACCTGCGGCAACATCCAAATCGAAGGCGACAAGAATGCAAACGCCGCGCCGCTCCACAACGCCCGCGCCGCATCGCCGCTCAGCCGAAACGCCAGCGCCGCCACCGCCGCCGGGCCAGTCGTCAGGCACACGCCCGTCAGCGAGTGATAGGCCAGGGCAGGGGAGAGGCCGAACCAGCCGATCAGTAGCGCCGTCGCTTCGATCAGCAACGGCGGATAGACGTTCTCCGTCGGCACGCCCCCGTACCACCACGGGAACCAGGCGCCGAGTTCCGGCTCCTCGGCGAAGATCCGCGCCAACCCGATGAACGCCCCCTCGATCGAATGGCGCGCGTCGATCCAATCCGCCGTCAGCCACGCCCAGTAGACGAGCGCCTGCGCCGTCGTGAGCGCCGCGGCGCCCAACGCAACTCGCGCGCGTGGACTTCGAGGAAGGTAAGGCAAACTAGGCGGCGTGCTTCGAATCGACGGGCTTCACGGCTAGATTAGCGATCAAGGCCAGCACCAACAACGCCGCCATCAGATACATCGTCGTGTTGTACAGACCCGCCGAAGGATCCGCCGTCCCCGCCGGCGCGATCTCCAACAACTTCGGGATCGTCACCGTCTTCTCTTCAATCAGCCGCTCCAACTGATCGACCGACGATCCGAACGCCGCTTGGAAGCGCGCCGGATCGATCTGCGCCGCCAATTCGCGAACCGCCTCCGAGACCGATCGCTCTCGCAACGACGTAATCGCAAGCGGCCCCAGCACCCCCGCCGTCGACCAAGCCGTCAACAAGCGTCCGTGGATCGCGCCCACGTACTTCGCCCCAAACAGGTCCGCCAAGTAGGCCGGAATCGTCGCGAACCCGCCGCCGTACATCGTGAAGATGATCATCGTCGACGCATAGAACAGAACCAGCCACACCAAATCCGGCGACGCGCTCACCCGCTCCGCGCTCCACGGAATCGACAGATAGAGCGCCGTCCCCAACACGAAGAACACCGTATAAGTCGCCTTCCGGCCGATCCAGTCCGAGACGCTCGCCCAGAAGAACCGCCCGCCCATGTTGAACACCGAAATCATGAATACGTAGGCCGCCGCGAACGACGTATCGACGATCGACGGCAGCGTCGATCCAAAGATCTCGGTAATCATCGTCTTCGCGACGCCCAGCACCCCGATGCCGGCCGTCACGTTGAAGCACAGCACGATCCACAGCAGCCAAAACTGCGGCGTCCGCAGCGCCCGATCCGGATCGACGCTATGGTCGGCGATCATCTTCTTCGCGGTTTGCGAAGCGCTCGGCGGCGTCCAGCCTTCCGGCTTCCAGCCCTCCGCCGGCAGCCGATAGGAAAACGCCGCGGCGATCATCACCAGCAAGTACCCGACGCCGAGCACCAAGAACGTCTCGGCGACTCCGGTCGAGCCCGTGTCGACGGCGTAGACGCCCGTCGGCCCGGGTACGATCATGCCCGCCACGTCGTTCGCGCCGACGATCACTACTTCCCGCAGTCCGCTACCCGTTTGCAGAAAGCGCCGACCGGCCTCGGTGACCAAGTCCAGCGTCTCCGGCGTCCCCAAGAACTCCGGCGCACGATAGAAGCGCGCGATCAACCACTCCTTCAACGGCGCGCCGATCATCGCCCCGCCGCCGAACCCCATGATCGCCATCCCCGTCGCCATCCCTCGGCGATCCGGAAACCACTTGATCAGCGTCGAGACCGGCGACACGTACCCCAACCCCAAACCGCAGCCGCCGATCACGCCGTAGCCCAGATAGAGCAGCCAAAGCTGGTGCAAGTAGATCCCCGCCGCACCCACCAGAAACCCGCCGCCCCAACACACCGCCGCCACCGTGCCGACCAGCCGCGGGCCGACCTTCTCCAGCCACTTCCCCGCAAACGCCGCGGCCAACCCCAACGAGACGATCGCGACCGTGAAGATCCACACCACCTCCCGCAGCGTCCAATCATCCGCCGCCGGCGCCGCCACGCCCTGGATGCGCGTCAACGCCGGGTTGAAGATGCTCCAGGCGTAAACCGACCCAATACAGAGGTGAATCGCGATCGACGCCGGCGGAACCTTCCAACGATTGAAGCCGGGTTCGGCGATGATCCGTTCGCGAGAAAAGAGACCAGACATAGGCGGACGAAACGAGCTGCGACATGATACCAGCGCCGCCGTTCCCGCGCATTTTGCGCCTCCCTTAAGAATGTATTTGACATTGAGTTGCAGAAAGGATACCTTGGCTTCAAGTCAGCGCCCGGAGCGTCGTCGTGGCGGAAACGTTGGAAAAACGGCGCCATCCCCTCGCCCCGAGGCTTGGACTGACCCGGAAGTTTCGCTAGGAACTTGCGCATCGTGAACAAGAGGAGCAGCGTCATGGAAGAAGCGAACTATCGCGTCACTTGCGACAAGGACGGTCGCGTCTGGCTCGCGCACAAAGGCCAAATCCGTGAGTTGTCGCTGCACGATCTAGCCGCCTTGGCCCAAGCTCTCTGCGAGTCCGCCGCGGATGCGACTCGTCCCGCCGAGAGGGAGTCGGTCCTTGCCGCGACGTAGCGCCGCCCGCGGATGGTCTCGCCGGGGACTCCTCGCCGCCGCCGCGGGTCTGCCGGCCGCGGCAAGCTGGCCCGAATTCCGCGGCGACGGCCAGAGCCTGCCCTCCTCGCTCCCCCGAACGTGGTCTGAAACCGAGCACGTCGACTGGAGCGTCGCGACCGAGGGCTACGGCCAGTCGAGCCCCGTCATCTGGGATCAGACCGTCTATCTCACCGGCATCGACGGCCCCAACAAAGAGTCGCTCCTGCTCTGGGCCCTCGACCTCCAGACCGGCCGGCCCCGCTGGACCCACAAGTCCGAGCCGCGGGCCGCCGTGGAGGTCACCGACATGATCAGCCGCGCGGCGCCGACTCCCGCCGTCGACGCGGAACGGCTCTACGCCTTCTTCGAGACCGGCTTGCTGACCGCCCTCAGCCATTCCGGAAAACCTTTGTGGGAGCGCCGCCTCACCGAAGAGTTCGGCGCCTTCGGAGGCCGCCACGGAATCGGCAGCTCGCTGCGACTCTGCTCGGCCGGAGTCCTCGCCCTCGCCGCGCATGACGGGCCGTCCTACCTGCTCTGTGCCGATCGCGAAACCGGCGAGACCGTCTGGAAGGCCGACCGCGAGAAGGGGATCTCCTGGTCGACGCCCGTCGTCCTGCGCGACGGCGAGACGGAGATTGTTCTCGTCTCAGCCGGCGACCGCGTCGAAGCTTTCTCCGTCGCCGACGGCCGCGCACTCTGGACCATGGACGGCCTCCAAGGCGCCTTCGTCGCCTCCCCGACGGTGGTCGAAGGCGGCGCGATCGTGGCCTCCAGCGAGAAAGGCCAAACGGCCCGCATCGCCTTCCCCAACGGCCTGACCGAGGCCCCCAAGACGGTCTGGCGAGCGAAAGAGGCCGCCTCCTACTTCAGCTCGCCGTTGGTTTATCGAGGTCGCGCCTATATGAGCAACAAAGTCGGAGTCGCCTTCTGCCTCGACGCCGACACCGGCGAGGAAATCTGGAAGACCCGGCTCAAGGGCGGCTGCTGGGCCTCCCCGATGGGCGCCGACGGCGTAGTCTATTTCTACGGCGTCGACGGTGCGGTCGAACTCTTCGACGCGGCTGCCGACGCACCCAAGAAGATCGCCGAAAACCAGCTCGAAGAAGAATCCCGCCTCTACGGCGCCGCCGCCTCCGACGGCCGCCTCGTCCTCCGCTACGGCCGCCGAGTGGTCTCTGTGAGCGCCTAGCGCTCTAACGCTTCTGCGATACTTCCGGAAGCCCTTCCGGCTCCAGAATCCAGACGCTAGGCGACCGATTGCCGTTCGCGTTGGGATCCTCCGTCACGTAGATCTCATTCTTCAAACCGATCGATAGCGCCACCGGCGACAACAATTCGACACGCCGAGCCGGCGAAGACGACCGCCCCGGCTTCGCCTTCTCTGCGGGAGCGAGCCCCGCGATCGTACGGATCCTTCCCGATCTTTCGATCACTCGGACCACATGATTTCCCGTGTCGGCGATGTACAGATTCCCGTCGCCGTCCAGGGCGAGGCCGCGCGGCTGATTCAACTCCGCCTCGTCAGCGTCGCCCCGATCTCCTGAGTACCCGGCCGTTCCCGTCCCCGCGAACGCCTTCTGCTTCCCGTCCGGCCCCACCTCGTAGATCATGTTCTGCCTGGAGTCGCTCAGGTACATCGTTCCGTCGACGTCCTTCACCACGCCAGCCAGTTGCTCCAGACGCAGCCCCGCGAACTCCGCCGAGTGAATGTTGAGCTGCTTCGCCGAGAACCTCTCCGGCGCTGTCTGTCCGACCTGCATACGAATCGTTTTCGCACGAGCCAGCGCGGCCGGATCCTCTTCTTGCTTCTTTGGCAGTAGGGCCCACATCGGAATCAGCAGCAGCGCGATGCACAGTCCCGCGATGGCGAACTGCAACTTGGGGTTGTTCATCAACTGCTTCCACCAACTGTCCCCTTCGAGGCCCGTTTTGTGGATCGTCGCGCGCCCGCATTGGACGCAGTAGCATTTCGTTGGTCCCTCAAGCCGCGAGCCGCACTCGCCGCAGTAACTGCGAAGGATCTGTTCGTCGGGTACGATCGAGGCGCGAGCCATACCGCAGGCGTCGCAAAACAACGACGGCTCAACGAGAGTATTCGAACATTTTTGGCATTCCAAGGCGAAGGCCTCCAGGACAAGAAAGGGGGGTATAAGGGACTGCTCTGCCGCCAGTGTAGATTCGCCGCGCCCATTCCCGACCGGGGGCGCCGACCCGAGTGCCAGTCGGAAAAACACCCTAGACATCGCCTCACGTACGTATGGCCAATTCCCCACGATCGCCGGCGAACGAACAACAGTGCCGCGGGCGTGAGTGTCAAGCAACCAAACATATGTGACAAACCGTTCACGGGACATATGTGACACTTGCTCCTTTCCCGTTCGCTCCCTCTTCGCTTCGTTCCGCTGACCCGGGGGTTGGTTTGGGTTGGGTTGGGTTGTTGAGGGAAGGGGGCGGCCGCCCCCTTCCCTCAACAACCCAACCCTTGACCTCATTCCGGCTCCTCATCCCAACCGTCGCCCTTCAACGTCCGGCGCAGATCCAATCGCAAGTAGCTCGACTCGCCCGTCGTCAGATCGAACGCACGCACCGTCGTGTTGCGATACGTCACCACAATCCGTTCGTCGATCCGATCCAAGCGCACCCGCTCGTTCGCCAGCGCTCGCGACACCCCCCAACGCCG
>JGI12316J15310_10000044_pt10 | contig 16243 bp, 19 predicted proteins | sample MarCyaLeptolynsp_FD_15310 | JGI IMG/M metagenome (IMG submission 15310)
GGCCATCACCGTTGCCACCTTGAGCCACATGACCGGCAGCGCGAAGACGTAAGAGCCAAGCAGAAACACGATCAGCGGATGCAGCCCCAGCTTGATGACCGCAATCTGCGAGGCCGCACCGACCGACCGGCGAATTTCATACCGCGACAGCGTCGCGCCCATCACGAACAGCGCGCATGGAATACCCGCCTGTCCCAGCTTCTCCAGCACGCCGTCCACCGGCACCGGAAGCGTCAGCCCGGTCTGCCCGAAGATCACCCCGGAGCCCAGCGCCCAGATCAAGGGATTGCGCGCCATGCCCTTGAGGCTGTCGAGCAGAATACGTCCGGGGTCCGGCTTCGCGGTGCCGTCATGGCGCTCCGCCGCCTGCGCCATTTCCAGCAGAAAAGTGCAGATGGTGAAAACCGTGAGGCCGTGAAACGCCAGAATCAAAAACAGCGGCACCGAGGCCTCGTCTCCGAAGGCAACCAGAATGATCGGGATGCCGAGCATCACCGTATTGGAAAAGCCGCCCCCGAACCCGATGACAATCGCGTCCTTCAAAGGCCGCCGCAGTAGGCTCATCGCCACGCCGATGCCGATTGCCCAGACAATCAGAATGCCGCCATAATAGGAGCCCCAAAGCCCCCACGGCAGCACATCGGGAATGTCCGTGTTCGCCAGCGCCCGGAACAGCAACGCCGGAATCGCGAAGTTGAACACAAACGTGTCCAGTCCATCCGTCGCACTGTCAGAGAACCATCCGAACCGCGCAGCGATATAGCCGACGATCACGACACCGAAGACCGGCAGGACGAGCGTGTAGGCAACATCGAACATAAAGCTTGGGTCCTTGGCAAAGGCATCGGCAGGTGGGCAGCACATGCGCCACCACACCTGCCTGCGTCAAGTTACCCGGCCGCAAATGCGCCGAATGTCCGCTCACGTTTGCGCGGCAGCCGGTGCATCTCTTCCAACAGAACAGCGTCAACGCACAGGATACCACGCAGATTGCCCGCAATGCTGTCGGCAGCCCGCGCATCCGGCAGTTCGGTTTCAACCCAGACCGTCAGCCAGCCACCATTGCCAGCATTGTCAGCATCCGCGCGTGCAGAAAACCGCTTCGGCACCAGGCCCCGCTTGGCGAAAGGTGAAATCAGCCGCGGCACGGTTTCCGGCTCCGCCGCTGCGCGGATGGTGAACGCAAAGACGCGCGGCGCATTCGGACGTGCCGGCGGAGACGCTGGTTGCTGCGGTTGGGAGGGCTCGGATGGACCCGAAGACGGTTCAGCGTCTTTAGAGGAAGGAGCCGCGAAGTTTAAGAAGGGAGACATGACCAGACCCGGAAGACAGAGATTCAAAAACAGAAGAAGAAGCGTGCACGACAGATACGTCCCGGCTGATAATCACAGCCGGGCCGGTAAGCCGTACGCCGACGCACATGACCCCGGTGGGGGTATCGGTGCATCCAGCGCTTCTGGTCTGGGTTTTGGTCACAACGCTGCGGACGGTATCCGCAGGTCACAGGGCGGCCAATGCACAAATTTGCATATCACCTGCCCGCATGCTTCCGGGCAAGCGCAGTCAGGCAGCAATGCTACCAGTCATAGAGCCCGTCAAAATTGGCAAAGCCCGCCGCTTCCGCCCACCCGGTCCAGGTGGTGCGCAGGCGTTCAGTGGTCTTCGGGCTGTTGAGCCCCTGACCAAGGCCGAGGATCTGCAGGTCGGCACATCCCTGAAAGCGCGCATGCTCCGGCGCCGGCAATGTCGCCCGCGCATTTTTGAGCCGCGCATATTCACTGTCTTCCACACCGTCAGTCAGCAGCACATAGGTGACCGGCCCCGCCTCGCAGTCCACCACCTGCGACATGGTCTGCAGGAACGGCAGGATGTTGGTCTTGTTCTGCGCCACCAGCTTGCCGTCGCGCACAAGCTTCGGCACACCTGTGATGAGCGTCTTGAGACCGCGAGCAAAATCTTCGGGCTTCGAACGCGCGGACAGCACCTGGTCAATCCGCAGCGTGTTGGACGTCGCATCATAGGAGCCGAAACTGCGCACCATCACCCGCGCGCGAAGCGGCAGGCCTTCCACCATCGGCGCCACCCGGTCCGCCACCCGGCGGGCGTAATCATCATTGGTGACCATCGGGTTCGACTTGGACAGATCAAGCCCGATCACCAGCACCGGCGCGGCCTGCGTGTCCGTTGCCGGATCATCCGCCACCGGCGATGCGGCCAGCAGTGCCGTGCTCGATGCAGCGATACCCAGAACAAGGGCAGAGAGTATGGAAAGCCTGCGGCGCATGATGCATCGCTCCCGAAAAGGGTGACTCCGAAAGTTAAACCAGCTATCGCCGACGCGCCTCAGGTGGCTGTCGTCGGCAACGCGGTGTAGGAATTGCCGCCGGTGATCGCCGGTCCGTCAAACTGCGTGTCGCGCGCAAGGGCTGACTGGCTGCGGCTCGACCACCAAGTGTCGAAGATTTCTTCATAGGCTTCGACCGACATGCTCTGCGCATTGCGCTCAAGACGTGCCCGAAGATCGTCCGGGTTCTCACTTGTTTCCGCGACGGGCTGCATCTGATTGCGCTGGGCGTTGCCCCGGCTGAAGAAGCCACCGCGTGACGCCTGGGCGGCACTACGCTTGCCAAGCCCGGCGCGGGCTTCATCCATGCCGTCGAGATGCGCCTGCACTTCGCGCATGAGACCGGCCCACAGGATCGAGCGGCGCGCCTGCGGCTGCTCAAGCTGCTGAATTTCTCGGCTCAGCTGCACATATTCGTGTTCGCGCTGATCAAGCGCCGTCGCTTCCGCCGCTCGCGAGCGATACTCGCCCACCGCCACCAGATGCTTGAAGGCTTCTACCGCCCCATGCAGCGCAATGGCGGCCACACCGGTCACCACCAGGAAAATGACGCCAAGCGACGCCAGCCAGGTGATGGAGTGCACATCGCGCGACGTCGCCTCATCCACAATGCTCGGCGCAGCGGCCGCGCTGTTCACGGCCTCCTGGGTGCCAAGGCCAAGCCCTGCCAGCGCATCATCAAGCGATGTGGTCCCGCCGAACGCATCCGCCGTACCGGCCGGCAGCGACATGGTGGCAAGCAGGAACCCAAGCCCGGCCAGCATCAGCACAGCAAACACAAACACAATCCGCGTAAAGGTCTTTTGTCCCACGGGGCCAAGCGACGCATAGACAAGATGCGCCGCAATGGCGGCAAACAGCACCTGCAGGGACTTGAACGCAACTGAATCCGACAGCGTGCCCGGCAGCTCCAGAAACTCGTTCGCCAGCGCGCGCGTCCAGAACTCGGACACGATCGTGTAGTCCACAAACAGCGCGCCCGCGAAAACCAGTATCCCGGTGAAGATCGCCATCACATGCAGCGGCGTCTGCCGCGCATTCTGCGCGCTTGCCTGAAGATAGTGATCAATGCGTGTACGGACGGATTGCGGCACCAGACCGGACGTCACCTCGACACTTTCACCGTCATTGTCCAGCACCGGCTTTGCCTTGCGGCCAAAGAAACCGGACGCCTTGTCCTCGGCATAGTCGTCCGCCCCGGCAAAAGGCGGCTGCGACAAGCGCCGCGCCGCGCTTTCAATCTGCGGCTTCAGGGCTTCCACCCTGGAACTATCGTTGATGAAACGCTGCGACAGGTCCTGGTCCAGCTCGGACAGCCGTGACACGAGATGCAGCTTGGAGAGCGCTTCGCCATTGCGGCCGCAATTGCGAGCCGATGTGCTGCCTTCGCGCGGCGCCAGTGCTGCGGGGTCAAATGCGCCCCTGTTTAGTCCTGCGGTCATATCGTCGGCCCCTTCGCCGTATCGTTCATGAAGGCTGCAGGCCTCGCGCCCGCGCCCAACCAACTCACATACCGGAACATGTGCCGCACCCTGTGAGGACGCCTATGAACCGAACCTGAACAAATTAACCTGCCTTAACGGCTGTTAAGAGTTGCTCACGGTATCTGCAGAAGAGGTACGCACTACAAAATCCCCACATTTCTGCGCTTTTTCACTCAGATCACCCAACAGCACAGCGATGTTGCAGCGCACAGAGTACGGGCAAATGCGGCCAAGAGATGACCGGTGTTAACCATGTTTTCCCTGCAGTCCGGGCGCAGATTGAAAGATCAAGGCTGGTCCGCCGCAGACACCGCCACATCTCCACAATGGTAGCGCGCTGCCTGCATCCCGCCCGGTGGCACGAAGACCGGCGGCGCTATAGGGTGTCGCCAAATCGCAATTCACGACCGTCGGACCCATTTCCATGAGCCTCGCCGAACAGCACATGCCCACCCCGTCAATCAGCCGGAACGCCCGTCTCGCAGCCGACGCTGCCGCGACCTATCTCGACGCCGCCACCCATGCCGTCAAAGCGCTGGTCGCCCCCAACGGCACACCGGACCCGGCGCTGATTGAACGCGAACAGGTCGCCGCACACGGCCTCGCCTGGACAGCGACCTATGTGGAAACCCTGCGCCAGCTCGCAGGCTATCTCGAGCGTATGGAAGCTGCCGGAACCCTTACCGACATGGAACGCGGCCTTGCCGGGCTCGCCATCGGCGAATACATCGCCGAACTGGCCGGCGGCCTGCCCATGAGCCAAGGCGAAATCCTCCGCCCGCAGGACATGGGCGTCTCCCAATCCGCGGTCGACGCACTTGTCGCGGATGCCGGCACGCTCTTTGCGGACGCCGCCACCGCAGACGCCCGCGTGGCGCTGGCAAACCTCATCGAGGCAGATGCCTCCGGCCTCTACGGCAATCCCGGCCTCGACGAGACCCTTGATCTCGTGCGCGACCAGTTCCGCCGCTTCAGCGATGAAAAGGTAGCCCCCCACGCCCATGGCTGGCACCTGCGCGATGAACTCATCCCCATGGATGTGGTCAACGCAATGTCAGAGCTCGGCGTCTTCGGCCTCACCATCCCGGAAAATGCCGGCGGCCTCGGCATGGGCAAGATTGCCATGTGCGTGGTGTCTGAGGAACTCAGCCGCGGCTATATCGGCGTCGGCTCGCTGGGCACCCGTTCAGAAATCGCTGCCGAACTCATTCTCGCTGGCGGCACCGACGAACAGAAATCCCGCATCCTGCCCAAGATCGCATCCGGTGAAATCCTCCCCACCGCCGTCTTCACAGAACCCAATACCGGGTCAGACCTCGCCAGCCTGCGCACCCGCGCCACGAAGACCGGCGACACCTACACCATCACCGGCAACAAGACATGGATCACCCACGCCGCCCGCGCCGATATGATGACCCTTCTGGCACGGAGCAATCCGGACGCGCCGGGTTACAAGGGCCTCTCCATGTTCCTCGTGGAAAAGCCACGCGGCACGGACACGAACGCCTTTCCCCTTGAGGGCATGACCGGCGGCGAGATCGGCGTTCTCGGCTATCGCGGCATGAAGGAATACGAGATCGGCTTTGACGGCGTTGAAGTCCCTGAGGCAAGCCTGCTGGGGGGCGAGGAAGGCAAGGGCTTCAAGCAGCTGATGGCCACCTTTGAAAGCGCCCGTATCCAGACCGCCGCCCGCGCCGTCGGCGTGGCGCAGGCAGCCCTCGACCTTGGATTGGCCTATGCGACCGAACGCCAGCAGTTCGGCAAGCCGCTCATTCGCTTCCCCCGCGTCGCCGGTAAGCTCGCCATGATGGCGGCGGAAATCATGGCCGCCCGCCAGCTCACCTACTTTGCCGCCCGTGAAAAAGATCAGGGCCGCCGCTGCGATCTGGAAGCCGGCATGGCCAAGCTGCTGGGTGCCCGCGTCGCCTGGGCGGCTGCTGACAACGCCCTGCAGATCCACGGCGGCAACGGCTTCGCACTCGAATACCCGGTCAGCCGCGTCCTCTGCGACGCCCGCATCCTCAACATTTTTGAAGGTGCCGCCGAAATCCAGGCCCAGGTCATCGCCAGGCGGCTGTTGGAGAGCTAGAGCTACTCAGCCGTGCACCGCGTATATGTCCGCGACACAAACCCCGGCTCATTCCATGCGCCCTTCGCCACCATCTCCACATACTCATTCTGCGACTGCACCTGCAGCATGTCGTCATACTGAATAATGCTCAGATGGTCCGGCCGGGTGATCCCGCTGTCATCGCCGCAGGACGCCAGCACGACATATTCCTGGGGCGGAAAGTCCTTGTCCCACACAACCGGCGTGTAGGTCAGAAATGCGCAGCCGAACTCGGTCCCCGAGATGCTGCCATCCGCAATCACCAGCCCCCGCTTCTCAACCTCGTCGCTTGCAGCGCAGGCTTCCGGATTGGCCGCATATCTATGCTTCAGAAAGTCGGGCGCCTCCGCCTTTCCCTGTGTCGTGGTCTGCGCCCCTGTGGATGTCGCGCCCGCCACAGACGCCGCCAGTGCCATACCCGCCAGATAGACCCGCATTTACCCTTCTCCCTCAAGACCAAATGTGTGAATTGCCACACGGCCTTGAGCCTGAAATGATTTCCCCTGCGATGCAATCAGGCACGCACGACTTTCAAGGACGCCGGCCATGGGCAGCCCCACTCTCTGGAAACGCATCGCGCTTGGCGCAGGCATCACCATCCCGGCGCTGGTGCTGATCGGCATCATCGGGTTTCTGCCGCCGCTGCTGACCGCCGCACAACGCCAGGAGATCGTCGGCACCCCGGCGGATTACGGCATTGCCTATGAAGAGGTGACCCTCACCACCTCCGACGATGTCAACATCCGCGGCTGGTGGATGCCGGACGCCACACCGCCGGGCATTGATGATTTCACCGGCGAGGAGATCGAGACCCAGGGCGTGATCATTTTCGTCCACGGCGCCAACTCCAACCGCGCCGCCTCCTTCGTGAACGCCTACCCGCTGTTCAAGGCGCTCACCAACATGCGCCACCACGTGCTGACCATCGACCTGCGCAATGCCGGTCTGTCCGATGCCTGGGGCAGTGAAAAGCTCGACTGGGGTGAAGCTGAAGCCCGCGATGTGCTCGCCGCCGTGGACTACGCCTATGAGCGTGGGCTTGGCGAGCCCATCATTCCGTTCGGTGTGTCGATGGGTGGCGCTGCCGTCATCAATGCCGCCGTTCAGGACAAGCGCATTCGCGGCCTCGTCCTGCTGGACCCGATGCTCGACACCTATGACACCATGGTCCACGGCACAGTCGCAGGCACCGGCTTTCCCCGCGCCCTCGCCCACGTGACGACCACCGCCGCAGGCCTGCTGCATGGCGCACCGGCCTTCTCGGAAACAGCGCTCGACCGCGCCAAGCCCTATGAGCGCCCAACGCTCCTGCTGCAGGACGAGAAGGACCCGGTGAACCGCACCATCCATGCGCAGGCACTGGCGGACGCCAATCGCAACATTGATCTGTGGATTGCCCCGCACCCGGCGGAGGACCATCCTCGCCTTGTCTCAGCGGGCCTGTGGGGCACCCACGTCGCCGCCTTTGAACTGTACCCGGACGAAGTGACCGCCCTGCTGGAAGCCTACCTCACCATGGTCCACGCCATCTGCGACGCGGAAGATGCAGAGGCTGCCCTCGAAGCATCCCTCCAGTAAGGGGCACCCCATGAGCGTCCGGGAGACCACTCTGCCGAAAACAAGCGAGCTCACCGCCCTGCGCGAACCGGGCGATTTTCTCGACTGCTTCTTCGGCCCCCATGGCCCAGACCCCGTCAGCACCATGGCGGCTGCCAGAATTGCCCTGTCCCAAATGCCCCGATGGGCGAGAAACCTGAGCGCTGCCCGCAATGCCATTGTCGGCCCGCTCGGTCTCAAGACCGGATCAACTCCCGAGCAGGTCGCCCCGGACACACCGGCAGCCGTCGGCGACTCGATCGGCATCTTCAGAATTTTCAGCATCTCGGACACCGAGATCATCGTCGGTGAGGACGACAGGCACCTGGATTTCCGCGCCTCGATCTTCAAGGACGACAAGGGCTTCTACCTGTCCACCTGGGTCAAGCCCCACAATCTGGCGGGCCGGGTCTATCTCGCCACCATCATGGTGTTTCACAAGCTGATCGTGGCCGACGCCGTCCGCCGGGTCATCACCGCCCGGCCATGAAGGCGCTCCGCACCGGCTGCGACACAAATCCCCTTGCTCAAACACCCTGACGGGCTATGGTTTTGTCCATGGCAATCTTTGACTACCTCATTCCCATCGCCTTGGCCGCCGTCGCCCTCGTACTGATTGCGGGCCTGTTGAACATGTGGCGGGCCGGCAGCGCCGAGCAGGCGTCCCGCTCGCAGATGCTCATGCGCTGGCGCGTGATCCTCCAGTTTGTGGCAATTCTCATCATCGTTGCCGCCTTCTGGTTCCAGGGGTTCCGGCCCTAGGGCTGTTTTCGGGGCCATCCGCCTTAACCCTGCACTGAATCAGGGCTTTTCAATCCGCCATTCCCTTCCGATATGATCCTCCATGCCTGTTAAGGGCGTGAGCAGGATCGCGCGAGGGAACACGACCGATGGACGAGAAGACGACGGCAGACAGAACTGCCGATAAAGACACACCGCATACCGACATTGTCCACGACCCGGTGAGCAGCCGCCGGGAGGATCGCTGGGCTCTGGTCTGGGACGTCATGATCTTCCAGCTCAAACTCGCCCTCGACGCCCTGAGGGACCTGGTGCTGAGCCCGCTGTCGTTCGGCGCGCTGCTGCTGGGTGTCCTGGCCGGCGGCGACCGGCCCTATCGCTACTTTGAAGGCCTGCTGCGCTTTGGCCGCCAGACCGAGCGGATCATCAACCTCTTCGGCACCGCCCGCGTGCCCTACGACCCGTATGAAGGCACCTCAGACAGGCTGGCCGTCGACACCCTCTTCTCCAATGTGGAAGAACTCCTGCGCCGCAATGTCGACAGCAACCAGACCGCGACATCCGCCAAGACCAAGGTGGATGAGACCATCGATGAACTGGAAGCCCACCTAGAGAAGCTGCGCACAAAGGCAAAGCAGCGCTTCGACGGGACGTCGTCCGTCTGAGGATAGCACCCCAAAACCGCCACCCCGAAAGCGGAGGTAAGTGACCGGTTCAAATCTGAACCGCTAGCTTCTCATTCATGTGAGTGGCCCGACGCGTTCCCACCGCGCTACGCTCTCCACAGGAAACTCGAAAACTCATTCTCAGGCAGGGCTACCCATGAGCAATATTTCCACCGCCGAACACCCGAAAAAGAAAATCGACGTCACAGTCAACGGCACCACCAAGTCCATGGCCTATGTGGAAATGGGCAAAGGCGACCCCATCGTTTTCCTCCACGGCAACCCCACATCGTCCTATCTGTGGCGCAACATCATGCCCCACCTGAAAGATCAGGGCCGCTGCCTGGCACCGGACCTGATCGGCATGGGTGACAGCGACAAGCTGGATAATCCGGGTCCGGACAGTTACCGCTTCGTGGAACACCGCGAATGGCTGGACGCGGCGCTCGATGCACTGGGCGTCACCAGCAATGTCACGCTGGTCATCCACGACTGGGGCTCCGCGCTCGGCTTTGACTGGGCGAACCGCCACCGCGATGCCATCAAAGGCATCGTCTACATGGAAGGCATCGTGAAGCCCATGACCTGGGAAGAATGGCCCGACGCGGCAACAGAAATCTTCCAGGGCTTCCGCAGCCCGGCAGGCGAGGACATGGTGCTCGACAAGAACGTCTTTGTTGAAGCAGTCCTGCCCGGCTCCGTCCTCCGCGGCCTCACGGACGAAGAAATGGCTGTCTACCGCCGCCCCTTCGCCAATGCCGGTGAAGACCGCCGCCCGACGCTGACCTGGCCGCGCCAGATCCCCCTCGCCGGAGAACCCGCCGACGTGATCGAGATCGTTGAGGCCTATGGCAAGTGGCTGTCGGAAGCAGACGTCCCGAAGCTCTTCATCAACGCGGAACCCGGCGCCATCACCACAGGGGCCATGCGAGACTTCTGCCGCACATGGCCCAACCAGACGGAAGTCACCGTTCCGGGCAATCACTTCATCCAGGAAGACAGCCCCCACGAAATCGGCGCCGCAGCCTCGGATTTCGTGAAAAAGATCAACGGCTGACAAAATACTTATTGCAAAACAATAATTTTGTATCCTAAAACAGCATGGTCACTCCCAACAGAGGTCCTGACCATGCCGTTCTCCAATCCGCTGTCTTCTGCCCCCACGCCCAGGAGCCTTGACCGCATCCAGCGCGTCAGCGGCGTGCTCCACACCTTGCTGACGCTGCTCCTGCCCGGCCTGCCCCTGCTGGCGGGCCTTGGCTGGGCCCTCGCACCGGATGAGACAATTAGCTCCGGCTTCGGCATGTTCATGGAGATCAGCGAAGGCGAAACCCTGACCCGGCTCGACAGGGCGGCGGGATTCATCGCCTCTCTGGTTCCGCTCTCGCTGGTGCTCTACGGCGTCTGGCATCTGCGCGGCCTGTTTGCACTGTATGCTCGGGGCGAGATTCTCGGTGTCGCCAATGCGGCGCGTCTGCGTGCCCTCGCCATGACACTCATCCTCTGGCTGCCCATGCAGTTCATCGGCGATGTGCTGATCTCCCTGGCGCTGAGCATCGACAATCCGCCGGGCGAACGCTTTGTGGCCGTCAGCCTCTCCAGCGATGATTTCGCCATCACCCTGATCGGCGCCGTCGCTCTGGTCATTTCCTGGGTTATGGTGGAAGCCGCCCGCGCGGCAGAAGACAACGCCAGCATCATCTAGGAAACGCCGCTGCTCATGCCCATCGTCATCACCCTCGATGTCATGCTCGCCCGCCGCAAAATGAAAAGCCGCGAGCTGGCACAGATCGTCGGCATCACCGAAGCCAATCTGTCCCTGCTCAAATCCGGCAAGGTCAAGGGCATCCGCTTCTCAACCCTCGAAGCCATCTGTCAGGCGCTCGATTGTCAGCCTGCTGACATTCTGATGTTTGAACCGGAAGATGAATGCAAATCCTGAGATGCGCACACTCATTGTCATGGTGCTAACCCTGCTGCTCACCACGTCACTAAGTGCCTGCACCCAGTCGGCCCGTGAAAACGCACTCGATCGCTGGTGCGACAGCTCGGACAGATGTGACCGGGTGGACAGGGAAACAGGTGCACCCGCCAGCAACAGTGACTACTGCACCGGCTCCCCCCATTGCCGCGCCCAGCGCAACTGACACAGGCCTCCGCGGAGAGCCCGCCGGATCAGCCCCCATCGTCGATGCCCGTCCGATCTCCCCCCTGAGAAGACGGCGTGGCACAGGGAGCATGTCCGGCGGGCCACTCGTCGTGGCTATAGTGGAGGACCGGTGCTAGCACGCCCGGTCGTGATGCATACCCTAACTTCCGCCGACAGATGCCACCCGTTTCTTATCCGTATGAAACGCAATCGCATCGACAATGCTTTGCAGGGCCATGGACGATGATGTCTTGAGGCTGTCATAGGCCTGAAAATTGTGCGGCATATCAGGCCAGACCTCGATGGCGATGTCCGCGCCCTTCTTCTTCTGCACCTCGGCAAATTCAACAATCATGTCGCGCAATACCTCGCGCCCGCCTGCCTGCACATAGATTGGCGCCAGCCCGCTATAGTCCTGATAGATCGGTGACAGCGCCTCGCGCCCATACTTGCCCTCCGGGTCGAGCCACTTGCCGAACTGCACCGCCATCCACCCCTGCACAAGATCGTACTGGTCATTGTCGCGCATGCTCGCGCCGCGCTCACCAATGTCGGTCCATGGACATAGCCCGATGCACAGGGCCGGTTGTTCGAGCCCCTGCGCCTTCAGTGTCTGCAGCAGCATCAAGGACATGTGCCCGCCGGCACTGTCGCCAACTACCACCACGTCTTTGGGGGCGACTTTCCGGGTTAAGAACGACCACGCCGCCAGTGCATCCTCCGCCTGGGCAGGGTGCGCGTGCTCCGGCGTAAGGCGATAGTCAGGCGCAAAAACCGTGGCGCCCGTGTGATGCGCCAGCATGGCCGCATAGCGCGCGCTGACGCCTCCGTGGAACGTGTAACCACCGCCATGCAGGTAGAGCAGCGTGACACCGCTTCGCTGGTCCTTGGGATGCACCCAGTCGCCCTTGGGCGACGTACACGGCTCCACCGTCACGTCATACACATCATCCGTTTCCGGCTGAATGCTGTCGAACAACAGCCGACCGCGTGCGATGTCACCGCCGGTCATCGCAGCGGTAAACTGATGCCGCACAAAGCGAATGCCGATTTCGAGATTTGCATCCCAGTCCGGCGCCAGGCGACGACCAACGGCATGGCGTAGATAAGTCATGATCGCGATCCGGTTGAGCGTCCCCAGACTTTTCAGTCGCAACAACAAAGGGCCGGAAAAGACAAGCTTCGACATCAGGTTCACCTCACAGAAAGAGTGCCCCTTTATTGTCCCGCGCCAGCCCGCGCCTATAGAATGAATGCGTCACTTTCCTCCGCGATGCAGTGGGATGGAGTGGAATGAAGAAACCGGTATCAAAACTGTTGTTGCCGCCCCCGTCCCTGTCCGGCTGCCTGTTCGCGGCCATCTACCGGGATACGCGCGGCACCACCCTGTCTGACGCCGACCGCGTCAACCACTTCCCGGCATCGCCGATTGTCACGGTCACGCTGGTCCGCAGTGGTCAGTTGCTCATCCTGCCCGCAGGCAGCAGCTGGGAAAACGCCGGTGATCTGGAAGCGATGCCACGGGTCTCCGTGACCCCACCCACAGCCACGCCGATTTCAAGCTGGGCACCCGGCGAGGTCGAAGTCATATCCATCGGCATCTATCCCGATGCCTGGGTTCAACTCGGCGGCGACACCGGTTTTCAGCAAATTCCTCAAAGCATCGCGGACGCGATGGACGCATTGATGGCGCACGATGATCCTGAAGCCGCATGGGCTGAATTCAACGCAGCCCTGGAACAGACTTGGGCCGCAAACCGCTCATCGGTGCCGGGCGTTGCCAGCCTGTCGGACTGGGTGCGCGGCCTCATGGCCCGCACGGTGGCATCCGGCCGCGGCAAAAGCCTGCGCTCTCTCGAACGGCGCCTCAGACGGTTCAGCGGCCAGACGAAACGTGCGCTCGATTTCTACGCGTCTTTCGACAATCTGCACCGCGTCGCCCACCAGAACCCGAAGACCCCGCTTGCCGAGATTGCGGTTGAAGCGGGATATTCCGACCAGTCCCATATGGGACGCGCCGTACGCCGCGCCACCGGGTTCTCCCCTGCCCATCTCAACCAGATGATCAGGGCTGATGAAGCCTTCTGGTGTTACCGGGTGCTGGGCGAGCGATTCTGAACGCAGCACATACGAAAAAATGCCGGGACTATGGCTTTCGTGCGTGTTGGCCTAGAGTCGTGGCATCGCACCAGGCCCGCCGCCTAGGACATAAGCCTAGGACACACGCTCAGGACACCCCCTCATGTTCATCCCCATTCATGATGACAATCCGCTCAAGGTGATCTCGTTCCAGCGTGTCACCGTCGCGCTGATCATCACCAACGTGCTGGTGTTCTTCTGGCAGACCTCTCTGGCGCCCGGCGAGATCATTGCCGCCGACCAGACCTTCGGTGTTGTGCCCGCAGCCCTGCTGGGCGGCCTGCCGGACTTCGGCAACTTCCCCGAAGAGCTCGCTCTCATCACCTACATGTTCCTGCATGCCGACGTCTGGCACCTCGCCGGCAACATGCTCTTCCTGTGGGTGCTCGGCGACAATGTGGAAGATGACCTGGGCCACATGCGCTACCTCGTCTTCTATCTCCTGTGCGGCATCGCCAGCGCACTTCTGTTCGCCGTCATCAAGTCTGATTCGACCATTCCCCTCATCGGCGCCAGCGGCGCCACGTCCGGTCTGGTCGCCGCGTACCTCTTACTGCACCCCCGCGTAAAGATGTGGGCGGTCGTCCTCTTGCGGATCCCCATTTACATCCCGGCCTGGGGCGTGCTAGGCGGCTGGATGGCCTTTCAGGTGGTGATGGTCGTCGCCGACCCCGGCAGCCCCACCGCCTGGTGGGGGCATATTGGCGGTTTTCTGGCCGGTTTGGTGCTCACACCCTTCCTGAAACGCGCAGATGTGCCCCTGTTCGGGCGCAAGCAGGGCGAGGCTGAGACCGGTGCATCCAACTGACGCAGGCCAATCCCCCTGCGCAAATCTGGATTTGCCGATTTCCCGCGATAAATCACGCCTCATACGGTGCGTCGGCCCGCGTTGACTCACCTTTAGGGGGCAAGTAGGTTCCCGCACCGCAACAACACTCGGTGAGCGATCACCGGGTTTGCTTGGTTTTCCGCTCGCGCCCAAGGTTTCCGGAGCCCCCAGGGTTTCCAAAACCAAAGCGCGGCATCAAAACGAAGCTCCCTGACAAGTTTCGCAATTCCGGAGATACCCTCCATGAAAGTGCTCGTGCCGATCAAGCGCGTGGTCGACTACAACGTCAAAATCCGTGTGAAAGCGGATCAGACCGGCGTTGAACTCGCCAACGTGAAAATGTCGATGAACCCGTTCGACGAAATCGCCGTTGAAGAGGCTGTCCGCCTCAAAGAGGCCGGAACAGCCGACGAAGTCATCGTCGTCTCCATCGGCCCGCAGCAGGCTCAGGAAACCATTCGTACTGCTCTCGCCATGGGCGCCGATCGCGGCATCCTGGTGAAGACGGACGACACGGTTGAGCCGCTCAACGTCGCCAAGATCCTCAAAGGTGTGGTCGAGGCTGAAGGCCCCGAACTCGTCATCCTCGGCAAGCAGGCCATTGACGACGATGCCAACCAGACCGGCCAGATGCTCGCAGCCCTGCTCGGCTGGGCCCAGGGCACTTTCGCAGCCAGCATTGAGAAGGCCGACAGCAAGCTCAACGTGGTGCGCGAAATCGACGGCGGCACCCAGACCGTTGCTCTCAACCTGCCGGCCATCGTCACCGCTGACCTGCGCCTCAACGAGCCGCGTTATGCGTCCCTGCCCAACATCATGAAGGCGAAGAAGAAGCCGATTGATGAAAAGGCACCGGCAGACTTCGGTGGTGACACCGCAGCCCGCCTGAACGTCCTCAAAGTGACCGAGCCGCCGGAACGCCAGGCAGGCATCAAGGTCGAGACCGTTGCCGAACTTGTCGGCAAGCTGAAGAACGAAGCGGGGGTTATCTAATGGCTACGCTCCTTATCGCAGAGCACTCAAACGACGCGCTCAACGACGCAACTGCCAAGGCACTCACAGCTGCCACCCAGATCGGTGGCGACGTGCACATCCTGGTTGCAGGCGAAAACTGCGGCGCTGCCGCTGAAGCCGCTGCCAAGCTCGAAGGCGCTGCCAAGGTGCTGGTCGCAGACGATGCCCAGTACGCCAAGCAGGTCGCCGAGCCCATGGCGGCTCTCATCGTGAGCCTTGCCGGTGACTACGACGCGATCCTCGCGCCCGCCACCACCAACGGCAAGAACTACATGCCGCGCACGGCCGCTCTGCTGGACGTCGCACAGATCTCGGAAATCATGTCAGTGGAAGCCCCTGACACGTTCACCCGTCCGATCTATGCCGGTAACGCCATCGAGCATGTTCAGTCCACGGACGCCAAGAAGGTCATCACGGTGCGTACCGCGTCCTTCAACGCGGCTGGCGACGGCGGCTCGGCTGCTGTTGAAAACGTGGCTGCTGCTGACAACCCCGGCCTGTCGGAATTCGTGGGCGAAGAGCTCACCAAATCTGACCGTCCGGAACTGACAGCCGCCAAGGTCATCATTTCCGGTGGCCGCGGCATGCAGAACGGTGAAAACTTCGCCATGCTCGACAGCGTTGCAGACAAGCTGGGTGCCGCCGTTGGCGCATCCCGCGCCGCTGTGGACGCAGGCTTCGTGCCCAACGATTACCAGGTCGGCCAGACCGGCAAGATCGTGGCGCCCGAGCTCTACATCGCCGTTGGCATCTCCGGTGCCATTCAGCACCTTGCCGGCATGAAGGACTCGAAGGTCATCGTTGCCATCAACAAGGATGAGGAAGCCCCGATCTTCCAGGTTGCCGACTACGGCCTGGTGGCGGACCTCTTCACGGCCGTGCCGGAACTCGACGAAGAGCTCGGCAAAGTCCTTTAAGTCGTTTCTCCGTCAGGAGATTTGACGTAATCACGCTACGCTTGCCCGGAACCTTGGTGCATACTGTGCCCGCAAGGTTCCGGGCAGCTTTTTTTTACGACCAGTCTGCCATGGCAACCAGTGCGCGCGGGCCCTTGTTAGCAGGCATATGAGCAGGACAAACCTCATGAAAATCGGAACCGTCGGTGTCATCGGTGCAGGCCAGATGGGCAGTGGTATTGCCCATGTCTGCGCTCTGTCAGGTCTTGATGTCAT
>JGI12316J15310_10001783_pt2 | contig 16237 bp, 13 predicted proteins | sample MarCyaLeptolynsp_FD_15310 | JGI IMG/M metagenome (IMG submission 15310)
CTCGAAACTCGGCGGCCTGACCGACGATTTCGTTCTGCGCATGCTCCTGATCAACGTGTTCCTTCTGTTTCTCGGCATGTTCCTGCATGCCTCGGCGGCAATTATCGTGGTTGTCCCGATGCTGCTTCCCCTATCCCGGGAGATGGGGATCGATCCGGTCCATTTCGGCGTGATCGTCTGCCTGAATCTTGGGATCGGTCAGCAGACGCCGCCGGTGGCATCTGTGCTTCTGACGGTCTGTTCGGCGACCGGCCTGAAGATCGAAGAAGTGATGATCTATTGCAAATGGTTCATTCTGGCCATGTTCGTGACGCTTATGATCGTCAGTTTCACGCCGAACATCGCGATCTGGTTCAAATAGGCGCGGTGCCAGTGGGAGGCGGCAGGCCTATCCGGCGATGACGTCGACCCAATTGCTGTGGATCCAGCCGCTTTTGCCGTGGTCTGGAAGAAACCTGTCCCGTTCGATGGGGCTGCAGCTCAATTCCGCGACACCATAGACGACACCGAGCCATTCACCCCGTTCGTCGAAAATCCAGACCTGATCGCCATTGTGCAATTCGTCGATCTTGCGAAATTTCGAAGCCGGGCCAGTGCGAACTGCAAGGAAGCCGTCGCCATCCGCCTTCAATCGCGCAACCTGTCCGAGCGCGCATGTGTCGAGGTCTTTCTGGGCCCGTTCCAAGATAGGGACGTCGAGATCCTGTGCCAGGCCGGGCGGAACGAAGACGGAAACCGCCAGCACGAGGCCGGCGGTAAGTCCGTTTCTTATCCGGCCAAGGCCGGTGCGGTGTTTTGGGAGCGTCATTTGACCTCGATGATTTCGAAACGATCAAACAGGTTTACCACTTCCCCGTCCGCATTGTCGAACTTGCCGATGACAAGGGCGGGTTGTCCGGGCAGGCGCAGCGAGGTCATCGGTTCGGTCGTGTAAACCGCATCCGAGCCGACCAGGCTGGATGAAGCGAAATATTTCCGGCCCCGTTTCGACAGAGTCAGAACCACGCCCTGTTCCGCCTGCGCGGCCACTGCTTCCTTGACCCCGCCCTTGCCCAAACCGCAAGCCTTCGAGCCGGCAACGGTCGCGTCGAACTTCGTGCGTTCGCCTTTCGCGAATTTATGCAGGCGTGTCTGCAGGAGCGAGCAAGGGTTTCCGACTTTATAATAGTGCTGGATGGCCATGAAATTCTGCGCGTCCTTGAAGAGCCCGAACCAGAGGCTGTCCCGTCCTGTCTGGGCGTCAAAGTTCACGGTCGCCTTCATATCCCAGTCACCCTTCGGCATTTTGGGCGCGAACTTCAGAAGATTCTGCGGTTCCTTCGTATGGAAGCCTTGTTTCTTGGACATCACCATAAGCAGGCTGCCGTCTTCAACAATGAAATTGTCTTCGTTCGCATTTGTCATGGTCCAGTGTTCGCCAAGCTCCTCGCCGTCGAAATCATCGACGAAAAACGATGTGGCGACAGGGGCCGGCGCAGGTTCCGGCTCGGTTTTTGCCGGCTCGGCCTGAGCGACCTGAACGACCGCCTGCATGGCCTGTTGGAACCCGTTCGTGTCGGAAGCGTTGAAATAGCGTCCGCCGCCTGCATTGGCGATGCATTCAAGCTGGGCGCGGGCATCCTGATCGACATCGAAACCGACCACGTGCACCTTCATCGCAACGCCGGCCGACTTGGCGAGACCGGCCACCGAACACGGATCTCCGTCGCAGGTTTCAATTCCGTCGGAGATCAGCACGACCGATTTCTGCGTATCCACCGGCTCGGTATCGGCCAGGGTTTTCACGCCCATGGCCAGCGCCAGGTCGATCGGCGTCTTGCCGAGCGGCGTCAGACCGGCAACGGATCGCTTGATGGAGCCGCGGTCGGCGCCGACGGGGTTCAGGACGGTCACGTCGGTGCAGCTCTTCTTGCTGGTGGTTCCATAGGTCATCAGGCCGATGCGCGCATCCGCCGGCGTACTGTCCAGAAGATTGGCCATCGTGGTCTTGGCGGTCTCGATCTTGGCCTTGGCGTCGATCTGGCCCCACATGGAGCCCGAACCGTCGAGAATGAACAGAATATCGCTGGGGGCCGCTTGAGCCGAAAGGGGCAGCGACAGGGCCGACAGGGCCGAGACAGCGGCGGTTGTGAGAATTCGTTTCCTGAGGTTATGAAAGCGCATGATGAACTCCGTTCCTGGGGGACTTTTGTTGATTTCGGTAATTGGTAGTCCCAGCGGCGGAAAGGTTCAATTGAATACGAAAATTTTATCGGACAGTGAGGACGGTGCGTTGAGATATGACATTGCAATCGTCGGAGGCGGGATCATGGGCTCTGCCGCGGCCTATTTTCTCGCCCGTAGCGGCAAGGCCGGATCGGTCGCGGTGATCGAACCGGACCCGTCCTACACAAGGGCGACGACGCCACAGGGTGCGGGTGGGGTGCGCCAGCAGTTCAGCCTGGAAGAAAATATCGCAATGTCGCGCGAAAGCCTCGGTTTCTACAAACAGTTCGACAAGCACATGGCGGATATTCCCGACCTTCCGGACATCAATTTCCGTGAGCAGGGATATCTGTTGGTGGTCACACGAGAAGGCGAAAGAAATCTGCGCCGCAATCAGGCGCTCCAGGCGTCCATGGGTGTCAGTGCGGAACTCATTGATTATGCGGAATTGCGGCGGCGATTCCCCTCCCTGCAACGCGATGATATTGTCGCGGCGTGCCATACGCCTGACGACGGCTGGATCGACCCAAACGCGGCATTGTGGGGATTTCGACGTGCTGCCGCGCATCTGGGCGTGACTTACGTGAAGGCATCGGTCACGGCAATCAACACCGATCCGGTCAAGGTGACGTCGCTGGTTCTGGACAATGGTGATGTGATCAACGCTGATTTTTTCATCAATACAGCAGGCCCCTGGGTGTCAGGGATCGCCGCAATGATCGACGCGGCCCTGCCTGTCGTTCCCATGTGCCGGGTGCAGCATTTCTGGAAGTGCGCGCATCAGCTTGAACCGCTGCCGCTGGTCAAGGACGAAAGCGGCATGTTCTTCCGACCGGAAGGGGAGGGATTTGCCGGCGGGCGACCGAGTTTCGACATCGAACCCGGTTTCGTCGATGACATTTATTCCGGCTTCTTTGCCAATTATTTCGAGGAGACGGTTTGGCCGATGATGGCCGGTTTGGTGCCAAAATTCCAGGATCTGAAGTTACAGCGCAGCTGGGCCGGGCACTACGCACAAAATACGCTCGACGGAAACATGATCATTGGCCGTTATTCGCCTGACCACGACAATATCATCACGGCCTGCGGATTTTCCGGCCACGGCATCATGCACGCGCCAGCCGTCGGTCGGGCACTGTCGGAGCTCGCGTTGGCCGGTGACTTTCAATCCCTTGATCTTTCGAGGCTGGGGATCGACCGGGTTCGGGAAAACCGCCGCCTGCCGGAAACGGGAATCAAATAGGGCCTCACACGACGTGGCAAGCATCTCCACCGAAATTGCGATTGTCGGCACCGGCATTGTCGGTCTTGCGACCGCCTACTACCTGGTCAGGAATCACGGACTGTCCAATATGATCCTGATCGACAGGGATCAGCCGATGACGTTCACGTCGGCGCAGTCCGGTGAGAACTATCGAAACTGGTGGCCGCACCCGGCCATGGTCGCCTTCACCAACCGCAGCATTGACCTGCTTGAGGAGATCGCTCGCGAAAGCGGCAACCGCATCAATATGAGCCGGCGCGGTTATGCGCTTGCGACCCGTGCGCCGGACATCGGTCCTCTCGTTGACCAATTGTATCGCGGATTGGGCGCCGGCGCCGATGCCTTGGTGCGTACGCATGACCGCGCCGATGCGCCGAACTACCAGGTGCCGCTGGCGTCCGATTGGACTGGCGTGCCTGACGGTGTGGACATTCTGCGCAACCGGGATCTCATCCATCAGGCCTTTCCATCCTTCGCGCGCGACGTGCGAACGATTGTCCATATCCGCCGCGGCGGTGATATCAGCGGCCAGCAGCTCGGGATGCATATGCTCGAATATCTGAGCGAGCAGGGCGTGAAACGATTGCTTGGAACCGTGGAGACAATTGTGGAGGGCGAAAGCTTTGCGCTGACGGTTCAGGCCACGGAGGGCGTGAAGACCGTGCGGGCCGACAAGATTGTCAATGCCGCCGGCCCCTTCGCCGGCCCTGTCGCCGGAATGCTCGACGTCGACCTTCCGCTCATCAATACCGTCCAGCAAAAGATCGCTTTTGAAGACCGCAGACGGGCCATCCCGCGCACCATGCCCTTTTCAATCGATCTCGACGGTCAGATGATCGATTGGACGGATGAAGACCGCATCGAGCTGTTCGACGATCCGGGTTTGCGCCGGCTCGCCGAACCCATGCCCGGTTCCATCCACTGCCGTCCCGACGGCGGAGACGAGGGGGCCTGGGTCAAACTGGGTTGGGCATTCAATGACACACCGTCCGATGTGAATTGGCATGTGCCGCTCGACGACGCGTTTCCGGAGATTGTCCTGCGAGGCGCATCACGGCTCAACCCTGGCCTTAAGGCCTATTACGGCAGGCTGCCACGGAGCATGCATCATTACGGCGGCTGGTACACAATGACGGCGGAGAACTGGCCGCTGATCGGCCCGATGGGGACGGACGGCGCTTTCATGAATTGCGGATATTCCGGGTTCGGAACCATGGCGGCCTGCGCCGGCGGCGAACTCTGCGCCGCCTGGATCGCCGGGGGCGAACGGCCGGAATATGCCGACGGATTTTCGCTCGCCCGCTTGAATAACCCGGCCTTGATGCAGGAATTGCGCGAGGGCGCCAAGGGTATTCTGTGATAGGGTGCCGGGCGGCGGTTCCAAGGGACCGGGAGAAGCTCTAAAAGCCGACCTTGTCGCCGCCTTTCAATTGCAACATTTCGCGGGTGTCGTCCGGCGTTGCGATCTCCAGGCCGAACCCTTCGATGATGCTGCGTGCCTTGGCGACCTGTTCGGCATTGGATTTCGCCAGCTCGCCCGGGCCGATCCACAGATTGTCCTCAAGCCCGACCCTGACATTGCCACCCATCGCGGCCGACAGAGCCGCGATCGTCATCTGGTTGCGCCCGGCACCGAGAACCGACCATTGATAGTCCGTGCCGAACAGGCGATCGGCAGTGCGTTTCATGTGGGCGACATCTTCCGGATGTCCTCCGATCCCGCCGAGAATACCGAAAACCGACTGTACGAAAAACGGCGGTTTGACGATTCCCCGATCGGCAAAATGGGCGAGCGTATAGAGGTGGCCGATATCGTAACACTCGATTTCGAACCGAGTCCCGTTCTCCGCGCAGGTCGACAGAATGTATTCGATATCGGTAAAGGTGTTCTTGAAAACCCGATCCCGTGAGCCCTCGAGATAATCGTGTTCCCAATCGTGTTTGAATTCCTTGTAGCGGTTGAGCATCGGGTAGAGCCCGAAATTCATCGACCCCATGTTGAGAGAGGCGACTTCCGGGCGGAAAACTTCGGCCGGCCTAACCCGTTCCTCAATGGTCATGGTCGCGGCGCCGCCGGTGGTGATGTTGACGACACATCCTGAGCGTTGCTTGATGACCTGCAGGAACGGGGCAAAAGCCTCCGTTGACTGGTCGGGATAACCGGTTTCCGGGTTCCGGGCATGCAGATGAACGATGGAGGCGCCGGCTTCGGCAGCACCAATCGCGGCTTCGGCTATTTCGGACGCGGTGATCGGCAGATGCGGCGACATGGTTGGCGTGTGAATGCCGCCGGTCACGGCGCAGGTGATGATGACTTTACGGCTCATATCAGGCGTCTCCCTCGACTATCCAATTCGATTAACTGTTGTCCTGTTCGATTTTGTGCGCACGCAGGGCGGCAAGACGTTTGTCGCGCAAGCGCATGCGTTCGGCACGATTGCCGTTGGCATTCGGCCATTGACGCAAAATGTCCTCGACCGCGTCCGGCGCATACACCGAAGCCGTTGGCGGATCGTCGGCGAGGCGTTTGTAGAATGCCGTGTAGCGGGCGCAATAATCTGCAATGCCGCCGGGCGCATTGAGGTCAATGGTCTCGAAGGGGCCCATGAAAGACCAGCGCAGGCCAAGACCATGTTTGATCGTTTTGTCGGCATCTTCCGGCGAAATGATTCCATCCCGTACCAGGCGAAACGCCTCCGACAACAATGCGCCTTGCAGGCGGTTCAGCGCGAAGCCGTCTATTTCCCGTTTGATGAGGACCGGAACCTGGCCGATTTCAGTATAGATCCTCGTTGCCTTTTCAATCGTTTCCGGGCTGGTCCATTCGGCCCCGCTGACCTCTACCAGAGGCACCAGGTGTGGTGGATTGACCGGGTGACCGACCAGACAGCGCGCCCGCCCGGGAAGCGCTGAGGTGAACCGGGAGGTGGTAATCGCGGAGGTCGATGATGCAAGAATTGCCGATTCGGCGGCATGACGGTCGAGGTCGGCGAAGATCGCACGTTTGATGTCGGGATCTTCCGGACCGCTTTCCTGAACGAAATCCGCATTGCGTACGGCCTCGGCCGGTGTTTCGACAATTGAGATGCGAGACAATACCTCTCTTACCGGTCCGCCCAGTCCAAATTCCTCCAGGGTGGCGCAATCCACGGCCAGACGATTGCCAAGTTCGGACCGGACGTCCCGGGAAGCGTCGGTCACCACGACGTTCCAGCCGGAACGGGCAAACACCAGGGCCCATGCGCGCCCGATCAGGCCGGCTCCGACGATTCCAGCAATTGGCATGACGTCTCCCCGTGTGGTGATGAAAATACGACGAAAGCGGTCCGGTGATTCCGACACATGTGCGACAGTCTTGCATTGAATTCATCCACGATCAAAGATGTTGCTGGAATCGATGCGAACCGCCGCCAGACGCTTCAACAGGAACCCGCTCGCATGAATCTGGACATTGACGGTCTGAGAGTGATCATTACGGCCGGAGCCGGGGGGATCGGACTTGAGATTGCGCGCTCCTTTGCCGGGGAAGGCGCAAGACTCGCTGTTTGTGATGTCGATGCCGAGGCCCTTTCCGGCTTTGACACCTCTTTTCCGGATGCGCTTGCCATGGAGTGCGACGTCTCCGATCGCCCGGCTGTCACGAGTTTCATTCACGCCGCAGCGGATCATCTCGGCGGCATCGATGTTCTTGTCAATAATGCCGGCATTGCCGGTCCGACCTCGCCGGTCGAGGAGATGCATCCCGAAGATTGGGAGCGATGCCTGGATGTTTGCCTGACCGGCCAGTTCAACTGCACCCGGATTGCCGTGCCCTATCTTCGTAAAAGCAACAATCCCTCCATCGTCAATCTGTCTTCCGCCGCTGGTCGCCTCGGATTTGCCATGCGCACGCCTTATGCCGCGGCGAAGTGGGGTGTCATCGGCTTTACGAAATCTCTGGCGGTGGAACTCGGCGGCGCTGGAATCAGGGTCAATGCAATCCTGCCCGGCATCGTTGCCGGGGACAGGCAACGCCGGGTGATGGAAGCCAAGGCCCAGCAAAAAGGCCGGTCTGTTGCCGATGTGGAGGCGGAAGCGTTCTCCTATACCTCGATCAAGGACTATGTCACTCCACAGCAGATTGCGGATCAGATCGTCTTCCTCGCCAGTCCGAAAGGGCGGACCATATCCGGTCAGGCAATTTCAATATGCGGCGATACGAAGATGCTGGCCTGAACCCCAGATGCCGCGAAATACAGGTCCGCAACACCGGAGCGTCGACGCATCAATATTTTGTGACAAATCGATGAATTCGAACAATCTGATCTTGGTACGGAAGTACTAAGCAGGCTAATATCTTGATATTTTTTGAATCCGTGACTTATACTAGGTTGTCAACGGGAATTGCGGGAGATTCATGAATTGCATTATTCGGGCGGGGCAAAGTTTTTATGCAATATTTCAACTTAACGTTGCTTTCCGGTTGCATGGCATGAATTTGTGACAATGAGTTTGTATTGATGCAAGAGATTTTCTCCGGTGCGCTATTCACAGCGGCCAACATGTTCCGGTCCGTCTGTTTGGCGATAACCTGCGGCGCGGTGCTCGCCGGATGCGCAAGCGGCGGCAAATTTTATGATTACAGCGATGCGCCCGGCTATGTTCAACAGGGCGGAATCGATCCCAGGCTTGCCGTAACCAAGATATTTGGCAGGCCCTTGTCGCCAATTGTCCGCAATATGGCCTTGCCGTCGGGACGGTTGCGACGCGCCGCCGGCCTCAAGCAGGAGCTTCTGGACACGCTGAGGCCGCTGGACATTGTGCTGGTCCGTTCGCGCCCGGCGATAACCCGTCTGGCTATTCCGAGCCACTTCACGCACGCCACGCTGTGGTTAGGCAAACCGTCCGAGATCAAGGCTGCCGGCCTGTTGAATATACCATCGGTCCGGGACCACAGTGCCGATCTGATGGCCGGCAAAACCGTATTCGAAGCGGCGGACTCGGAAGTGCATCTTTCCAGGATCTCGGAACTGACGAATACGGACGAAATCGTCATTCTGCGTCCCAAGGGACTGACCATGTCGATCATTCGAAAGAAATTCGAATCCCTGTTCGGCCATCTGGGGACACCTTTCGACTACAATTTTGATTACAATGACAAATCCAAGCTCACATGCATGGAAACGATTGCCATGGTGTTTCCCGAATTGGGATTGCCCGTGCGCTACACCATCGGTCGTTACGCCATTATTCCCGACGATATCGTGCGCATGGCGCTCAATGGACATGCCGGCATGAAGATCGTCCAGCATGTCGTATCCAATGGTCGGAAACGTCACAGGATCCAGGGCCCTGAAACACTCAGTGCAAAGATCAAATCCCCCTCGAAAAGACCCAAACACGCGATTTTCTTTTAAGCCGCGCGCGATTTTCTGTTTGGGCCCGGTGGGGCTTGTGGCGCTCCTGTCGGTCGCGCTGTTTACCGGTTGCGCGCGCTTGCAGGCTCTTCCAGATGGGCTGTCATTCCAGGGAGAAGAACGCCCGGCCGGCACGCTTTCCTTCTATCGCGACCTGACCTATTTCGATTCCTCCGGACAAAGGCATACGGATCAGGAGATTTTCGACCGCTGGTTCGAGATCATTGCCGGTGCACGGCGTTTCATTCTTGTCGATATGTTCCTGTTCAATGATTTCCAGGGACCTGAACCGGAAGAAACCCGCGGATTGACGCACGAAATGACCGAGAGTCTGATCAACCGCAAGCGCGCCGATCCGGACATGCGCATCATCGTGATAACCGACCCGGTCAACACGGTTTACGGCGGCGTCCGTCCCAAGCACTTCGATCGTCTCAAGGCGGCCGGTGTAGAGCTTTACATCACGGATTTAAGCAAACTGCCGGACAGCAATCCGGGCTGGTCGCTGTTCTGGCGGCTGTTTGTCAAACCGCTTGGAAATTCCCCTGGCGGCTGGATCCGCAGCCCGTTCGCCCACGACAGGGTGACATTACGGTCCTATCTGGCCTTTCTCAATTTCAAAGCCAATCACCGCAAATTGCTTGTTGCCGATCGTGGCGATCGCATGGTGGCGATGGTGACCGGCGCCAACGTTCACGATGCCAGCAGCGCGCACAGCAATGTCGCCCTTGAGGTCGACGGTCCGGTTGTGCACGATCTCCTGCAGGCGGAAAACGCAATCCTGGCTTTCTCCGGCGGGCGCCCTTTCGAACTGCCGGATTTCAGTGCGTACAGGCCGGCCGGCCAGGATCACGGAACCACGGTGCAAGTGGTGACCGAGGGCAGCGTTCGCGACGATATCCTTGAGACCTTGCAAGCCCTGGAGGCGGGCGACGGGCTTGATATCGCCATGTTCTATCTGTCGCAGCGCAGGATAATCCGGGCCCTGAAAAAGGCGGCCGCCCGCGGGGCCACGATCAGGGTTCTTCTTGACCCGAACCGGATTGCCTTCGGGATCAAGCGTGGCGGAATTCCGAATGTTTCTGTCGCCAACGAATTGTCGGCCGCCGGCGTGTTGGTCCGCTGGTGCAATCCGGGAGGCGAGCAGTGCCACTCGAAAATTCTGATGGCGCACAAACGCGACGGCAGCGCCTGGATGAGCATAGGGTCAACAAATCTGACCCGGCGCAACCTCGACAACTTCAATCTCGAAACCAATATCGTCGTGCGCGGCCTGCATAGTGCCGCGATATTCAAGCGCGCCGAGGCCTGGTTCGACCGCATCTGGAATAATGAACGGGACCGGACCTATTCCGTTGACTTCGAACGCTATGCGCGCCGCTCGCTCCTGCAGGCGATCCTCTATCGGTTCATGGAAGGATCGGGATGGAGTACGTTTTGAACCCAGCGTCTTCGCGCTTCGCCACCTGAACGGCTCTAATCCCCGAACCGTTCCCGATCATGCGGCGCCATCAGGTCGTTGTCCGGCCCGACCGGCACGATCTGTGTCGGATTGACCGACGTGTGGCTGAAATAATAGTGGCGCTTGATGTGATCGAAATTGGTGAGATCGGTGATTCCAGGCTGCTGAAAGAGATCACGCAGATAGTTGGACAGGTTGGGATAGTCCGCGATCCGCTTTTTGTTGCACTTGAAGTGGCCGACATAGACGGGATCGAACCTGATCAGGGTGGTGAACAGGCGCCAGTCCGCCTCGGTCTGCGTGGCCCCGACCAGATAGCGCTGTCCGGCGAGACGCTCTTCCAGGAAGTCCAGCGTGTCGAACAGTTCGCTGAACGCCGTTTCATAAGCTTCCTGTGTGGTGGCAAAGCCGCATTTGTAGACGCCGTTGTTAAGGGTGTTGTAGATGCGGTCGTTGATCGCGTCGATCTCCGTGCGCAGCGCTTCGGGGTAATAATCGTGACCAGTGTCCGCGAAAGCGTCGAAGGCGGAATTGAACATGCGGATGATTTCAGAGGATTCATTGCTGGCGATCGTCGCATTCTGCTTGTCCCACAGGACGGGCACAGTCACCCGGCCGGTATAGGTCGGGTCGGCCTTGGCGTAGATCTCATACATGTGGTTGGCGCCGTTGACCGAATCGGGGATCGCGCCCGGGGCGTCGGAAAACGACCAGCCCTTGTCGAGCATGTCGGCATCAACGACGGACAGGGAAATGATCTCTTCCAGTTTTTTCAGACGCCGGAAAATCAACGTACGATGGGCCCAGGGGCAGGCATGGGAGATATAGAGATGATAACGATCCGCCTCTGCCTTGAAACCGGCCTTGCCTGTCGGCCCCGCCGAACCGTCTGCGGTTACCCAGTTGCGAAAGTTCGCATCCTTGCGGACGAATTTGCCGCCCGTCGATTTGGTGTCGTACCAGGTATCGTGCCAGACGCCGTCGACCAGAAGACCCATTGAATTTCCCCTTTGTCTAACCGTGTTGACTGGAGATAGACCATCCCGCGCCGTTATCAAGCGACGTAGACAGTGTGTTTTGCAAAAACGGACAATCCAGTTTTTTCTTTACCTTTGCCTGTCCGCATGGTAGCTCCGCGCACGGTTTTTTGAGGCCTTTCAACGTTGGTCGCAAAACCAATCAAACCGGTGGTCCGATTATGACATTTGGCAGAGAGCGACGACGAAGCAGCGCAGACGGCATCCCGCCGTTGGCCTCCGCTCGCGCCCCCAGACCGGTATTGAACTGACTTCGTCAAAGATCCGGCTGCATCGGTGGCGCGCTGTTTTCGTCCTGACCAATGCAAGACCAAGATCATGACCTGTCTCCCCTTTTCCGTCCGGCACGAACGGCCGGCCGACTGCCCTGCCATCGATATTCTTCACGCCCTGTCATTCGGACCCGGCCGTTTCGCCCGTGCCGCGTTTCGGGTTCGCGAGGGCGTCACGCACGACCCGGAAACAAGTTTCGTCGCCATGCTGGAGGCGGAGATGATCGGCTCGGTCCGCCTCACGCCGATCCGCATTGGCGCAAGCGCGGCCATGCTGCTTGGACCGCTGGCCGTCCTGCCGCAATACAAGGGACGCGGCGCCGGTCGTCGCTTGATGATGGAATCGCTCCAGGCCTGCACGGCCCGCGGCGTGAGCTTTGTGCTCCTGGTCGGGGATCAACCCTATTACGGACCGTTCGGCTTTGTGCGTGCACCTGCCGGCAGCATTCTTTTTCCGGCGCCGGTCGATCCCGCACGCGTGCTGGTGGCGGACCTGCGTTCCAACATCCGGCAAGGGCAGAGTAAAGGTCTGGCGGAGGTCGATCTGCCTTCCGGCAGCGTGACCGCGAACCGTTGGGAAAAAGGGGATGCGAACGCATAGCCTGTCTATGCGGGATGACACAGGTTTCCACCGGTGGGATCCGCCGATTCCCCTCAGCGACCTTCGCGATACCAGGTTACGGAAAGCAGGCCGAGCAATATTGCGAGGCCGAGAAAGCCCGCCAAAAGGGAGATCCGGTCCACGCCGCGCAGCACATAGGCTTCGGTGGTTTTCAGTCCGAGCCAATTCGAGCCGGAATAGGAGCGCGATGCCCGCATCGGGACGATGGTCAGGTTCGGGGTCGCGTCGCCGCCGACGCGGCGGATGCTGCCGCTGGTCTTTTCGGTGAGCGATGCAAGCAGTTCGGTCGTCGAGCGCACATCGGTATATTCTTTCGGATTGACAGGACCGACGTGGCTGAGCGCCCGTCGTTCGCCATCCTCGACCACGTGAATCCCCAGTTCATCGGTATCGATTTCCGCGATCCACATGCCCTTGTCGTTTTCCTGAAGGGTCACCGTGTCGGTCCGCCCACTCGGAAACTTCAAGAGGACCGATTCCGAGGCTTCCGACAAAGTCTGGCGCTCGACACGAACCTTGCCGCCGCTGGATTCGATGCGCAGGGCTTCCTCCTCCAGATCCGGCTCCTTCATCAGCCAATGCGACAGCCGGCGCAGCAGCGGAACATGCGGCCCGCCGCCCTCGTACCCTCGTGCCCAAAGCCAGGCATGATCGGATAGCATCAATGCGACCCGGCCGTCACCTTCCCGGTTCAGAATCAGCAATGGCCGTTCGTCCGGACCCTCCATGATCGTCTGGCCGTCGGACGGGGTGACATCGACCAGGCGGAACCAACGGCTCCAGTTCGGAGGTGTCGCATTGCTGCCCGGCAGATTGCGGGTCACGGGATGACGGTCGCCAATCGAACTGACCGCCGCGCGGTAGGGTTCTTCAAAGACGGTGCCAGTCGGTTCAGCCGGCAGAATGTCGGACAGCGGCGTTCGGAAAACACTGCTGGAATGGGCGTAGTCCGGGCCGGAAGCGATCAGCACTGCACCGCCGGCCCGCACGTAACGGGCTATATTGTCGAAATACAACAATGGCAGCACGCCGCGGCGGCGATAACGGTCAAATATGATCAGATCGAATTCGTTGATCTTGATGGAAAACAATTCTCGCGTGGGGAAGGCGATCAGCGACAGCTCGTTGATCGGCGTGCCGTCCTGTTTTTCGGGTGGACGCAGGATGGTGAAATGCACCAGATCGACCGCGGCATCCGATTTCAAAAGATTGCGCCATGTGCGTTCGCCGGCATGCGGTTCGCCGGAAACCAGAAGCACCCTGAGATTCTCCCTGACGCCCTCGATAGTCACGACGACCCTGTTGTTGATATCGGTCAGTTCGCCGTCGAGAGCTTCGACCTCGAATTCGAAAATGTTGGATCCCGCATGGGAAATGGGCACGGGAATGTCGATTGTCGCGCCCGGCAGCGCGCGTTCCTGGAGCAGGAACTCCCCGTCGCGCTTGACCTGTATGTCGACCCGCCCGGCATTGTCGATCCCGTGATCGCGAACCTGCAACGTTACAACCTGATCGGTATCGATGAGGCCGAACCGGGGTGCGCGATGCAGCACCAATTGGCGGTCTTTTTCGTCTTCGCTGCCGGTTATCAGGGCATGCAGCGGAGCGGCGAACCCGAGCTGTTGAACCGTCTCGGGGATATCGTGCACCTGACCGTCAGTGACAACAATGGCACCGGCCACCCTGTCCGGAGGAACATCCGACAAAGCGTTGCTCAGGGCCGAAAACAGAACGGTGCCGTCGTTGCGACGCCGGTCGCTGCTCCCGGTTTCAACCATGCGCACGTCGATATTGTTCAGACGTTCCAGCCGTCCCTTGAGATCCTCGACCGCCCGGTCGGTTTCCGTGGCCCTTTCGCCAAGCGACTGACTCTCGCTGCGATCGACGACAATCGCCGCGACGCTGGACAATTGTTCCCGGTCCTCACGCTGTAATGCCGGATCCAACAGGGCCAGGAACAGGGCGGCCAGTGCCAGCGCTCGCAGGAAAATTCCGCGGTGGCGCTGAAAGATGCCAACCGACAGCAGCGCAACACCGACCGCGGCCAGTGCCGCGAGCAGCCAGACCGGAAAGAAGGGGTTGAACGTCACCGACCAGATCATGTGCGTCTCCCGCTATTGTCCGAGCCGTTCCAGCAAAGCCGGAACATGCACCTGGTCGGCCTTGTAGTTGCCGGTGAGCGTATAGATGACGATATTCACGCCGACCCGATAGGCGAGTTCGCGCTGACGCACACTGTCGGGAACCGTGGGGTAGATCGGATTTCCGTCTTCGCTTACGGCCCACGCGCCGGCCAGATCATTGCCGGTAATCATGATCGGCGTGACCCCGTCGCTGGCGCGCACCGGCCGATCGCCGCGCTCCGATGCCTGCAGCCGTTCGACCCACAACGGACCTCCCGACCAGCGTCCGGGGAAATCCTGGAGCAGATAAAAGGCCTTGGTCAGAACGTGGTCGCTCGGCACCGGTTCCAGCGGAGGCACATCGAGCTGCAGCAATATTTCGCGTAACCGGGCGCTTTCAGGGGTCGTCGTGCCGGTGCCGAATTGTCCACCGGAGAGCTGGTCCGCCGTGTCGAATATAACGGTGCCACCGTTTTTCATGAAACTGTCGACGCGCGCCAGGCCCTGTTCGCTGGGCGGTTCGGCATCCGCAGTTACCGGCCAGTAGAGAATTGGGAAAAACGCCAGTTCGTCCTCATCCAGGTTGACGCCCACCGGGCTGCCCGGTTCGAGGGCGGTCCTTTCGGCCAGGTAGACCGACAGGCCGAAGAGACCGTTGCGGGCTTTCTCGTCGTTTTCCGCGTTACCGGTCATCACATAGGCCAACCGGGTCTGCAGGGTCGATTCCAGCGTGATCTGGTCGATTGATTCAGTGTCGGTCACGATGTTTTGCTGGGCCGACGCGTCGCCCAACGTCAAGAGGCTGCCCGCAAGCAATGCCCCGGCAATTGCGCTGGTCTGAGGCAAGCCAAGGCGCGGCAGTCCCCGGATGAAGGTCATGATGATGGTATCCGCCAAAAGCAGGAGAAGGGCGGCCAGGAACAACCATTTCTTCAGATTGACGGGTTCGGTGGTCGCGTAGGTTCTGACGTCAAACCGCCCGGAAAGTGATCCCTGGTCGAGGACCGCCTTGTCGAAAGCGGCCGGGCGCGCGCCGTCGTGAAACAGATTCAGCGCGCGAAAACCTTCTTGCGAACCGTAGAGGCCGGGCGGGTGATCGGCGCTTGCCGTAAGATCGGGTAGCTGGTTCTCGATCAGAGCCTTGGCATCGCGCGTGGGCGCCCCGATTTCGCCGAATCCGTTCAGAATCTTCAACGGCGGCAGGCTTGCCTGCTGCTGGTCGTTGCCGTCCGAGACGGTTCGGGTGCGGGCGTTGGAAAAGGATATGATCTTGCGCAACATTTCCACGAAGGTGCCGGACAGAGGCAGGTTCGACCATGTTGTGTCGGCGGTTACATGAAAGAGTACGATCCAGCCGCGACCAGACTGATCGGCAGTGACCAGCGGTGTACCGTCAGCCAGACTGGCCCAGGTTTTGTCGGGCAAATCCGCGTCCGGTTCCGCCAGAACCTGTCTGGTAACCGTCACATCCTTGCCGACGGATATGCCCGCAAACGGCGTGCCTGCGGAAAATTGTCCGATTGGCTGCGGTTCCTCCCACGACAGATTGCCGCCGAGTGTGCGTTCGCCGTTGCGAAGCCTGACCGGCAACAGGCCGGTCGCGCCTTCCGCCAGCCGGGGGCCGGCAAATCGAACCAGCATGCCTCCGTCTTCCACCCATTTGCCGAGACGGTCCGCGCCCTCGCCGACAAGGGTTCCGATATCCGCCAGAACAATTACCGATACGTTCTGGTCGATGAGTTCCTTGGTAGCGGCACCGAGCTCCTGCGATTTCGGCGTCCGGACATCGGCAAACGGAACCAGGGCCTGGGACAAGTAATGCAGAGGAGAAAGCAGAGGCTGAGCAAAATCAAAGG
>JGI12316J15310_10000060_pt109 | contig 16217 bp, 16 predicted proteins | sample MarCyaLeptolynsp_FD_15310 | JGI IMG/M metagenome (IMG submission 15310)
TGACCTACACCCGCATCGTGACCGGCAAGACCGAAAGCCGCAGCAAGCCCAATTGGGGCCTCGTTCATTCGGACATGCTGGCACACAATCAGGACGGAGTGCTTGTGTTCTCCTTCAAGGCAACTGTCTTTGTCGAAAGGCTTGGCGCCCGGTCAGACTGACGATCTCAGCGGCAGCAGGGATGCGAACTTCAAATTCACCGCACTAGACATCGCGCAATTTATCCTCTGTTTCCTTGCCGGAGACCGCCGGGGCACGCTGATGAAAGAATCCAGAGGGCGGTGGCGGCACTTGAAAAAGAAAGAACACGAGGATCGCGACAAGCACCTTTTCCAAGGCGCCTTTGGTTCGCACTGGCGAGAACCCGTCCAACAGCTCGGAGGCCGCATCTGCCTGCCACGCCGGCACGCGGATTGAAACACCGCCCCAGGCGATCATCTTGTCCCAGGCGACCGACGCAATGGACTGATCGAAAGTCCAGACGCGGATATTGGCACTCTCCAGAAACGATGACGCCAGCGCCCATTCCATCGGGCCATACGCGCGCGCAACGGTCACCAGGTTCTCTTGCCGTTTCAACTGCTGGGCCATACGCGTTCGATCCTCCGCAAATGGCATCGTCTGAACTGAAGCATACAGGATTTGGCGCGGCAAATCTCATCTGGACGCAGCACACGCACGACGCTTCCCGCAGAGGATCGACGTCAAATGAGATTACAGGGTCCGCGCGAACAGGATTTCGTCCCGGATCTCGATCCCGTAGTCGCCGCGTAGCGGAATGCCGGGCTTCTGCTCGCGTTCCTCGTCAATGACCCCCTGCCCGATCCGTTCGAAGCGGAATCCTCGCCGCTGATAGAAGCGGAAAGCATCCAGATTGTCATTGGATGTTCTCACCGTCAGACGCGGAACGGACTGGGAGCGCGCTTCCGTGACGACGGCATCCAGCAACTGACTGCCGACACCACCCCAGCGATTGATCGAGTCCAGTGTCAGGATTTCCCACTCCCCGTCGCGCTTGATCAGCGTGACCAGACCCACCAGGTCGTTTCCGTCGAAGGCGACATAGCCGGGGAGCCGGGACGCATCGACCATCTCGTTGTCCAGCATGATCTCCGGAGCCGTCCAGCGTTCGGTCAAGAGCTGACGCACCGCTGGGTAATCCCCTTCTTCCGTTCGGCGAATGACTACAGGCATTTGAGCGCTCCTACCGGTGAAAAACCCTGTTTGAAAGTGGACTGCGCGCCTGCCAACGTGCTCGCTCCAGTTCCGGGTCGAAATGTTCTTCTTCAGGATAGCCAACACATAGATAAGCCACGAGCCGCCAGTTCCCGTCAACCTGAAGGATTTGGCAAATCGTAGCCGGGTCCAGGATCGACACCCAGCCGACGCCTATTCCTTCAGCCCGGGCGGCAAGCCAGAATGTGTGCACCATACTGACCGTTGAATATGCCAGCATTTCAGGCATGGTTGCTCGGCCAAGACCGTGTCCCTGGTCAGGGTCAGTGTCGCTGAAAATGGCGAGATGGACAGGCGCCTCCTTCAGCCCGGCCAGCTTGAGCTGCCGGTACCGCGCTGCCCTGTCGTCGGGATATCCCTTTGCCGCTGCCTCGTTTTCCGTCTCGAAACAGGTCGTCACGTCGTCCCGCTTTTCCTGGTTCTCGACGACGACGATGCGCCAGGGCTGACTGTTGCCGACCGAAGGCGCAAGATCTGCGAGTTGCAGCAGATGGTCGAGCATGCCGTCAGGCAAAGGCTCTGAGCGAAAGCGTCGCACGTCGCGCCGCCATTTCAGCAGTGTTTCGAAATCTTGCCGGAACTGGAGGGAAAACTGCGGCCCATCCGCTGGAGGAGGCATGAGGTCAGTGCCCGGGAAATTCCACCAGCGTGCGGACAGGCACATTGAGCGCTTCCAGCTTTGCACGCCCGCCAAGATCCGGCAGGTCGACAATAAAGCAGGCGGCTTCGATATTCGCGCCCATGGACTTCAGCAGCTTGCAGGCCGCTTCCGCGGTCCCGCCCGTCGCAATAAGGTCGTCGACAAGTATCACGCGGTCACCTGGCTGGATGGCGTCCTTGTGCATTTCCATTTCGTCGAGGCCGTATTCCAGCGAATAGGCGATCCGGACCGTTTCGTGCGGCAACTTGCCCTTCTTGCGGATGGGAACGAAGCCGGCCGACAACTGGTGTGCCACTGCGCCGCCAAGAATGAAGCCGCGAGCCTCGATCCCCGCGATTTGGTCAACCTTCGACCCTGCCCAGGGTTGCACAAGCGCATCGACGGCGCGGCGAAACGCGCGCGCGTTGCCCAGAAGCGTCGTGATGTCGCGAAACAGAATACCCTCTTTCGGGTAGTCCCTGATCGTGCGGATCGAATCGACCAATTCGTCATGGATCGTCTGTTCGGTCATCGAGCTCTCTTTCTTCGGCTGATCGTTCCGGCACATGCCCCGACCGACGCTTATAACAAGTTTGCGCCTTCTATCGAAGCGATTTCAGCATGTTGCATTGATTGTTGTCACAACCGCTATGGCGTCAGGTCGTCCTGTTCAGGACACGCCCGGCGACGGCATCGAGTTTCGCCACCAACGCAGGGTCCCGCTTTTCGGGAGCTGTCATGAAGGCAAATTCCAGCGCCGTATCGGAACCGGCCGGGCAGGATTGATGGTCCCGGGGCAGATCCCTTGCGACCCTGGCCACAAGGCGCTGTGCATTCTCGGCATTGTCGTGCAGGACCTTGATGATGGCCTGAATGTCCACTTCGCCATGATCGGGATGCCAGCTGTCATAGTCGGTGACCATCGCGACCGTCGCGTAGCAGATCTCCGCTTCGCGCGCGAGTTTGGCCTCCGGCATGTTGGTCATGCCGATAACGTCGCACTCCCAGGACCGGTAGAGATGGCTCTCGGCAAGGGAAGAAAATTGCGGGCCTTCCATCGCCAGGTAAGTCCCGCCCTTTGCATAGGCGAGGCCCTCGGCTTCCGCCGCTGCCGCGACGGCCTCGATCAGTTTCGGGCTGACCGGCGTTGCCATGGAAACGTGTGCGACACAGCCGGTGCCGAAGAAGCTCTTTTCACGGGCGATTGTCCGGTCGATGAACTGGTCCACCAGAACGAAGGTACCCGGAGCGTGTTCTTCCTTGAGCGAGCCACAGGCTGAAACGGACAGGAGATCGGTCACGCCGCAGCGCTTCATCACATCGATGTTCGCACGGTAATTGATCGTTGTCGGAGAATAGACGTGTCCTCTGCCATGGCGCGGCAGAAACACGATTTTCAGCCCGTCGATTTCACCGATCCGGACCTGGTCCGAAGGCGTTCCCCAGGGACTGGCAACGGTGATCCACTCTGCATTCTCCAACCCGGGAAGGTCGTAGATACCCGAACCGCCGATAATCCCAAGCACCGCATCAGCCATTGCCAAGTCTCCAGTTGAAACAAGAACCAGTTCTTTCTGCTGCTTAACAAGCAGCAGAAGCATTGAATAGGTCAAAAAACAAAAAAGGCAGGCCCAGGGCACATCAGCACGACAACAAGGCTCATCCTCATCCTGAGGAGGCCCGCGAGGGTCGTCCAGAAGGAAGGACCAGTCGCACTGGCCTTGACGCCCATCCTTCGAGGCGCCGCAGCGCTCCGCACCTCAAGATGAGGTATGGGGACTGGCTGAGGTTGCAAGCCCACCAATGCCGGGCCGAACGCCCATCGGCGCCGCAATCGACCTCAGCCTCATCCTGAGAAAGACCGCAAGGGCCGTCTCGAAGGAGAGACTCGTCACGCTGACCTTCGCGCCCAACTTTCGAGGCGCCGCTTCTCTCCGCGCCCAAAGATGAGGTTAGGGCGCGGACTCTGGTTGCATGTCAACAAAAAAGGCGGGCCCGGGCCCACCTTCTGAGAATTGTCGGTGTTTGAGCGGATCAGTGTTCCGCGTTGCGCCAGAGCTGCTTCTTGGTGAAGTAGAGCAGGCCTGCGAACACGATCAGGAACACCATCACACGGAAACCGATCTTCTTGCGGTCTTCAAGATGCGGCTCCGCAGCCCACATCATGAATGCGGAAACGTCTTTCGCATATTGTTCGACCGTCATCGGCGTTCCGTCAGTGTATTCGACTGCCTCGTCGAACAGCGGCGGTGCCATTGAGATGAACTCGCCGGCCAGGAACGAATGGTTGTAGTACTGGCCATCCGGTACAACAACGCCCTCCGGCGGATCCACATACCCGGTCAGAAGCGAGTAGATGTAGTCAGGGCCGTTTTCCTGGTACTGCGTGAAGATGTCGAACACGAAGGCCGGGAAGCCGCGTTGAGCTGCGCGCGCCTTCGCCAGCAGCGAGAAATCGGGCGGGTATGCACCGTTATTCGCCGCACGGGCTGCCTGCTCGTTCGGGAAAGGCGACGGGAAGCGGTCCGCCAGAATTGCCGGCCGGTCATACATGTCGCCGAAATCGTCCGGACCGTCGACAACGGTGTACTCGGCAGCAATAGCCTTGGCCTGGTCTTCGGTGAAGCTCGGTCCGCCGTTCTCTGCCAGGTTCCTGAAAGCGACAAGCCTCAGGCCGTGACAGGCGGAACAGTTTTCACGATAGACCTTGAAGCCGCGTTGCAGCTGACCGCGGTCGTAGGATCCGAATGGGCCCGCGAAGGACCAGTTCTGATAGTCGATTTCCACCTTGGCACCGGCGGCAAGCGCTGGTGTCGCGATGGCAAGTGATGCCACCGCCACAAGGGAACGAACCATATTGATCATGGTGCTCATTGTCTCAAATAACTCCTGATCCGGTTCGCGTTATTTCGTTTCCGGCGCGGCGGCTGCACCGGCGGGTTGCCCTGATCCACCCTTCAGCACGGCTTCGGAGATCGATGCCGGCAACGGACGCGGTTTCTCAAGGAAACCGAGCATCGGCAGGATGATCAGGAAGTGAGCGAAGTAGTAGGCGGTGAAGATACGGGACAGCGTGACGTAAATGCCTTCTGCCGGCATCGCACCCAAATATCCCAGAGCAACGCAGGTCAGTGCGAAGATCCAGAAGAACTGCTTGAACAGCGGCCGGTAGGTGCCGGAGCGGACCTTCGACGTGTCGAGCCAGGGCAGGATGAACAGAACCGCAATGGCACCAAACATCAGGACGACACCGCCAAGCTTGTCCGGGACAGCACGCAGGATCGCGTAGAACGGCAGGAAGTACCATTCAGGAACGATGTGCGCCGGCGTTACCAGCGGGTTTGCCTCGATGTAGTTGTCCGCGTGGCCCAGATAGTTGGGCAGGTAGAAGGCGAACCAGGAAAAGAAGATCATGAACACGACAATCGCGAACAGATCCTTCACCGTGTAGTACGGGTGGAACGGCAGCGTGTCCTGTTTCGTCTTCGGCTGCACGCCCGTCGGGTTGTTGTTGCCGGTGGTGTGGAACGCCCACACATGCAGGATGACAACGCCGAAGATCATGAACGGCAGCAGGTAGTGAAGCGAGAAGAACCGGTTCAGCGTCGGATTGTCGACGGCAAAACCACCCCAGAGCCACGTCACAATCGCTTCACCCACAAGCGGGATCGCCGAGAACAGGTTCGTGATAACGGTTGCGCCCCAGAAGGACATCTGGCCCCACGGCAGAACGTAGCCCATGAAGGCCGTTCCCATCATGATCAGGAAGATGATCACGCCGAGGATCCACGAAATCTCGCGCGGCGCCTTGTAAGAACCGTAGTAGAGACCGCGGAAAATGTGGATATAGACGGCGATGAAGAACATCGACGCGCCGTTGGAATGGAGGTAACGCAGCAGCCAGCCGAAATTCACGTCGCGCATGATGTGCTCGACGCTGTCGAATGCGGCGTCAGTGCTGGGTGTGTAGTGCATCACCAGAACGATCCCGGTGAGGATCTGTGCGATCAGCACGAAGAACAGGATCCCGCCGAACGTCCACCAGTAATTCAGGTTTTTCGGTGTCGGGAAGTCCACGAAGGAACCGCGCATGAGCGAAATGACCGGCAGGCGGCTTTCGAGCCACTTGGCCGCAGCGCTCTGCGGTACGTAGTTTGAATGTCCAGCCATGGCTGTCTCCTAAAAATTTCTGCCGTTAACCGATCTTGATTGTCGTGTCGCTGACGAATTCGAGCGGCGGAATCAGCAAATTCTCGGGAGCCGGGCCTTTACGAATGCGGCCGGCCGTATCGTAGTGCGAGCCGTGGCAGGGGCAGAACCACCCGCCGAACTCACCGGCATCGCCGATCGGAACGCACCCAAGGTGCGTACAGATACCGATCTGTACGAGCCAGTTTTCCTTGTCCTTGACACCGCGGTTCGGGTCAGTCGCCTCGGCGTCGGCGGGAAGGTTGGCGTTCCGGGCCAGTTTGTCCGGCAGATCCGAAATCGGAACGTCCTTGGCTTCGGTCACTTCCGTTTCCGTGCGGTTGCGGATGAACACCGGCTTACCGCGCCATTTGACTGTGATTGACTGCCCTTCCTCAACGGCAGACACATCAACCTCGATGGAGGCCAGGGCAAGAGCCGAGGCGTCCGGGTTCATCTGATCAATGAACGGCCATACCAAAGCGCCGGCGCCCACAACGCCCATTGCACCGGTCGCGATGTAGAGAAAGTCACGGCGGTTCGGTTCTTCCGCATCCGTGTTGTGTGCCAAGGTCGCGTCCCCTCAAAAGTTCTACCTGTACCGATAGCCCGCATCATGTCCGCGCCCTCTCTCGGGAGAAGGACGATCGGAACCATGCCGGGCTCTACGGTGGCCGCATGCGGACTGTTTCCACATCGGCCAAGCGGCTTGTCTTTTTGCACCCTTCGAAACGCTTGTCCAGACAAACAAACGCCACAAAACGCATATGTCGCAGGCAAAACAACAGCCACGCCGCTTTTCTGCCCTTTTTTGGGGAAAAAGCGCAAGACCGGAATTCAAATGAATCCCGATCCTGCCGTTTCGTTTTGTGAATTATGCCGCCTGCACAGGTGCCAGGAAGCCGCCGGACTGGTGCTGCCAAAGCTGCGCGTAAAGGCCATTGGCATCCAGCAATTCCTGGTGCGAGCCTTCCTCGATGATTCGACCCTGATCCATCACGATCAGACGGTCCAGAGCCGCGATTGTCGACAGCCTGTGAGCGATCGCGATCACGGTCTTGCCCTTCATCAGTTCGAAGAGGCTCTCCTGGATCGCCAGCTCGACTTCCGAATCCAGCGCAGACGTCGCCTCGTCCAACACAAGAATGGGCGCATCCTTGAGCAGGACCCGGGCTATCGCGATTCTCTGCCGCTGTCCGCCAGACAGCTTGACACCGCGTTCACCGACATGGGCATCAAGTCCCGTGCGACCGTTCAGATCGGTCAGGCCTTTCACGAAGTCCATCGCATGCGCCTTTTCGAGCGCTGCCTCCACTTCATCCCGCTCGACGTCCGGCTTGCCATAGGCAACGTTTTCGAAGATCGACCGGTGCAGGAGAGATGTGTCCTGCGTGACAACACCCACATTCGCCCGGATATCGTCCTGACGTACGCCGGCAATGTCCTGTCCGTCGATCCGGATCCGCCCGCGTTCCAGGTCGTAAAAGCGCAGCAGCAGGTTGACAATGGTCGACTTGCCAGCGCCCGAACGCCCGATCAGGCCGATTTTCTCTCCCGGCGCGATTGTCAGGTCCAGCTCCTCGATCACACCGGATTTCTTGCCGTAGTGAAAACCGATCCCGTCGAACCGGATTTCGCCCTTGGGCACGGCGAGCGGCTTGGCATTCGGCACGTCGACCACATCGCGCTCGCGCGAGATCGTGTTGATACCGTCCTGCACCGTGCCGATGTTTTCAAACAGGCCCGACACTTCCCAGAGGATCCATTGCGACATGCCCTGGAACCGCAGGACGAGCGCAACCGCAACAGCGATCTCGCCGGTCGTCACCTTGCCTGCCTGCCAGAGCACGATGGACATGCCGGCAACAGCAAACAGCAACACCATGTTGAGCGTTGTCAGCGTGATGTTCATGCCGGTCACCAGGCGCATCTGCAGGAACACCGTCTTCAGGAACGACGTCATGGAAGACCGGGCATAGTTCTCCTCGCGCTCAGCGTGGGAAAACAGCTTTACCGTCGATATGTTGGTGTAAGCATCCACCACGTGCCCTGTCATGACCGAACGCGCGTCAGCCTGCTCCCGGGACACGTCCTTGAGCCGCGGAATGAAGACACGCATGGTGATCAGGTAGCAGCCAAGCCACGCCATGAACGGGATCGCGAAATAGATGCTCGCCTCGGCGACCACAAACAGCGCCGCAAAGAAATAGACCACCACATAGACGAGGATATCCGCGATCCGCGTGACCACCTCGCGAACCGCAAGCGCCGTCTGCATCAGCTTGTTGGCAATGCGGCCTGCAAAATCGTTCTGGTAGAACGAGATGCTCTGACGCAGGAGGTAGCGGTGGACGCGCCACCGCACCGACATCGGGTATGTCCCCATCAGTCCCTGGTGAAACAGCATCTCCCAGATCGCGGCAATCCCGGGCAGCAGAACGAGCACGACAATCCCCATCCAGACAAGCTGCCCCCAGTTGTCCTGGAAGAACGTTTCGGCGTTCTCGGTGCTGAGCCAGGTCACCAGCTCACCGAGAAACGTGAAGATCATCACTTCGAGAACAGCGATCAGCGCTCCCAGAATGGAAACAACGAGCAAGATTGGCCAAACGGGCTTGGTGTAGTACCAGCAAAATGCCCAGAACCCGCTTGGCGGAACGTCGAGCTCGGTCTTCTCAAAGGGATCGACGAGCTTTTCGAAACGGTCAAACATGACTACCTCTCAGAGCGGCTCAAACGTAACACGGTCAGATGCGCCATGGCATCCCGGCTGCCGATCGTTTGTGCACGCGGACGAATGACGGTCTCGGCCGTCATGAAGAACAGGCCGGACATCAAACTTGTGAAGGAAAGCGCAATGATCGCTGTGCCCCAGAACAAGGCGCCCAGATCGTCAATGAAGACGGAAACGGGGATGTGCTGTCCTGCAACCTCAAGAGCTTCGACACGGCTCAGATTGTAGACAAGCACAGGCACGAACAATACCACGGCGACAACAAAGGTCACACCGGCAAACGCAGCCGCGCGCAAAAGTCCGCGCACCAGTCTGCGCCTCGCATGTCCTTGCGGAACAGGCGGCGGCGGCACTTCAACATCCGGACGGACCGCCAGCACGGACGGGTCCTTTGGGTAGAACGAATTCATCGGAACGACTCCGAAAACGGAATTTGATCACTGGTGACGGCAGACACGAAACGGGAATCGCGCAGCGCATTGACGGCTTAAGCCGGTCACCGCAGAACTAAGATGTGAGAAAGGAAGTGTTGGCGCCTAAAGCTGCCTGACGACCACCTTGGTGCAGCCAGTGGGGACTGGAAATGCCTGGATCATATGATGATCTATCATGTAAGCCCTCCTGGTTGCGCGGCCGACGGCCACAAGGAAAATCAAAATGTCAACGACGTGAGGTTGACTGACGGGGTTGATAACCGTTTTAGGCGAATATGGAAAGAGCTATCTTGTCGGCGCCATGAGGAAACTGACACCTGTTGCCAATCGGACACATCGCTCAGGGCTGATGCGGCCAGCCCGAAACCTCAGTAATCTTCAAAAACGAATTCGCGGACGTGGATCTCGGCTTCGCGTGGCGAAACCCATTGCGAAATGAGCGCGCCCTGGATGTGACCGCATCCCAGTTGCCGCAGGATTTTTTCTTGCTCATGCCTTTCAACACCGAGCGCAACGACCTGATAGTCGAACTTTCCAGCAAGATTTATGATGGCTTCGACCAGATGCCGCTTGTCGATGCTCGTTTCCAGATCCGTCACAAGCGAGGGACTGATTTTCAAAAGGTTCGCACCGCTATCGATGAGTTGTCCCAATCCGCTCTGCAGGCCGCCGAACTCATCAAGCGCAATATGGCAACCGATTGACTTGAGGCTTTCCAGAGTGGTTTTCAGCCTTGCGCATACCTCGATATCAACAATCGCCGGATCGAGTTCGATTGTCAGGTTGCGCACCGGAAAATCGGTATCTTCACACAGACGAACAAGAAGGGCCTCGAACTCGGGATCGTTCAGACTGACCGCCGTCAGATTGAGCGTCAGTTGCAGCGGTGTCCCGGACGCCTCGAGAAGACGGCTCATTTCGGAAAGGCCCTGCACGAGCGCAAATCTCTCGACCTGCGCAATACGTTTCATGTCGTCCTGATTGCTCAAAAGCGTCCTGGGATCAACAAGGCCTTCGGAAGGATGCAGCCAATGGGCGGATACCTCGTATCCGGTGATACGCCGCGCGTGAAGATCGAATTGCGGTTGCATCAGCAGGGTCAGGTTGCCGTTCTCCAGGTCGTGATCCAGCCGCGCCATGCTCATGCGCCGGTGCCTGTGGGCCGTGCCGAGCGCTTCGGTGTACCAGGCGAACTGCCCACGTCCCGACTTTTTTGCGGCATAAAGGGCAATGTCGCCAAAGTTTATGAACTCTTCCAGACCGACCCTGGCACAGTCGGCCAGCACAAGGCCGGCACTTGCGCCGATCTTGAAACGTTGCTGTTCGACCAACACTGGCTGGGCGAGCTCAGCCAGCAGACGGCTAGCCAGGTTTTCCAGCTGCTCCCGGTCGGCAGGTTGAAAAAAGGCAAGCATAAACTCGTCGCCGCCGATCCTGGCGGCCAGTCCCGTGTCACCGGCCACCGTCTTCAGAACGCCTGCAACATGCCGCAGCACAGCATCGCCCGCGCTGTGCCCATGGCTGTCATTGATGTCTTTGAAGTGATCCAGGTCGAGCAGCAGCAATCCAATCTGATGCCCATCCGCACGGCCTGCCGACAGCCGTTCCTGAAGGAACTCGGTGATCTTTGCCCGGGTAACCAATCCGGTCAGTTCATCATGCTCTGCCTGAAACTTGAGACGCTTGCGCGTTTCCTCCAGTTCAGCGAAACGCTCAACCTCACGCGTCACATCCTGGCACAGAATGATCATGCGGGTATCGTCTTCGGTTTCCGCTTCGATGCGCGCAAAAGTCAGCTGGTTCCAAAACAACTCGCCGTTCTTGCGGCGGTTCTGGATCAGCTCCTTGAAACCGGAAGAAAACTTCTCCAGATCGAATTTGAAACTCTCCAGCTCCTCGGCTGGGAGCTGCTTGTCGGGCGGCAGAATGAATTCCTGCGGACGGCGTCCGCGGATCTCGTCGGCGGTATAACCGGTTATCCTGGTGTAGGCAGGATTCGACCATTGGATGCGGCCGTAAACGTCCTGCAGAACCAGCCCTTCATGCGCATGCTCGACCACGGTTTTGAGGATTGCTGCGTCATTTCCGAAGCTGGAAGTTCCCCGTCTCTGCGGTCGCACCGCCCGGCGCCTGCCAAAGACATATCCGGCGGAGAGGCACAAAACACCCCCTCCGGCACAAGCAATCAAAAACAATGCAGGCCACGCGGCCGGAAACGTTTCCATGCCATTCCAACAACAGCTCTACCTTCGAAGACTAGTTTGACGGAATAACTTGAAGGAAACGCTAAACACGTGACTTCAATACAGTCGTAATATTGACAATGCTTGGAGCGAAAGACTTGCACCGCTCTCAGAACCAGCGATGCCAAATAGTTCTTGCGGAATGGAACGCTGCGGCGCCTTTCGCCTTCATGGTTTCCGCACTGGCTCAGATGCGGACACCGGCGCTTGCTACGAAATCATTCGTGTCAGAACGTAGCCCATCCCGGCTGAGAACGCCGAAAGAACCGTTCCCCAGGCTACGTCGACAACCGTCACGATCACGGGCCAATTGCGAAGCGTCGCATAGTTCGTGACGTCGTAGGTCGCATAGGTGAAGAACCCGAACATCGCACCGTAAACGATCGCAATTGCGAGACTTTCAGACTTCAGTGCCGGTGCCACTGCGAAGATCACGATCCCGACCACGTAGATGATATAGAACGCTCCAGCCGCACCCATGTTCGGTTTGTCCATCAGCAGATGGCCGATCCGGTCGAAATAGAACCGGGTAGCGATCTGCGACAGCCAGACATAGTCAACCGCAAGAAACACCAGCGCAGTCGCAAAATAGGCAGTGACGTATTGAACCATGGGACCCTCGGAAACAAGATATTGCTGATACGTGCCTGCGCAGGCGTCGGATCATTTCGTTGCAACCCGGTCAGGCTGTTTCTCGCCGCATTTACGCCGGTTCAACATCCGCTTTCAGAAATCCCCCCGACTGCCTGTGCCAGAGTTGCGCATAGAGCCCGCTTTCGTTCGCCAAGAGCTCGTCATGCGTTCCCTGTTGCACAATCTGCCCCTTGTCCATAACGATCAGCCGGTCCATGGCCGCGATTGTTGACAGCCTGTGTGCGATCGCAATCACGGTCTTTCCGGCCATCAGGCTTTGCAGATTGTCCTGGATGGCCGCCTCGACTTCCGAATCGAGCGCAGATGTCGCCTCATCGAGCACAAGGATGGGCGCGTCTTTCAGCAAGACACGTGCAATCGCGATGCGCTGCCTTTGTCCACCGGACAGTTTGACGCCGCGCTCGCCAACGAATGCATCGAATCCGCTTCGCCCCCTCTTGTCCACGAGCTCCTTGATGAATTCCAGCGCATGCGCCTTTCGGGCGGCTTCGATCAGATCCTGTTCGCTGGCCGCCGTGCGGCCGTAAAGGATGTTCTCCCGGATGGATCGGTGCAAAAGCGAGGTATCCTGCGTCACCATACCGATCGACCGGCGCAGTGTTTCCTGCGCGACGAGACTGATATCCTGGCCGTCGATCACGATGCGCCCGGTTTCCAGATCGAAGAACCGGAGAAGCAGGCTGACAAGTGTCGTCTTCCCGGCTCCTGAAGGGCCAACGAGACCGACCCGCTCACCAGGCCGGATCGTCAGGTTCAGATGATCGATTACCCCGCCATCCTTGCCGTAGTGGAACCGGACGTTCTCGAACCCGATGCCCCCCTTTTCGACGCCGAGCGCTGCGGCGCCCGGAGCATCGGTCAGTGTGATGGGCTTGACCACGGTCTCCATGCTGTCCTGAAGCGACCCGAAATGCCGGAACAGCCCATTGAGCTGATTGAACAGCCGATTGAGGAGGATGTTGAGCCGCAGGATCAGGCTGAGCGCGAAGGCGACATGGCCGGTGCTGATACCCCCATCCTGCCAGACGAGCAGAGACACCGCCGTGATCGAAACGATCATCACACCGTTGATCAGCGACATGATCATCCTGATCGAGGTCAGGTAGCGGGTGAAGCGCTGAAGCTTTGAAATGAAATGTTCAACGGCCTCGCGCGCACCGCGGTTTTCCTCTTCCGTCGACCCGAACAGCTTGACCGACTGGATATTGGTGTAGGTGTCGACGAGACGGCCAGTGACGCCGGAATATGTATTCGCCGTATCCTTGGCAGCCAGTCGAATACGCGGAACAAAGTAGAGGGCGGTGACCGAGAAACACACGAGCCAGACGGCGACAATCGCACCGAGCCGCAGATCGAGCTGCGTAACCAGCACCAGCGTCGTGATCGCATAGACGATGATGAACCAGGCGACCTGCAGGAGATTGACCATGAAATCGCCGGCCGACAAACCCGATTGCAGAACCTTCTGCGCAAGACGCCCGGCAAGATCGTCCTGAAAGTAACTCAGGCTTTGTTTCATCACCCGTTGATGGCATTGCCATCTGACAAGGTTGAAGAAACCCGGAACGACGGTCTGCTCTTCGACAAGCGCCATGAGCGAGTTGACGATCAGCCGCAAGACAAGAACAACGAACGCCATGCCGGCCAGCGTCCAGGCGTGATCGGTGAAGAAGCTCTCCCTGTTGGCGGTTTCCAGGAGATCAACGATCCGTCCGAGAAAGTTGAAGATCGTGACTTCCACAAACGCCGACAGGCCGCCGAGCACCAGCATCGCCACGAACGGCCACCGGACCTGTCTCACGAAATAGGCCAGAAAAGCCGTACCGTTCCGCGGCATATCCTTTTGCGGCGGAACGCGAAACGGATCGATCCATGTTTCAAACGTACGAAAGAGTGGGGACACGTGCCGTCTCCGGGACTGGGGCGATTCTGGCGTCTATTCTACGCGCGGAAGGTGTCACCCGGCCAACAAATATACTTGCGGTTCTTGCAAACGGGAATGACATTTGCCAACCGAGCTGATATCCAGCCGAGCCCGAAATCCCGCGTTGAAAAGATTGCCGCAAGCGATGCCTGACATAGCTCTCTATCAGCCTGACATTCCGCAGAACACGGGCACGATCCTGCGCCTGTGTGCGTGTATGAGCGCAACCGTTCACCTGATCGAGCCGGCAGGCTTTCCGATTTCAGACAGTGCTCTCAAGCGTGCCGGCATGGACTATCTGGAACGCGCTTCGATGCGGAGGCACCGGAGTTTTGCGGATTTCGAATTGTTCCGGCTGACGCAGAACCGGCGCCTGATCCTGTTCACCACCAAGTCGGATCAAAGCTACACGGATTTTGAGTACCACGCCGACGACATTCTGGTCATGGGCCGCGAAAGCACCGGGGTTCCGCAGAGCGTGCACGACCTTGTCGACGCGCGACTGACGATTCCGATGGCCGAGGGCATGCGCTCGATCAATGTTGCCGTGTCCGCAGGGATGGCGCTTGGCGAAGCCTTGCGGCAGACCGAGACATTTCCTAAGAAGCCGGATTAGAAGCCGCTCTGGCGTGCACCCGTTCACTTTGAGGCCTGCTTACATGACTGCACCTGCTCCTGAAAATCGCGGCGGTCCGATCCCCGGCAATATCGAGGAAAAGAAGAAAACGGCGCCCGCCTGGTTTGAGAGCCTGCGTAACAGGATCTGCAAGGCGTTCGAAGACCTGGAAGACGAAATCGGCACGCGTTCCGGCCCCTTGGCGGATCAGCCGGCGGGCCGTTTCGTGCGCACGCCTTGGGAGCGCACCGACAGCTCCGGCCAAAAGGGTGGCGGCGGCGTCATGTCCATGATGCACGGGCGTGTCTTCGAGAAAGTCGGCGTTCATGTCTCCACCGTCCATGGGGAGTTTTCCCCCGAGTTCAGGGGCCAGATTCCGGGAGCTTCGGAAGATCCGCGGTTCTGGGCGTCCGGCATCAGCCTGATTGCCCATTTGCACAATCCCCATGTGCCTGCCGTTCACATGAACACGCGCATGGTGGTCACGACGAGGCAGTGGTTCGGTGGTGGCGCGGATCTGACACCTGTGCTGGATGCCCGCCGCACACAGGAAGATCCGGACACGGTCGCGTTCCACGCGGCGATGCGCGCTGCTTGCGCGGACCACGCTGTCGCCGACTATGACGCCTACAAGGCCTGGTGCGACGACTACTTTTTTCTCAAGCACCGCAACGAGGCGCGCGGTATCGGAGGCATCTTCTACGACTATTTGCACAGCGGTGACTGGAACACCGACTTCGCCTTCACCAAAGCCGTCGGTGAGGCTTTTCTCGGCGTTTACCCCGCCTTGGTGAGGAAGAACTTCGAAAAGAGATGGTCCGAGGCCGAACGGGAAGAACAGCTCATCAGGCGCGGCAGATACGTGGAATACAACCTGCTCTACGATCGTGGAACAATCTTCGGACTGAAGACCGGCGGCAATGTTGCCTCGATCCTGTCGTCCATGCCACCGGTCGTTAAATGGCCCTGAGAATTCCTTGGGCGGTCAGGCTGCCGGCGCTTCCCGGGTGACGGCGCCAAATGCCCGCCCGAACAGCATCTGGGACAGGCTGGCCACGAATTTCTGATCGATCTTCGGCCCCATGTTCTTCAGCATCGCAACGGCGGTGCGGGCTGGCACGCTTTCACGATAGGAACGCTGCTCCGTAAGCGCGACGAAAATGTCGCAAACCGTAAGCAGGCGAACTTTCGGTACAAGCTTGTCGCCGCGCAGGCCCTTTGGATAACCGGATCCGTCCAGCATCTCATGATGCTGGATTGCCATGCGTTTCACATCCGTAGACACTTCCAGTCTCGATTTCAGAATGTCTCTTCCAAAAACCGGATGCTTGTCGATGAGCGCGCGCTCTTGCGGCGTAAGCTTGCCGGGTTTGTCTAGGATGGTCAGCGGAATGCGCATTTTGCCGATATCGTGCACCAGACCGCCTGAAATCACTTCCTTGCAGTCGTCCTCGCTCCAGCCGACATGTTTGGCAAGCATGCCCGCAAGGCCCGCGACCTGCAGGGAGTGGCTGTATGTTGCGCTGTGATGGGTTTCAACCGCATTCA
>JGI12316J15310_10000288_pt17 | contig 16201 bp, 16 predicted proteins | sample MarCyaLeptolynsp_FD_15310 | JGI IMG/M metagenome (IMG submission 15310)
GGCGGCGATCTCCGCGGCATTGACGGTGGAATCCACAAGCTTGAACTCGAGCTTTCCGGTCTCGCCGATCAGCGCCTTCAGCCGTTGCACGTCAGAGACGCCAGGGACCTGGACGAGGATGCGATCGCGGCCTTCCCGCTGGATGCTGGGCTCGGTGGTGCCGAACGCATCGACGCGGCGGCGGATGGTCTCGATGGAGGCTTGGATCGCCGAGTTGATGCGGTCGGTCAACCCGACCTCGGTCAAGGTCAGGGTGATCTTGTCGCCGTCCTGCGTCACCTCAAGATTGTTGCCGGAGAAGCCGCCGAACACATCGGCGCCTACGGGCACGGAGAGTTCCTTCAGCTCGGCGAGGGCTCTCTCCACATCTTCCGGTTTTCGGATACGCACCGACACGGTGCGTCCCGCCACGTTCTGGGCGAGGTCTGTATAGCCAATACGATTGCTGCGCAGGGCTTCGCGCACATCGCCGCGAACCGTGCCGAGCCAATCGTCGATCAGCTCTTTCTCATCGATGCGGTAGAGAAGATGCGCGCCGCCTTGAAGGTCCAAACCGAGATTCACCTGCTTGTGGGGCACCCAGCTGGGAAGCCCCTGCAAGCTTGCGGCGGGAAAGAGGTTGGGAGCTGCATACACGAAGCCGGCCAGCACGATGCCGAACACCAAGATCAGCTTCCATCGTTGGAAATGCATCATTGCCGGAATTGACTCTCCAGATCAGCCGCCGCTCGGTCCAAGCCTACTCAGTCTCTGCCTTGCTGGCGGAGGTCTTGTTGGCCGATGCCTTGGACGAGGCGCCCCCGCCCCCCTCGGCCTTGCCGCGCACCTCCGACACAGTCGTGCGCAGAACCTTAATGCGCACGCCGTCGGCAATCTCGACCTGAAGCTCGTTGTCCTCCACTTTCGTCACCTTGCCGAGGATGCCGCCCGAGGTCACCACCGTATCTCCGCGCCGGATGCCGGCAACCATCTCGCGATGCTCCCGCATCCGCTTTTGCTGCGGCCGGATCATCAGGAAGTACATGATGGCGATGATGAGGATCGTCGGTACGAGCAGGCTGTTTAGCATTTCCATGCCGCCCGGGCTGGCTTGGGCGTAGGCAAAACCGTTCATTGCTCGTGTCCCCTGCTTGGCTTAGGTAGGGTTTTCTCGACGGGCCGATATGGCGTGTCTCGCGGCGGTTGCGAGCAGGCTCTTATCGCGCGATTGGGCGGGACTATACTGAGCCTGGACGCCTTTGCAAACGGGGCCCGGATGAACTTTCAGGAACCAGTGTCGGGACTTATGGAGCGGATTGCCCAAGCGCTGGAGCGGCTTGGCCCGGCCCCGCCGCAACGTCCTGATTTCTCAGGCGCCGATGCCTTCGTGTTCCAGGCGGAAACCGACCACTTTCTGCCGGTCGGCGACGTCAATCGGGTCCCCCTGCCGCTCTTGAAGGGAATCGACCGCAACCGCGATACGCTCCTAGCCAATACCGAGCGCTTCGCCCGCGGCCTTCCGGCCAATAACGCCCTCCTTTGGGGCGCGCGGGGCATGGGCAAGAGCTCCCTGATCAAGGCGGCACACGGCGCCCATCCGGGCCTGAAGCTCGTGGAGATCCATCGGGAGGACATCGCCGCCCTGCCCCGGCTGCTGCAGCATCTACGTGGGGCCCCGGAGCACCGCTTCATCCTGTTTTGCGACGATCTGTCCTTCGAGGCGGACGATACGTCCTACAAGTCGCTGAAGGCGGTCCTGGAAGGCGGGATCGAAGGACGCCCCGCCAATGTGCTGCTTTATGCCACGTCCAACCGGCGGCACCTGATGCCCCGCGAGATGGTCGAGAACGAGCGCTCCACGGCCATCAATCCCGCCGAGGCGGTCGAGGAGAAACTGTCCCTGTCCGACCGGTTCGGATTGTGGATCGGCTTCCACAATTGCAGCCAGGACGAGTACCTCGCCATGGTCCGTGGCTATGTGTCCCATTTCGGCCTGGACGTACCAGCGGACGGGCTTGAGGCCCAAGCGCTGGAGTGGTCGCGCGGCCGGGGCAGCCGCTCAGGCCGTGTCGCCTGGCAGTTCATCCAGGATCTGGCCGGGCGTCTCGGCAAACAGCTCAGCGGTTCGTAAGTGCAGAGCCCTTAGTTGGCTTGCGCCGCCATGCTGGTCATGTACTTGGTCGGATCGACGGGACGTGAGCCCTTGCGCAGCTCAAAATGCACCTGCGGCCGTGTGACCGAGCCTGTTGCGCCCGCCTTGGCGATCACCTGGCCGCGCTGCACCTTTTCGCCGCGCTTCACCAGGAGCTCCTCATTGTTCGCGTAAGCCGACACCCAATTGTTGGCATGGCGGATCAACACGAGGTTGCCGTAGCCCTTGAGCTCGCTTCCGGCGTAGGCCACCACGCCGTTCTCGGCGGCCTTCACGGGCGTACCTTGGGGCACAGAGATGTTGATGCCGTCATTGTGCCCGCCGTCGGGCTTGGTGCCAAAGCCGGAGATGATGCGGCCCTTCACCGGCCAGCGGAAGCTGTTGCCCGACATGGGGTCTGGCGACGGGAGTTGGGCCGTGCTGGAAACCCTTTGAGGCGCCGGGGGCGTGGCCTTGGCGGTGCTTTGGGTGGTCTCGGCCGCGGGCGTGCCGGGCGCCGGGATCGTCGTCGTCTTGACCGAGCGTGCGGCCGGGGCTTGGGCTGGAGCCGCAGCTTGGGCCGGCGCTGGAGCTTGAGCGAACGACGGTACCGGCGATGCCGCCGGTGGACGCGGCGCAGGCCTCTGCGCGGCCGCTAGATTGGCACCCGGCATGATCAGCACCTGGCCTTCGCGCAGCCGCCCATCCGCCAGGTTGTTGGTGCTTTGGATGGAGCTGATGGGAACGCCGTAGCGCTGCGACAGACCGGAGAGCGTATCTCCGCGCTGCACCGTGACGCGGGGCCCGGTGCTTTGCGCGACGGGCGGCGGTGCCGGCGGCTTCGCAGATGGCCGCGTGCCATAAAAGCGTGGCGTGTTCGTCGGGTAGGAGGCCGTGTATTGGGACCGTGGCGCTGCGCCGCTGGTCCCGCGCCCAGTGTTGTAGACCGATTGGCTCGGTACCGGCAGGGACGCCGTTGTGGTCGGGTCGGCCTGGGTGTCATCGAGGCTGTAGGACGGATAGTCGAAGCGCGCGCTGGAACTGCAGCCGGCGATCACCAACGCAATGCCCACCGCCGCGGTCACACTCAAAGTGCCGCGGCCAAACGCCGAACAGAACGCTGCGCGCATCCCTCGTTGGCCCCCTTTACGCAATACCCGTTGGGAGGAGTAAAGCGCGCTGGCGGTAAACAACGCATTAAGCGTTTTCGCGGGGCCTCAGTCGCGCTTCACCCGGCCATGGACCAGGGGCACGAAGCGCACCGGCAAAAGCGGCTTCTCCACCAGGCCTTCCTCGGTCTTGTCGATCTGCACCAGGTATTGGGTGTCCCGGTTCTCGCCCAGGGGAATGATCATCCGGCCGCCTTCCTTCAACTGATCGAGGAGAGCTGCGGGCGCATCGAGGGCGGCTGCCGTGACGATGATGCGGTCGAAAGGAGCTTGAGGTGGCCAGCCCAGCCAGCCATCGCCGATGATCGTCGTCACGTTGGCGATCTTCAGCGCCGCCAGCCGCGCTTCCGCCGACTTCTGCAGCTCCCGCCAGCGCTCCACGCTGTAGACGCGGCGGCACAGATGGGAGAGGACGGCCGCCTGATAGCCGGAACCGGTACCCACCTCCAACACCTTGTGGGTGGGCTCAAGCGCCAAGTGCTCGGTCATGAAAGCGACCACGTAGGGCTGCGAGATGGTCTGGCCGCATTCGATCGGCAGCGCGATGTCCTGATAGGCGTGATCGGCGAACGCCTCGTCGACGAACATCTCGCGGGGAACGGCCTCGATGGCGCGCAGCACTTTTGGGTCGCGGATCCCGCGACGCCGTAGCTGCATAATGAGCCCGATCCGGTCCTGGGCGCTCGCCATCCCGTCCAACTCCGCGTGAGGCGGGCATTTTCCGGCTGAGTATCAGCCGATTCGAGGGTGCGATCCTAAAGACTATTCGTCTTTTTCGTCGAGAACCTTGGCCAGGTCGCCGACACTGCGCTTATGGGTGAAATCGAGGTCCAGAGGCGTGACGGAGATCAAGTTGGCGCGTACCGCCCAAAGATCGGTGCCCTCGGGCGGGTTGGGCGGCCGTTTGGTGATGCCAATCCAGTAATAGGCCTTGCCGCGTGTATCCATCCGCGCATCGATATCAAGCAGGGCGGTATCCCGCAGGCCTTGGACGGTCGCCGCCATGCCTTTGACCTGGTCCGGCTCGCAATCGGGGAAGTTGACGTTCAGCACGGTGCCCTTTGGCCAGCCCGCGTCGAGCAGTTTGCGCACGAGGTCGGCGCCGTGATGCATGGGTGTGTCCCAGGCCGGAATGCCCGTCTCGTAGGAGCCCATGGCGAGGCTGAGCGCGATGGATGGCACGCCGAGCAGCGAGCCCTCGATGGCGCCGGCCACAGTGCCGGAGTAGTTCACGTCGTCGGCGAGGTTCTGGCCACGATTGACCCCGGACAGCACGAGATCGGGCGGATCGTCCTTCAACAGATAGCGCACGCCCATGATGACGCAATCGGTCGGCGTTCCTTTGACCGCGTAGCGGCGTTTGGCGAGCTCGCGCATGCGCAAGGGCTCGGCCAGGGTCAAGGAATGGGACGCGCCACTATTGTCGGTCTCCGGCGCCACCACCCACACATCGTCGGTGAGGTCCGTGGCGATCTTCTCCAGGACGTCCAGGCCCGGCGCCTCGATGCCGTCGTCGTTGGTGATCAGAACTCGCATTTTCCGAGTCGTTTTCGAAGCTTCGCCGAACGCCTTCTTGGCTTGATTCACGTGGCGGCCTCGATCCGGGTCAGGCCGCCCATATAGGGCTGGAGCGCCTCCGGTATCCGCACGCTGCCATCAGCCTCCTGATAGTTCTCCAGGATGGCGATCAGCGTCCGGCCCACGGCAATCCCTGAGCCGTTGAGCGTATGCACGAACTCGGTTGCCTTGCGGCCCTCGGGCCGGTAGCGGGCATTCATGCGCCGCGCCTGGAAGTCCCCGCAATTGGAGCAGGAGGAGATCTCCCGGTAGGTGTCCTGGCCCGGCAGCCAGACCTCGATGTCGTAAGTCTTCTGGGCGGCGAAGCCCATGTCGCCAGTGGACAGCACGACCACGCGGTAGGGAAGTCCGAGTCGTTTCAACACCGTCTCGGCGCAGGCTGTCATCCGCTCGTGCTCTTCGGCGGACGCTTCCGGCGTCGTTACCGAGACCAGCTCCACCTTGTAGAACTGATGCTGGCGGATCATGCCGCGGGTGTCTTTGCCGGCAGCCCCGGCTTCAGCCCGGAAGCAATACGTCCCCGCCGTTACGCGCACGGGCAGAGCCCCCTCCTCCGTGATGTCCTCGCGCGCCAGATTGGTCAGTGGGACTTCAGCGGTGGGGATGAGCCAATAGCCGTCACCCGCCGCGAATTGATCCTCCCGGAACTTCGGTAGCTGCGCAGTACCGAACATGGCGTCGTCGCGCACGAGCAACGGTGGCGCCACTTCCGCGTAGCCGTGCTCGTCTGTGTGCAGGTCGAGCATGAACTGGGCGAGCGCCCGTTCAAGCCGCGCGAGCGCGCCTTTCAAAATGACGAAGCGCGACCCGGACATCTTGGCGGCGGTCTCGAAGTCCATCAGGCCGAGGGCCTCGCCCACCTCAAAATGCTGCTTGGGGGCGAAGTCGAACTCCGGCAACTCACCGACCTTGCGGAGCTCTACATTGGCGCCTTCGTCCGGGCCCACGGGCACGTCGGCTTCCGGGATGTTGGGAATGCCCGCCAGCAGCTCGTGCAACGCCTGGTCTTGAGCGCGCTCGTTGTCCTCGCCCTCTTGGATCGCGGCTTTGAGCCCTGTGACCTCGTCCATGAGGCGCGTGGCTTCCGCCTCGTCCTTGGCCTGCTTGGCCTTGCCGATCTCCTTGGACGCCGCGTTCCGGCGGGCCTGCAGCTCCTGCAAAGCTTGAATCGTTTCGCGGCGTTGCTCATCGAGCTTCAGGATTTGAGTCAAGAGCTCGCCGGGAGCGGGCTCGAAGCCCCTGGCCTCAAGTCCCGCCACGAAGACTTGCGGGTTCTCTCGTATGCGTTTGACGTCCAGCACGGGTAAGGGTCTCTCTCATCGATCTATTGACCTGGCGTTGCGTCCCTATAAGGCCCCGGCGCGCCCTTGTCATGACCACCCTTGGTCTCATCAGCGCTGGCGTGCCCTCAGGCCGGCGGGGAAGCCGTGGCGGTCTGTGCGGCCGCCCGCTTCTTCTCCACTAGCTTCACCATGTAGATGGAAAGCTCGTAGAGACCGAGCGTCGGCACGGCCAGAGCGAGCTGGCTGACCGGGTCCGGCGGCGTGAGCACGGCGGCCACGATAAATACGCCGAGGATGGCGTAGCGGCGGTAATGTTTCAGCTTGTCCGACGTCACCAGGCCGGCGCGGGCCAGCAAGGTCAAGAGCACCGGCAGTTGGAAGCAGATCCCGAAGGCGAGGATCAGCGTCATGATCAGCGAGAGATACTCGCTCACCTTGGCCGTGAGGAGGATCTGCACCGGCTGATCGCCCGTCTGCTGCATGGACAAGAAGAACGTCATGGCGAGCGGCATGGCCACGAAGTAGACGAGCGCGGCGCCGATCAGGAACAGGATCGGCGTGGCAATGAGGAAGGGCAGAAACGCCTTGCGCTCGCTGCGGTAAAGTCCGGGCGCCACGAACATATAGAGCTGCGAGGCGATCACCGGGAAGGCGACGAAGATGGCGCCGAAGAGCGCGAGCTTCACCTGCGTGAAGAAGAACTCTTGGGGCGCGGTGTAGATCAGCTCGATGGGCGCATCGACGCCTGCGGCCACGCGATAGGGCCACAGCAGGATGTTGTAGATCGGCTTGGCGAACCAGAAGCAGACCACGAACGCTACGAAGATGGCCGCAAGCGACCACATCAGACGGCGGCGCAATTCGATCAGATGATCGATGAGCGGGGCCTTCGAGGCCTCGATTTCGTCCTGCTCGCTCACCGCTTGGGCCTCGCCGTGGTCCTAGGTTTGGCTTTGGGTCTGGTCTTGGCTTTGGGTCGACTCTTGGCCTTGGCGGTTCTCTTGGCAGCCGTCTTCGCTGTTGTCTTGGCCCGCGCCCTGCTCGCGCTCTGCTTGGGAGCGGCTTTGGTCTTTGCGGAGGTCTTCTGTTTTGTGGAGGTCTTGCGCTTGGCGGGCGCTTTCTTGGCGGGGGTTTTCTTGGCGGGCGCGGCGCTCGGCTGCGATTGCGGCGCGATGGCCCGCTCGATGGAGCGCGGCGCAGGCGTCGTTGGCGTCATCAGCGGCTTGTCGGGGGAAACGCCGAAATCGGCCGCGGTGCCCATGTTGGAGCGGATGGCCTCGATGTTCTTGCGCACCTCATCCGCCTCGCTCTCGGCCACCGCCTCATCGAATTGACGCTGAAAGTCCGCGGCCGCGCGGCGGATCTTGCTGGCGTAGACGCCGAAGGTCCGCATCAGCTTCGGCAGTTCCTTCGGCCCCACGACGACGATGGCCACAATTGCGACCATCAAGAGTTCCGACCATCCGATGTCGAGCATGAGCTTGGTTCAGGCGTTACGCGGGCGCGGGGCCGCGCGGGGCAAGTGAGCAGACGCCCGCAGTTTAGCCCGACTTCTGCTTGCGCGGGGTCCGTGTGGTCTTCGCCCCGCCGGGCGCCTGCGTCTCGTGGTCGATCACCTTGGCATCGGCCTTGTCGTCGCCGTCATCGGAGAGCCCGGACTTAAAGCTCTTGATGCCCTTGGCCACGTCGCCCATCAGCTCGGAAATCTTGCCGCGCCCGAACAGGAGCACGAAGAGCGCCACGATAATCAGAATTTGCCACCAACTCGGTCCCATAAACAGCCTCCAGAGCGGACTCTAGTCCGCGCGGATTACATGATTGGCGGCACTATGGCAGCAAAGGCGTCCCACCCGCAAGCTGCTGCTCCTTAAGGCCGAATGCCTCTAAGTCTCTGTTTCTCCGTCGCCACTGTCCGCCGGGAACATGAGAACCGCGCCCTCGTCCACAGCGACGCCAACCTCGGCCCCTTCGGCGGGCACATCCGCCTCACGCACCCGCGCTAGGACCGGCACGTCGAGCCCCTCGACGGCTATCTCCACGAGGGCGACGTCGCCCAGAAAGCGGATATCGAGGACGCGCCCGGGCGTGCCCGCGCCCGGTGCCCCCAAGCGGATGCCGCTTTGGCGCACGCACACGATCGCCCCGGTCCCGTCCTTCAGCCCGGGGGCGGGAAACGTGCCGAGCGGTGTCTCGGCGCGGCCGTCTGCGATCCTGGCGCTCATCTCGTTTAAGTCCGAGAAGGTGCGCGCAGCAAACAGGCTGTTGGGCGCACGGTAAAGCTCCGGCGCCGTGCCCAACTGGACGATGCGTCCCTTTTGCATCAGGGCCACGTGATCGCCCATGCGCATGGCTTCCTCGGCGTTATGGGTGACGACGATGCAAGTGGCGCGCGCCTCATGCACGATTGCCAACGTGTCCTCGCGCATGGCGTCGCGCAGCCTGGAATCGAGACCGGAGAACGGCTCGTCCATAAGCAGCACACCGGGCCGGGGCGCGATCGCGCGGGCAAGCGCCACCCGCTGCTGCTCTCCGCCGGAGAGAATGTGCGGATACTCCTTGGCGTAGCGCGCCAGCCCGACGCGCTCCAGAGCGTGCAGTGCCTCCTCCTGGGCTTGCGACTTGGTTAAGGCGTGCAGCCCGAATGCCACGTTGTCGAGAATGCTGAGATGCGGAAAGAGCGCGAAGTCCTGAAACATGAGACCGACGCCGCGCTTTTCCGGCGGAACGAAACGGTTGGGGCCTGCGACCTCTTCGCCGTCCACGAGCACACGGCCGGACGACGGCCGCTCCACGCCCGCGGCGACCCGCAAAAGGGTCGTCTTGCCGCATCCGGACGGTCCCAGCAGGCACAGGACCTTGCCTGCCGGTACTTCAAGCGTGACGTCTTGCAGCGCCAGGACGTCGCCATAGCGGCGCGAGACGTTCTCCAAGTCGAGCCGCGCGGCGAAGGTCACCGCGGACTTTGTCCGGGCCGCTGCCCGGACCGCGCGTTTTTCGGCGGCGGCCGCCCCGAGGGCGCGCGTGCGCGACTTGAGAAACTCAAGCATTGGGCTGGTCTACGCGACGGATGCCCTTCAAGGCAACGCCTGGTCTCAGGCCTGCCCGCCGGCCCCCTCCTCCTGGTCGTCTTCGCCTGCGCCCAGAGGCTCGTCGTCTTCTCCGGCGCCGAGCGGCTCTTCTTCCTCCAGCGGCGCTTCGTCCTCGTGCAGATCGGCCGCATCGTCCGGACTGGGCATGGAGAAGCCCGGTGGCAGGTTTGAGTCCAGCAGGCCCGCGCCCTTGAGTTCGGACAGGCCGGGCAGGTCCTGGATTTGCTCAAAGCCGAAATGCTCCAGGAAGGCTTCCGTGGTGCCATAGGTCACCGGGCGCCCGGGCGCGCGGCGGCGGCCCCTCAGCTTGATCCAGCCGGTCTCCAGGAGCACGTCGATCGTCCCCTTGGACGTGGACACCCCCCGAATCTCCTCGATCTCCGCGCGGGTCACGGGCTGGTGGTAGGCGATGATGGCCAACGTCTCCAATGCCGCGCGCGACAAGCGGCGCTGCTGTAGGGCTTGGCGCTCCAACAGGAAGGACAGGTCCTCGGCCGTGCGGAAGGCCCACTTGCCCGCCACGCGCACCAGGTTGACGCCACGCCCGGCATAGAGGCCTTGCAATTCCTCCAGCAGCGCCTTCACGTCCTCGTCCTCGCCGAAATGCTGAGCGAGCTCGGCCTCCTTCAGCGGCCCAGGCGCGGCGAAGAGCAGAGCCTCGACGATCCTGAGCTTCTCGCGCCGGTCCGCGGAGGGCAACGCCATCACGTTGGACGGCAGCGGCAGCATGGGCGCGGTCGCGCTCTGCTTGTCCTCTTCCGCCGTCATCTCCTCCGCCCTCTTCGCTTGGTTCGTCGTCATTGGCATCCCCGCATCTGTCTTTTTTGTGTGCTCCGCAACCACCGCCCGCATCGCCTGGTCCAGCTTAACCAAAGCCGAACCATCTGTGGCCTCCGCCTCTTGGTCCGACAACTTCGAAATGTCGGAGAGCAGCGCTGTCAGTGTCCGGCCAGCGCCGGGCTCCTTCGCGCGCCCTGTCTCCCGCGCCAGCTTCGATGGCGAAATCTTCGGCTTCCGCATGATCCTCGGCTTCGGCATGACCTGCCCTCTCGCGTATCGGCCCACATCACGCACGCACCCTGGCCGTTTCCCACCGTCTCAACGCATCACTCAACCCGGCACCCAGAGGCTCACGCCGCCTGTCCGCGGCGGCGAACCAGAAGAGGCGCGAACGACTTCGCCTGCCGGATCTCAAGCGCGCCCTCGCGCGTCATCTCCAAGGTCGCCGTGAAGCTCGAGGCGAGCGCCGTGCGCCGCAGCTCCGGCTCCACTAAGAACTCCGCAAGAAGCTCATTGAGTGGCGCCCAATCGCACGCGATCCCCAAGAGCCGCTCCAGCTCGTCACGCGCCTCCTTGAGCGACCAGACGGTCCGCTTCTCCATGTGAAGCGTCCGCGTCGCTGTGCGCTGGCGCTGCTGGGAATAGGCCTTCAACAGATCGTAGACATTGGCTTCGTAGACGCTCGTCCTGGTCACCCGGACTTCCTCCGGCAATCCGCGTCCGAACACGTCGCGGCCAAGGCGCTTGCGCGTCATGAGTTGCGCCGCCGCCTCGCGCATGGCGTCGAGGCGCTTCAGCCGGAACGCAAGCAGCGCCGCCAGCTCCTCGCCGGTGGGTTCGCCTTCCTCCGACGGCTCGGCCGGCAGCAGCAATTTCGACTTCAAGAATGCGAGCCACGCCGCCATGACGAGATAGTCGGCGGCGATCTCCAGACGCAGTCGCCGCGCCTCCGATATGAACTCAAGATATTGCTGCGCCAGCGCCAGCACCGAGATCTTGGCAAGATCGACCTTCTGGGTCCGCGCCATCGCGAGTAGAAGATCGAGCGGACCTTCGAAACCCTCGACATCGACCCGCAGTTGGCCGCCGTCCTCGGTCTCCTCGTGGAACCGCTCTTGCTGTTCCTCCCAGTCGGAGGCGGTGCCTTGCTCTTGCGGCTTTTCCGTCTCTGGCGTGTTGTCGTCGCTCATGCGTACTCCGTGGGGTCTGAGCCACCGGCCACACGGGTTCCGGCAGCCTCCGTCACCAGCGCTAGGGCCTCGGCCGCGTCGAACGGCTCAGGGGCGTGCAAGGCGACCCTTGCCGTCTGGAACCGCTCCGCCGCCTTGCCCTCCAGGGGCGGCGCGGCGGAGGCGACATCGATCATCTCCGACAAGTCGCCGGAGCAATGCAGCACCACATCGCAGCCGCCGTCGATCACCGCGCGCGTGCGCGCCGCATACGAGCCTTCAAGGGCCTTCATGCCGATGTCGTCGCTCATGATCAGACCGGTCAAACCCATCTGCTCTCGAATCACTTTCTCCATTATAGCGAGCGATAGGGTCGCAGGGTGGCAGGCGTCGAAAACAGGCAGTAAAACATGCGCGGTCATTGCCAGGGGGGCATCGTGAAGTGCCACGAAGGGCTTGAAGTCAACCTGCGCCAGCTCCGCCTTTGAGGCGTCGATGTGTGGCAGCGACTTGTGGCTGTCGGCCAGCGCCCGGCCGTGACCGGGGACGTGCTTGATCACCGGTAGAACGCCGCCGGCCAGCGTCCCGTCCATGACCGCCCGGCCGAGATCGCTCACCACATCGGGGTCGGTGGAAAAGCCCCGGTCCCCGATGATGTCGTGGGCGCCCTCTTGCGGCACGTCGATACAGGGCGTGCAGTTCACCGTGATGCCGAGGTCGTGCAACTCCGCGGCGATCAACCTGGCGCCGGCAAAGGCGGCGCGCCTGGCCGCCTCGGGATCCGACGCATAAAGGTCGCCATACACCCGCGCGGGCGGCATGGCGCGCCAATGGGGCGGACGCAGCCGCTGAACCCGGCCCCCTTCTTGGTCGATGAGGACGAGCGCATCGCCGGTGCCCACGGCGTCCCGAAAGTCGGCGACAAGCGCTTGGATTTGTCCGGGATTGTCAACGTTGCGGGCGAACAGGATCAGGCCGCACGGCTTTTCGGCCGCGAAGAACTCGCGCTCCGCAGGCGTCAGCGCCGTACTGGCGCACCCTGAGATGAAAGCCTTGAAAGTCACGTCCGGGGGCTAGCCCCGCCGCGCGCGCCGGTCAAGCCTTGCCTGCCTTATTGAGCCATCACCAAGCAGTCCGAATGGCCTTTCGACTTCAGCTGACCACAGAGCTTGTAGGCGGCCGACTTGTCAGGCATGGGGCCGACCTGAAGCCGATACCACGTGCCCTTGGCGCCGAGATCGGTCTTGCGGACGATAGGCTGATAGTTGCCGAGCAGGCTCGGATATTTCTGCTGTGCATCGGCGAAGTTGGCCAGCGCATCGGTCTGGCTCTTGTTGGAGCCGAGCTGAACGACATAGGACGCGCTATCTGCGGCTGGCGGCGTGGCAGCGGCCACTTGCTGAGGCATGGCTTGCGGCACGGGCACCGGCATCATGTTGGCCGGCTGCCCCAAGGCCTGGGGTGCCATCTGGGCCGCTTGGCCTCCAGCGGCTTGGACGGCCTGACCCGCCGCATTCTGGGCGGCCTGAGCCGCCGCACCCGCGGCACCAACGGCTGCGCCTGCCGCCGCTGTCGCGGCCGGGGCCTCAACGGAACCATCGGGCCGAACGACGAAGGTATTGACCTTGCGCGCATTACCGTCGGCGCCGGCTTGCGCGGGGTTGGCAAGATCGGTCGTGGCGACTTGCGCGGGCAACCCGGCCGTGGCCGTTGCCGGCGGCAGAGCCGGCACCGCTACGTCTTCCTGACGCGGCACGAGACGCTCGGTTCCAGGCTGCGGGTTATTCGTCAGACGATCGTAGATCAGCTTGTTCTTGTGGGGGAATTCCTTGCCGCCCGGCTGGTCCGGGACCTCCTTCACGGGACGGGCGTCCGCCGTGACGATGGGGGCCTCGCCGCTGCCGCCGCTCTGCTTGTAGGCATAGGCCAAAGCGCCGCCGAGCGCGATAGCACCAAGCAGCGCGCTGGCAACCATGACCGCGCTGCGCCCCTTCAGGGCGCTCATCAGCTTCGAGCGCTTGCTCTCAGACGCTGCGAGCTGGCTCTCATCCATGAAGTCGGCATCGCCACGGTCGGCCTCGAAGAACGTCTGGGACGCGGCCGGATCGTGTAGCGCCGCCGGATCATGGAGCGCTGCAGGGTCGTGCAGAGCCGCCGGGTCTTGGTGACCGCCCAGCGGAACCTGCGGGGGCTGGTCGTAGACGGAATCGAACGCCTGAAGCTGGCGCCCGGTCTCCCCGGGAGCACCTTGCGGATAATGCGGCTGGGGCGCCTGCGGTGCCGCGTGCTGAGGATGGTAGCCTTGGGGCGGATAGCCCGGATGCTGTGGCATCGGCGCTTGGGCTGCGGCCTGATGGGCCGGGTCGAACCCCGGCGCGCCTGCGGGCGCACCGTACGCGGCCTCATCCCCGCCATAGCCGGCGCCGAGCGCGGGCTCCGTCGCGGGTGCCTCGGTGCCGAGCGGCATCTCTGCGCCAGCCGGCATCTCGGGAAAGCTTGCATCGGGAAAACCGGTCCCGGCGGGCTCAGGAAAGCCAGCATCGGCGGGCGGAGCGGCGAAATCGGCGTCGGGAAGGCGGTCGTCCGGCGCCTTGAAGTCACCGAAGATCGTGTCCGGGAAACCAGGATCGGCATCGCTCAGGTCGGGGAGCTCTTGCCCTCCTGGGACTTCGCCTGCCGGCGCTTGGGGGCTGGCAGGGCTTGGTGTGGCATAGGCCTGCGGCTGGGGCGGCTGAGGCGTCCCGAAGGCTTGCGGCTGGGCCTGGGGCTGAGGGGGCTGGGCTTGCGGGGCCGGCTGATGCTGAGGCTGCGGCGCGAAAGCTGCGGGCTGCGGTTGAGGCGGAACGGCTTGGGGGCTGGGCTGAGCCACGGGCGGCTGCTGAGGCACCGGCTGCGGGGCTGCGCCTTGCGGCGGATACGGTGCCTGAGGCTCGGCCGGCGGCTGGCCGGGCCCGCGGGTCACCGGCGTATAGGTCGGCATCTGGGTGAAGTTCGGGCCCCCACCTGTCCCGAAAATGTTCGGCTGACCTGGCCGCCCCGCTCCTTGAACCATGAAAGATACCTCACTCTTTTCGCTGTTGGCCGCACTGGCATCCCGGGACTGTCGACCCGGCGCCGGCGGCGTTGTGCCTGTTGCTCAAATCGGATTCAAATTGAGGGGACTGGCCAGAATGTGGCCTAAGCCCGCTATCGCGCGTGGACATGGCGAATTCCCTCGAAAGACCCCCCTGCCCAAGGCCAGCTAGTGTAACTCGTGCATGGCATGCACGCCGAGTATTCCCAAACCCAATGCCAGAACACGCCTCGTTGCGGCCACCAACGCAATACGAGCACGTGTTAACTCTCGGTCACTTTCGTAAATAAAACGTAATTGTGGCAAGTCTTTGCCTCTGTTCCAAAGACCATGGAAGTCACCAGCAAGATCGTAAAGGTAGAACCCGACGCGATGGGGCTCATGTGCTTGGGCGGCGCCCTCGACTAGACGGGGAAACTGCGCCAACCGGCGGATCAAGGCGATCTCGCCGTCGTCGGTCAACCGATCGAGATCGGCCCGCGCCAACGCTTCCTCCGTAACCCCGAGGTCCGCAAACATCTCACCCACGTTCCGCAGCACCGAACTCGCCCGGGCATGGGCGTACTGGACATAGAACACCGGATTATCCCGCGACTGCTCCGTGACCTTGGCAAAGTCGAAATCAAGCGGTGCGTCGTTCTTCCGGTAGAGCATCATGAACCGAACTGGGCCCGCGCCCACTTCGTCCACGACGTCCCGGAGCGTTACGAACGTCCCGGCACGCTTGGACATCTTGACAGGCTCCCCTGCCCGAAACAAGCGGACCAGCTGGCATAGCTTAACGTCAAGATCGGCCTTGCCATCGGTCAGGGCCGAGAGCGCCGCCTGCATGCGCTTGATGTGGCCGCTGTGGTCGGCGCCCCAGACGTCGATCATCGACTTAAAGCCGCGTCTGAACTTGTCGTAGTGATACGCTACGTCCGAAGCGAAATACGTGTAACTGCCGTCCGACTTGACGAGGGGCCTGTCTTGGTCGTCGCCAAACGCGCTTGAGCGAAACAGGAGTTGCTCGCGGTCCTCCCACTCCTCGTCCCGCTTGCCTTTGGGCGGCGGCAGACGGCCTTCGTAGATCAGGTCCCGCGCCTTCAGATCGGCAATGGTCTCGGCCACCTCATCCTCGCCTTCGATGAGGGAGCGCTCGGAGAAGAACACGTCGTGCTGAATGCCGAGTTGGGCGAGATCGTCCTCGATCATGGCCAGCATGGCCTTCAGCGCGGTGGCCCGCACCAAGGGCAGCCACTCAGCTTTCGGCATGTCGAGGAGGTCGCGGCCGTGATTGCCGGCCAGTTGCTGGCCCACGGGCTTCAAGTAGTCGCCGGGGTAAAGTCCTTCTGGGATAGCGCCGATATCCTCTCCCAGCGCCTCGCGGTAGCGCAAATAGGCGGACCGTGCGAGCACGTCGACCTGGGCGCCCGCGTCGTTGACGTAGTATTCCCGGGTCACGTCATAGCCGGCGAAAGCGAGCAGATTGGCCAGCGCATCGCCGAACACGGCGCCGCGGCAGTGGCCCACATGCATGGGACCGGTGGGGTTGGCGGAGACGTACTCGACGTTCACGGCCGTTCCCTTCCCGATGGCGCTCCGCCCAAACGCATCACCCTGCTCCAGCACCATTCGCAATACGCTTGGCCAGAAGGCATGAGCGAGTGTCAGGTTGATGAATCCCGGGCCGGCGATCTCGACCCTCTCAATGTATGGGTCGGAGGAAATGAGCGGCACGAGACGCTCCGCTATCGCGCGGGGGGCGAGCTTGGCGGGCTTGGCTAGCACCATGGCGGCGTTGGTGGCCAGATCGCCATGGGAGGGGTCTTTCGGAGCCTCTAGCGAGATCCCCTCGACGCTCGCCTCCGGCGGCACGACACCGTCATGCTTGAGCTGCTGAACGGCCGCCAGAACGTGGCCGTGAAAGCTTGCGAAAACGTCCATGAAAGCTCCGGGAGACTTGTGGCG